>Ga0105240_10002271_pt1 | contig 31190 bp, 33 predicted proteins | sample KBSC54metaG_FD_80426 | JGI IMG/M metagenome (GOLD analysis project Ga0105240, IMG submission 80426) | Corn rhizosphere microbial communities from Kellogg Biological Station, Michigan, USA - KBS C5-4 metaG | ecosystem: Host-associated > Plants > Roots > Rhizosphere > Soil | place: Michigan, USA... | reverse complement strand
TAGGCCATGAACGTTTTCTGCCACGACCCATCGGGGTGAAATCGCGTGAATAACTCCAAGCATTTGCGGCCAGAGGTAGCGGTCATCCGCAGTTCCTTTTCGTTGTCCGGCGACTGAAAATGGCTGGCATGGAAAGCCGCCTGAAACAACGTCAATTGAGTTGACATAAGGTGCTGGATTAAAGTTGAGGATATCGGTGTGTTGGGGAACCGTTGGAAAATGTTCCCGCAGCACAGTGAGGCAGAAAGGGTCTTTTTCTACTTGAAAGCAGTTTTCCCAACCCAGGGATGCTGCTGCAAGGTCAAAACCTCCCAATCCGCTGAATAGACTACCGTGTCTCATAAGCGGTTATTTCTTTCGTCTTTAAAAGGATATTGTCTGATGTGCTGCCCGGCTGCGTGGCGCGGGGCGGGCAGTTGCTGCTCCAGTACTGGAGCCAGGCTTGGCGAATTGGGTCCTGAAGAAAAAAAGCAGGTTACCGCTTTTTCTGGATGGAGCGTTTTTGAATGGGCGCCGCTGCTGCAAATGATTTAACCCAGTTATAGGCAAGCACTTTCCAGTTCTGTACATACCTGCCGGGTTGAATTTCCCATTTTACCAAACTATAGTAGTAAAAGAAGGCGTCGGCATGTTTCTGCTCAAGGCCGAGCCGTATAAAATATTTTACCACTTCCATCTGGGTCGGTCCTTGGCGTTGTTGGGCAGTAGTCATCGTCTTTGTTATAAGGTGAGCGGGCCGGTTTAATACATGATCACCAACAGGCAATTACGACATCTCAGGATCGATAAAATACCGTTTGACTTCCGATGCTAAAACATAGGTTTTTCGCAGTTTGCGGATCACCCGGATTTTATTGCTATTGACCATGTCATAGAACTTTGATTTTTTCATATTGGTCATTTTCATAAAATCGTTGGCAGTTATATATTCTGCTGGTAGGCTGGTTTGATATGCACCGGCTTTTAGGTCGGAGAGCTCCGAAAGGATTTGGGCCAGCGCGGATTTAAGCGCCGTGAATTCCTCCGCGGGTATCAAAATAAAGGTCCTGGTACTATCTGTTTCCATCGTTTAACAAATTCACTGATAGCAAAACTATCATAGCAGTGAGGGGAGTTATGTAAGTTATCCGTAGCTGGGAGAAAAAAAGATCAGCCAGTAAGCACCGCCCCCCGTTATGAAGGAAGCTGGGCTCACTGGCTGAAGCTTACAATGGAAGAAATCTGGGTGGTGCTATTTACCGGTATGGGGCGACTGCTGCCAGGTGATGGCAACGTTGTTGATCGTATAGACCTGGTCGGCTTTAAGCGCGTGGTTGATCGTTACCTGCCGCCTGCTAATAATGCGGGTAAAGGCATGGGTGGACTTGTTCACCTTGGGGATCCGGATCAGGAGTTCCCGGGCCTGGCCTGCAGGGATTTTTTGCTCTACGTAGGTGAGCCATTTGTACTGCTTATCCCCAAATTGAACAAAGGCAATATTGATAAAGCCCTTATTGATCGATTCAGTGCCGGCCAGCTGCTCGGTAGTATGGATTTTATACTTCTTGCCCTGATCATCTTCCAATCCCAGGCCATCAAACCCTCCCAGTACCAGGTGGACCAAGGCGGGCTGGGCGTAATTGTTCTTAAAGGTGAGGCTCACCTGGACCTGGCCGGATCCGGTATCACCGGTAGCCTGGCTGTGGGTGATCTCGATGGAATCAGCAGGTTGGGCATTTGTGGTTTGTTGGGCACCAGCGCCCAGCGCTACCAGGCTAAAAGAGGCCGCCAGCAGAACGCGTGACAGCAGGCCGCATGAAAGGTTGGTACACATAATTTGTAAAACTTTTGGCGTTAATAAATACTCATCGGCACGGAGGGAAGGGAAAATACAGAATACCGATCATCTGCCCCAAAAATTAGCAGCTTAATTGGGTCGATTTGGGAGCCTGGAATAAGGAGGTGCACAGGCAAAGGGCTATTTGGCGGCGGGCTGCAATCTAGCGGCAGTGGAGACTAGCGGGGACAAAGGGACCTTTTGGGACTTTTTAACTCCCTTTTTGTCCTTTTCGTAAGGCCAGCTTTTTATCCTGCTTTTCGATTTCATACACCGTTACAGGATGCAGGCCGATCCAGGATGCAAACTGGCGCATGCGAACGGCATCCTCCATACCAGGATAGCTGCGATGGGCCCACTCGTAGCGTTGGCGGGCACTCATGGTGCGAAACATCAATAGCATATCTTCATCTGCCAGCAACAGGCTGCAGATCAGCTTTTCCCAAAGTGGCGGCCAATCGGCAAATTGGGACGCGGCAGCTTTTGCGGTGGTATTTAGTTCATATAAGATACAATCACCGGCCACCGGTGCGATATATACGGAGGAGGGTTTGCCGGAGAAGTAACCGGTGGGATCAATGCAAAGATCCCCGGGAACAAAAAAGCGACAGGTGATTCGTCGCCCGTTTACTTTTCTATACGCGTGCATTCTTCCCTGTCCCACAAAGGTCAGGCGTTCGCAAACCTGGAAGGGCTGCAGCAGGAATTCGCCGCGGGCTATCTCCAGCGGCGTCAAATTTTTTGTGAGAAAGGATTGAAAGGATTGGGAAAGACTCATCAGTTGTTGCAGGTGGTCGATAAGGTGGTTGGTCATAAACGGCAATTAATGGTTTGAAATCTGTTGGATAGGGAGTGAAACGGGATAAAATTGCCGGTACTCTCCGCCTGTTGGCCCAGCCATCGTACTTGATAGACAGGCGGATTTCCCGGCAATTGGGTACAATGACCCTTTATGCGGCAAGTTTACTATACTCCAGTACCTGGTGCGCGAAGACCTGGGAACTGGTTAGCAGGTCATCGGCAAACTTTAGGAGCTGGGGCATAGAAAGTCCATTGTGCCGGTGGTAGCGATTCGGCCATCCAGCTCGCTGGAACTCGTCACGCGTTTTGGTAACCTGGAGCACCAGGATGCCAGGCCCGGTATTAATAATGGTGACTTCGTCGCCGGAGTTGAACCCGCACAAACGAAACCAATAACCTTTTAGTAATACATACGGAAAGTCGATGTCTTTATATCCTCCCCACGTTCCACTGCAAAGCATCATCTGCTTGCCGGGGAAGGGGTATGTTTTCTTTTCGTTCATAAAATAATAATTGATACCTGATTAAATAAAGGATACAATCATGCCCTGATCTTTTGAACAGCAGCGGTGATTTTTTGCCATTCTTCAGCTGGGGTAATAAAGATGTAGTTGGGTTCACTGATAACCTGCACCTCCTTACCAGGGGTAAAACCCACCTCTGCCATCCATTTACCATATAACTGAAGAGAGGGTACGATATGGCCCCCTCCTGGGGACTTTCCAAAAAACTCCTTTTCCAGTATCCGCAGCATACGGCTTTGATGGGCATGAGCATGCATGGTGAGCTGGAAGGTGGGGTTGTTAATCTGCAGATAGGACGCCTCAAAAAACCGAAGGATTTTTTGCGTCACAAAGAATAGATCCTCCCTTGCTTTCGGATCACCATAGGTAACGTTGGAGGTGGTGGTACAAAGGTCCCGCATCTGGGTGATCAGGGCACGGACCTCAGCCAGGGAAATATCATCTGCAAAAGAACGCAGCACACTCTTTGGATCGCGTTTTTCCTCTTCAGAGAGGTGAAATATTTGCATTTGCTTTCTGGTGTTCTTAGTTTTCATTTTGACGATTTTTTGTGATGAGTGATTGTTTCGTGGTTTCCATCGGACGGCCGGATTTAAAATATGTCCTGTTGGCTCAAACGCCATGCTCCCAAAAGGAGGGGGGCGATGGCTGGGCCACATAACGAAAGAGTTTACTTCATCGCAAAAGCCATTACAGTATGGTCGGATCATGTTGGACTGCGTCGGTAAATATTTTAGCTGCCAAAAAGTTTAAAAGAGCCTTTTGAAAAAAATGGTTTTGCGGATAAATGGATCACTCGACGATGATGATAAATAAGGAGATTGGATATTTAACAGAGGCGGATACATGCACTAAAAACGGGTAAAGGCCCCGGCCCAAAACCTGCATTCCAGGCGGGGGCCTTTCATTTTAGGAAGGTTAGATGGCGATCTTCATAGGTATGTGCCGCTGGCGGGTGGAAGTCAGGGGGCCTGCCACCTTTTTAGCAGTACCAGAAGATTTAATAGGAATGCGGTTTCTTCGTCTGACTTCCCGCGGTGATGTTTCGATTCTCAAGGTGCCCATTTTGGGGTTGGCCTCGATGAGTTTGGAGATGCCAGGGCCGCAGTGGGATATAATGGTGACTTTTTCCCGGTTGCCTTGTTTGAGTCCCTCGATGATGGCTGCCCTGGAGGAAGATTCGGAGAGTTCTAAGATATTGGGATAAAGGTCCAGCACCTTCTCCAGGCAGTAATCCGGGGCAGACCGGAAGCGCAGATAGAGGTAAACCCCGTACTTATCTTTATCGTGAAAGTTAATCTTTACCCAATACAGGGTTTTGGCGCCATTTACTTTGGAGGTAAGCATTTTTTCGACGTACCGCCCCTGTAGCAAGTTGAAGCCTTCCCGGAAGGTGATCCGCATTTCATTCATGTAGAATGTTTGCCTTTCATTCTTGGTGCGGTCACCCTCGTATTGAAGTTCCGCGATGTATTTGAGAAGATAATATCTCCCACTGGAATGCAAGAAAAAGTGGAGCCAGATTTTGAGGGTGGTGCCGGATTGAAAGCTAAACTCGTATTCCATTTCAAAATTGGGGAGTCCAGTGCTGATGTGCGCCAACAGCTTCACCCGGAATTCAACCATATTGCGGACACCGAGTAGTTCCAGGAAATTTTCTAATTTAAAGATATCAAGCTCTGTCATAAGATGGTTTTTAAGAATGGTTAACAATTGGTTTTTGTGATCTAAGTAAGTATTTAATTAGGATGCTGTTTTATTACCTTGCCTACAGGCAGCATCGAGGTCATTGACTATTCTTACTTTTTCCGGCAGGTCCAATGGACCGGTTTTTTCCTTTAACATAAAAAATATCAAACTAGTAGACACCACCCCCTTGCTGGTAATGGCCACGTTTTTGGAGATTGCTGAGGCATGCACTTTTCCGCCCTGTCTGAGCTCATGTTCCATCCAAAAAAAACGGCTATCCCAAAACACGATCCGGGTATGTACGGTCACGGTTTGAAAGATCCTGACAGGATAGCGGTATTGGATAAAAGAAGTTACCACGAATGGATGCCACTTTTGCCGCAATACCACTTTCAGCCAACCCAGTCGGCATAAAAGGTCTACCCTGCCAAGATCCATAAAGGCAAAAAACCGATCATTTCCCATGTAGCGCAACACGCAGTCCCACGGCATGCACGTGAGCCTTAATATTGATTCAGAGGAAATGGACAAATTCTTCCGCCGGAAAAAAGAACAGAGAACAACCAGCAACAGGCGCAGGTACATTCTCATAGTTGATAAAGTTTACAATGTGCCCCTCGTTGGCATCCGGACAGTCCAGTAGCGTTCCTTTTCCCCATGTTTTAAAAAGCCGATCAGCTCTTTACTGTCTGCCTTCAGGGGCATGTTGATCGTTAGCCGGCCGCTTAAGCGCTTAAGGGCCTGGCACCCCGTCAGCTCGATAATCTTTAAAAGTTGGTTTTCTACATATCGAGCATCGATGTAAAACACCTGGATAGTTTGGTTGGGTCCATACCGGATCACCCGGTTAAAAAATAGGTGTCCCAGTTGTCTATCCACTTTTATTACGTCACCCAACGCCAGTCCGCTTAGTCTATAAGGAATACTGGTAAGGGTATAGTACCTGCCGGTCTTCTCCGCTTTTATGATCTCCTTTCGCCAGATATCGCAGCCATCCCTGTATTGCACAATGACGTCCAACGGATTAACAGTGGACAGGTCTAGTATGCGGCGATGGGCTTTTTCGCTATCGTATTTATCTTCTTGCGTAATAACCAATCGTTTGGGCGCAGTAGCTACGGTGATCTGATCACCAGACGTGAACCCCAAACGCTCTAGCCATCTTCCTTCCAAATTGATGCGCGGTGCCGTGGGCTTTTTTAAAGCCGCAGGTCGCATGCCGGCAAGCACTTTTAATAATCTTACACTCTTTTTCATACGCGACGGATTTAAAAAAAAAACTATTCCAAATGTTCCAGGTCGTCTGCCTGCGCCGCCTTTGTCCTTACACAGATCAGCCCTGCCTCAAAAAATCTTTCCATTCCTCTATGGATGGTGATCAGCTTATTGCGGGAAGCTGCTGTTTTAAAGGAAGGATTTTCTGTAGTTAGGCAGGTCTCCAGCATTTCGTTGAAATGGCTACGGATGTCACCCATGGAGTGGTCTGCGAAAAAGGATCGAAAAACTGAAACAGGATTTCGCAATTCTGCCTCAGTAAGCCGGATCACATCCTCGGCTTTACAGTCCAGATCAAACGTCACTGGCATAAAAAATGAAGTTTTGAAGGTTAACAAATGTGGTTTCAGAGGTTCCTCAAAACAGGATATCAGTTGAGTGCTGCAATTACATCTTCAATAAGCTCTCTGGTAGTAAGACCGGTCCGGCGGCGGAGTACCTTTAATGCTTCTCCCGCTGTCAGCGCATCGTTATAGTCGTTTTCCCGTATGTAGCGATTAATGGTGGATCCGCTACGTTTAAGCGCAATAGCCAGTTCTTTTTTAATGCCATTCGATCTCGCCCTTATATGGCAAAGGGCCACGTAAGTCAGACGGTATCTTCCAATCATAGGGGTACCTATTTGAAAATGAAAAAGCGCGAGTTGGTCCTCTCGCATTGAAGGGCTACGACACCCTGGTGACAAGATTGGACGCTCACGCTTTAGTGATTTGCCGGCACGTACATGTCCATGACGGAAACACGCCTTAGCCTCGCCACCTTGAAATGTCGTAGTTTTCAATGCAAGACTGTTGCTGCAACAGTATATATGGATGGTTAGTATCCTTTTGCTTATGTCTTATTCATAGAAAAACAATTATGTGATTAAAAACGGGCACTTGTTTTTAGCAGGGGGTACTATCCTGCCGGTAATGGGTTTGCGAGCACAGGATATAGGATCATCGGCTCATCCAGGGCCCTGGGTCCATTCTTATGCAGGGTATCTGCTACCAGGAGAAAGGATTTAACCCGGTTTTTGACAACATTTATTTTTTCTGGTGCCACTTCATAGGTTTCATTATATCGCGAGTCAGAATACGCCTTGTTTACCAGGTTAAGGAGTTCTTCTTCCTCTTTCGTCTTGCCGGGGAATATGGCCCGCGGGGCAAGGGAGAAGGTCTCCGTCATCATTAAAAGCCGTGCGATGTTATGGGTATTGGAATGAAAGCCGGTAAAAAACCGTAGAAGTGCCACGCAGGCATGTTCCAGGGCCTGGTGCAGTAAAAAGATGGCCTGCGCATACCAGCTGGAAGTATAGGCATGGCTGGCCAAAGCATAAAAATGCTGCGATTGCTTAAACCACCTGTTCCACTCATTGGTCACGCAGATGGCAGGCAATTGAATTTCAGAGGATAGGTTCACATCCGTCGACCGGTACAGGATCCTGCCTTGCTGGAGGATGGCGTGGTAAAACCGACTACCTGCTTTAAGAGTCTCCTGGACATAATGGAGCCGCTTGGCCAGGCAGTTGATGCCAATTGGCGCCGTAAATTTCTGCTCGATCATATCAATGACCTCGAAGTCGGAATGGCCTTCATTGGGGATGATCACCAGCAGGTCGTAGGTAGATTGCACGCTATTTATAATTGCGCCTTCTCCCACGAAGGTTCCCCAGAATTTATTTTCCGTACAGCGACTGCCATAGCAGATGATGGCCAGTGGGTTTACTGTATCCAGAATTCGTTGAGCAATATGTTGCAGTTGTTCTTCTTGTAGTGTTTTCATCACTAGATAATTTTGGGGTCCATAAATATCAGAAGCCCTTACACTGTTCAACTTTATTCATAGAGTTCCGTATTTGCAAACCGGTCGCTATAGGTAGTCCCTCCGACAGGTTCATAAACGATAATTACCGAATCCAGCAGGCCTTCACTGAACGGGGCCACATTGTCGGCAAAGCCTTTAGCATAGGCCTTACTGGCGACCAGGTTCTGGATGGGCCCGCGCAAGGTAATCTCCCAGCTGATAGGCGGCAGCATCCCGTGGGTCGTAGGCTCCGCCAGCCGTTTAACTAATACCTGGCTAAAGCCATGCAGATGGCGGGTGGTATCGCAAAAGGTCCGGCACCTACCCTCAAATTGGCGGTAGTTGCTCCTACAGATCAGTAGGGGCAGACCCAGTACAAGCACCAGCCCGGCAGAAATCCCAATGTCCCGAAGCATTCCTTTGATCATAAAGATTAACCAAACAGATTTTTATTTACTTGTTCGGCAGTCTCGTGCTGTACGGCGGACGTTCCTGCCCTCCAGCCGTCGCTCATTTGTGTTAACTGTTTTTGCCAACCCTTATCTGAACAGTAGGCATGTATAATTCCGATCATCAGGTGAATGACAAAACGCAGGCGGTTTTTTACTTTCATCAACCGGGCCCGCTTTTGCCAGACTTCCGTATAGATAGCATCCATGAGCCTATCGTGATCATCTGGCTGCAAGGGTACATATTCGTCGTATCCACGAATCGCCAGGAGGGCCAGGTTACGATAGGATTCTACAAATCTTTCAAAGGAACTCAGGTCTACTTTATAATCTTCATCAATCCAGACCACACAATGCTTGGGCCGTAGGTCCGGTGCTTTAATTTTGTTGGTAACAGGATTACGTTTCATAGTGATGGGTTTAATGTGTACAATGGTTATAGGCTTGCGTTCACATAGGAGGGTACTATTGGGAAATTACGAGCAGCCGCGCAGGGTCGTGATCGAACATCTTTTCCCACTTCCATTTTTTGTATAGCCGCTCCAGTTTATCCAATGCGCCCAGTTCCGATAAAAAATCGATGAGCACATTATTGAGGACATTGGAGAATGCCACAATGTTATCGCCTTCAGTATCGATCTTGTCCTTCTGCTCCCAGAATTGCCTATACACGGATTCGAGCACCTGGACCTGTTCTGCGGCGGTGAGTCCAAGATCGGCACTGATGGAATGGATCACGCATTGGGCCACAGGAGCTAAGGTGTCCACCAGGTGATGATAGCTACTGATGTTGAGGTAAAGGCCTTTTTTGAAGTGTACAAAGGTAGGTTTAGCCGCTACCGGCGGCGGAAGCTGGTTGTTTAAGCCTGGCACAGTTGTCATAATTGCATTTTTTGTTTTGATAAGTGTTGTTACGTGGTCTTATCTTAGGATTGGCTTTTGCGAGTGCTTTACGATTGGGCAGTCCTGGCCACCCGCATTTGCAAAGCGATGTCGTGCAACTTTTCCGGGCAACCCATTTCCCGGAAGAAAGCATGTACTTTTTCTATGATCACAACAATGACATAGTCCATCGCGTCTTTCCTTTGATGTATCCGGGTTTTATTTAGCCAGATCTGGGTCAGCACCATCTCGCGGATGATGTCCTGGTCGGCGCTGGAAATGATGGTGTACTCTTCGTAGAGGCCTATGATCATTTTTAAAGTTGGGCCCAGTGTACGGCACAATGCGTCAAAGGATTCCACCCGCATTTTGAGCCTTTTAAAGATGGTCCTTTTGATGGGTCGCACCGTCACGGTGGGTGCTCTCAATCTGAGGGTAGTGGCTTGCGGCAGCATGTTGTAAGGTTTAAAAATGTAGGTATGATTGGTTTAAAAAAGGATGCATTAGTTTAAGTGAGCCAGCACGTCCTTTCGCATCTTATTTCCGATGCGCTCCCACTTTTTTTGCCATCCTTTTTTGACGTAGAATTCATGCAGATGTCGTAATATTGTTCGCACGATAAATCTGCCAGGTTTAGCCTTCCTTAACTTCTCCTTGTATTCCCAAATTTCCGAAAGTGCGTCCTCCAAAATTTGAAACTGGGCCCGCTGGCCAAAGCCACCGTATTCGCCATGGACTTTGACGAACTCAAAGGCCAGTGGACCAAGGGTGTCGACCAGTGATTCCGGGCAGGTGATATCGAGCGTGAGGGAACGCGAAATCTTAATGAGATCCTGTTTTACTTTAACAGTGGGAGCTTTTTTAAGCGAGCGAGTGCTCGGTGTGCGGGGTGACATAACAAAGCAATAAGGTTTAATAAACAATGGTTGGATAATGACACAGTGCTGGGGGTGCTCAAAAAAAATGGCGTGGGTTAGTTCTTACCGTCTCGAGGGCTACGACACCCTACTCCGAATAAGAACGCCCACGCCGTAGCGTGAGCGATTTACCTTACTTCTCGGAGTCAGCGAAGGTCGTAGTTTCGAGACGAGAATAAAGCAAACGCGCTTTAGTGATATGTTGAGCTGGCAAATCTAATCATGAATCTCGTATACTATTGTAAGCCATAAATAAATTCTTTTTGGGTATTAACTGTTGTTTTAAAGATACAAAGTTATACCAAATAGAAAAAACAAATTGTTTTAAGGATATAACCTGTTACCGAATCGACCACTTCCGGATATTTATATTTGGGTGGCGGGAGCAAATAATCGATAGATGACTAAACTGAATATCAATCGTTTAAAGGTAGTACTGGCGGAAAAAAACAGAACTAATCGCTGGTTGGCGGATCAATTGGGGGTAAATGAGGGCACGGTCTCTCATTGGGCTACCAACAATAAGCAGCCCAGCGTGGTGACTTTTTATAATATCGCCCAGGTACTCAAAGTTGATATTCGTGATCTGTTTGAGCCCACCTTACCCAGTAAGCAAGGGTAAATCTGCCCGAGAGCCTCTCTTTGTCTTTAGCCCCGTCTTATCTTCATTTGTTTGCGTACACCAATATGCCATCAACCCCAGGCTGGTGACCGAAAATTTACGCTTCGGTGGCATGAATTTTATGCCATCATCACCATGGCCACGCAACATAATAAATCAAAGCGGAAGGTAGGCAAGACCTCGGCAGCTACCGGATCAAAGCCCAGTACTGCTGCCTCACAGGGTAAAAAAGGGCCCATGCCATTGGCGGTGGATCCAATGCTCTGTACCCTGACCAAGTCTGTGATTGCCGACCCGGATTATGTTTATGAAATCAAATGGGATGGGTATCGTATCGTGTCCTTTGTGAAGGCTGGTAAGGTGAGGATGGATTCCCGTGGAGGACAGGATTACACGGCTCGCTATCCGCGGATAGGTAAAGCCCTTAAAGACCTTGGCCATGATATCGTGCTGGATGGGGAGGCGGTTGTCTTTAATGAGCAAGGCCTGCCGGATTTTGATGCTTTGCAACTCTACAATGGGAAAGATACAGAGATCAGCTACTGCGTCTTTGACATGCTTTGGCTGGATGGTTATAATTTGATGGAACTGCCTTTACAAAAGCGCAAAGCCATGCTTGCTGAAATAATAGGGGATCATCCTGTTTTGAAGGTGAGTGAATCATTTGAGGATGGTAAAGCGCTGTATGAACAGATGATTGAACGAAATCTGGAAGGCATTGTGGCCAAGCGCCGGGATAGCGCTTATCATCCGGGACAGCGCGGTAATGATTGGCTAAAAACCCCTACCCGCAAAAGACAGGAGTTTGTCATTGGAGGCTGGGCGGAATCTGAAAAGTCACGCGCGTTCCGATCACTACTTTTTGGCGCCTATAAAGGCAAGAAGCTGGAATGGATAGGAAGATCGGGTGGCGGCTATAAGGAAAAGGAAATGCCTGCTATCCTCAAAAAGCTACAGGCGCTAGAGACTCACCAGTCTCCCTTTGAAAATAAGGTACTCGACACGAAAGGGGCCACTATTCACTGGGTAGAGCCCAAGCTGGTAGCCATCTTTGAATTTGCTACCTGGACCAAATCAGGCAGGATAAGAAAACCAGCAACTTTTATCAGCTTTCGCAGCGACAAAAAGCCCGGTCAGGTGGTGCGCGAGATTCCAAAGGCAGTGGAGGCGGTCGAGCAGGAGGTCCAGGTGGAGAAGGATCCGGCGCCGGCCGGTAAGCAGGCAGGGAAGTTACCCAAGGCTATGGCCGCAAGCAACTGGCCAGCGATAGAAAAGCAATCCCGGGACGAAGCTGGAACCATCGATATCGGAGATTGTACGGTCGATCTTTACAATGTAGGCCGTCAGATTTGGAAAGGTGTGCCCAAGGCACAGCTCATCCAATACTATCACAGCGTCGCCCCTTTCATCCTTCCACACTTAAAGGACCGCCCCCAAAGTCTGCATATAAAATTAAACGGTGCAGTAGGCCCGGGGCTCTACATAAAAGATATGGAAGGCCGGCAACCAGATTGTGCTTCCATATTCACAGACAAGCGCCGCCATCCCGCCAAAGGCAAACGCAGCCAGATTGATTACCTGGTATGTAACAACGAGGCCACCCTGCTTTGGATGATCAACCTGGGTTGTATAGATATCAACCCATGGAATTCTCGTGTACTTTCCGCCGGACAACCCGACTACCTGGTGATCGATTTAGATCCAACCGTTAAGGATGAGAAAGCCTCCTATTTAGATAAGCTGCTCGATACGGCGATGGCCACCAAAAACTGGTGTGATGAGCATAAGATCAAAGCATATGTGAAGACAAGCGGAAAGACGGGCATTCATTTTTATGTGCCATGTTCGGGATTTGATTATCCGGCGGCAAGAGCATTGACAGAACAAATCTGCAAAGCTATCCATGCTTTAGCACCCGGGTCTTCGACCACCGAAAATAGTATTGCCAAGCGCGGAGACCTGGTGTATGTGGACCCTTCCCAAAATGATTACGCGGATACATTGGCCGCTCCGTACTCGGTTCGTCCTAACCATATTCCTACGGTTTCAACCCCACTGGAATGGAAAGAAATAAATCGCAAGCTCAACCCTCACCGGTTTACTATCGATGAAGTGGGCGCCCGACTGAAGAAAAAAGGAGATTTGTTCGCAGGGATCCTGGATAAAAAAACTGCAGCGCTGAACGCTAAAATACTCGCCAAAATTTTTTGACGCGGGAGAGGGTTCTAGCAAAGGAGTAAAGGTCTCTTTTGTATGCAATGAAAAACCCTGCCTCGGCTGCAGGGTACTAATCAAATCCATAACCATTAAACCTTATCCTAGATCGAAAGGTACCATCTTCCTGGAATAAGAAGAAATATTTATGTGTTTTTTAGGCGCTAATAAAGCAATCTTTAGCGTAGTTGTTTGCATTAAAACTTCGTAGATGCAGGCGCTTGCTGCCACTGTAACGTTGTTGCGGGGAATGCAGGGAAGGTCCTGATGTGAACTACACCTAGCCCAGGCCCACCATTAAAGCATGAGCGCCCATTCCATGCTGCAGGCTGGAGATATATGCTCGATACCCTTATCCTTTAAAAAGAGACTTACCCCGATTGAGATATAATGTCTCGTGGTCGGGGCAGGACTTTCCCAAAGCGGGCGAAATAAACAAGTTAGCGTATGCTATTTACTTTTCTTTAGTCCATCTAAATACGTTTCAACTTTTTTCCGGTCAGGCCCGTGGCTTTTGATGGCGTCTTTAACGACTTGATGGGTAAGATGAGGATATTTTTGATGAAGGTCCTCCACTTCATAGCCTTCTGTTCCGCTTACACGGCTACGATCCTGTTTTCCTTGGAGCTTTTTATTGTCAGACATAGATAAATTGTTTAATTGAACAATAGTAGATAGAGCTCAATTATTATGCCCTGCAGTATGGTCGCTGAGGCTGGTACAGGAGGCGCTATCGGAAGGTTATCGCCTTATGGGCCTGCGCTAGTCGCCGGGATTGGAACCGGGCACGAGCAGGTTCATAAATGTGGGGGCGGGTATACCGATGGCATCGGCCAGCCGGTGTATTTCGGTGACCAGCATTCCTCCGCGGAGCCGTCTGATCTCGGCAAATCGCTCCGCGTCAATTCCGGATCGCTCTTGTACGTAGGTGGGATCCAAATAGGTAAATACATCTTCCAGGTCTATAATCTTTCCCTGGTCGATAAGGACGTTGATGGGAGGTTGGTCTTTTGGGCTGCTCATGTTGGCTTTTCTTCAATTTACCAACATGCGGCCGAATAAGACCACGGTTTACCCTTAGATGTCCTGTAGGGGTATACTATTATTTATAGGGGCCTTATACCTGGCTGAATTGATCCAGGTCCTCGTCCGTTCTTACGTTGCGGGAAAGCTCCTGAAGTCCGGCCTGCACCAGGGAGATAAAGGCGAGGTTGGATTGCCGGATCGCGTTCTGCGGGTTTACCAGTTCCGTGAGTGTAAGGAGGCTGTTTTTGAACCACTCTACATTGCCGCGCAGTGGGGGGATCGCATGGGAGTCCTTCAGGTAGATCACCAGCGTTACCATGACTTGCTCCGGGTTGGACAGTCCCTCCAGCTGAGAAAGTATGGACCGGGCCATCTCATAGTAGTCATTGGTCAGCTGGTCGAGTTCTTCCATGTGGGCCTGTACCCTACCCGCGGTAAGGCTGTCGGGCTCCCACATGGTGCCGGCGCATAATTCGAAGCAGGCTTTCAGTAATGGGTTATGGTCTTGTTCCATTTCATGTGAACTTTAGGGCTTCAAATATATCATTCTTTCAGCTGACGGCAGGCCTGGGTGGAGTAAAACGGAGGTATAGGTTCGTGTGCTAATTCGTGAGGACCTTTAAACGAGCCCGGAACCGACCAGTAGGTCACGGAACTGCCGGCAGAAGGATTCGGAGGGATGGTTGCCAGTTCTCCGGACCGGTGGTAAAGACCGGACTAAGACCTCATAGGGGAATTGGGCTGAGCGGCCCCTTCTATTAGGAAATTTTCTTATGGCTTGATATTCAATAGGATAAAGATTCTTTCCTGATCGGAAGCCGATCAGTTTGATCGAAATATTTTTAAAATGAACCAAATTTTCATATTTTTGGTTAATTTTAAGATTTTAAAACGGACCAATATTTTATAAAATTGGTCGATTTTAATTTGCAGTTTTATTTTAGATAATATGTATTCTAAAGACCACCTCGAAAATATGATCATGAGCACTTTCTGGACAAGGGAGGTGTTCACCAGGAAGGAGCTTTGGGACTTTGTCCATAGCGCGGACCCGGATGTGACGGAGGCTACCTTTAGTTACATTCTGTTTGACTTAAGGCGGAAGGGTAAGCTGCGGGATGTTGGAACCAGCATTTATACAAAGGGGGATAAGGTGGAATTTCAGCGAAGTACTGATAAGATGATGACCAACCTGTTAGACCACCTAAAGCGGACATCCAGCTTGGAGGGCGACTATGATATCTGGACCACGGAGTGGTTAAATGAATTTATGGAGCTACAGGCAACTTCAGCCATGTACATTTTGGAAGTCGATAAATATTCCATGGAACGGGTGTTCTTTTCACTGAGGGACACTTTTCCAAATGTGTTTTCCAAGCCAGACCGAGCGGTAATTGAAACCTATATTACTGGGGTTTCAGACGCCATAATCATCTGGCCGCTAATCTCCCGGGCTCCAATTAATAAAGACAGATTGGTACCTTTTCCGACATTGGAGAAAATACTGGTAGACCTGTTCTGTGATACTGATCTTTTTTATGCTTACCAAGGCTCCCAATTGGTTCAAATCTTCCAGTCGGCGTTATCAAATTATCCGATAAATTTTTCACGGCTGTTTGGCTATGCAAACCGTCGTAATAAACAACAGGAAATCAAAGCCTTTCTGTTAAAGCACACTGACACCAAAACAGCCATAAATTCCACGACAAAATGATCCACCCTGATTCCTTTACAAAAGCGTGGCTGGAATCCCACCGCGCAAAACCGGGTTACGAAAAAGTAAACCCGCCGCTGGTAGAAAAAATGATACATGCCCTGGCGCTGGTGACACAGCTTTCAGACCAAGGGCTGGTCTTTGTCTTTAAAGGGGGTACCTCGCTGATCTTACTGCTGGAAGATGCCGGCCGGTTCTCCATTGATATTGATATCATTACCGAGGCCTCGCGGGACCAGATCGAGGCCGTGCTGGAGGCCATCTGTAAGGCTGCGCCATTCTACCGTTATGAGTTAAATGAAAAAAGGAGCTATAAGGAAGGTATTCCCAAAGCCCATTACTCCCTGTTTTACAAGTCCGGATTAACCGAAAAGGAAGATCACATTCTGCTCGATATCCTTTTTGAGGCCCATGCCTATCCTGCCTTGCTACAGCTTCCGGTGAAGGCCGAGTGGATCCAGACCCATGAAAAAGATATCCTGGTCATGGTGCCTTCCCATGCTTCCATTGCCGGCGATAAACTCACCGCCTTTGCCCCTACCACTACAGGCATTCTTTACGGGCAGGGAAAGGAAGTAGAGATCATTAAGCAGCTGCATGATGTTGGCCGGCTTTATCACCGCATCGACAACGTGGATGAATTCATCCAGGCATTTTCCGGCACGGTCGTTAAGGAAATCGGCTACCGCGGTAGTACCTGCACGGTTGACCAGGTACTGGAGGATATTGTGGAAGCAGCCGTGCTGATCGCCCGGCGGGAGCGCAACAAGGAGGAGCCACATGCGACCTATTTTTCCGAGATGAAGCGTGGCTTGATGCAGTTTATCCCCTACCAGACCCGCGCGGCCTTTAGGATCGATGAGGCCATTGTGGCGGGCGCTAAGGCAGCTTTGCTGGCAGCAAAAATAAAAACCGGTGATAATACCGCCTTGCCTGTCTTTGTGCCGGGCACCCCAAAGGCTGAATACCTGGTAGTCCATCCAGCCTACATCGATCTCAATAAACTACAGGCTGAACCCCTGTTTTACTGGCATCACGCCCTGGCCTTACTTTATCCACCGCCGCCCGCCGCGGCACCCGCGGTGCCCAGCACCGAGGAGCAGCCGAACACCTCCGCATAATGGCCGGCTGGCCGCCGGCGCCGCCAGCGGCATTATTGGCCGTGTTGGCCCCGATGGTTAGAGATTACAAATTCATTGAGCCAGTAGGCGTCGGTGGATCCCAGATCGATCAGCCTTCTGAGTAATCAAAGGTAGGCGTCCATCAGTGCGGGCTGGCTGCGAACAGCCTCCAGGTGATCATCATAAATATGGCGGGCCAACAGGTCGGCATGCGCATCCGTAAAGAGGTTCAAGTCGGTCACTGTTTCTGCTTTTCGTAATTCCAGGAGTTGAGTATAAAATTTGTATTAAGGCCGATGCATGGTTAAAATAAAAGCCCCGGCTTGAGAAGCCGGGGCATGTATTGATTGAAGAATCGACCTTACAACTTTACTCGCACGTAATAGCAGTTTGTACGTTCCAGGCCGGTGATTTCATATCCTGGTCTCGTTTCTTGGTAAATATAAAAATGCTGATCTGTATCGGTGATGGGGATGGCAAAATCGGCCAAAGTACACCCACCATTCTGCCGATAAACATTGGCGGAATTACTGGGCGCAATCATAAAATTCCCGGTGTCCTTTGCAATAAATGCCACTTTCATCAGGTACCGGCCGTTAACCTCCCTAAACCGGATATTTTTAATCTCCTTTGCATAGTTTAGATTTGGCTCAGGAACGGAATCTCCAATGAGTAGGTAAGTTTTAAAGGATGCGCCTGCCGGCTGAACATTTGGAATCTGGACCGTTCCATTCCCTAATTTTAAAAACTGGATGGCAGTGCCCAAGTTCTGCGCACCCGAGTAATCAACTTCTGCATTTGTTCCCTGCTCTACCAGGTGGGTTGGTGCATCCACTTGGATCCAGATGCTATCTCCTACATGAATGCTATCCTTGTCCGGATAGATTTTATTGGAGATGGAAAATGCATAATGGGCATTGTCACATTCTTTGCAGCCTGCATAGCAGACCAGCAATTGAATAAGGATTGCGCTAAGCCATAGCTTTTTATTAGTAGCCATATTGATAAAATAATGGAATTACTTGAGTTACTTGCCAATTATTACGGTTAAGAAGGAGTTTGTCCCGGAATTGTGGAATGGATGTCACACTGCTGCTTAATGCCCCATAAAAATCTTGGTTTGTATATCCAGACACATAGTCCGGTATGGGACTAGATTCTGCCCTTGTATCGATCATGTCATAATAAAGACCATAGGGAATCCAATGGAACACATCATCACTTTTTTTCGGGTTGTAATCCTCCAAGGAATTAAACATTGCATTTAAGCCCATTACAGGAGCATCTTTGTAATAATTGGCACTTTGGAGAATGGTGGTATAGCAGTTGCTGCCATAGGTTGTTTCTGCCATAAAACGTCCCATGTGTTCAGCCCAACTTTCACCCAGTGCAATATATGAAGCATTTATTCCAGCCCCATCTCCATACGGACTGTGGATGTCATTTTGACCCCACCTGGTGATTTCAGAAGCCTCGGCATAGACGAAGGTGTTCCACCATACCTGGCCTACCAGGTTAAAATGGGCGGCATGCGTCATCTCATGATAAATTAACCGCCTAGCTTCAGAACTGCTCATGCCTGCTTTGTTATAGTCATAATCGATATCTATGCCGGCCAGCAGCGCGGAATTAAAGAGATAATTGTGAAACTGAGATAAGAGGGCATCTCCAGGCTGGGCAATGAAATATTCGACATAATCAATTGACGGTGTACCTGCATTGGTTCTATGCCGGTTCATCGGTGTAGATCCGTAGCCATGTTTTTTGCCTATGGTAGTTAAAAGTATGGTAAGATCGGACGGCAGCGCTCCCGTGTGTTGGGTGGCTGCCGTTTTCACATAGTCACTTTGGGCGCTCATGACGGTGGAGGCAAACCACAGCTTATGGGCGTTGGTCTTAGCCTGTTCATCGTCGGCAAAAACGTAGTGAATGTTGTTTAATACGCCACTGTATTTGCCAATACTGGTATGAATGGCCTCCCAGACCTGCCAGAATCTTAAGCCCTTAATTCCCCGGACATTGACTTGGGAATTGGTCATATGCACCAGGATATTGACCTTATTGCGGAAGGTTTTATTAAACCGGAAATAACCCAGGTCGTTTGTCTGCTGGGTTTCTACCTTAAACCACCTTCTTGCTACCACCTTTACGTTCGGAACACCCAAGTCCCCGAGTTCTTTGTCTCGATGCAGGATGTAGCCTGCAGGATTTTTGTCGCCGGGAGGATTGACGCCACCGCCGGTGGATCCGCAACCCCAAGGATCGTCACAACCTTCCGTGGGATCGTCGATGGAATTTGCTTGCATGGATGAGGAGCCTCCTGTACAGCCTTCCGTATAAGGATTGCCGGTGATCCTGAGCGCCTCGTTTTCCAGGTCCAGGTTATCGGTGATAAATACATCCTGCAGTACTTGTTGTTGCACAGTGGACGGAAGATAGGATAAGGGGGAAGCCCCGGCATTGATATCTACTACCGTGTAAAGCCATGGCATCTCATTGTCTCCAACACCTGGCTGAGGGTAATAGTCTCCTTCCTGGACAACCTCCCGGTTTAAGGGGTAATCAAACAGGATCAGGCCGGGGTTTCTCATCAGCGTTTCCAGTTCGGCTTCGTTGGATGGTCTCAACCGGACATACTGGGCGTTTGCGGCAATACCAATAGAGTTGCCCCACAGGTTTGTGGCGGCCTGTTTCATGGTAGCGACCGAATAGGGATTGCCTTTTAGCGAATCCCCCAGTATGGTGGGTGTTGATGCCTCGGCAGACAGTGTGTTAATATCATTGTATTCAACACAGGAGGAGGGCACGGTGGCAGCAAGGGCCATCGAAGCCTTCGTTTTCGCCAAATCAGTTTTTTGATTTGGGACTTCTTGCAGGAGGTTTTTGGTGCAAGAGGTGAGCAACGTAGTAGCTGCGAGGATGCTACACATAGAGCGGGTCAATTGCCTAAAAGGGACGGACATAATAAGGGGATAATTGTATGTTAACAATAAGGGGTAAACTCGGAAAATCGGGTTTAAAAAAATGGTAATTAAAAATGAAATCACTGGGTAAACAATGCTTCGATCTAGCAGGCGCCTTTGCAGGAGAAGTTGAGATGCAAAGCGTTTTATAACTGGAGAAATTTTGCAGTAACCCGGATATACTGCGAAAGTAAATTTTAAAAATTAATTTTCCAAGCACTGCCCATAGACAACAGTGTTCGATTATACCATTAACGGATCACTGGATGGGGTCTCAATTCTTTTTAAAAAAAGTGCTTTATTCCGTGGCCAGATACTTGAGCGGGTCCCTTTTAAACTTCTCTAGTGTGCGCTGAGAAATTTTAAAGGAGATGGTCAACTGGGTCGGCAGAGGGCTGGCCGGCTACCTGCAAATTTGTGGTGGTGTTTACCCATCTCACATGCGCAAGGAGGGGGCACGCAGATGTTGCACCTAACGAACCGGAGGACTTAATGCAGACTATCAGTCATTATATCACCCAGGTGCTGCGGGATATTGATCCACGAGGACCGAACAGACGGCGGGCTTCGATACTGAACCGATCCGGTTCGTTTGGCATTCCTGGTAAGCCACTTTTTGGCCCAAGTGGTTTGTTTGTAATATCATCCAGATTTTTATAGCGAACTGGGCCGTTTCAAGTTTCCGTCGATAAATACGATCACGATGCCAGAAGGGTTTTCAGGTTTATTATCCTCAAAGCCATGAAACTTCGGCTCTTTTAAAAACACGTTGTCTGCCGGCGTCGCGGAAGGCCTGGTCTTAACGGTAAGGTCCAGCACACAGAGGATCGTTAAATGCTTGCCAATACTACTCCCATAGGTAACGGCCTGTCGCCAATGGGCTTCGATGACCTTTTCCCGGTTACTTTCATGTTTTTCAACCTTCAATTCGGCAGTAATACCTTTATAATTAATTTCCACTCTTCCGCCGGCAAGCTCCCCTTCCTTTATAATGGAACTTGTCAATTGGGTGTCAGCATCCAGGAAGTCTATCAGCCGGTCCCTGAATTGCCCTTCTGTCAGATCGCCTACCCCTTTATATGTTCCCCGTTCAGCACAGTGCCCTTGGTAGTTTAAAATTCTGGATAACAGCAAAGCAAAGTCTTCTCGCTCCTGTGTTGGTAATTTGGGCATTAAGGCATCAACTTTCGATAGCACCTCACAGATTTTCTCATTAAGGCTCGGGAACCGGGTAAGCATTGGAAAGGACGTTTCCGAGAGGACCTTAACCTTCAGCTCATCATATCCTACGATTTCCGGATATATCGGCGCGGAGTCGGCTGATTCTAACATTGCCAATAGTTTTAAGGACCAATGATCCTCAAAGTTGGCCTGTGCATATTTGAAAAGCAAGGTGCCTTCTATGGTTTGGGTCCCTGCGAATGGCTTAACGGCAGGAATGGATAGTACATAATAGCTGTCATCGTTTGTGGATATCGGTAGTAACGATAATTTAGTAAAACCCTCTGGCCAAACATTGAGCTGGATTTCTCCCTTTATTTTATATTGATAATTAGGTTTGATAACCTGTGGGTTGGCCCACAGTTCTTTTTCCAGAAACAAAAGAACAGAAAGTACCACCGGCCGTTCAACAAATTCAGGCTCACCCTTAGCCGTTCTGGCAAACATATTCACCGGTCGACTGCTGGTTGAAACAATTAGGGGCAGCTGGATGGATCCTATGGCAGATAAGGCGGCCAGGCCATCTTTTAAACCGATAACAGTATCGATGGCCACCCTGGCTTCCATCATAGACTTAATGGAGGGGCGATCAACGGCAAGCGCATTTAATAGTTCTCCGGCCTGATCTGCGTTGTTTTTGGCAGCTCTTAATTGCCGGTCGGCGTCCGGCCCGGCGGCCATTTCGCTTTTTATCCACTTGGCAATCAGAAAACCTGCCGTGATCAAGTGCCGAACGGCATCCTTTATCGCAGGCCATGGCGCCTCATCTGGTAATTGCTGCTGGAGCAATTCATGAGCCCTTGTTTGTAAGGAGAGGGTAAGGTCCACCGTTTCCATTGTCGCATCGGCAAACTGGCGTATAACCTCCAATATTTCAAGCTGTTGCTGTATCAGGGTTGGGGCGAAATTTCTGGAGTTCATCTTTAGCTTGGCTTATTTTTTCAATGATATCGGTTGACTTTCCAGTGGCCAAAAGGGATTCAATCGATTTTAAAATGGCTGAAAGAATGTTTAACAGGGATTCGTTGGACTTAGTGGCGGAGATTCCCTTTTGAATGGATTCACACACCGTCTTTGCCTGCTGAAAATATTCAAGATAACAGAATAGGAAAATAAATTGCATTCCATCAATTGGGTCCCGGGCGCTTACGTTCAAAGCCGTTGAAAGTAGGGTAGGCTTAAATCTATTTAAAAGCTCAATGGGCCCTTCAAAAAGATCATTATAGTGGGCGTTGCGTGGATCAAAGGATGGATTGTATTTATCCCGCACTGATACACTGAGATAGTGCAGGCAGGCCTTCAGCCAGTACCCACCATATTGCGGATGGGCATCTTGTATATCTTTTAGAACATCGATATACTTATCGCCTGATTCCTGGGTTGGCTTTATTGCTAAAGGATATATTAGTTTGTCTACCACTGTCGTCAAATATTTTGTATGGGTAAATGCCATCTCCGTAAGAACAGAAAGAGCATTTTCCTGGAGGTCCCCATGATTAGGGTCAGGCGGTGTTGAGGCCAGGTTGGCAAGATTGAGCGCCAGCACCTCCACCTGGTTTGGTGACATCTTTGAGTAAATATACCTGGACGCGATTACTGCCTGCTGAATAATAAAGACGTAATGCTGCCGAAATGCAGCTTCAACGTAATGAATATGTTTATCTGAAAGTTCAATTTTAGAGGATTGAGCGATGGTTCCCACAATAGTTAAAACCTGGGCTCTGATGGCAATTTCGGGGTCCTCCGAAAAGGCATCGACGGTAGCCAGCAATGTATCGGTAACCAGTTGTGGGAAGTTTTCAATGAGGATATCTACAAATTGGAGGGCCTGCAATCGGGTACGAAGCTCTTTATCAAAAAGCTGGGTGTAAAGAAATGGAAGGTACTTTATGATATATCGCGGTGACTTCAGTCCCGTTCTTGCCACCTTCAATAAATCTATCTTAAATTCAGGTGTGGTATTTTCATCCAGGCCTTTGAGCGTTTCCGAAAACACCTGATAGGTGTTGTCGGGATCCTTCTGCAACCATTCGGCAGTTAAGCCCACTAAATTATTTTTATAAGTATTGAGCTTGCTTTCGATATTTCCGATCTCTATTAAACTGAGCCCAGCAAGTGGATTGAAGGTGGCAACAGTTTTTTCCTTAAGTTGTTGGGCGTACCATTTATGCGTTTTCTTTTCTTCATTGATCTGCAAAAGACAGCCAATCAATGAGGTAAATAAGGAGAGTGGTGCTCTGCCAGACTCGCAGACTAACTTTAAGGTCTCAAACGCATGGTCCCTCCATTCAAAGGTGGTGCCTTTGTCGATAATTTCTCCGGGGAGCTCGCCAGCAATATCTTCTACCAAATCTTGGTTATCCTTTAAAAAGTCCTCGTTTTCAAATAGCAAATCCAAAACTTCCAATGCGGCAAGCGTAACTTCTCCGGTTTTAAAGGACTTAAATGATTCTAAATATAGGGTAAGGGCTGGAGTGCCTATATCAAAGATCATTTCCGAAATCGTTTGAGCAATAGCCTGGTCTGCAGATTCCAACTCCCGGTAGTCTGGAAGTTCAAAGGCCTGTATTAATATGGGAAGCATTTGCATACTGAACGCCGGCTTTCCTTTGGCAATCCGTTGGACAAGACGAGCCGCGTTTATCCTCACCAGCTTATCTTTCGACAGAATAAAAGACGGCAAAATAGCTATCATCCTGTCGCCGCTTTCCTCAACACTGCGTGCCAATAACGCTTCCCGTTGTTGGTTCAGGGTAGCATCCGCATAACCAAACACCCTGATGTAGTTTAGCGATCCTATAAATTCCTTTATCCATAATTCCCAGTCTGGTAATTTGGGAAAATCCGAAAGTTGTAATGCTATTGTAGCAACTGCTTCTACATGTACTCTTTTTTTGAGCAGTGCAAGACTTCTTTCCAGGCTAATGGATCCAATTTTACCACCGGCGCCGATTACTCCTGCAGTAGCAAGCATTACTTTGGCACCCCACTCAAGGTTTTCAAAACGTAGCGCCATGGCATCCAAGGCTTCCGGCAAGAAAAAGGATGGCTTGAGTTGGGAGGCCTCCAGCAACTCGCCGGCTGTTTTTGCAGGGGACGGCCCATTGTTTAATTGCTCGATCAACCTGAGAATGGACAATGCGGGTTGGGGTGCCGTCTTTTTTGTTTTAATTATTAGCTCCTGAATGCGGTCCGATAGTGCCTTTCGAATTCCATCCTCGGATTTCTGTTTTTCCGCTGCTGCTTTTTCCCTTTCCTCCATGGCCTTTATCACCTTTACCCCAAAATTGTCTTCGGTTATGGGGTGATGGTGCGGGCACTGCAAACAATTATCGATTATAAACTGTTCGGCAATACTTTCGAGTTGCATGGCTTGGATTACCCCAACTGCATGTTTACAGGATAAGCGAAGGGTAATGGGTACTTGTCGGGTTGCGGCCACTACACCACCAGAGACATCCTTAACATCAAAGTGCGAACACCAGTTTCTTACGGGGGAGAGCAATTCTTTATTACGAAGCCCAAGGATAATTGTTTCTTGTATTAAATGTTCTGTATTATCTGTTCTGGCCATTTGTTATGCTTGGTATTAGCGCATTGGTTAAGAAAGGTAGTTAAAACATTTGTCGAAGATTTGACACAAAATCGATCAAAATTGTGTCAACAGTATTATATCGTTCCCGATCTCAAATTGACCACGTGGGCTAGGATTGGAGCATCATTTACCAGCCGGCGGCCATCGGCGCTGCTAGGGACAGGGCCTGTACTTGCGCCACCGTAATGCCGATTATAAACCCATCATTCCCCCGCATCTTCGGTGTTGATCCGCCTTTTAGAATTGGTTGCATACTGGCGTTTGGTGAGTGGTCCCTCGTAGCATTCCTCATTGAGAAATTTCAGCAGGTCTTTGCATTTTCTCATGTCTGAGGGAAAGACAATTTTTCCGTCATCATCAAAGATGCATTCAATTTTAAACTTCTTTGCACCGCTTTTGATCTTTTTTGGACTCACCTCGTTGAGCAGGTTACTTTTTTGTAGCAGCGTGACTTGTTTACGGATTACCGTATTGGCATGATCCCTGAGCCAGTCGATGTCTTCCACGGCCACCATCTCGTGTTCGGCAAAAGTATCTAGTTCTTCATCAGTGGCTTCTTTATAATAAGCCTGAAGGTTAAATATCTTATTGGCGTTGGCGTAAGATAAAAAGTAGAATTCGCCTTCCTGGTAAACCGCCTGTATGTAATTGTCGAGTACGAAAGCATCGGCCGTCAGCCGGTTATAGGTCTGATTGGCCAGGAAAAGTACGGTCTTTTGGCGCAATAGCTTACGGTTATCGAAGTTTTGGAAGTAGTAGACCTCATCTTCATACCAAATGAGCGCCTTGATATTGTCGACGCCAATATCGAGCAAATGGATACCCATAGGGTTGTTTGCGATTTCTTCCAGTTCGGCAGGCAGTTCCATTTCCACGTATAGGACCTCGTCTTCATCCACTTTATAATTGCCGTCAAATAGTACGGGATCTTTTTCGGTCATGGCCTGGCCTTGATCCACAAAAATGTCGCGTACCTCGTCTTCGATGGCAGGCACCAGGTCTATTCTTCTGACGGTGTGATTATTTAAAAGCGCGAAAAAATTGTCTGGCATTCTCTGGTGGTTTAATGGTGGTTATGAAATGTTTACGATCATATGATCGGCCAGCTGCACATACTCGGTAATATCTTTGGGGTTGATCAGTTTCTTCTTGGAAAGCATGAAGTAGGTCACCTCTCCTTTGGTGCTGATCTCATAATATTTATACTGATATATATATCGGAGGATAACATTAAAATGGTAGGCGGTGCTAAAAACAATGGCCAGTAGTACGCCAATGCCGACAAAAACTAGGAGCAATGCCCAATCTGGAGCCTCTGGTTTAACATACTTAATTAACGTAGGAATGAAGCTGGACCAAACGGATATAAAATTATAATCCCCAGACTTGATGGATTTGACATAAATGCGGTGGCGGGAGAAGGTGGTTTTTACAAGCCGGAGGATGCCACCGGCTGCCAAAACGAACAATACAAACAGTAATAGCAGGTAATGAAGCAATAAGAAATTTAGCAGGCCTGTCAGGATTTCATGTGGGGATCCGGCTTTTACGTGAAAAGACAGGTGATTATAATTGCGGATAATGCGATCAATATATAAAATTAGTAGTGCTGGTGAGATGCTCGTATAGGTGAGCATCCACTTGATAAAAGTGGAAGGCATTAAACGGGATTTGAGGTTAGTGCAGCATTAAGGTAAACAAAATGTAAGAATTTAGCAAAAATGCACCTGTCGCCTCGCCCATGGGTGTTCTTGGGCTGCTAAAACTTTTTTTTAATAAATGGGTCTTCCTCCGTGTCCTCCTTCCTGAAAGCTGTCCTTATATATAGTATAAACACTTTTATACTATGCTCGCAGATTTTTTGAAACTAAAGATTAGAATCTGGGTCCACCGAGAACTGGCCGGCTACATGCGCGAATGTGGGAGCCAATACCGCTCTTATATGCGCCAAGATGGAGTGGCCGATTTTGCCTCGGATGGCCCCGAGGACCTAAAGGAGGCCGTCAGTGATTATATTACGGAGGTGATCACCGGCGACCTTTAACGCTGGCGAGAGTCAACGCATTAAAAGATGGAGCTCGCCTCCGGTCCCAGCACAGGCAACCTTGCCCGGAATTCAGGTGCTTAATAGCTGCTGAAATCCAGCTTTATATGGGGTAGTATAAAGCCGTGGGCGGCATCGCTGTAATGAGTCTAGCGGTGGCGAGCCGCTTTAAAATCTTTTGCATTGCCAATCACACGGCTGGCCGTGGAGGCAGGAGAATACTGCAAGGTATAGCCGATCTTTCGGTCAAAGATGTCTTCTGGTAGTCCCCCGCTTTACTGCTGGGGAATTCGCCCAAGATATTTAATAACATCAAGGCAACAACATATTGTGTGAACGAAGAAAGTATTCGTATTGCTCAAAAGGCAGTTTTGATATATCCAGGTTAAAAGTACGCAGGAAATCAACTAATGCTCGGTTAAGGAAGTCATTGTTCACCCCAACGTTTCCAGTGATAGCCTCGAACTCCGCTTTGGGAATTTCTTTGGTTTCCGATTTTCGGTCCTTAATCCGCAGGTGGTAATATGTTGAGCCTGTAACATCACTCCATGCAAGTTCAATGATATCACAATGCCTGATCCACATTAACTCCTTTTGATGGCCAGGTTCTAAGGATGGGATTGTCGCCCATTTGGTTCCAAGATTTTTCTTTTCATCCACCCACAACCGTGCAAATATTTGAATTGCCGGAGAACTTAGGCTATGGATTACCCAGTGCTCATCGGAAGGAAGCATACTATCTGCAACCCGTTCCTCCCCGATGGTCAAAATAGGAGGTTCCTTTGGGGTTGGCTTGGGGATCGTTGATTCTTCAGTAGGAAAAATCAATGGCAGTATTGCTCTGGGAGTAAGCAATGGCTTTGTGGGGGCAACGGTGGCAAATTTAAATTCTTCTACGTTTTGTAGTTTGTGCAAAAGTGAGGTATAGCTTGCATCGTCTTTAATATGAAGCACCATACGATTTGCAAAGCCAAGCGGCAACAGATCGTCACTAAAAGGCTCAAAGGATACCAGGATATATTTATTGGGGAATTTGTCGATTTCCGACAGTATGGTCCTGTATTCAAAATATACTCCGCCCTTTTCACTTTCTGCCTTTGTTTTGTATCCCTGGGAGAGCACTACAATGACCTTGCTTGCATTTTTAATACTACGCAGCATCATCGTCTTTAGTTCCAGTGCCGTCTCACCCTGCATCTCCTTTTTGTCCATCGTGGCATTTTCTCCGCTTTCTATTAACTTGTTTGTAAGACTGAGCACCTTTTCGTTGTGTTCTTGCTCGTCCCAGCTATACGTTACGAACACCAAATTGCTGGGAATAGCCTCCTTGTTATTGGTAGTTAGAGCGTCCGCAGATTTTGTGTCGGCCACTGCTGCTGTTAAAGGGGGGTTTTGGTCAGGTACCGGGTGCCAGCTTGCCCTGCGTTGAAGGGTTTGTACCTTACGAATAGTTTCCTGGTCCTGCCTAAATTTGAGATATTCTACGAAGATTTTTTTGGTTAGGTGTTTAGCGTAAAATTCCTCGTCTACGCCATCCCAACCCTTGGTTGCGCTCAACCATAAATTGAAGCTATAGTTTACCTCTGAAAGTCGAATGGCAAATGCCGTCTCAGTAGACAATTCTCCAAAAGTTCCCTGATTGGCCGCCTCCCTGAACAAACTTTCAAAGCTGGCAAACATCATTTCTATCGAGTCATCTGCCTCACCCTCCATTTCGGCAAAGATCTTTTCAGCCGGCACGCCATATCGAAGCGCATTTGTAAACCCAATACCTAGCCTCTGAAAAAGCTGCGCACGCTTTTCGTCCCGCCGAGCAAATTGCTTTTCAGGCGTTTGGCCTGGATAAGCCAGAAATCGGTCTTGTATACCTAACATGAGTTGTTGTTGTTCTTCATCCAAAAGATTAACAGGATATCCTGCTCTCCATTTTAGCATAGTACCCAGCAACACGTGGCGCTCAAGTTCGGATAAAGGCAGATTTTCCAAATGCCCAAATACGTCCTCCGGCCGTCCACGGTCTCTATCAGCTTCAGTAATTTCCTTATAAGATAAGTTCATGATGGTCCTTGCATCAAATACTCTAGCCCCTTCACCACTTGTGAAGTAGGCTATAATCTCACCCACTAATTCCTGATTAGGAATGTTATCTTTATTCTGGTAAAAGGATAGGTCATGATCGAAAGAATACGGACGTAGATCCCGTTCCATAAACGCTACAGTTTAATAAAGAGTTTAAAAATATATTAATCAGAAGGATATTAATGCTTTTGGGATAAATTGGAAAATCTTAAGCGACTAACGGCAACGAAGGTAAGGTTTATTTAATCTTGCCGTAATGCTTCACCCGCCACGCCACAGCATTCATTTAATCAAATCGCTGACCAAGGCAGGCGCTGGCAACTTTAAATGTTTCAACGGGATTCTGATCGCCGCTGGGGGCCAGTGGCAATTTTATGGGACACCAATATTTTTCAACGACTATAAAATGGGTCGTTTAATGGACTTTTATCGGTACTTGGCATCCAGTGCTCTTACCCAAATGATTGCCCTGAAAGATGAAGCGCCGCCTGCCTACATTGCCGGCCAGATAAATTACAATAATTTTACGGGTTCTGCAGCAAATGGCCGGGAAGGTTTTTTCCTGGTACAGTGAGGAGTTTGAGATTACCTATGATCATGCTCGACGACCTGCTTTAAACAGATAATTTTTAAAGAAGGATAAATGCATGTTTTTTTCTACGCTCCGGGTACCGATCAGCGCAGGGGGGGGAGCGGTATTAAGGCCATCACAATCCCACCGCGAAATACTCAGCTACAAAGTATAGGCAGCAAAGCGCAACCCCGGTGCCTTGTTGTACTTGAAGGGTAAAATATTTGTGTAAGGCGAAGTGTTTTAAACGGTCGCAAGAGCGGATGGCCACTTTTTTTTGGTTATGCCGTGGCTTTTGCGAAAACACCAGCACTTTTTCCAGCAGGAGGGGAAGGCCAACTTTTCCGGGAAGCATTCTGCCAAAGTTCCAGAGGCAACACTTGCTTCCATAGCAAAAATCCATCATAAATTTCTCGTGGTGATGCGGGTGAATGGAGCCTATAATAATGGCTTTTGCCTGGGGGGGACGGGGTAAAGATCCAGGTATCGGTGGTGGGAGGTCATCATAAAAGTAAGGGTAATAAATGGGGTCGGCTCCCCTTGCTGAGAGGACGTTTTTGTCGTTGCATTTCCGCGGGGTTCCGTTTTAAAACGGCGAAATGTTCACTAAAAAAACGTAATATTGCAGCAGGGGAAAACCCTCCAGCGTTCTTTAAAAGTAATGGGAAGTGGCCATGGTAGCGCGTCTGCATCGCGTGAATGCGGCCAAAAAAGTGCCTTTAAAAAGGGGCAAAAACTTGTATTTTATTCACCAGCACAAGCACCAGCACTCGGTTCCTAAATAATTGATAATCAATGGACTTTCGCTCCCCAGCAGGGGGAGCACGAGAAAGCACTTATGCACTTTATGTGGTAAGTGCTTTTTTATTTTTAAAACACATACTCACATAAAATTCTCCTTGAAAAATTAAATCTTATATACATAAATACGAACTCTTTAATTATCGCATAACCATGCCCAAATATACCATTGCATTATCTTTTTCTGGTGAAGAAAGAGAATTTGCTGAGTCCATAGCTCAAATTTTAAGGAAAAATGAAGTGGCTGTTTTCTACGATAGATTTGAGCAGCATGATTTATGGGGAAAGGATTTATATGAGACATTAAGAGGTATCTACGTGAGGGAATGCAGGTATGTCCTGTTATTTATAAGTCACAGTTATCTAAGTAGAATGTGGACAGTGTTTGAGCGAAAACAGATCATTGATCGTTTGGCGAATGAGCATGGCCAAGAATGTATTTTGCCAGTAAGAGTGAATGGCTGCATGGAAGAGGTTCCGGGTCTTAGCAACGGAATAGGATATATCAGCGTGCAAAGCGACCAGCCTAACATAGTTGGTAATCTTATTCTTAAAAAGTTGAATCAGGAGGAATACCGAATTGACAGCACACAAGCTTATAAAAGGGCGTTAGAAGTATTAAAAGCCAACAAAGAAGGGGTTCTTGAATACAATCAAATATTGACGAGTGTAGAGCATATTAAAACAGCCTTTCCTAAACGGGTGTCAGGCGAAATTTTAAATTTTGTTGGTAGTGAGTTTTACTGGAAAAGAGAAAATGGGCATCCTTTGATTCTTTTGGGGAAAAACGATATTGACGTAAAAGCAAAAAACAGAGGATTAATTGAAATTTGCCGCTTTAGCGCCCCAGAGGCATGGATTGGTATAGGAAGATTCGCTATAAATTGGCCTCGGGCTACTAAGCGGAAAAAGGATGATAGACCACGGTTACTAATTCTCTTGTATCTATATTCAACTTCAATCGATGACATGGATACATTGGTTGGAAATGACGATGCGATGGCAGCTTTTTTAGCCGGACTATACCTTGATGAAATTAATACAGAGGAGTTTAATCAACGAGCAGAACAGAGGTTTGTTG
>Ga0105240_10002268_pt1 | contig 31194 bp, 30 predicted proteins | sample KBSC54metaG_FD_80426 | JGI IMG/M metagenome (GOLD analysis project Ga0105240, IMG submission 80426) | Corn rhizosphere microbial communities from Kellogg Biological Station, Michigan, USA - KBS C5-4 metaG | ecosystem: Host-associated > Plants > Roots > Rhizosphere > Soil | place: Michigan, USA... | reverse complement strand
TTCATCTATTCTTGAAGGAGTGCGAGTGGCGATTTAACACTCCAGATCCAAAAGCACAATTAAGTCAAATAAAACAGTGGGTTAAACAATATCTAACATAATTATCTGGTACAGCCCCTAAAATTTTTTAGCCCATGCAATTTTCTGCTTGATATTCTGGAATATAATCCTATATTAAAATTAATGCCGATATAACTGCGCCCATTTCCCTGCCCTCATCTGGACATTGCGCCCAGGTCACGCTAATTTAAGTCATTCACCGGGGGTGCTGTTGCTGAGAGGCGTGCCAAGAAATTGGCGCCCAACCCCAAAGACCTGATCTGGTTAGAACCAGCGGAGGGAGCGTGACGGCAGATGAGATTCCGTATCGCGCCCCAACTGTCTTCCCCGGGATACAAAGTGACCCGAGGAAGCCATGAAAACCACCACTGAAAAAAAACCTATTGATCTGAGCGTCTATCGCCAGCCTCTGCCAAACTCGCGCCGTATTTATGTGGAAAGCGCGAATGACGCATCGGTGCGCGTACCGATGCGTGAGATTTCACTGGCGCGGCAACAAAACGGCCAGGTGCGTGAGCCGGTGGTGATATACGAAACCGCCGGTCCCTACGCCGATCCGGAATTGCAGATTGATATTAATGAGGGCCTCCCGAAACTGCGGCGTGAATGGATTTTATCGCGCGGTGATGTGGAAGTTTTGCCGAATGGCGCTATGCGCGCCCAAGCCGGAAAAAATGTGTCGCAATTGTATTATGCACGCGCAGGTGTCGTTACACCCGAAATGGAATTCATCGCCATCCGCGAAAACCAGCAACGTAATGGTGCCGGCATAAATTCGAAAATCACGCCGGAATTTGTGCGCCGCGAAGTCGCTGAAGGCCGCGCGATTATTCCCGTAAATATCAATCACCCGGAATGCGAACCCATGATTATCGGCCGCAATTTCTTGGTCAAGGTAAATGCGAATATCGGCAACTCCGCCATTCGTTCTTCCATTGAAGAGGAAGTGGATAAATTATTGTGCGCAACACGTTGGGGCGCGGATACGGTGATGGATTTATCGACCGGCAAAGATATTCATGAAACGCGCGAATCCATTTTGCGCAATTCACCCGTGCCGATCGGCACCGTGCCTATTTATCAGGCTTTTGAAAAAGTCGGCGGGCGCATCGACCAATTGGGCTGGGACGTTTACCGCGAAACTTTGATCGAGCAGGCCGAACAAGGCGTCGATTATTTCACCATCCATGCCGGGGTTTTGCAAAGTTATATTCCGGCAGCACTGAACCGGATTACCAAAATCGTCTCGCGCGGCGGATCGCTGATGGCGAAATGGTGCCTGCATCATAAACAGGAAAATTTCCTCTATACGCATTTCGAAGAAATTTGTGAGATCATGAAACAATACGATGTTTCATTCTCCCTGGGCGACGGTTTGCGTCCAGGCTGCATTGCCGATGCGAACGACGAAGCACAATTCAGCGAACTCCGCACGCTCGGCGAGCTCACAAAAATTGCTTGGAAGCATGACGTGCAAGTGATGATTGAGGGACCGGGCCATGTGCCGATGAACCTCATCCAGGAAAACATGACCTTACAATTGGAACATTGCCACGAGGCGCCGTTTTATACCCTGGGGCCGCTGACAACAGATATTGCCCCTGGTTACGACCATATCACCAGCGCCATCGGTGCGGCAATGATCGGCTGGTTTGGCTGCGCCATGCTGTGTTATGTGACGCCAAAAGAACATTTGGGCCTGCCCAATCATGATGATGTGAAGGCCGGATTGATCGCGTATAAAATTGCGGCGCATGCAGCAGACGTGGCAAAAGGCCATCCAGGCGCCCGGACGCGTGATGATGCACTGTCGCAAGCACGTTATGATTTCCGTTGGGCCGATCAATTCAACCTCTCGCTCGATCCAGAAACTGCAAAAGCCTATCATGATGAAGAGCTGCCTGCTGAAGGTGCGAAGACCGCGCATTTCTGTTCCATGTGCGGGCCGAAATATTGCTCAATGCGCATCAGTGAAGATGTCGATGCAGCAAATAATGAAGAGCAGGAAATTGAAACACTGGAAGCTGTGGCGGCATGACGATTTCTGTCGGCATCGTGGGCGCGGGAATTGTCGGACGTTTATTAGCGTTCAAGGCAATTGCGCGTGGCTGGCGCGTGATACTATTCGAACGCGGTCCTGTAGATGGGTCATCCGCCTGCAGCGCAGTCTCGCCCGCCATGCTGGCGCCCTATTGTGAATTGGATGTATCGGAAAAAATGATTGCCGATTTAGGCGCGCATTCTCTGCAATTATGGCCGGAAATTTTTCACGAATTGGAATCTCCGGTATTTTTTCAACAAGCAGGCACCTTAGTTGTCGCGCACCCACAGGACGCGGGTGAGTTAGAACATTTTGCGCGCGGAATAAAGTCGCGTGCGGCATCCGATGTTTTTTATTCTGTCCAAAATGATGAATTGGAAAGACTAGAGCCGGATTTGGACCGCCGTTTTCAAAACGGATTATTTTTTCCATCCGAAGGCCAAATTGACAGTCGCGGCGTAATGGCGGCCCTCTTGAATGCCGCACAGGCGCGCGGCGCAGAATGCCGATTTAACACGGAAGTTGCCGCAATCCGCCCCTATGAAATTGATTGCGGCAACGAAACACATCAATTTGATATAGTTTTCGATTGCCGCGGGCACGGCGCGGCAACGGATATCAAAAATTTGCGCGCAGTGCGCGGTGAAATTATTCGCGTGCATGCACCGGATGTGAATCTTAATCGACCCGTTCGCCTGCTCCATCCTCGCTGGCCACTCTATGTCGTGCCGCGTCCCGACAATCATTACATCATCGGCGCAACGATGATTGAGTCTGAAGATCATTCGCCGATTGCGCTGCGTTCACTGCTTGAAATGCTCAATGCCGCCTTTGCGCTCAGCGCGGGATTCAGCGAGGCACGTGTTTTAGAAACTTCGGTAGGTCTACGTCCAGCCTTTCCGGATAATGAACCGCGCATTTTGTACCAAGATGGCTTGATCCGCATCAATGGCATGTATCGTCACGGCTTTTTACTCGCGCCAATTATGACAGAAAATGCTTGCGGCCTGATGGAAAATAGCAATGCATCCAACGTTTTTGCGGAGGCGGCATGATCACGATCACCGTCAATGGCGAAATGAAAGAAATGAATGCCACCACCATCGCCGAAGTTATAAAAACGTTGGGTTACGAGGGCGACTATTTCGCCGTGGCGAAAAATCTGGTTTGCATTCCGCGCACAAAATATGCGGAAACGCCGATAGCCGCACAGGATGAGATTGAAATCCTGATGCCGATGCAGGGCGGTTAATATGTGGGAAATCGCGGAAAAAATATTTAACAGCCGTTTGATCCTCGGCACATCGCGGTACCGCTCGCCGGAAAATTTGCGCGAGGCAATCACGCGTTCCGGTGCAGAAATCGTGACGGTATCGCTGCGCCGTCAGGCCGCGGGCGACGGCAATAAATTCTGGGAGTTGCTACGCGAATTGGGCGTCACATTTCTACCCAACACCGCCAATTGCCGCAGCGTTCAGGAAGCCGTGACAACAGCGCACATGGCGCGCGATGTGTTCAAAACCAATTGGATCAAATTGGAAACAGTGGGGGATGAATATACGCTGCAGCCCGATCCCTTTGCCCTGCTGGAGGCCGCGCGAGTTTTAATTGCCGATGGTTTTGAAGTTTTTCCTTACACGACAGATGATCTAGTCGTAGGTGAACGGTTACTCGCGGCGGGCTGTAAAATCCTTATGCCCTGGGCGGCGCCGATTGGATCGGGCCAAGGTGTGGTTAATCCGCAAGCACTCAAAACTTTGCGCGCACGCCTGCCGCAGGCGACGCTGATTATCGACGCCGGCATTGGCGCGCCGTCACACGCGGCGCAAGTGATGGAAATGGGATTTGACGGTGTAATGCTAAATACTGCGGTGGCTTTGGCTGATGATGCGCCGAAAATGGCTGAGGCTTTCGCACAGGCAATTAACGCGGGCCGCATGGCGTATGAAGCGGGCCTGATGCCGACAAGATCCTTCGCGGAACCTTCCACGCCCCTGCCCGGTACGCCATTCTGGAAAACAGAAAAACAGGCATGAACGAAATTTATCCGCCGCACCCGCACGCCCAACCGCCCGTCGTTTGGACCATTGCCGGGTCCGATAGCTGCAGCGGCGCTGGCATTCAGGCGGATTTAAAAACCTTTACCGCCATGGGCGTGCATGGCTGCACGGTAATCACAGCTCTGACGGCGCAAAATACGTTTGCCGTGCGCGCGATTGAATCGGTTTCAGCAGATATGCTGCAAGCGCAAATAGATGCGCTGCGCGAAGACACGCCGCCGCGCGCAGTGAAAATAGGCATGCTTGGTAATGCTGAAAGCATCAAAGCGTTGGCGAAAAGTCTGACTGAATTAAAAACCTACGTCATTTGCGATCCGGTTATGATTGCGTCATCGGGGCGTGCTTTAATTGGCGAAGATGTGATTGGCCTGATGAAAGAATCTCTCTTACCGCTGGTGGATTTATTGACGCCCAACATCGCCGAGGCCGAGGTTTTAACCAACCGGAAGATTACAACTGATGCGGAGGTGATGGGCGCAGCCAAAGATATCCTCGCCATGGGCGTGAAAGCGGTGGTGATTAAAGGTTATGATAGTGGCAATGATTACATGCAGGATTTTTATCAATGCGCAAAACAGCAATTCTGGATGACCTCGCCACGTCGAACAAACGCCGATCCGCGCGGCACGGGTTGCAGTTTTGCTTCGGTCTGCGCGGCGGCGCATGCGCTGGGCTATTCCGAAGAAGATGCGGTTGTAATGGCCAAAGCGATGGTGAATCAATTCACGCGCCTCTCATATTTAATTGGAAAAGGCGCGCCGATTTTAACTTATGCGCCGCTGCCCTGCACACCGGACGATTTTCCCTGGGCCACGGGGGATGCCGCGGCCGGTCGCACGCGGCCTGAATTTCCCAATTGCGGTGATACACCGCTCGGGTTTTATCCGATTGTGAATAGTACGGAATGGCTACGGCGGTTGTTGCCGCTGGGCGTCATCACGGCACAGCTTCGCATTAAGGATAAAACCGGCGCTGCGCTGGAAAATGAAATCCGATTAGGTATTGAAATCGGCCGCCAATATAACTGCCGCCTTTTTATCAACGATCATTGGCAATTGGCGATAAAGCACAAAGCCTATGGCGTTCATCTGGGACATGAAGATGGCGAAGGTGTTAATATAGCCGCGATTGCCAAAGGCGGTTTGCGCCTGGGGCGCAGCACCCATTGCTATTCGGAATTGGCCTATGCAATGGCGTGCCGACCGTCCTATTTTGCGCTTGGCCCAATCTTTCCAACCAGCACAAAAAAAATTAAATTCGGGCCGCAAGGCATTGATAATCTGCGCCATTGGCGCGCCATGGTCAAAGGCCAACTGGTTGCCATCGGCGGCATCACTTTAGAAAATGGGTTGGACGTTCTAGCGGTGGGTGCGGACAGCATTGCGGTCGTTTCGGATGTCACGCAAAATACCGATCCCGAAGCACGCGCCATGGCCTGGCTCAAGCTGTTTAGCAAATCTTAATATAAGGTCCTATGCGCGATGGCTTGATAACTATGCCAAGCGCAAAGAATCCTTTATGTTTTTCCAAATCCCTCTCTGTGTAAAGATGGTATAATTCCATAAGAGAAACTCCACATGAGCAATCTAATCATCACGATCATATCCATTGCACTGGTCGCTGTGCTGGCCATTGCAGGGATTTTTTATGGTGGCGCGGCTTATCAAAATGCTCAAGCTAAGGCCTACGCCGTGGCCATTGCAGATCAGGCCACGCAAATTAATAATGCCATCGTGCAATGGACGTCCGATCATGGCGGAGCAAGTTTTCTGGCTGCGATGGATGAGCCTGGATGTTGCGGGAACAATGGCATGAATGCGGGCTGGAACAGTCCCAGTAATATTATTAATCAATTAGTTCCCAATTATATGCAAACAATGAATTCTCCAGTCCCGAATGATTTTGCCGGCCTTGATAAAAATGGCGTTCCTTCGCCAACACGATGGGAAATAAGCGGAAGTGATTATCAAGCAAACATATTACCCAATACTTTCGCAACCTATGGCTATTTCATCTGGTTAACCGCCATTCATCCGATTACCAATCAAGCCGTGCAAATTTGTAACCAAATTGCGATAATGGCACGTGGGCCAAGCGCACTACCAGTTAATACCGGTGCGAATGTTGACATCTCACCTTTTGTCGCAGGTGAAAATCCCCTATTAGACTGCTCATGGTCGCCAGCAGTTTCCTTGGGCTATACAAGTCTTAGACAGTGTGTCGGAAGCGTTTTTTGCAATATATTTATCGCGGCCAAGGTCAACTCATCGTTTTAAAGGAAGAATATGAGTAACCTCATCATCACAATCATATCCATTGCGCTGGTTGCCGTGCTGGCCATTGCAGGGATTTTTTATGGTGGCGCGGCTTATCAAAATGCTCAAGCTAAGGCCTATGCCGTGGCCATCGCCGATCAAGCCACCCAGGTTAACAATGCCATTGTGCAATGGTCGTCTGACCATGGCGGAGCAAGCTTTTTAGCCGCAGTTGGACAAACGGGATATTGTTGCGGTAATAATCCAAGCAGCTTTCCTTATTCTAGTGGTAGTCCTGGTAATTTAATTAGCCTTTTAGTGCCCAACTATTTGCAAAGTATGAGCTCACCCGCTCCAAACGATTTTGCAGGCGTACAGCGAAGTGGTGCTGCCGTGCCGCAGCGCTGGGAGATCAGCGGAAGTGATTATGATCCTTATTTGCTGCCGAATGTGTGGCCAAATGCATATGCGACTTACGGTTATTTTATATGGTTAAAGGCTGTTCAGCCCGTTACCAGCCAGGCAATTCAAATCTGCAATGAGATTGCCATTATCGCAAGAGGAGCGAATGCTGCACCGATTTATGCACATATCAATAACGACCAAAGCCCTTATGTTGGCGGGAAGGGGCAAAATCCGATATTGGACTGTTCGTGGTCAGCCTTCTTTTCAACTGGTTATTCAACCATCAACCAATGTGTTGGCACGAGTGGTTCTTGCACGATATATATCTCCGCCCAGATAAACGCATCCTTTTAGCTAAACGGTAAAAGCGACACCATTAGTTTCTGGAATAAGACAAATGGCACGCGTCCACGCCATCGGTTGCCGACAATAACTGATTTAAAGCGATCAATGGCGTGCTGATATTGCGCCCGATGGAAACCACAATAAACCGCCATTCGTACTGGCCCAGGCGCGAAACGGTTGAATAGGATCCGCGGGAAATCTTATAACCATGTTGAATGAATAATTCTCGCAGTTCCGCCTCTGGCGGCACGATGCCTTTAGCAAATTGCAAATTCACCGCCACGGCATAATGGGTGGGAAATAAGACCTCAATCTTGTTCCCCCACATCATCACAATCATGAGCAACATTGCAAGGAAAAATGCAGGTAAATACATACCCAGCCCAACCAGAATCCCCACTGCGGATACCGCCCAAATGGATGCCGCTGTCGTCAAACCAGAAATATTTAGGCCATCGCGCATAATTACGCCAGCACCCAGAAAACCAATACCGGTAATAATCCCCTGGATCACGCGGCCCGGGTCACCTGGGGCAAAAACCTCCATGCCAGCGAACCAATGGCCTTGATACCCCATCATGGCGGTCATGGCGCAGGAAGCCATGCAAACGAAACTATAGGTCCGCATCCCTGCTGCGCGCCCGCGATAAGAGCGTTCATAGCCCACCATCAACCCCAGCAGCAGAGCAATCACAATATCTAAGAAAATAATGCCCATCGGCTCAAGCTGCGGCCAAAGCCAGGCAAATTCAAAAAACGGCAGTTTCATGAATCATAACATCTTTGAAAGTGCAGCGACTGGCAAGGGGTTACTATAATCCTAGCGGAAAATTGGCGTTGTTGGTTTCTGGCTGGCAGCCAGGGCAAATGAATTATCGGAAGTAACTGTCCTAGGAGGAAGTTTGAGCTCGCCTGGCACTGCGGCCCTGCCATGCACAGAATTATTACCCGCGGCGAAATGCGCAGCTTTGGTTCCCATCGGCCGCACTGGCGTGCCCGCCTTTAGTGCCACCTGTCTGCTATCCTGATCCAGTACATGGCGCGCTTCCGTCGGATGAATTTTCCGGTCTTTAGTTTTGGGCGAATCCGGCGTGGAAATTAGTAGAGGTGGTAATTTGTCTTTATGACTGGATGGGTCGGTAATATGTATATGTCTTAGTCCTTCTTTAATCTTGTATTTTAACCAATTGCCAGGACCACCCTTCATGACACCGGCAAAGCCTGCCTGCCGCGCAACATTTTCCCATTTATCTCTTTCTGCCTGAGAAAGATTTTTAATCGAATCTTCATGCCGCTTAGAATCTTGAGAATCGGCAGGCACAGGAACCAAAATGTGAAACATGCCATTATCAATGGCCGCAACGTTAGCATTGCTCAATATAGATTTAGCAACGGCTTCTTCGTACAATTTTATAGCATTTCCCTCTAATGGATGCAGCTTTATAAGGCTTTCAAGATAATCATTGCGCCGATCCAATGTTTGCCATGTTAGATCGCCATTAAGATCATAGTGTTGGATATTTACAACTACAGCACCTAGCAATTTTTGCTGATGACTACTTAATTTTTTATAGTTGCGGTCATTAACATTAATATCTGGAGCATTGCTTTCCAATAAGCCAAGCCGTTTAAAGGCAACCCGCTGCAGCGCAACAAAGTAGCTGTCGGCAAAGCATGCCAGTTGGTCCATACGCTCATTGGCTGGCTTTTCTAATTTAGCATCTTCTTGGCGATAAGCTTCAAATTCTGCGTGCTGTTGCTTTTCTATCGCTGCCTGCTGTGCTTGATTCAATTTTTGTATGGCTTCTTGTTTTAACTTTTCTGATATCTGGCTATAGGTTTGAGCTGCCATAATCGCTCGGCGCTCGTATGGATTGTTATCGTGCAGCTGAGATCCGTTACGCCCTTCCAGGCTTTCTGATTTGGTATAATTCTCCAAATTATCAGATGCGATCATAAGGCGGTAAATGCTGGACTGGCGCTGAGTTTTTTGTCCGCTTAATAGCTGTTGAAATAAAGGGATTTTGGCATCAGCAGATAATTTGTAGCCTCTAACCCCTGCTTGATCTTTGGTATGCATTTCTTCATGGGTTATGATCTCCACCACCTCAGCAATGCGGTCGGGTTTAATTTTTCCCTTCTCAAAAAAATAGGGGGTTTTAAAGCGAATCTTGCCATTCGCGGCATCTGCCGCAGCTCTCGGATTTATATCGCTCTTGCCGGGTTCAGCGACGCTAAGCACTGGAGTATCCTTGGAATGAATGCCGTATATTTTTGCAATTGCGTTAACACAAAGACTGATCTGACTTTCACAATTACTTGGCGTCATGCGCGCGGCGACTTTTTGAATATGCTGATCAACCTGCAGGATGACATTAAGATTTTTTTGCAGCGCGGCCATTTCCTCCAGTGGCGCAATCTCATCAGGATGCTGCTTGGGGTTAAAAGTGGCAAACATTTTATTGCCGTAAGCGCCGATTTTATCCAAGTTCTTTAGCGTTGCCTGTTGTTCCTTTTCCCGTCTAAGGTGTTCCTTATTCTCCTTAAGGTCTTTACTTATTTGGTTAATCTCTGGTGCGAATTCCCCTATATTACCGTCAGTCCTTTCCCTTACCGCTTTTAATTTATCTTTTAAAAAGCTTTGGCTATTGCTTATCGTATTCTGAGTGTCAGCGATATCTTGTTGTGAAACCTGTCTGTCACCATAATCTTTTACATATTTATCGCTCAAGGCTTGCAGAGAATTAGCGGAGTTGCCTAGAGCTTCCACAAGGGCTGTTTTGAATTCCAGCGAATGATGGCTTAATTGTTCCGGCGTTTTGCCCTCGATAAATCTGCCCAAATAGGTGACGATCTTATTTGGATCATCTTTTTGGTCCGCTATACCCTGTAATATCGCTTTTTCTTGCGGTGTGGTCATAAATAGCAGTATAAATTTCTGATATTGCTAACCTCTAACCAATCCCTAAAATTTTAGCTATTTGAAACAAAATGGCTCTAATCTGACCAAAGTGGCCTTGATGGCGCGCCCGGAGAGATTCGAACTCCCGGCCTATTGCTTAGGATGCAACCGCTCTATCCAGCTGAGCTACGGGCGCCTTCATAAAGCCAATATACTTTTGCAGCAGGCTAATTGCTATAAGGTTTAAATTATTCTTGGAATTATAATTTCAGATAATGATGCCTATTTGAGCGAGTAATTTTTTGCATTCTACCAGGCCCTTTTTACTAACCGCGATAGATCGCAAGAAAGAGCGCTCTTTTTCATCTAATCGGACATTGGCTTTAGGACGGCAAATTAAACGTTCATATAATGCATTCATGAATTCCATTTCATCGGACGATAACTCATAATTTGCCTTCAAGATGGTAATGGCATCCTCTTGGACCATCATCTGCGTTTCAATAAGGAAAGCGCCATGTTTGATTATTTCATCCCATGGGGCAGCTGCGCCAATATCTTCATTTTCGCCATCTGACCAAAATGCGGCTGTGATAACAGGGATCGTGTTACCCTGATAATCTTCAAGCACATATTGCAATGCCTCTTCTGCAAAAGGGTTAAGCGCCTCCGGCAACCCGTAGAAAAAACGCTGGATATCATAGGAGACATCGGAATGCCAAGGCGCCTGGCTGCTATGTATATCTAAAAAAACAGCGACGTAACGGTTATTCGAGAAGACAATAGTTCCTTTTGTCCCTTGGCTATCCTGGATGGAATAATTCTCGCTATCCCAGGATTGCTCATATGCTAGTTCCGGCGCACGGCAGGTAAAAATCGTGTGCGCGAGGAAAGCCAGCATGGAGCCGTTCCAGAGCGTGGAAGCATTTAAGGGCATATATTAAATCCTTTACATGTTTCTAATTGCTCCTTTACTGATTGAATAGTCTAGAAAATATGGTATGCAAGAACAAATAAAACTAAGGGTCGAGGACGAATGACCGATAACCAGATTGATCTGCGCGTTGCCGAACTGATTTGTTCGCGCCTTTGCCATGATTTGATTTCTCCCATCAGCGCCATTAACAATGGTATTGAATTAATTGCCGAAGTCGGCGATGAAGCCCGGCCCGATGCGGATTTGCTAATCGCCGACAGCGCGCGCAACGCGGCGCGGCGATTGAAATTATTTCGTTATGCTTATGGCTTGGCAGGCCAGGATGTGCGGCTGGAAGAAATCCGCAATGTCGCCCTCGCCTATTTTGAAGACACCAAGGTAAATATCGACTGGCCGCCGATATCGGTGGAATTACCGGCCGGCAGCGGCAAAGTAATTTTAAATTTACTGCTGCTGGCGCCAGACTTGGTACGCGGCGCTTGCAAAGTTTCTCTGGCAGCCTCACCGGGCGAAGTGACGGTAAGCTATCATGGCGCCAATGCCAAACTGGAAGAGGATATAGTTGCCGCTCTAGCAGGTGCGGTATTGTCTGATAACCTGGACCCGCGGACTGCCCATGCCGTGCTGACGGCATCCCAGGCTGCGCGGATTCATGCTAAAATCGCGCATACCATCAGCACGGATACCATTACGATCCGTTTGCATTGGAACCGATGACACCAGCCGGCACGCGCATTACCTTGCGCCGCCCCGATGACTGGCACGCGCATTTTCGCAGCGGTGCCATGTTGCGCTTGGTCGCGCCACATCACGCGCGCGTTTTTGGGCGCGCGATTGCCATGCCGAATTTAACGCCGCCTGTTACAGATGTGGCCACAGCACAAGAATATAAAAAAGAGTTTGACGCGCTAGCAGAAGAGCAGAAGAGCAGAAGAGCAGAAGAGAGAAAATTTATACCTCTGTTAACTTGCTATCTAACTGACAGCACGAATGCCGATGACCTGATGCATGGATTTAAAGAAAAGATTTTCACTGCTGCAAAACTGTATCCCGCCCATGCGACGACGAATTCCGCCCACGGTGTAACGGATATTAAAAAAATCCATAACGTTCTGGACCGCATGCAACAGATCAATATGCCCCTACTCATTCACGGCGAAGTCACGGATCCTAGCGTGGACATTTTTGACCGCGAGAAAATTTTTATTGAAAAAATTCTGGCACCATTGCGCCGCGATTTTCCAGAACTGAAGATTGTGATGGAACATATCACCACGGTTGATGCAGTGGATTTTATCAACGCGCAAAGCGGTGTTGTAGGCGCGACCATTACCGTTCACCATTTACTGCTGAACCGCAATGATATGCTCGTAGGTGGTATCCGCCCGCATTATTACTGCCTGCCGATTATCAAGCGCGCGCGGCATCAGGCTGCGCTGCGCACCGCCGCGATATCAGGCAACCCATGGTTTTTCCTGGGCACCGACAGTGCACCGCACACACGCAACAACAAAGAAACGGCGTGCGGTTGTGCCGGGGTTTATACGGGCCACGCTGCGCTGGAATTATACGCCGAAGTTTTTGATGCTGAAGGCGCACTGGACCAACTAGAAAATTTTGCCTCAATTAATGGTTCGAAATTTTACGGCTTGCCGATGAACAATGATACCATAACCCTAATTAAACAGCCGCAAACCATCCCCGCAGAGTTCATTGCGGATGACGGAACAAAACTTATTCCTTTCCGCGCCGGTGAAATTGTGGCATGGAGCGTTGCATGAAATTCGCCTTTGTCGCCGCCAAAACTGCTGAGGCGCGCACCGCGCGCATCGGTCTTGCCAAGCGTTATGGGCACACTCCGCCGCATAAGGCCGATGTGATTGTCGCGCTGGGCGGCGACGGTTTTATGCTGGAAACCCTGCACCGCTATATCGGCGAGAGCGCGCCCATTTACGGCCTAAATCGTGGGACGGTGGGTTTTCTGCTCAATGAATATCACATACCAGGTCTGCCGGAGCGGATTGCGCGCGCTGAGCGGGTCACGCTCCACCCCCTGCGCATGGTAGCGGAAACTTTGCATGGCAAATCAGTGGAGGCTCTGGCGATTAATGAGGTTTCATTGCTGCGTGAATCCCGCCAGGCCTCAAAAATCTGTATTTCAATTGATGAGCGTGTGCGGTTAAAAGAGCTCATTTGCGATGGCGTACTGGTTTGCACCGCAGCGGGTTCAACCGCTTATAATTTTTCCGCGCACGGCTCGATTATCCCAATGGGCAGCAATATTTTAGGACTGACGCCGATCAGCGCATTCCGCCCGCGGCACTGGCGTGGCGCATTGCTGCCGAGCAAATCCAACGTTATGTTCGAAGTCCTGGAGCCCAGCAAACGGCCCGTTTCCGCCGTCGCCGATTTTACCGAAGTGCGGGATGTAAAACGCGTTTATATTTCTGAGGAGCGCGGGGTATCATTGCATATCCTATTCGACCCCGAACATAACTTGGAAGAACGTATTCTAAACGAGCAGTTTTGGAGTTAGTTATCAAATAAATTTAATTGCGCGCTCCTGGCATTTCTGCGGAAATGTTCTATCGACAGCGGCGGCCAGCCGTGATCCAAACCATACATCTTTTTATATTTTTTAAAAATTTGTGCGATTTGATCCGCAAAAAATCCTTCGCCGCGCATGCGCGTGTTGAAATTAGGATCGTTCAATTTGCCGTCGCGCATGGCGCGGATGCGGTTCAAGATCTTTTGCGCACGGTCGGGGAAATGTTTTATCACCCAGGTTTGGAATAAATCCTTCACGCCGTATGGCAAACGCACAATGGTATAACCTGCGCTACGTGCACCCGCATTGGCGCCGGCTTCCAAAATACTTGGAATTTCGTGATCCGTCAGGCCAGGCACAACAGGCCCGATCATAATCCCGACAGGAACGCCCGCCCTGGCTAATTGCTCTACGGCACGCAAACGCAATTTCGGCTGTGACGCGCGCGGCTCCATTAGACGAGATACGTTACTATCCAGTGTTGTTATGGATAAATTCACCATAACTAAATCGTGCGCCGCCATTTGCATGAAAATATCCAGGTCGCGGGTAACCAGCTGATTTTTTGTGATGATTCCTGCCGGATTGCGGAACGCCAGCAATACTTCCAGGCAGCCGCGCGTGATTTTCATTTGCCGTTCAATGGGTTGATACGGATCCGTCACGCCGCTCAGCATCAAGGTGCGCGGCTGCCAGGATTTAGCCGATAATTTTTGCTCCAATAGTTTTGGCGCATCCGTTTTGGCGAAAATTTTGGTTTCAAAATCCAACCCTACGGACAGGCCCAGATATTCATGCGTCGGCCGCGCATAACAATAAATACAGCCATGTTCACACCCGCGGTAAGGATTAAGCGTCGTATCCATACATAAATCTGGGCTGTCATTGGTGGAAATAATACTACGGGCTGGATCGCGGAATACCTGGGTCGGCAGGCGTTTTTTAGTTTGAATATTTTCCGTGTCAAATTCATCTAAATCCAAATCATACTGATTTTGCGCGCATTCAGCGTCCAGCCCAAGTGTCAATTTTTCAAACCGGCCAGCCGGATTTTCCAGAGCCCCGCGCCCCTGAATATTTTGCATAGTCAGTTTTTTGGAATCATTTTGCATTAGAAAACGATAGCAGATAAATTTCATTTGTTCTAGTTTTGTTCTTTAATTTTTTCTCCGCTCTTGCACCCTTCCTACCGCTGCGATTATGAAGGTGGATGTCTGCACATAAAATTGACGTCCTCATTGTCGCCGCTGGAACAGGCAGCCGCGTGGGTGATAACATGCCCAAACAATTCCTGCCCCTGGGCGGCGTACCGATGCTGCGGCGCGTTATGGAACTTTATGCCACGCATCCGGCGGTGCAGCATATTCAGGTTGTCATCGGTGCAGGCCAGGAAAAATTTTATGAGCAAATTTTTTCGCCCGACCCTAAACCCAAAAAATTATTGCCGCCTGTAATCGGCGGCGCGCGACGACAGGACAGCGTGCGTTTGGGAATGTATGCCATGGCGGTTCATGGACCCAATTATATTTTAATTGCCGATGCCGCGCGCCCCTTTACGACGCTCAAAATAATTGATGATGTTGTAAATGCTTTGGCGCCTGATACTGCTGTTTTCGCCGCCATCCCATTAATGGATACTTTGAAACACCAAAGGGACGGGCACACGCAAACTATACCGCGCGAAAATCACTGGTTGACGCAAACGCCGCAGGCTTTTTCATTTGCAAAACTATTGGCATTGCATCAAGAATTACAGCATGAAAATTTCACCGATGATGTTGCCCTGTTCGAAGCTGCCGATCTGCCCATCCACATCGTTCCCGGCAGCGCGCGCAATATTAAAATCACCACAGCGGAAGATTTTCAATTGGCCGAAGCCATATTGAACAGTTCGGCCGACACTCGCATCGGCCACGGCTTTGACGTGCATCGTTTTACCATAGGCGATCACGTTTGGCTGGGCGGCGTACGCGTGCCGCATGACCGCGGGGTTGAAGCCCATTCGGATGGCGATGTGATACTACACGCCTTAACGGATGCACTGCTGGGCAGTATCGGTGCGGGCGATATCGGACAACATTTTCCGCCGTCCGATCCGCAATGGAAAAATGCCAGCAGCGATCAGTTTGTACAACATGCGATGGATCTGCTCCGCGCGCGCGGCGGCCAGGTGGGGAATGCGGATATCACCGTGCTATGCGAAGCGCCGCGCATCGGCCCGCACCGCGATGCCATCCGCACGCGCCTGGCGGAGCTGCTCGGCGTATCAGTCGACCGCGTAAATATCAAGGCCACGACGACGGAAAAACTCGGCGCCCTTGGCCGTGCCGAAGGCCTGGCCGCGGAAGCGGTGGTTCTAATTAAGTGCTGAATGAAAAATAGCGCGTAGTTTTGGCTACGCGCTATTTCATTATTTAAGCTTTTATAAACTAAGCGCTCACCGCCGCAGGTGCATCCAGTTCCGCCGCCGCATCGGGATCGGACAGGATTTCTTCGCTTGGCAATTCCGCGCTCGCGCCTAGGTCGATGCCCGAACGTTTCACTTCTTCTTTCAAACCGTCCAGCACAGCTTCCACCGCTAAGTCGCAATACAAATTGATCGCGCGCAGGGCGTCGTCATTGCCTGGAATGGGGAAAGTAATATTATCAGGATTGGAATTGCTGTCGATCACCGCAACCACGGGAATACCCAGTTTTTGCGCTTCCTGGATCGCCAATTCTTCTTTGTTGGTATCGAGCACGACGATGATATCCGGCTTGCCGCCCATGTTGCGGATACCGCCCAGGGAACGATTCCATTTATCCAGTTCCAATTGCATTTTCAGGCGTTCTTTTTTCGTATAGCCCGCGCCTTCTTCGCCGCCCAACTTTTCTTCGTATTCGCCCATGCGTTTGATGGATTGCGAAATCGTCGGCCAGTTTGTCATCATGCCGCCCAACCAGCGATGGTTGACGTAATATTGGCCGCTGCGTTGCGCAGCTTCGGCGATAGACGCCTGAGCCTGACGTTTGGTGCCCACGAACAGCACGCGGCCGCCCTTGGCCACCGTGTCGCGGATCGCCTGGAGCGCGCGCATCATCATCGGCACGGTCTGTTCCAGGTCAATAATGTGAATGTTGTTCCGTACGCCAAACAGGTAGGGGCCCATTTTAGGGTTCCAACGGCGCGTGTGGTGGCCGAAATGCACGCCAGCCTCAATCAGTTGGCGTAGGGTCACAGTTGGCATAGTCATGGTATCTTTGTCCTTTCTCCAGTTAAGCCGCCGCGGTGAATGTGATACCCCCCACCATGTTGATGTGGGGCACCGGAGTGGAAGCCTTAAGGCAGGCCGCCGACCACCGCGTGAGTGATGGGGTGGGTTATAGGAGATTTAGGGTACAGGTTGCAAGGGGAAATTGAATTTTTGACCAAATCCATTTGGCAATACAAGCTAAAGAAGATGGCCTCGGGAAGCGGCAATAGCATGATCCCGATCTAACTGAGGATATTTGCCTCGGATTGTATTAACAGCAGATCGTTGTGAATTATCTCCAGCTACACTCATCGCCCGGTCAAATAGTTTCTTTGCGCTGGCCGGATCACCCATCTGCGCACGACAACCAGCCGCCCGCGCCAGGGCACTGGATCTATTGTTAGTACTTTGCAAGTATGAAACGGCCATCTCAAAAACCTCTGCTGCTTCTCCAGGCTTTTCACATTTTTCAACACTATCCCCTAAGTATAGCAAAATGACACCTAAACGTGTTGAAGCGACGGTATTATTTAATAACATCTCAATTCTGACGGCTTGCTTAAAAGCTTTCATAGCGTCTAGACTGTTCCCTTGTCCTTCATAAAAATACCCCAGCGTGATCCAAAGCTCGGCTTTATCTTCGTCTCTTTCCCAGTCTTTGGCAGCTTGTTTGAAAGTAGCCGGCGCATCCGGCAGGCGAACGGCTCTTTGACAAAGTGTTTCGGCATATCTTAACGAAACCCCTGCATCTTCTGTCCCATGCCAAAGACGTCCTATTTCCCTAAAATCTAATACTGCCTGCAATAAAATTTCCGCTAAATTCGGCATATCTTCGCATCGCTCATAAGCGTGATTAGCATTATTTAAAGTTAGAAGTCTTTGTTCCCCAGGCTCTCTCTGATATCTCGCAGCCGTCAAAAAAGCTTTTCCAGCTAGCGGCCATTCTTCGGCTGTCCGATAAAGCTTCGCGGCGCTTAAGGCCGCGCGAATTTTATTATTTTCATCCGGCTCAACTTCGACGAGTGCAAAATACATCTCTGCTGATCCAGCTAATCTGCCGGCCATCTCCAGATTTCGTGCGGTATACCGATAGGTAATCGCCTTATCTTGTGGGTCCGACTGATAACCAGCTAGCTCCCTCAACAGCTCTCCGGATTTTCCCCATTCTTTGACATACTCATAATATCGTACTGCTAACATTATAAATTGGGATTTTTTATCGGTCTCTGTTTCAACTTTAGACAACTTGTAAAAAGCTTTGGCTGCAGCCCACCAATTTCTGTCCTTTTCATAGTTTTCGCCTAGCCTTAATAGTTCTTGCGTCCGTTCACTATTATCTTCAGCAAGTGACATTGCACGACATTCGGCAGCATCGATTAAAGATGAGGCTTTTTTATTTTTATTCACTCTCATCGCAGCCACTTGATCAAAAGCTTCCGCCGCCCCGGCATAATCTCCGCCGGTCTTATAGGCATTTGCGGCATACATCAAAAACTTAGGTTTCTGCGTATCATCTGGCTCAATATCAGCCAGATGCTCATAAATCTTAGCAGCCAATATTGGATTTTCATCGCGATAGCTTTGCCCAACACGCAACCAAAATTGGTAGATATTTTCGTTTTCTGTGTCTCTTTCTGGCAAATCTTCTGGGGCAAGCCCTGCAGCAGCAATACTTTTGGGTATGGTTTCATATATTGCATTAGACATCTTTTAATTAAACTATATCTAAAGGTGAAAGGTCAAGCAAAACAATACTTTCATCGCCTGGTGCAATCGGCTACAACCCTTTCTATGCAGCCAAATACCTTTCGGCGCCTCACGCGCGAACTGATTATTCCCCACGGGCGGCGGCTGGCCGTGGCGCTGCTTTGTATGGCTATTGCAGCGGGCATGACGGCGGTCCTCGCCTGGTTGATGGAGCCGGTGATCAACCAAATTTTTGTTAATAAAAACGCCGCATTATTGATGCCGGTTGCGGGCGGGGTTCTGATTGCTTTTGTCCTGCGCGGCGCCATGACTTATGCCCATAAATATATTATGGCGAACATCGGCCAAACTGTGGTTTCGGACCTGCAAAAACGTCTTCACGCCCACCTGCTCCGTGCCGATCTGGCAATGTTTCAGCGTGCGCCCATCGGTGATCTGATCACACGCCTGACCAGTGATATCAGCATTATGCGCAGCGTTGTTTCGGATTCCATTACTGATCTAGGCCGGAATGTCCTCACGCTGATCTTTTTAATTGGCGTCATGGTGTATCAGGAACCCAAATTGACGCTTTATAGTTTTATTGCCTTCCCGCTGATGGGGATCGTGATCGGCAGCCTCACAAAAAAATTGCGCCATAATGCGCGGCGGACACAAGGTGAATGGTCACGCGTGACCTCTCGCCTCACGGAAACGTTTCAGGGCATCCGTCAGGTGAAAGCTTATGGCATGGAAAATGCCGAGGCCAATTCCATGGCCACCTTTATTGATGGTATCCGCCGCCTGGCCATGAAGCAGGTGAAATTTTCATCCATTTCAACACCCCTGGGTGAAATGCTGTCTGGCGTAGCAATTTCAGTCGTCATTTTCTATGGCGGCGGACAAGTCATCGCGGGCCATTCGTCGCCCGGCGAATTTTTCTCTTTCATCACCGCTTTCACGATGGCCTACGAGCCCATGAAACGCCTTGCAAATATCAATTCGAATATCCAACAAGGCCTGGCCAGCGCGGAACGCGTATTTTACCTGCTGGATGAAGCGCCCACCATCGTTGATGCACCCGACGCGCAGGAACTGATCGTCACGCGCGGTGAAATTGAATTGCGGAATGTGTCCTTCACCTACGGCGAAAAAAACGCGCTGCATGATGTTTCAATTATTGCGCGGCCGGGACAAAAATTGGCACTGGTTGGGCCATCCGGCGCGGGCAAATCCACTATTCTTAATCTTATTCCGCGCTTTTACGATATCGCATCCGGTTGGGTTTTGATTGATGGGCAAGATGTGCGTGATGTCACCCAAGCCTCCCTGCGCGCGCAAATGGCATTGGTATCGCAAGATATTGTGATCTTTGACGATACCGTCGCGGCCAATATCGCCTATGGCACCTCCGATGCAACGCTCGAACAAATTGAACAGGCCGCGCGCCATGCCGCCGCGCATGATTTTATCATGGTGCTGCCGGAGGGCTATACGACGCGCCTCGGCGAACAAGGCACATCCCTGTCCGGCGGCCAACGCCAACGGATTGCTATCGCGCGCGCTATGCTGCGAAACGCACCAATCTTGCTCCTTGATGAAGCGACCTCCGCACTCGATAATGAATCCGAAAAACTCGTCACCGCGGCATTGAAAGAACTCCAACAAGGCCGCACCACGATTGTGATCGCCCACCGTCTTTCCACTGTGCGTGATGCCGATCAAATCATTGTGATGGATAACGGGCGCGTTGTTGCCACCGGCACGCATAACGAACTCATGCGTGAACGTGCGTTATATCAGCGCCTCTATGGGAACCAGGTCGCATGACATCGAAAAAAACCAAAGTCTTAAATACCATCGCTGCGATTGTAGTTGCCTGCATTATATTGAGTTTTATTGTCGTCAGCTGCTTGGGCAGCGCACCGTCACAGCCGCAATTTCAAACTGGTGAGTTGGTCATTGAACGTGACAGCAAAACGATTGAAAAACTTTCCGTTGAAATTGCGGAAACCAATCGCGAGATGGAATACGGTCTGATGTTCCGCCATGACATGGCGCCCGATCACGGCATGATTTTCCTTTTCCCTTACCCGCAACACATTCAAATGTGGATGAAAAATACTTTTTTACCGCTCGATATGGTTTTTTTCAGTGAAGACCGAAAAATTGTTGCTATTGCAGCTAATGCACGCCCGCAGGATGAAAATATCATTGATACCGGCACAAACGCAAAATATGTTTTGGAAATCAACGCTGGTTTAGCTGCGAAATGGAACTTAAAAGTCGGTGATCAGTTTTTATTGTCGCGTAAATAATTTTGACGAACATCATCAATTAATATCCATTTGGCATCCCGCAGCACATACCAATAATCCCAGCCATTACATGCCGCCGCAGTTTGCGCCGCTGCGCCAAGCTGGTGAATGGAACCGCGCTGGCTGTTATATTCCAATCGCCCATCTGCTAATACCACTGCCTGCACCCCGCCCTTTTTATCCTGTAGTGTTTCGCCAATCTGGAAATATCCAGCGGCCAGCAATTCGCCAAATTTGACTTTGGGCGCAGTGCGCTTGCTTTCGGTAATCAAAACATCATCCGGCAGATTTAACGCAGCAATTGCATCAATACGCTCTCGCGCAAGGGCCGCATATCCGGCATCACGCTCAAGACCAATAAAATTCCGCCCTAGTTTTTTTGCCACCGCACCGGTCGTGCCAGTGCCGAAAAATGGATCTAAAATTACATCCCCTGCATTCGTCGCCGAAGCGATCACCCGATACAGCAACGCCTCTGGTTTTTGTGTCGCATGGGCTTTTCTTCCATCCGCACCCTTCAAACGTTCTACACCCGTGCAAAGCGGAATCTGCCAGACATTTTGCATCTGCGTACCATCATTTAAATGCTTTAGGGCATGATAGTTAAACGTATATTTTGCGCCCTTATCGCGTTGCGCCCACAGCATTGTTTCGGTGGCATTCTGAAACCGCGTGCCGCGAAAATTCGGCATTGGATTGGTTTTATGCCAAATGATATCATTCAAAATCCAGAAACCAAGGTCGGTTAAAACCTGGCCCATACGGTAAATATTATGGTAACTGCCGATCACCCACAGCGTACCGGTAGGCCTCAAAATCCGCCGCGCGGCCGTGAGCCAGTCATGGGTAAATCCGTCATAGGCCGCTGGACTGTCAAATTTATCCCAATCGTCATCTACCGCATCCACGCGTGATTGGTCGGGCCGCACCAAATCATGCTGTAATTGCAAATTATAAGGCGGATCGGCGAAGATACAGTCGATGCTCGCAGCGGGCAATTCGCCCATCCGCTGAACGCAATCGCCGATCAAAATTTCATTATACGGTAGGATCACAATGATATTAACAAGCAGATATCACAGACTTAGCATACCCTGTTTAACTATCCGGATGGCCGGAATTTGGCGGCCGGTTATCCGCCATTAAAAAGCCTAAGCGGCGCAACGTCACGACAATTTTTTGCAAATATGCCGCGCCATGGACCGGCGTGTAGGAATGATAGGCTGCAATACCGCGGTATAGATTACCCGTTTCATTCACGCGCTGGCGCAAAATCCAGGCCGCCACATGGACGTTCACACAGCCATTATCACGCACGCGACGCAGGGTGCTTGGCTGATCCGTATTCCACAAGCGCGCCAGTTTGGGAATCCAAATCGTATTCACCTGCATCGGGCCAAGGTCATAGGTACCATTATTATCCGCGACTGCCTGGCCGACATGGCCACCTTCCACATGCATAATCGCGATCAGGGCCTGAGGCGGAACTTGATAGGTATGCGCTGCGAACAGCAAACAAGCGGCTAGAACCTGTGGAGTCATAATAATTGCGTAGCAAAAATTTGATCAATTTTCAATTTGTTTGTATTTTGAAGCATTTAATACTGCGCATGTGAGAAAAAAATCACAGACGTAAAAGAACCGAACCCCAGGTAAATCCGCCGCCCATGGCTTCCAATAAACATAGGTGGCCAGGCTGAACGCGGCCATCCGTGACACCTTCAAACAGAGCCAAAGGGATAGAAGCTGCAGATGTATTCCCATGTTTTTCAATGGTTAAGATAACTTTTTCCATGGGCAAGTTAAGTTTCTTGGCCGTGGATTCAATGATCCGGACGTTTGCCTGATGCGGAATCAGCCAATTTAAATCATCAGATTTGATATTTTGGTTTTGAAGTGTTTTCTCAGCTATTTCGGCCAATTTATTGACAGCATAACGATAAACTTCTTTTCCATCCATTTTTAAGAATCCGGCTTTTTGATTCGTCGAAACACCCGAATCGGTCCGCAAGCGGTCAACCTGCGTGCCATCGGCATGCAAATGGGATGATAAAATCCCCCGGTCCCCTGCAGCGGCCTCGGGCCAGGCTTCCAGCACCACTGCCCCTGCCCCATCGCCAAACAGGACGCAGGTGGAACGGTCCGACCAATCCAGAATGCGCGACATGGTTTCCGCGCCAATCACCAGCGCACGGTGCGCCATCCCGGCTTTCAAATAGGCATCTGCCGTAGCCAAAGCATAGACAAAGCCCGAACAGACTGCCTGGATATCAAAGCTCGGAATACCGGGCGAGCAACCCAGCGCCGCCTGCACCTTTACCGCCGTCGCAGGAAAGGTCAGGTCCGGCGTGGTTGTGGCCAAGATGATCAAATCAATTTCATGGGCGCTCATGTCCGCGCGGAGCAGCGCGATCTGACTGGCTATAATCGCCATATCGGATGTCAGCATGTCCGGCGGCGCGATATGGCGCGCGCCGATCCCGGTGCGCTCACGGATCCATTCATCCGAGGTATCAATACCGCGCGCGGCGAGATCATGGTTGGTCACCGGATCGCCAGGGACAAAACCGCCTACGCCGCGGATGATGGAACGGACTGTCATTTACGCTGCGGCAACCGGCTCTACGACAGGTGCAGTCTTAACCTCCAGCGGCAGAGCTTGAAGTTTTTCATGCAGCAAGAGTACACGCGCGGACATTTGATCATTAAATTTATATTTTACCAGATCATATGCCACACCAATCGCATTGGCGAAACCGATGGCATCCGTGCCGCCATGGCTTTTAATGCATACGCCGCGCAGACCGACCAGCATCGCGCCGTTATAGGTGCGCGGATCCAAACGCTTACGTAGTTTTTTAAATGCGGAACTCGCAAATAGATAACCAATGCGTGCCAACCATGATGATTTAAACGTGCGCCGCAAAAATTCAGTATACATTTTCGCGGTACCTTCAGCAGTCTTTAACGCGACATTACCCGTGAAACCATCCGTCACCACCACATCCACGCTGCCGTTAGTAATGTCATCGCCTTCAACATAACCGATAAACTGGCCGGGCAATTCCAGTTCACGCAGCTCCTGTGCAGCGATGCGAATTTCTTCATGGCCCTTATTTTCTTCGCTGCCGACGTTCAGCAAACCGATGCGCGGATTGTGAACGCCCAAAACCGTATTGGCAAACAGCGCGCCCATCACAGCAAAATCGACCAGATTTTCCGGCGTGCATTCCGTATTCGCCCCCAAATCCAGCATCACCGTTTCGCCTTTTAGCGTTGGGAAAAAGGTTGTAATCGCAGGGCGGTCAATACCTGGCAGCATTTTTAAAACAAATTTTGCCATTGCCATCAGCGCGCCGGTATTACCCGCAGAAACCACGGCATCCGCCGCGCCTTCAGCAACCGCATTAATCGCCAGACGCATGGAGGTCTGACGGCCGTTACGCAGCGCATGCGCGGCCTTGTCATCCGCCAACACGCGTTCCGCCGTATGAATGATTTTTGCACCTCGTAAAACTTTGTGTTTGGCAATAAGCGGCGCAATGGCGGCTTCATCGCCCGTGAAAATAAATTCCGCCTGGGGATAACGCACCTGCGCAATTGCCGCGCCATTCACGACAATGCGCGGCGCATCGTCGCCGCCCATCGCGTCCAGCGCAATGCAGATGGGGGCGCCGGTTGATTCAGTCATAAAATGCGATCAGCCTATAGGTCGTGTGATAACTGTTGCAACTGGCGATCAGCCGCTTTTAAACCTTTTGAACTCATCTCATAGGGTCTCTGAGCCATACGATCTGTATTCCCCAAATTCTGGGAACCCGTATGGGCTGCGGCTTTGCGGTTGTGAGTAGCATGCTTATGCGCAGGCGACTGTTTTTTCTGCTTATGCCCATGTGCGGAAGTTTGGGCAGAGCCAGGAGTTGCTACGCCAACCACCAAAGCTGTTGCAACAAAAAGTGCAGCTCTTTTAAATGCGTTCATCGTCTAATCTCCGAAGTCGGTTAAAGCCATTGGAATCAATGGCCCCATGAAGAGAATTAGCGGACTGTTGAGCCTTTGACAACTTCGCGGCCATCGTAATGGCTGCAATGCGGGCAGACATGATGCGGACGTTTCAATTCGCCGCAGTTTTTGCACTCCGATACCTGAGCCGTGACCAGGGCATGGTGTGAACGGCGCTGATCGCGCTTCATAGGAGAGGTTTTACGTTTAGGAACTGCCATCGGACTTGCTCAGGTTTGAATTAAGCCGGGGTTATATCCATTTTGACAGAGAAATGCAAGAAAAACTTATTAGCTCTGCAAACGCCGTAAATACTTGAAAAACAAGCTTTCCGACTGCACACTTTGTACTTCAACGGGCAGGTCCGACTGATCGGTCATAACATCTTGTGGCAGGGCCAATGCCGTCATTTCAGGTGCAGGAAAAGCAATGATTTCCGCCGTTGCCGACTCGGGTTCGATATCTTCTGGCACAGAGGCGAATTCAACGGTCTCGCCTAAATCCAGCGCAGCTTCCCCATGATCGACCACCTGCCCAGTCAATGCCTGTGCAACCTCGGTTAAAATGTCGGTCAGTTCGGCTAGCGTCTCCGCCCCGGCCCGCCGTGCATAGGGATCGATCGCCAGGCCGAAATACTGCGCGACAATTTCACCCAGATCCAGAAAATCATCCGTTAAAACTTCAGGCTGGTCCAAATCAAATTCCGACACCTTTTCCCAAACGGATAACGTATACTCGGTTTGAAACTCTTCCTCCATGGTCAAAGCCATGGGAACATTTGTAGCCGCACAAAGCTGGCCATAAGTTGCCGAAATCCGGCCATCCACACGCACCATCTGGCCGCTACGTACACGGCGATAGGTTAACTCAACCGATAAATTATGCACATAAAGTAGATCAAACCGCGCCGCCAAGGCATCACACTCATTCGCGGTGGCATCAATTGTCGTGGTTGCGGGAACAGCCGTAATTTCGTCCAGACGAACAACATGGGACATTTCTGCATGGGACAGTTCCATAGCCGATAACGTCATATCAGCCTCCTGATCCATTACAGCCAATTGCATTTCTCCCCCTGCATTGCCCACGGAAGAGAGAGTGCCCTGATTCTGCCGTCCGCGCCAAGGAAAGAATTACAAGGCATGCGTGTGACTTGATTTCCAAAGCTGTGATAGATAACGTAACCTAATGATGCGCTTTCATAAATTTCTTTTTACTGCTGTCATTGCACTCGCCGCCTGCACGCCCATTCAGGCACAGCGCGGCCAGATGGTAACGGATGATCAATTATCGCACCTCATTGTCGGCACGACCGCCAAGCCTGAAATTGTGGCCGCCATCGGCACGCCGACGACCATGGATTCCTTTGATGACAAACGCTGGTATTATATTGGCGAAGACACCAAGCAGATTGGTATTCATCCCCCCAGTGTGACTAACCGCCGCGTGGTGGCGCTACAGTTTGACGAGAATGGCACCCTGACGGATAAAAAAATCCTGGGCAAGGAAGACGCCCAACCCGTCGCCATGGCGCCCGGCGCGACCAAAGTCGTCGGCAAAGAACCCACCGTCGTGCAGCAGCTTATCGGCAACGTCGGGCGTTTTTCTAATAGTGAGGCCGATAAGGGCGGACGACCGTAAAATTAGACTCGCTTCGCGGCAGGAAATTTTATATGAATAAGGCTTATGCGGGTGTAACTTAATGGTAAAGTTCTAGCCTTCCAAGCTAGCGATGAGGGTTCGATTCCCTTCACCCGCTCCATCTTTTTATTGGCGTTCGAACCATTAGCCGCACATAGTAATTAATTGGCAACCCTAATGGTTCGAACGCTGATTTAGTTCATAGGTTTTAAACTGTTTCCCAGCTTGGCGACAGGTCACAGGAATCCATCATGTGCGGCATCACTGGCTATCTTCGCCTGCAAAAGGATTACCGCGAAAGCGATTTGCAAAATATCATTGCGCCAATGACGGATGCCATTCGTCATCGCGGACCGGATAGCGCCGGTTATTGGCTGCGTCCCGAATTGGGTTTGGCATTCGGGCACCGGCGTTTGTCGATCATTGATACTTCGTCCGGCGGTGCCCAGCCGATGATCAGCCAAAACGGCCAAGCCGTGCTGACTTACAATGGTGAGATTTATAATTTTGCCGCGCTGCGTACGGAACTAATCCAAGCGGATGCGGCCCCTGCCTGGCGTGGCCATTCCGATACCGAAATATTGCTGGCCGCCTTGCAACATTGGGGCGTGGAAAAAACGTTATCCAAATTGAACGGCATGTTTGCTTTTGCTTATGTAGATATGGCAATGCGAAAACTCTATCTGGCGCGCGATAGGTTTGGCGAAAAGCCGCTATACATATACCAGGACCAATATGCCTTGGCCTTTGCATCGGAACTAAAATCGTTCCGCACCTTGCCGCATTTTGACGGCACGATTAATCGCGCTGCCGTCTCGGAATTCATGGCCTATGCCTATATCCCGCAGCCTCGCAGTATTTACGAGCGGGCACAAAAACTGCCGTCCGCAAGCTTCATCACGGTTGATCTAACAAGTAATCAAAATTCCAACACGCAAACCTATTGGTCGGCGCGCGACGTTGCGATACAGGCACGCAAACATTTCATCACCGATGAAGAAGCCGCAGTCAAACAACTGGATGCCTTACTGCGCCAATCCATTCAACTACGGATGATGGCGGACGTGCCGTTGGGCGCGTTCTTATCCGGCGGCATCGATTCTAGCACCGTCGTCGCACTGATGCAGGCGCAAAGCGCACAACCGATTAAAACCTATGCCATTGGCTTTGCTGAAGCAAATTATAACGAAGCGCCCCATGCGCGCGCGGTGGCGCAGCATTTGGGCACCAATCATGCCGAACATATCGTCACGCCAGCTGAAGCCATGGCCGTCATTCCGCAATTGCCGGAAATCTACGATGAGCCTTTTGCCGACAGCAGCCAAATTCCAACCTACCTGGTTTCAAAACTGGCACGGCATGATGTAACCGTAAGTTTATCTGGTGATGCGGGCGATGAATTATTCGGCGGTTATAACCGTTATGTGATGGGGCCGAAATTATGGCACTGGCTTTCAATGGTCCCTTCCCCGCTCCGCACTGCTGCCGCACGCGCGATAACATCCGTGCCGCCCCATGCCTATGATAAATTTCACGCCGCTTTGGCCGATATCATTTTACCCTTGGCAAAACTGCGCGGCGTTGGCGATAAATTGCACAAACTTGCGGGCTTATTGAACGCCGGCAATGCACATACACTTTATCAACAAATGCATACCTTTTGGCCGCTGGGCAGCATCGTAAATAATCCAAACGGCCAGCACAAAACCGTTGATAATATCGGCACATTCGCGGACGATATGATGCTGCATGATACCATGAATTATTTACCAGATGACATTCTGGTAAAACTCGACCGCGCTAGCATGGCCGTCAGCCTGGAATCGCGCGTGCCATTATTGGATTCTAATTTATTCGCTTTCGCTTGGTCGCTGGCACCGGATTTGAAAATTCGCAACGGGCAGGGCAAACATTTATTACGGCAAGTGTTATCTCAATATGTACCGCAGGATTTAATCGACCGTCCCAAAATGGGTTTTGGTGTACCGGTTGGCGATTGGCTGCGCGGTTCACTACGTAATTGGTCGGAAGAATTACTCAGCCCATTTGCCTTGACCCAAGATGATTTACTCATCCCCGCGCCCATTATTCAAAAATGGCAGGAACATTTATCCGGCCGCCGCAACTGGCAGCACCACCTGTGGCCAGTCTTAATGCTACAAGCCTGGCGCGCAAAAAATTAAAACTAGGCGTGGGTGCTTAAGCTGCTGCCGATGACTGAACTCAGGCCGCTGAAATCAACTGTATAGTTGCCTGAACTATCTGGACCGTTGCTACTAGAATTTAATAAAGACGCCTGCCAACCGACTGAACCGCCGGTATTGGGATCATTTGCTGTCACAATAGCCAAGAATTTATTGATATAATTATTAATATAAGCAGGATCGGTCACTTTTTTGAAATCAATCGCCTTACCAAAGGCCGCTTCTTGCGCCCCTAATTGCTGTGAATAGATACCATTGGGCAATACACCTACCGTTTGCACAACAGCGGCCAAGGCCTGGCTGGAAAGCAACTGGTCAACATTTTTAATGTTGCCGATATTGTCTTTAAAATATTGCGCATAACGCAGACTTTGACTTTCTTGGCCCAATGCTTCTTGGTAGATATCCTGCGCATATTTATCATCAATCTTCTGTAATGTTGTAACAGTCGACGTTGTTTTTGGCGTGCCGGACAACGTGCCGCCAAAGGCCGTTACCACCTTGCCGTTGCTATCATGGACTGTTGAGCCATGATTGATCGGTGAACCCGACGGTAAAATATGATCCGTCCCTGTGTTGGCATTCGCAGAGAAATAACCCGTGGTTCCAACAGATGCTAGGTTATTCGGACTACTGAAATTATTAACGGCCAATCGATAAAGATTGACCGTGGTCGTACCCGTGCCGCTGGCATTGGCATAGGTTGCAGACACCACACCATCGTTACTAATATCCACAGACTTCCGCGCACCGAGTGCGATACTGTCGGTTTGCGTGGGGCGAATTTGGGTGCTGACAGAACCGTTGGAGACAATATTATCGAAGTTTAAATTAAAATTGGAAACTCCGCCGGCGCCGCCCCAATTGATACTGAATTGCTGGGTAGTGGTATTGGTCTGCCCGTCAGCTTGCGAAATGGTGCCGGTATTAGGGTCATAGGTTCCAACGCCGGTAACCTTACCACTGCTATTCAGCCCAAAGGCTACGGTGCCATAACTATTTCCGGTTGCGTTATCAACAATGCTAACCTGCCATTGATTATTGGCGTCATTAATCTTGGTATAGTTTAATTTTATAACATGCGACGCGCCGGAATTATCAACAATCGCGCTATTTTGCGTAAAATCAGATTGATTAAATGTGCTGGTCAAATCAAAGGATTGATCCGTCGTGCCACCATCGGGCCAATTTAGAGTAAGCTTTTGCGCTTTTGGATCATCGCCATTGACAGTCGCAATCGTGCCATCGGTGTTAAATGTTAAGGTCGCATCACTTTGATTATATAAAGTATCCCCGTTAGAGTTTGTAATCTGCCAATTCCAAGTCCCATCGCCATTTTGCGTAAACTTTTGCGTCACGACGGCTTGGGCAGTAGAACCATCAGAATTCTGTGTATCAGTATTAATCAGATAAGTGCTGTGATAGCTGGTTCTGCTATCGACGGTTTGGGATGCGCTTAAGCTGATATTAGGTGTTATATTTTGTGTTGGTGTTGATTTATTGGCCAGCGCATTGACATTAATCACCTGCAAATCTGAACTTTGATACGCGTTGGTTAACTTCGTCAGATCGAATGTTTGGCTCGTTGTGTGGTTGCCTGGCCAATTCAAGGTAACCGCCTGGGACGTTGGATCGCTGCCATTCACAGTTTTAATGTTGCCATTGGCATCGAACGTCAGCGCCAAATTCTTGTTGCTGTATAAAACATCGTTATTGCTATCCGTAATCTGCAAATTCCAACTGCCATCATTATTTTGTGTAAGATTTTGCGTAACAGCTTGGGGACGCCCCTGATTATCATTAATCGTCGTCGTATTGTTTAAAGTAGAGGCATTCAATTGCCCTTGGTTGTCATAAGGAACCCCCGCCAGCGCATAACCTTGTGAGGTCGTTAACGTGCCGCCAGACGAAACATTTAAATTAAAACTGTTGGCATATAAGCTATTTACTGGCTTTCCGCTGGAATCTAGCTGAAAAACCTGGAGATAATTATTGGGCGTGGTGGTAGTTGTGAATGTATCCGTGACAGTTTTGTTTTTTATTTTATTCAAACCGTCATCAAAAAAATCTGTATCCGTAGCCAACTGTTTCCAACGCGGGTCGGCCAGCTGATTGACCAGGGATGTTTTGGCCGTGGGATCCTGCGTTAAAACTTTTTTGATAATTCCCATCGCGCTGGCCTGGCTGCCCAGGCCATAAGCAGTCAGTAAATAATTCAAGGCCTTGGTATCCTTTAAAAACTGATCAACTGTGGTGTCATTTTTCACCGCATTATCAAACGCCAATTTTGCTGCCTTTACTTGCGGCGTAGCCGCCACGGCTGCCGTTTCGGCCGCCTCGCCTTTTTTATTCAAAATTCCCCAGGCTGCGTTCAACGATAAATTCCCCAACCCGGCAATGCCGGGCACGGTTGGAATATTATTGTTAATCGTTGACGTCATATGTTCGCCTTTCAAGCACGCCATGCCGCAGCTTTTCTGCTACGCCAACCTATATTATCCGCTGAAAAGGTTAATAAACCGTGAAATCAGGTCATAAAAATGCCCCGCGTCCTGCA
>Ga0105240_10002267_pt1 | contig 31197 bp, 28 predicted proteins | sample KBSC54metaG_FD_80426 | JGI IMG/M metagenome (GOLD analysis project Ga0105240, IMG submission 80426) | Corn rhizosphere microbial communities from Kellogg Biological Station, Michigan, USA - KBS C5-4 metaG | ecosystem: Host-associated > Plants > Roots > Rhizosphere > Soil | place: Michigan, USA... | reverse complement strand
GACGACCACTTCATGTGGAAGACGACGTCGTACCACCTGTTCCGGCGCAGCGTTCCCAGCTCCACCTTGTATTCCTTCGGGTCCTTCACGTCGCCGTAGAAGCCGTGGAGACGCAGCTGGTCCGAATGGGTGAGGAGATTGAGGTTCGCCTGGCCGCCGCTCGCGTTGTCGTGGAAGTCGATGACGAGGCCCATGCCTTTCGGGACGACATAGTCGTCCGGAAAGAGGAACGAGACGGCCCACCACTCCTCCTGGCCCTCGTTGCAGTACGCGGGCGAGGGCGGGAGCTCCAGGTCGTTCCGCTCCCACTTGCCGCTGCTGTGCACCTGGTCGTCGCCCGGGAGCGTGGTGAGCTTGATGCCCTGCTTCCCGTGCCGCGCGATGGGGACGAAGGTGCTCCGATGCTCCGGCTCGACCTTCGACTGCTCGGTCATGCCGCAGTAGTCGCCCTCGAAGTCGCAGGACCAGGCGACCTTGCCCGCGCCCTCGTCGAAGGGATCGTGCCGCATCCGGGCGTCCGCGTCCGCGCAACCCACGAGGAGCGCCGCCGGAAAGGTTGCCGACAGCAACAGTGCCGCGAGCCTGCGCGACGTCGAATCCATTCCGCAACTGTGGCGGCACGGGAACGACTTCGCGCTAGGCGCGCATCGCGAGCGCGCGTCGGGCGAAGCGGAATTCGATGTCGGGGAAGCGATTGCGACGAAGGAACCATGCCGCCGCGAAGCGGGCCCGTTGCGGGCCCCTCCGCGGCGGTTCCTGCAGGGGACCTCAGGCCGAGATCGTCTGCGTCTCGCCCGGTTTCATCACGGTTGCGCGCACGTTCGGGGCGATCTTCGCGAGCGCGCGGGCGAAGTCGTCGCCCGCCTGGATGCCCGCCACCTGCGGGTTGTGCGCGTAGTGCACGGGGATCGCCTGCGAGACGCCCATCCATTTGCATGCGAGCGCCGCATCCTCCGGTCCCATCGTGTACGGGCCGTCGCCCACGCACACGCACGCGAGGTTGGGACGGTAGCGCTCGCCCAGCATCTTCATGTCGCCATAAAGGTCGGTGTCGCCGCTCAGGTAGACCCGCATGCCGCCGATGTCCAGCATGAAGCCCGCCGCGGGGTAGCCCAGGAGGTTCGAGTGGATGGCCGGGACCAGGTGCGCCGTCATGGCGCCGTGCTTCGAGGCGCCGCCGAAGTTCATGCCGGCGCCGCCGTTCACCACGATCTTCGCCGGATCGAGCCCGGCCTTCTTGAACTCGGGCACCAGGCCCTTGCGCATGAGGTCGCTCTGGCCGGTCGTCATGACGGGCACGTTCGCGTCGACCAGGCCCTTCAGCATCTCGAAGTAGTCGCCGATGTGGTCGCCGTGGTCGTGGGTGAGGAGCACGAAGACCGCTTCAGGGTTCTTGCCCGCGACGTACTGGACGAAGCCTTCCTTGGTGGCGTACTCCGGAGGCTTCGGGATGCCGAACCGGCTCCAGCCCGCGTTGTTCCAGATCCACGCGTCGGAATACGCGATCTGCTTGTAGTCCGGTGTGGCGAGCTCGACCACGCCGCCGCCCAGCCAGCGCACGGTGATGCGGCCACCGGTCATGCGCGAGCCTTCGGCGCCGGCGCCCATCTGCGATCCCATCGCGCATCCGCCCAACGCCGCCGCGCCGCCCAGCGCCATCATGCCGCGCAGGATGGTGCGGCGCTGGAGGTCGATCGGAGGGGTCTCGCGAGCTGCGCTTTCCGGGCTGTCCGCTTTCTTCATCGCTCTTCTCCTGGTTGGTTCGTGGATTCCCAAGTCTCGATGTCTCCGCCGGGTCGAATCCAGCCCCTCGCTCCCCCGTCCGGGGAAGCCTCCGACGTCCTGGCAGGCGACATATTTAACCCGATTCCCGCGATCCCGGTGGACGCGCCGGATCGTGCGCCCGGAGCCACTCGAAGACCTCGCGGTACCAGAGCCGGGAATTGCGGGGCTTCAGCACCCAGTGGTTCTCGTCCGGGAACCAGACGAGCCGCGCATCCACGCCCCGGGATTGGAGCGTGTTGTAGTAGGCGAGGCCGTTGGTGTCCGGGACGCGATAGTCGTTGTTGCCGTGGATCACGAGCGTGGGCGTCTCCATGCGGTGGGCGAACGTGCAGGGGCTCTGGGCCCTCACCTTCGCCCCGTTCTCCCAGTAGAGCGCGCCCAGGTCCTTCGGCCGCTCCACGTACGAGTCCGCGCTGAAGGTCGCGACGCGGTCGAAGACGCCGGCGTGGCAGACGTAGGCGCGATACCGGTCCGCGGGAATGTGCCCGTTCATCCACGCGACGAGGAATCCGCCGTAGCTCCCGCCCGCCGCGAAGACACGCCTGCGATCGGCCCACGGCTTCGCGAGCAGCCAGTCCGTCGCCCGCTCGATGTCCTCCATCTCCAGGCGGCCCTGCCTCCCGATGATGCTGTCGCGGAAGGCGAACCCGTAACCGCTGGAGCCGTGGTAGTTCACGGCGGCGACGACGTAGCCGCGCGAAGCGAAGAGGTGCGCGTTCCACCGGTAGCCGAAAGTGTCGCCGGCGGCCGCGTAGGGACCGCCGTGGATCATCTGGAGGACCGGATATTTCCGGCGCGGATCGAAGCGCGGCGGAAGCGTGAGGAACATCTGCACGGGGTCGCCGCGTGCGCCGCGGAACGTGGCTTCGCGCGTTTCGCCCAGCGCGAGGCGCGCCATCCGCTCGTCGTTGAAGCGATCGAGCCGCAGCGCCGTGCCCGCCCGGATGGAATGCACCTGCACGGGATGCGCGGCACCGTCGACCGCGGCCACGATCGTCTCGTCGCCCGGCGCGCCTCCGATGTCGAATCCCTGGACCCAGCCCCCGCGCAGCGCCACCGCGAGGGAGTTGTCGGCGAGGCCGAAGCGCCAGAGGTGGCATCGTCCACGCTCTTCCGCCGTGAAGAGGACCGCGGATCCATCGAGCGCCCATCGCAGCGGGGCGTTGACATCGATGCTCCATCGCTCGCCGGTCACGCGCGGAGCGGCGCCGCGGCGCACGAAGGCGAGGCGGCCCGGCATCGTATGGCGGCGCCCGATGTTGGTCGCGATGCACGCGATCCGCGATCCACCCGGGGCATACCGCGGCGCCTCGTAGCTCCACGCGGGGTCGTCCGCGAGCGCGCTGATCCGCCGGGTGCGGACGTCGATCTCGGAGAGCGCCAACGGGTTGCCGGCGCGCTTCCGGGGCGCGGGATCGTGGACGAAGACGATGCGCCGCCCGTCCGGCGAGACGTCGAAGTGCGAGGGACCGGGCTCCACGCGCGGGAGCTCGTAGCCGGTCCCCTCGAAGAGATCCGTCGCGCGCCCGCTCTCGAGGTCCAGCAACAGGAGGTGCGGCACGCGCCCCATGGGAAGGCCGCGGTCGAAATGCCGGTATTGCGCTTCCGACGTGACGTAGGCGCTCTCCTTCCGATCCGAGAACGCCTTGTGGCGCTGGTCCTGCGCGCGGCTCCCCCTCGCATCCGGCCACACCCACGAGACGAACGCGATGCGCCGCCCGTCCGGCATCCACTTGAAGCCGTCGATGCCGGGGCGGAAATCGCTCTTGCGCTCGGCCTCGCCGCCGCCGGCCGGGATCACGTAGAGCTGCGGCTCGCCGTCCTTCCGGCCCTCGTGATCGCGCTTGGCGAGGAAAGCGACGCGGTCGCCCTGCGGGGACCACGCGGGATGCGAATCCTTGTCGCCGTAGCGGGTGAGCCGGCGCGGCGAGCGCGAGCCGGTGGGAAGGAGCCAGAGGCTGGTGCTCCCCTTGTTCTCCTCCATCGAATAGCGCGTGACGGTGCAGACCGCGGCCGCGCCGTCCGGGGCGAGGGACACGGCGGCCACGCGCTCCAGTTGCCAGAGGGTCTCGATGTCGAGGGGACGGGATTTGCCCATGTGGCCGTCGTGTCAGGCTTCCGGTGCACAGCCGCCGCCGCGGCTCCTATAATCGCGGTTCATGGACAAGACGCGCCGCATCGCCGCCCTCGCACCGCTCCTCGTTGCGTTGGCCGCCGCATGGTCGATGCCCGGCTGCGCCGGCGCCCGGCGGGACAGCTCCGCGAAGGAATGGGATCGCGCGCAGTGCAACCAGATCATCGGCGAGCGCGAGCGCAAGCGCTGCCTCGAGCGGGTCGAGTCCGAATAGGGCCTAGCGCCGCGCCGCCGTCACCTCGTCGAGGAACGCGCGGATCTCCCGGTTCTGCATCTCGTTCTCCGGCGCCGTGGCGCCCGCCCCCGAAAGGTGGCCCATGGGCCGGCGCGCGTTGATCGACACGAAGCGCGCGCCCGGGATGTGCTTCGCCGCCTCGGAAGACTCGTACTCGGGGTTCAGGAGATCGGTGGAGCCCGCGAGGATCAACGTCTTCGCCTTGATCGAGCCCAGCGCCTTGGCGACGTCGCCGTCGAACCCGCGCGTCTCGCCCACGTTGTGCTGGTCGTACGCCCAGCTCTGGTAGATCCAGTCGCGTGCGTCCATCCGCTTCCAGCCGCCGTCCTCGACGCCTTTCAGGAACTTGATCTCGTCCTCGCGGCCCTTGGGAAACGCTTCCTCCTGGAAGACGGGCGTGCGGACGATCACCCCGGACAGCCATCCCGCCCAGAGGCGCATGCCCTGCTCCGGCGGATCGCTCGCGGGGTAGTTCCCGCCCTGCCATTTCGGATCGGTCATGATGCTTTGGCGCAGCATCTCCAGCATGCCCGTCGTCCACGCCGGGGTCCGCGCGAGCGGGATGATCGGTACGATGCTCTCCATCATGTCCGGGTAGCTCACGGCCCACTGCAGCGCCTGCATCCCGCCCATCGAGGCGCCGACGACGGTGACGAGCCGCTTGATGCCGAACTTCTCGCGCACCAGCCGCTCCTCCGAGTTCACGACGTCGCGCATGTTGAAGCGCGGGAAGCGCATGCCCGGCTGCGCCCGGCTGTTCGAGGGCGAGGTCGTGAGGCCGTTGGCGATCGCGTCGGTCGCGATGATGAAGTACTTCGCGGGGTCGAGAGCCTTGCCCGGCCCGATCAGGTAGTCGATCCGGTGGTGGTTCCCGCCGATCGCGGTGACCATCAGGATGGCGTTCGACTTGTCCGCGTTCAACGTCCCGTGGGTCACGTACGAGATCGCGAAGTCGCGGATCACCTCGCCGCTTTCCAGCTTGAGGTCCCCCATCTCGTACTTCTGGTGCGGAGGATCGGCGGGGGTGTGGGCGGCCGCGCCGAGGGCGAGGGCGCATCCGAGGGTGATCGCGGCGAGGGAGCGCATGGGGTGACTCCGGAGGGGGCTCGCGATTCACGAGCCGGGGCGGCGATTCTAGCCTAGTCCGGCTCCACGACGAGCCGTCGTCCTGCAACACCCCGGGCGCTGCGCCGACAGGCATCTCGTCCGTGGTCGACGCGGCGATGAAAACCTCTCCGATGGCTTGTTGCGGTGCGTCGGGCGCATCGTGGGAAGCATGTGGATGCTCTATGCGCTCCTGACCGTCCTCCTGCTGCCCACGGCCGCGGTGGTGGCGCTTTACGCGTCGCGCATCCGCTTCTCGCGGGGGATCGTCGCGCGCACCGTGCCCGCGCAGTCCTCGCCCGCGCGCTCGCGGCGGACCATCGTGATCGCGGGCGACAGCACCGCCTTCGGCGTGGGCGCGCTTCCGGAGCACTCCACGGCCGGGCGCCTCGCCGCCGCATTTCCCCACGCGCGCGTGATCAACGTCGCCAAGTCCGGCGCGTGCGTGGGACACGTATTCGCGCAGCTCGCGCGGGCGGTGGAGCGGCTCGCGCGCTGCGGCTGCCGCAAGGTCGACTTCGTGCTGATCCACGCGTGCGCGAACGACGTGATCGAGTTCCGCCCGGTCGACGCGTTCGAGTCCGACCTCCGGGCCGCCATCGCCATGGCGCGCCAGCTGAGCGACAACGTGGTGATCATGCCGGGCCACAACTTCAGCGTGGCACCCTTCTTCCTCCGCGGCCTCTCGCGCATCGTCACGCGGCACGCCGTGAAGCTCCACGCGGTCGTCGAGCGCGTGACGGCGGAGATGGGTGTCACCTTCGTCGACCTCTTCCGCGACCCGTCCGAGGATCCGTTCGTGAAGGAGCCCAAGCGGTACTACTGCGCCGACGGCCTGCACCCCTCGGACGAGGGCTACGGGCTCTGGTTCACGACGCTCATGGGCGCGGTGCCGCTGAAGACGTTCCTGGACACCGATCGGTAGGCTTCGCTCAGGCGGCGCCCAGCGCAAGCAGCTCGCGCGCGAGCGCCCTAGCGACGTCCGTGCCAGCGGCGCTCGCCGCCGATGAAATGCGCCGGCTGGATGCCGGCTTCGAGGAGCGGCTTCCAGTCCGTCTGCGCGGGCATTTCTTCCACGGCGAGAAGCGGGAGGTCGTGGTCCTGGACGGGCCGCCGGTTCGAGGCCGGAACGTTTCGCCGCGGGGTCGCGGCACGCGGCTTGCTAGCGACTTTCATGGTGCACCCCCTCCATCGGGACTGCGATGTTCATTCTGCGCCGCGCGTCGGTCGAATACAAACGGGTGCGATCCGCCGATTGGCGGCAGTTCCGGTGCCGCGACTTACCTCGGTGAGGAAGGCAAAGCCCGATCGCCGATCGTTACGAAGCATCCTGCTCCATCTTGCAAAGCAGCGATTTCATGCCGAAGACGTAGTTCAGCTCGATCGCGGCGAGCGTGGCCCGCAAGTCCTTGCTCCGGATCGCCGCGATGATGTCCTCGTGCTGTGCGACCGAGATGCCCGTGAGGTCGGCATCTCCCATGTAGATGAGCTCGTAACGCCGGATCGCGCGGCGCAGGGTCGCCACCATCTCCATGAGGCGGCGGTTCGTCGACCGGCCCATCAGCGTGTCATGCCAAAGCGTGTCGAGGTCGAGCGCCTGCACGGCGGAGCGGCTGCGCGCGAATTCCCGGTTGATCTTCGTGAGCTTCGGCACCAGCACGGGCAGCAGCTCCGCACTGCCCTCGACGGCCAGGCATTCGAGCCGTGCGAGGATGGGATAGGTCTCGCGCACTTCCTTCGCCGATAGCGGCTCGACGGTGAAGCCGCGCCGCAGGTCGGAACGCACCAGCCCTTCACGCTCCAGGCGAAGCAGGGCTTCGCGCAGCGGCGTGCGGCTCGCCTTGAGCGCGAGCGAGAGAACGCGCTCGTTGAGCTTTTCCCCTGCGCCCAGGCGGCCGCTCACGATGCGCTCGCGGAGCGCCACGACCAGACGCTCCCGGACCCGGCCGCCCTTCACGGAGCGGCCCCGGGATAAGGATGCCTTCACTCCCTTCATTTGCCTAATTGTATACAGAATGACGAATGTTGTATTCTTCTATGCGAGGAGGGACGAAATGACTCCCATCGCGACGGCGTCGAATGCGGGTGGCGCCCCTTCGCTCGGAGGCCGCCGCGGACGCGCGCTTTCCGCGGCGGAGCTCCTGGTCGGTGCCGCCATCGTCGTCGGCCACAACGTCTTCCACGTCATTCCGAATGAAGTGCCTATCCTCGTCGTCCTCGCACTCGCTTCGATCCGGATCCGCGAGGGCGGCTTCGCGCCCGTCGGGCTCGGGCGGCCGAAGTCCTGGCCGCGCACGGTCCTGCTGGCAGCCATCACGGCATTCGTGGTGCTGGCGGCGGGCGAGTTCGTCACCGAGCCGTTGGCGAAGATGATCGGCATGAGAGAGCACGCGGGCGCAGCGGCCCATGCCCTGGGCGCGGCGAAGGGCGATGCGTGGGCGGTCGCAAGGAACCTGGCCATCGTATGGGCCTTCGCCGCATTCGGAGAGGAAATCGGCTACCGCCGGTATTTGCTGGGGCGCGCGACCGATCTCGGCAACCGGACGACCCTGGCCAACTGCCTGGCTTTGGTCGCCGTCTCGGCGCTTTTCGGCCTCGGGCACTTCTACCAGGGACCTGCGGGCGTCTTCACCACCGCGTGCGACGGATTCGTGATCGGCGCGGCCTACCTGCTCACCCGGCGCAACCTGTGGGTCGCCGTGCTGGCGCACGGGCTGGTCGATACGGTCGCGATCGTGTTGCTCTACTTCGGGCTGGCGAATTGACGCGGCGGCTGGCGGGAATGCCGCCGGTGTGGATTGGTAGGCGCGATTGGACTCGAACCAGCCCCCCGGACGCCCAACGCCGCACGGCTATTTCGTCCCCGATTTCATCCCCGAGCCTGGGTACGCGGGACGCTGCGCCACGGCCGTTCACATCTCCCCGATCTTCCACGCTCCATCGATCCGGATGAACTGGACCATGCCCGCTCTCGTGCCCCGCACCGCGATCGCCTCGACCATGTCGTCCCCGATCGATCCGGTCACCTGGAAGCCGGTGAAGGACTCGGCCATGGTTCGCAGCTGCGCGGGACTCATCCGCTCCCATCCCGGCCGGAATTTCGCCTGCTGGCCAGGTGTGAGGCACGAAGACGCGGTCGGGATGTCGCCACGCTTCAACGCCTCCATCAGCAATTGCCACGTCTGTGCGGGCGTCGCCATGCGGGGATCGGACCCGAGGGCAAGACGCACGTGCCGCTCGCGCAGGAAGCGAGCGGCGGCGACGCGTACCGGATTGTCGGGGCTGTCATCGAGCGCCAGCCCGGGGAATGCAGCGCTCGGTCCACGCGGCTCGCTGCTGCGCACCGCAAGACCGAAAAAGCTTGCGGAAGCATAGCCGGCGGGATCGTGCTTCTCGAGGTAAGCGAGCAGCGCCGGCGCATCCGGCAGCAGGGTGGCGAGCGTCGCCGTCTGCGCCAGCACGAAAGCGGATGCCGGAAGGAGCTCGAGCTTCGCCGCCAGGTCCTGTCTGTCGATGCCGGCGCCCGGAGGCGTTCGGGCAAACGCACTGGCGACCGTCCGCTTCAGGGCGTCGATCTCCGGCGGGCTCCACGCGGGCGATCCTGCGCCATACGTCAGCAACAATGCGGGAACCACAAGATCCTCATCCGTGATATCGCCCCGGAAGCGCTTGCCGTCTTCGAGGTATTCGATCTGCGCCCCGAGCCAGCGGCCGAGCCACATCGCGATGCCCGCCTCGATGTCGTTCGTCGTGCCCGACGTCTTCTTGACGCCATCCAGCTGGGCGCGATAGGCGGCCAGCGCCTTCGCGCTGTCCCGCAGGTCGAACTGATACAGGTCGCCGAGGGCGAGCGCCGCAACCGTGCTCCCATGCGCCTGGGCGGCCATGTAGAAATCGAGCGCCCGCCGGGGCTGCCTCAGCCTGAACCGGACGATGTTCCCCAGGTTCAGGTACTCGTTCGCCAATTCGCCGCGCAGGCCGACATCAGCCGGCGGCAGGCCCGCGTATTGAGTTGCGAGCGCATCGAGGCGTTGGAGCGCGGCCGGGGCCTCCTCGACGTAACGCTCCGGGTCCTTCGTCTGCAACGCCACCCCACGCCGGAGTTCCGCAACCAGCGGCTTGCTGCGGGCCTCGAACTCCACGGTGCGCTCCCGCTCCCGCTTTTCGGCGAAATGCCTTTCCGGGTGGGCGATCTTCTCGTCGAGCAAACGGGAGGCGTATGCGTAGCGCCCATCGTCCAGCTGCCCTTCACGCTTCAGCCGCTCGATTTCCGAACGCGCCTTGCGCCAGATGTCCGGCGAATCGGAGTCGACGAGCGCATTGAGCGCCGAGACGTAGAGCTTCGGTTCGCCCAGCATCGGAACGACCTCGCCGTAGCCCGCCTTCTCCTTGCGGCTCGCGACGAGGGCCAGGAGCATGGAACGCTGGCCGGCGTTGAGCGTCGCAGGCAGGCTCTTGCGGAAGGCCGCGTAATCGAGCGGCTTGTCGGGCGGGAGGGCGGCCAGCTTCCCCTCGATGAACGAAATCTCGCCCAGGACGGCCGTCGACGGCGATTGATCGCGAAGCCATGCGAGCCGTCCGAGCACCGCATCGATCGCCTGCGGTGTTCCCAGCCGCGTCAGCATGACGTCCGTAAGCGAACGCGCTCCATCGGGCTTCGCACGACGGAGCATGTCGGCGAAGACGGGAACGGCGGGTGCGTAATGACGAGCACCGAGAAAGTACAGAATGCCCGTGCCATCCCCTCCATCCTCGCCGTTCATCGCCTCGAGCGCCTCGAGCAGCTGCGGTTCGATTCCCTCGACGTCGGTGTACAGGATGAGGTCCCGCATGAAGAGGCTGCCGGGCCGGTGCCGGCCGCTTCGCCAATCCGCGAGAAGCAGGTCGAATAGAGCGCGTGTGCGGTAGCGGGCGGAACTCGCCCTGAAGAGCTCGAGAAGCGCGGGCCCAACCGTCGGGTCGGCGTAGTGCGCGACGATGAGCGACTCGATCGGTTCAGGGAGCGCGACACCGGGCGTTGCCTGGGCCTGGCTCCTGCTCATCGCCGTCGCCCGAAAACCGCGCGCGTAGGCCCTGATGAGGTCGGCGTTACCGCTTTGCACCATCGCCTCAAGGCCCTCGACGCTCCATTCATGTCCCAGCCGGAGTGCGAGGTCGAGCGCTTCCTGGTTGCGGTTCGCCATCGCCGGCGCGTTGGGCGCTTCCGCGGCATGGATCGGCCCGATCAAGGCCAACGCTGCAAGTCCCGTCATCATCCACCGGACGATGCGTGGACGCGCGCCCATTCCTCGCCTATCGCGCGAAATCACCGGGATTTCACGAAGCTCGCGGCGGCCGTCGCGAGCGCGTTCGATTCGGCAGGCAGCGCGAGCCCCGGCAGCACGTAAAGGACCCCGCGGGAGACCGCTTCGCGCTTCTCCACTTCGCTTCCGGACGGGAAGCGCTGCGCCGCGTCGAGAAGGCAGCTCGACCAATAGCCGCTCGGGTCGTTGCGCCCGAGGTAGCGCGCGATCGATTCCGCATCGGGCAGCAGGCTCACGTGGCCCATGGTGGCGAACAATGCCATGCGCGACGAAGGCAGGGCATCGAGCTTGGCGCGGATCGGTCCGCGGTCGAGGCGCGCCAGGGCCGAAGAGAATTTCTTCCAGTTCTCTCCCGGCACTGTCCCGCCCATCAACGCTGGCTGCCGCGGGATGTAGGGCAGGCCTTTCAGGAAGAGCGCATTCGATTGCCCGCTATAGCGCTTGAAAGCGTCGAAGCAGCCGGCAAGCGCAGGCTCGGTGATGCGGCCGTGAAAACGCTCTCCCGTCTCCAGGAATCGGATCTCCACGGCAAGCCAATCGCGCCACCACGCGTTGATCGCGGAGCCGGCCGCGCCATAGTCGCCCTCGACCCGCAGCGCCGCGGGCTTGCTTGCCTCGGCGAGCGCCTTGCGATATTCGGCGATGGCGCGCGCCCGATCGTGCAGGGCGAGCTGGTAGGTATCGGCGATCGCCATGCGCGCCAGAGCGTCCCCATGTTCTGCCGCCTTTTCCAGAGGTGCGATCGCTGCTGCCGGCTGGCCGAGCTCGAATCGCTCGACGAGTCCGACCGAAACATATCGATAGACGAGGTCGTGCCTCGACGCCGGGAGACCCGACTCGGCGGCGATCGGCTCGAGCTGGGCGAGGAAGGCCAGCGTTGCGGGCACATATTCCCGAGGCTGGTCGCGCAACTCATACAGCTGCGATTCTCCTGGATAGATGCCGAGCTTCCGCCGCCGGTATGCCTCGTCGGCCTGCCGCTGCCGCATGCGCTCCAGGCTGGTGTCGGGGGCGGCGAGAAGCGGCTCGATGCGCGACAACGACAGTGCGTACGCCGCACTGTCGATGCTCCCCGCGCGATGCAGCCGCTCCACCTCATCGCGCGCGCGCCGCCACACCTCGGGCGATGGGTAATCGAGGAGGAGGCCGAGGATCGGATTGTGCCGTCCCGGCTGCAGGTCGCGATAGCTTTGCGCAAGCGCGGCAAGGAGGGGGGCCACGGCGTCCGGATAGTGGCGCGCGCCGAGGAATGCCAGCGCCGGATTGGGATATCCCGGCATCGAGGGGTACTTGCCCGCCATCGCGAAGATGAGGGGCTCGATCCCAGGCAGCTCCGTCTTGAGAACCTGGCGCATCGAAGGCTCGTCGTTGCGATAGGCCTTTTTCACGCGGGCATAGTGCAGGTCGAAAAGCGCCCGCGTGCGATAGCGGGGGCCGAACCCGCGCAGGACCTCGCCGAGCGTGGGATCGTCGAAGTGCGCGACGACGACCCCCTCGACCTCGGGCGGCAACACCGACATCCGCGCCCTGTTCATTCCTTCGTCGAAGTTCAACGCGAGCATCCGATCGTGCAGGCCGATGATTCGCTCGAGGCAACGCGCGTTCCCCGTGCGCCCACATTCAACCGCCCCATCTCTCGAGACCGCGTTTTCGAGAAGTGCGCGCTCCTCGGAGCTGAGCGGCGCCGCTGCGGTCGACGCCTCCCCCGCAAGCGCGAGGAATGCGATCGCCATTGCGCCGCGGAAGAGACCCTGCGTCATGGGCCTAGTTTCCGGGCCACTACCTGGCTGGCGCGCGGGGACACCGCAAGTCGGAGAAGGAACAGCGAAGGCAGGAGCCGCGCAAGCTTCGTCACGATCCCGGTGCCGGTGTACGGTTGGTTCCCGGCCGACGCCTGGAACGCATGGAGCAGACGTCGTTGAACTGGGCGTAATTCGACGCTCCCCTCCGGGCCTCGATCACGAGCACGGCTTCCGGCATCGAATTTCCGCAACGCGCCGTAAAGGTACGCCTCCCCTGCGGAACCGTGCATTCGTAAGCACTCGGCGAGCTCGACGTACGGCGCCCGGCCGGGAGGCACTTCCCCGCGTCGACAGCCAGATCGATGGGCGTTGGGTCTCCGGCGAAACCGACGTGAACACCGGCTTCCTGCTTCGATCCACCGCAGCCCGAAAGAGCGGCAGCGATCGAGATGATCACGGCCGCCGTGGCTCCGCGCGAGGACGTATCCGATGCGATCAAGGTCGAAAGCGGTTTCGTGGCAATTAATGTCAATTAATGGGGTTATACCCCAACATTGACGAAACCGCAGCGAACCCGGGCACGGAATGGCCCTGTCGCGGGGGAATGCAAGAACGGCCCTGAACGGCTATTTCGTCCCGATTTCGTCCCCGGGCGCAGCCAGGTCATCCTCAGGTCGGACTGGGGCGCCCACGTAGCACCATTTCTATGAATGGCTGCTTTCCGTCGGTGTACGCCTCTCGGTCGTTCACGTACATGCGAGCGAGATCGCGTTTGAGCGAGGCATACGCTTCGGCGAGCGCGGGTTCAGATCTCAGCCGATCACGGAATGCAATCCGATCCTTCCAGAGCTGGCTACCTATAGGCACGAGGTGCAGGTGGTGCGTGCGCACCTCCGGGCTCGGTTTGCACAGCCAGTGCATGATCTCGGCCCGATAGGGAGCATAGAGGTATCCGAGCGGCGCCAGCCTTGCAAGGGCCGGACGCGACGCCTCGAGACTTTCCACGGCGGCCATGATGTCGATGACGGGCTTCGCTGCAAGCCCGGGGACGGCCGTGCTGCCGATGTGCTCGATCGGCCCCGCCAACCAGGGCCGCAGCGCTTCCTCGAGGACACCGCGCTCCTCAGCAAAGCGCCGGGGCCACTCGTCGCTGTACGGTTCGACGGCGACTGGGGCATCCATTCAGCACTCTGCCATGATTTCGGCAATCGTCCGCCTCGCCTGCGCTTGCTCGACCGAATTGGTGCGAGCGATTCCCGCCGCGACGATCGATGCCTTCCACAAGGCCCATCCACGTCCGCGCTCCCAGGTGGCGCCGTCGATCTGGAGCGCCGATCGGAGTACGGGTCTGGTTTCGGCGGTCAGGAAGCTCCAGGCGATCGCCAGGTCGCACGCGGGATCGCCCACCGCCATCAGCCCGAAATCGATCACCGCGCCAAGCCGGCGATCCCGAAGCAGCAGGTTGCCGGCGCTCATGTCGCCGTGAATCCAGACCGGCTTCCGCGGCCATTCGGTGGCGAGCGCACCTTCCCAAGCACGCAGCGCGGCGCTCGCGTCGATCTTGTCCTCCAACGCTCGAATTCCCTGGCGCGCCTCGCCATCGTAGGTCGCAAGTCTGCCGCCTCGGAAGAAGTTACCGGGTCCCGGTGTAGGGCCGTCCAGCGAATCGATGCGATGCATCGCGGCCAGGAAGCTTCCGATGCCTTGGGCGAAGCGCGAATGATCGTTCACGCCGGCTTGCGTGGCCGCATCGCCTTCAATCCATCTTCGGACCGCCCAATGCCACGGGTAGCCCTGCCCCGGCTCCCCCAGCGCGACGGGTTCGGGGATCGTCAGCGGCAGCCGTGGGGCCAGGACCGGTAGCCACCGGTGCTCCTTCTCGACCTGTGCCGCGTACGCTGCAGCGCTGGGAAGGCGAACGATCAGATCGTCGCCCAACCTGAAGCTTCGGTGATCCCAGCCTCCCGGCATCACCGGCGTGATGGGGAGATCCGCCCATTGCGGAAGCTGCGAGCGCAGGAGCCGTGCAACCAGTGCCGCATCGATTACCGGGCCGCGATCCGTTGCTCGGCTCATCGTCGATCGGCTGCCGGTCGATCGGTCACGTGGGTCAGGACGGTAGAACCCGGATCGACTGCCCGGGCTTCGACATCTCGTGATACAGGTCGTCGAGAAACTGCGCGACCTCGTTCACGTCGAGATCGGCCGGGATCGCCAGATCCGCCAGCTTGACCCGCTTCCCGGGATCGAGACGATATGCCACCCATCGCTCGTTCTCGCGCAGGATCTCGAGCTGGTACCTGCCGTATACGTCCACCCGCATTCCCCGATCGGTGCCGGGCCGCTCCATTGCCACGCTCGATCGCCGGAAGCCGAGTTCTTCGTAGAAGGATGAGACGCCATCCGGCGAAGCTCGCAGGACCCATGTGATGCGCTCGTCCGTCCCCATGGCAGCCCGGACCAGAGCGCTACCGATCCCCTTTCGCCGGTGCGCCTCCGCCACAACCAGCATCGAGATGTATCCGTTCGACATTTCGTCGGTAAGCCCGCGCACGAAGCCGAGCACTTCGCCCTGTTCCACCGCCACCAGCGCGATTTGCGACCGGGAAAGGAGCTCCGGAAACCGCTCGGAAACGGTGTCGCGCCGGCCCCAGCCGTTTGCAATCAGCAGCTGTCGCACGCTCTCCACTTCGGAAGGTTGGATCGCTCGTATTTCCATCTGCCTGCTGCTCCTCAGGCGGCGCTACTCGGCGATAGCTTGCCGCCACTCGAACCCGCGGACGAAGCCGCGTATCGGGCGAGCCTGGCTCGGCTCATCGGTCGACCCTGCCTCACCGTTACCGCACTGTCAGATGGCGTGCCTCCACCGCAAGCCGTAGCCGATCGCGGGTGGACCGAAAAGGAAATGCAACACTCTTCGATGCCGCGGCGAGCATGCCTTAGAGGACGCGTGAAGCACTAGAGGCTTGAAGACCAGCGCCCCTCCCCGCTTCACGAAGCAGGGTACTTCTCCAAGCGCGTCACGAAGCCGCTGCGCGGCTACGCTGCTGAGGCGTCCATGACGATGCGAACGCGGAACGAGGCGCATGGGTCCATTCTCGGCCCCGCAGTCGTCGAGGTGAACACGCACCGCCGTCAATCGCTCCAAGACCTCGCAGGGCGGCTGAACGAAATGTTGGCGCTCCTTGATCGTCCAAGCACGTAGCTCCGGATGCTCGATCGACTCGAGGACTGGGATGCTCAGATCCTGGTGTAGTGGAACGAGCCAGTTCCGCTCCGGGGTCTTGTCGAACAACGTGCACTGAACTGCAACGGACGAGGCAGGCAATATGGCGTGAAGCTGGGCAGCGCGCCTTAGTGGTTGAACGAGAGCTCGGCACCACTCGTACTCGAGAAGGTTTCTGGTACCCGCGCTCGAAATGAGAACATCCTGCAGATGTTTCTCAGCAGCGAGCACATCCGTTGTGCTAAGGACCGACGATGTGATGACATATCCATCGTGCTCGAGCGCCTGAGAAGGGGACATGCCGCCTGTCACGGCTTTCCGCAGAAAATGGACATTCGCGATGTTCCCTTCAGAATTGCCAATCGCTTTCATCGCGGAGTGGCGATAGACCCGATCTCTTTCGAGCACCGCACGTATCGCTGCTTCTCCTGGCCGCGGCCGCTCAGGATCTCGTCCTCGTTCACCACTGTGTAGCCCTTGTCCCCGGTGATGTAGGTGAGCGTTGCGGTCTCTACGTCGTCGCAGCCGCCGGGACCGCAAAAGAGGACCGCGTACTTCCCGTCGTCACCGCGGTGCAGGATCTTCAGGCCGAAGTCCTCCGTGCACTTGCCTTTCCAGGATCCCGTGAAGTCTCTCGTCGCATCGCGCTTGCCGGGGCCGAATTCGTCCGCGATGTAGGCCCGTACGTCGCCCACCTTACGAAACATGGGCTGATCGTGGCGCTTCGCGCCGTAGTCCAGGATGGTCGAATCGCCGGACTTCTCTTCCTGGGGGCCAACGCCATACGGTGTCCATCCCTCCAGGGAGCTATCGTCGCGGAAGACCGGCTCGGCCAGCACTGCGAGCTCCCCGACCATGTGCATTTTCTCGCTACCGGTCTTGCCTCCGCGCCCCTCGGCCGGATACTCGAGCACCAGGTCGTACGTCACCGCGCCTCCTGACGTCTTGGCGACCTTCCCCCCGAGATGCCACGGAGCGGGAATACGACCGCTAGCGCTTGGGGTTGCGAACTTGATCGCAATCGGGTCCCTTCGGTCGATCCGCTCTTCCTGCGGAATTGACGAAGGGCCTTTCGGAAAAATCCGATCGAGCAGGCGCAGCACAAGCTGCATGCTGAGGACCGGACCATCGAGCGCGTCGATCTCATAGCCGCGCTCCGGCTTCAGGCCCTTCGTCAACATGACGCGGCCGCCTACCATCGCGATGCTTCCCTTCATGCGCCCCGGGTCCGCCGTCACGTCGGCGTCGATGAGGATGTCATTCGCCTTGTGATCGAAACGCGCCTTCCAAGTGGCGACCGGCGGTTGGCCGGGAGGCGACAACGTAAGCGAGATGGACGTGAATGCGGCCCAATCCTCGATGGAGGCACACTCGCCGCACTTGTCGCGGGCGAGCCCCTGACGAGCGAAAGCGAGGAGCGCCACGCAGAAGAAGGCCGTGCGGACGTCACGCTGCATGTTCCCGGGCATCGTGCGTGGCCCTCAACGGGGATATCGGTCGTCAGGAAACGGTTGCCGGATGCGGAGATAAACGCCGCGGATGCGATGCTCTTCGCCGGCGGGCGGCTCAATCGGCAGCTTCTCGGGAGCGAAAAGGCTGCCGTCTAGAGTGGTAGGCGCGATTGGACTCGAACCAACGACCCCCACCATGTCAAGGTGGTGCTCTAACCAGCTGAGCTACGCGCCTGCGTGATCAACCTTGAATTTTAACGGAAACGGGCGTCCCCGACAACGCGCCGCGCCCGCTACGCGGCCTGGAGCCAGAGGCCCTTCAGGTACTCGCCCTCGGGGAAATGCACCGAGACGGGATGGTCGAGGCCGGGGCCCAGGTGGCGCCGGACTTGCAGGTCGACGCGGGCGTCCGCAGCCGCTCCCGCGACAATCTTTCCGAAGAGGTCGGGGCTCACCGCGCCGGAGCACGAGAACGTGAGGAGGTGCCCGCCGGGTGCCAGCAGCTTCATCGCCCAGAGGTTGATGTCCTTGTACGCGCGCGCCGCCTTCTCGACGTGCCGCTCGGTGGGCGCGAACTTGGGCGGGTCGAGGATCACGAGGCCGTAATGCTTTCCCTGGTCGCGGAGCTTCCGCAGGTGCGCGAAGACGTCCGCCTCGACCCATTCGGCGCGCGCGGCGTCGAGCCGGTTGTGGGCCATGTTGCGCTGCGCGAGCGCGAGCGCTTCCGCCGACGTATCGATCGACGTCACGTGCCGCGCGCCACCCGCCAGCGCCGAGAGGCTGAAGCCGCCCGTGTAGCAGAAGGCATTCAGCACGTGGGCGTCCTTCGCGAGGGTGGCGGCGAGCGCGCGGTTGTCTCGCTGGTCGAGGTAGAACCCGGTCTTCTGGCCGCCCGCGACATCGATCTCGTACGCGATGCCGTCCTCCTCGATCCGCGCGGACGGCGGTGCGGGACCCACGAGCGGTCCCACGCGCGGGGGAAGCCCCTCGAGCGTGCGCACCTCGACGTCCGAGCGCTCGAAGACCGCCTTCACGCCCGCGGCGGACACGATCGCCGGACCCCAGAGCTCGCGCCAGCGCTCGGCGCCCGCGGAGAGGATCTGGACCACCGCGGTGTCGCCGTAGCGATCGACGACGAGTCCCGGCAGGCCGTCCGACTCGCCGTGCACGAGGCGCTGCCCGTCGCTCCCCGGCCGCACGATCGCGCGGCGCGCGATGGAGTCCGCGAGGCGGCGGCGCACGAACGCCTCGTCCACGCTCTCCTTCGGGTCGAACGACCACACGCGCGCGCGGATCTGCGACTGCGCGTTGTACGCCGCGCGCGCGAGGAAAGCGCCGTCGTGCGCGGTGACCACCACCGTGGATCCCGGCGCGGGCTCGCCCTCGACGCGGTTGACCGCGCCGGAGAAGATCCACGGATGGCGGTGGCGCAGCGACTTCTCGCGTCCGGGCTTGAGGACGAGCTTCGGTTCGGGGGTCATGGGATTTGCGACAATTGTGGCATGTCCGGAATCCGCATCTCCGAGCGCGTGGTGGCCAGGGTGGGCGACATCACCCGCGAATCCGTGGACGCGATCGTGAACGCCGCGAATTCCGCGCTCCTGGGCGGCGGCGGCGTGGACGGCGCGATCCACCGCGCGGGCGGCCCGGAGATCCTCGAGGCGTGCCGGCGCATCCGGGAGACCACGCATCCGAAGGGATTGCCCGCGGGCGAGGCCGTGATCACGACGGCCGGGCGCCTTCCCGCCCGCTTCGTGATCCACACCGTGGGACCGATCTACGGCGAGCACGATGGAGAGGAACCTCGGCTCCTGGCGGCGTGCTACCGCAATTCAATCGCGCTCGCGGCTTCCCAGGGCCTCGCGACGATCGCCTTCCCGGCCATCTCCACCGGTGTGTACGGCTATCCGAAGGCGGAGGCCGCGCGCGTCTCGCTCGCCGCGATCGAGGAAGCGCTCGCGGCGCACGGGGGCATCAGCGAGGTGAGGCTGGTGTTCTTCTCGGAGGGCGACGCTCGGTATGTGAAGGCTTTGGATTGACGCTGGATTCCCGCCTACGCGGGAATGACGTGCCTACGCGGGAATGACGTGCCTACGCGGGAATGACGGGGTGGTTACGCGGGAATGACGGGAATGACCAGCGGCTGGATCTGGTTCCGCCCGTGGCGCTTCGCCTCGTAGAGCCAGTGATCGGCTCCATCGAGCAGCGCCTGCGGCTCCTCGAACGAGCTGCTGGACGCGAGCCCCATGGAAAGCGTCACGCGCAGGTGCGGATGGATCGATTGCCAGTCCCAACCCTCGACCGCGCGGCGCACGCGCTCGCACGCTTCCCACGCGGGGCCGATGTCCTGGCCGCGGAAGACCAGCACGAACTCCTCCCCGCCGAAGCGGCCCGCGAGGTCGCCCGTGCGGCAGTGGGCGCGCAGGACCTCGCCCACGCAGCGCAGCACCTCGTCTCCCACCGCGTGGGAGAAGCGGTCGTTGATTCCCTTGAAATGGTCCACGTCGGCGAGCGCGACGGTGATCGTGCTGCCGCGGCCGCGCGCTTCCTCCATCATCCCCGCGAGGCGATCGTCCAGCTGGCGGCGGTTGGCGAGGCCCGTGAGCGAGTCTTCCATCGCGAGGCGGCGGTAGCGGTCCGTCTCCTCGTTCGCGTGCTCCACGCGGCGGCGGGCCGCGAGCGCTCGGGCGCGCCGCTCGATCTCCTCGCTCTTCAGCTGCTGGTCGAGCGCGGCCGACCGGCGCAGGCACGCGAGCGCTTGGCCCAGGTCGCCGTTGGCTTCCCGCGCCTGCGAGAGGATCCGGAGCACACGGGCGACCTCGTCCCTGGCCGCCAGCGCCTCGAAGCCCTCGACCGCGCGCGCGAGGAGCGATGCGGCCTCCTCGTGCTCGCCCAGCTGGTGGCGGATCTCGCCCACGCAGGCGAGGCTGTACGCCTCGATCCAGCGGTCGCCCGATTCCCGCGAGAGCGCGAGGAACCGCTCCGCCATCCCGAGCGCCACCTCGGGCCGCGCCATCGCGAGGTAGGCCTCGCCCATGGTCTGCACGACGATCGCCTCCAGCCGCGTGTAGCCGAACTGCTTCGCCACGGCGAGCGCGCGGTCGAGGAGCTTCAACGCCGTCTCGCACTCGATCTGGCAGCTCGTGACGTCGCCCGCGCCGCGCAGCTGCAGCGCCCGCTGGATGTGCCCGAACGCAGCGTTGTTGAGGTCGAAGCCCGCCCCCTCCGTGTCGCCGATCTCGCGGCGGAGCGCCAGCGCCTGGTCGAAGAGCTCCAGCGCCGCGCCGTGGTTCCCGAGCTGGATCTCGATGTTGCCGATGTTCGAGACCACGCGCGCCTGCCACTTGAGGTCCGCCGTCTCGCGGAAGCCCTTCAGCGCCGCCTCGTACATCTCGAGCGCGCGGCCGTAGTCCGAGAGCTGCCGCCAGGTGATGCCGAGGAGGTTCAGGCAGCGCGCCTCGCCCTGCACGTCGGCGAGCGCCCGGAAGAGCGCGAGCGAGGCCTCCTGCGCCTCGAGCACCGCCGGATATTCGGATTGCGAGTAGAGGTTGCGCCCGAGGCAGTACCAGGCTTGCGCCTCGCCGGGGCGATCGCCGCTCGCGCGGGCGAGGTCCGCCGCTTCGCGCGCGAGGATCGCGCCGCGTGCGGCGTCGCGCTCGTAGAGCGCCTCCGACACCTCGTTCAGGAGCCGGATGCGTTCGTGCACGGGCAGCGGTTCGTTCAGGCGTGCCTCGAGATCCTTCAGCGTCGCGATCCTCACAGGCGCCTCGCGGTGTCCACGCCGGGCACGTCCTTCACCTGCCGCAGCACGCGCGCGATCGCATCCGCGCTCCCGACCTGCACCGTGAAGCGCATGAAGGCCATCGCGCCGCGCGAGAGCGTGTTCACAGCGGTCACGTTGATCCGCTCGCGGGCGATCGCTTCCGTCACGTCGCGAAGGAGTCCCTGGCGGTCCACCGCCACCACCTCGACGTCCGCGGAGAAGGGCGCCTCGTCGCCGGTCTTCCCCCAGTCCGCGGGCATGAGCCTCTCGCGCTGGGCATCGGCGAGGCCCGTCACGTTGGGACAGTCCTGGCGATGGACCATCACGCCGCGCGTGCGCGTGACGAACCCCACGATGGGGTCCGGCGGGACCGGCTTGCAGCATTTCGCGATGAGGGTCGCGATGTTGTTCACGCCGAGGACCAGCACGCCGGAGGACGCCTTCGAGCGCGCGGGTGCCGCGAGCGGCGGCGGCGGCGGTTGGGGCGGCGCCTCGCCGCGCACCGCGACCTCGATCTGCCGCGAGGTCACCTCGCCGCGGCCCAGCGCCGCGAGGAACTCTTCCAGCTTCGGGTAGCCGCACGCCGCCGCGACGCGCTCGTGGGATTCTCCCGTGGCGCCCACGCGATGGAGCTCGCGGTCGAGCGCCGAGCGCCCGCTCGCCACGTCCTTCTCGAAGTCCTCGTGCCGGAACCACTGCCGCACCTTCGCCATCGCGCGCGGGCTCGCGAGGTAGCCCTCCCGCGGCGAGAGCCAGTCGCGCGAGGGGCCGCCCTGCTTGGCGGCCATGATCTCGACGCGCTGCGCGTTCTGCAGCTTGTAGTTGAGGGGCACCATCTGGCCGTCCACCTTGGCGCCGCGGCAGCGGTGGCCGAGGTCCGTGTGCACGTGGTAGGCGAAGTCGACCGGCGTGGAACCCGCCGGAAGGTCGACCACGCGACCCTGCGGCGTGAGGACGTAGATCGTGTCCTCGAAGAGCCGGCGCCGCGCCTTGTCGCCGCCCCCGCCCAGGACTTCCCGCTTCCAGTCGAGCACCTGGCGCAGCCACGCGATCTTCGCGTCGAACGCCCTGTCCGCGCGCCCGCCTTCCTTGTAGCGCCAGTGGGCCGCGACGCCGTGCTCCGAGTGCTGGTGCATCTCCTCCGTGCGGATCTGCACCTCGAGGGTCTTCCCCTCCGGACCGATCACGGCGGTGTGCAGCGACCGGTACTCGTTCGTCTTCGGGTTGGCGATGTAGTCGTCGAACTCGCCCTCGATCGGGGTCCAGAGGTCGTGCACGACGCCCAGCACCGTGTAGCACTCCCGGACGTTGCGGACGATCACGCGCACGGCGCGGATGTCGTAGAGGCCCTCGAAGGCGACGTTCTTGCCGCGCATCTTCCGCCAGATGGAATAGATGTGCTTCGGCCGCCCCTGGATCGTCGCGGGCACGGACATGGCGGCGAGCTCGCGGTGGAGGCGCTCGATCACGCGCTGGATGTAGGCCTCGCGTTCGCTGCGCTTCTCGTCCAGGAGCTGGGCGATCTTCCGGTAGAGCTCCGGCTCCGTGTACCGGAATGCGAAATCCTCGAGCTCCCACTTGAGATCCGAGACGCCCAGCCGGTTGGCGAGCGGGGCGAAGAGCTGCAGCGTCTGCGTCCCGGCCGCGCGGCGCAGGGCCTCGTCCGCCCGCGTGAGCGACCGCAGGTAGACCACCCGCTCCGCGAGCTTGATCAGCACCACGCGGACGTCCTCGGCGATCGCGAGGAGCATCTTGCGCAGCTGCTCGAGGTCCGTGCCCGTGGCGTTGAGCGACTCGATGCGCCCCGCGCGGGCGAGCCCGCGCAGGAGCCCTGCCAGCTCCGCGCCGAACGCGGCTTCCACCGCTTCCACGTCGAGCTCCCGCTCCGGGATCGCCTGGCTCACGAGGGCCGCGGCGATGGTCTCCGGGTCCGCGCCCTGCACGAGGAGGAGGTGCGCCACGGCGAGCGCGCGGTCGAAGGGCTCGCCGCGCCCGGCGGCCTGGGCGGAGCCGCGCGCGAGCTGCAGCGCGCGCACGGGCAGCTCGGCCAGGGCCGCGCCGAAAGTCGAGCGGAGCTCTGCCTCGAAGGGCGCGAGATCGGTGGCGGCGGTGGAGCTCAGCACGGGCGGGGATGGGACGGGCGTGTCGCTTCGATTCTAATCCCGATGCGGAAGAATCCGCAGTGCGCAGGACGAATTTCCCGTTGTCCGGGATGCCCTCCCCGCCCCAAGATCGCGGCCATGGATAGCTTTTCCCCGTCCGCCTCGCCCCTCGCCCCCCGGCGCGCGGCCCGCCTCGCGCAAGTGAAGTTCATGGCCTTGCCCCGGGCCGGCGGCGCCGCGGGCGTCCCGATATTGGGCCCCGGCCCGCGGAGCGGCCGCGATGCCGCCCATCCGCGGCCGGGGGCCCGCATCCTCGCCTTCCTCGCCCGTCTCGCATCCCGCGTCATCGGTCGTCCTGTGGCGGCGCGGCCCTAGACGATCGACGCGGTACTTTCCGGCCTCCGGTCCTCCTCCGGAGGCCGGCTTTCTTTGGGGAACCATTGGCAGGCGCGGGCGGCCTATTTCCTCGACCATGACCTACTGCGTGGCAGTGCGCCTCGAGGCCGGAATGATCTTCGCGAGCGACTCGCGGACGAACGCGGGCGTGGACCAGGTCGCCACCTTCAGCAAGATGCGGGTCTACGAGAAGCCGGACGACCGCGTGATCGTGGCGCTCACCTCCGGGAACCTCGCGATGACCCAGGGCGTGGTGAACCTCCTCGACCGCCAGGCGCGCGCGCCGGAGGGCGCGCGGACGATCTGGAGCGTGGACTCGATGTACGACGCGGCCCAGATCGTGGGCGGGGCGCTGCGCGAGATGCGCCTGCGCGACGCCGCCTTCCTCGAGGCCTCGCACATCGAGGTGCACTCGGACCTCATCGTGGGCGGCCAGATCGGCTCCGAGCCGCCCCGGCTCTTCCACGTCTACAGCGAGGGGAACTTCATCGAGGCGACGGAGGAGACGCCCTACTTCCAGCTGGGCGAGTCGAAGTACGGCAAGCCCATCCTCGACCGCGTGCTCTCCCCCGCCCTCCCGCAGAAGGAGGCGGCCAAGTGCGTGCTCATCTCCTTCGACTCCACGATGAAGTCGAACATCTCCGTGGGCCTCCCGATCGACCTCCTCTGGTATCCGCGCGACAGCCTCCGCGTCGGGCTCCAGCACCGGATCCGCGAGGGCGACCCCTACTTCACGATGCTCCGGTCGCGCTGGGCGGGGGGCTTGCGGCGCGTCTTCACCGAGCTTCCGGACCCGGACTGGCTGGACTGAGGCAAAATCCGATTTTTCATGCACGCGAGAGGAGGTGCCATGAACGCTTCCGCAACCGCCAGAGGGGTAGCCGCCGCCGCGGCGCTCTTCGCCGCCGCGACCCATGCCGAGGTCGTCACGAAGACGGTCGAGTACCCCTACAACGGCATGACCATGAAGGGCTTCCTCGCGTACGACGACGCGAACAAGGCGCCGCGTCCCGGCGTCCTCGTCGTGCACGAGTGGTGGGGACTCAACGACTACATCCGCGACCGGGTGAAGCAGGTGGCGGACCTGGGCTACGTCGCCTTCGCGCCGGACATGTACGGCGGGGGGAGGACCACGCGCGACCCGAAGGAGGCGAGCGCATGGTCCGGCGACGTGCAGCACAAGGGCGAGCTCGCGCCGCGCGCCAAGGCGGGCCTCGACGTCCTTCTGCAGCAGCCGCAGGTCGACAAGACCCGCGTGGGCGCCATGGGCTTCTGCTTCGGCGGCAGCTCCGTGTTGGCCCTCGCCTACAGCGGCGCGGACCTGCGCGGCGTGGTCACCTTCCACGGCGGCCTCTTCCCGCCCACCGAGGCGCAGCGCACGCAGATCAAGGCGCCCATCGCGATCCTCCAGGGCGAGAAGGACCCGTTCGTGAAGCCGGAGACCATCGCGCAGGTGAAGGAGGCGCTCGACGCGGGGAAGGTCGACTGGTTCATGGTGACGTACGCCGGCGCCGTGCACGCGTTCACCAATCCCCAGGCGGACAGCTACAACATCCCGGGCATCGCCTACAACGAGAAGGCGGCGACCCGCTCGTGGCAAACGATGAAGGACTTCTTCCAGGCACAGCTCGGGCGCTGAGGGCCCCGCGATGCTTCCCCACGACGGGCGCGCGATCTGCGTGGACGACCAGGGCAATCCGCCCACGGGCTTCGAGCGGTTCCTGCGCTGGATGGCCGCCGGCACCATGCTGATGACCATCCCGCAGGGGATCTCCGTCTGGAGAGGCGACGATCCGGGCGGCGTTTCCCTCGTGTCGTGGCTCGCCTACCTGGGCTCCTCGATCGCGTGGCTCGTCTACGGCATCCGGAAGCGCGATGCGACGATCTGGATCGTGTGCATCGGATGGATCCTCGTGGACGGCGCGATCGTGGTCGGGATCCTGGTGAAGGGGTGAAGGCTCAGGGACGGCAAGGCCGCGCGCTCCAGTAGCGGCACGCGGCCTCCTGGCCCGCCACGCGGATGGGCTCCGGGCGTCCTGCGGGAAGCACGATCCGCAGCGCCCCCTCCGCGTCCGTGCGGTGGAGCTCCACGCCGCGCGCGACGTAGCGCTCGACGACGACCGGGCTCGGATGCCGGAATTGGTTGCGATAGCCCACCGAGAGGATGCCGATGCGGGGTGCCACCGCGTCGATGAACGCGGGCGTGGACGAGGTCTTCGAGCCGTGGTGGGCGACGAGGAGCACGTCCGAGGCCAGCGCGGCGGCCTCCCGTGCGAGCATCTCGCGCTCCGAGCGCGCCTCGACGTCCGCGGCGAGGAGCATCGAGCCGCCCGCCGTGGAGACCTTCAGCACGCAGCCGCGGTCGTTCTCCTTCCGCCGCTCGCCCCCGCCGTAGATGTCCGTCGCCGGGTGCAGGACCTGGAACTGGACGCCGTCCCAGCGCCATTCGCCGCCCGCCTCGCAGCGCAGCGAGGGCTGCACGAGCCCGTGCAAGGGGTGCGTCTCCGGGAGGGGCGAGAGCATCCAGCCCGTCTCGCGCGCCATCGCGATCGAGGCCGCGCCGCCGGAATGGTCGTCGTCCGCGTGCGAGATCACGAGGCCGTCCAGCCGCGCGATGCCCTCGCCGCGGATGAACGGGACGACGATGCGGTTCCCGCTGTCCGCGTCCCCGTTCCAGCTGGGGCCCGCGTCGTACGTGAGCGCGTGGCCGGCGGTGCGGACCACGACCGCGAGGCCGTTCCCCACGTCGAGGACGTCGAGCCACGCCTCGCCCGCCCCGGGGCCGGGCGGAAGGACCGCGAAGAGCGGGACGATCCAGGCCACGGCGCAGGCGCGCATCGGGAAGCCGCAGGGCGCGAGGAGCCAGAGGGTTCCCAGCACCGCGCATGCCACGGTCCAGGCCTCCGGCGCGTGGCTCTCGAGCGTCGCCATCGGGAGCGAGGCCAGCCACTCGAGCGGCACCATGACGCCCGCCATGAGCCCGTGCGCCGCATCGAGGAGGATCGGGAACGGCAGGAACGCGCCCGCGAGCGTCAACGGCACGACGCCCAGGCTCACGAGCGGGATCGCGAAGGCGTTGGCGAGCGGCGAGACGAGCGAGACCTGCTGGAAGAGCGCGACCAGCATCGGAAGCATCGCGAGCGTGACGGCGAGCTGCTCGCGCACCGCCGCGTGGAACCTTCCCGGCTTCCCGGTGCGCAGCCCGACGGCAAAGAAGATCGAGGCCACCGCGCCGAACGAGAGCCAGAATCCGGGAGCCAGGACCGCCCACGGGTCGAGGGCGAGGACGGCGAGCGCCGCGAGGGCGAGCACGCGCGAGGGCGACCCGTGCCGGTCCGCCAGCACGCAGGCCGCGAGCGTGGAGAGCATCACGAGCGTGCGCTCGGCCGGGACCGCATAACCCGTCATGAGCGTGTACGCGGCCGCGGTCGCGACCCCCGCCACGGCGGCGGCCTTGCGCGCGGGGATCCGGAGCGCGAGGCCCGGAACGCGGACCCATGCGAAGGCCGCGATCGCGAAGGCGAGCGCCGCGAGCATCGTGATGTGCAGCCCCGAGATGCTCATGAGGTGCCCCACGCCCGTGCGCCAGAAGGTCTCCCAGTCGCTCTCGGGGATGCTGTCCTGGTCGCCGATCGCGAGCGCGACCAGCACGCCGCGGAGCGGCGCGTCGCCCAGGTGCGCGAGCATCGCGTCGCGGACCTGGCCGCGCCATCGATGCACCAGGCACCAGCCGTCGACGCGGTGCGCGATGCGCGTGGGCTCGATCGCCCGCACGTAGCCGGTCGCACGGATGCCGCGCTCGAGTGCCCACGCCTCGAAATCGAAGCCGTGCGGGTTCGCGAAGCCGCGGGGGCGCTTGAGCCGCGCGGTGAAGCGCCAGCGCTCGCAGGGGGCCACGCCGGGAAGGGGCTCGTCGCCCTGCGCGTACCAGGCGAGGGAGAGCGTCGAAGGCCACGTGCCGGACGCCGGAAGGTCGCCCCACGCCTCGACATCGAAGAGGAAGCGCGTTCCCGTCTCGCCGCGCTGGGGCAATCCCGAGACGACGCCGGTCACCGCGACGTCCGCGCCTTCCATCGCGAGCGGAAGCGACTCCGCCAGCCGCAGCTGCGCGCGCTCCGCCGAATAGCCGAACCCGAGGAGAAACCCTGCCGCCGCGACGAGGAGCCCGCGCGCGATGCGCCGCTCGTGCGGGACGAGCGCGCACGCGAGCGCCGCGGCCACGCCCGGCAGCGCGCCATTCCACTCGGGAAGGGAGCGCTGGTCCTGGAGGAGGAAGGCGCCGAGGACGAATGCCAGCGCGAAGAGCCGCATCCCGCCCTAACGCGAGGATGCGGCGCGCCGCCGACGCGCGCGGGAGCTACTTCTTCTTCTTGCCGCCGCCCGCCTTGCCGTCGTCGGTGGGCTTCATGTTCTTCTTCTGGGGATCCGGCTCGGCCGCCGGCGTCTCGCGGCCCGCCTCGGCCGCCCTCTTGACCGCGAGGGTGCCGCTCGGATGCGCGATGGCGGGCGGGTCGCTCGCCGGGAACGACTCGTCGACCGACTCGTCGATCAAGTCTTCCTCGTGATTCTGCTCGCGCGTCTCGCCCAGGCGCGGCGGCGGGGTCTCGGTCGCGTGGATCTTCGGTGCGGGCTTCGGATGCGGGTTCGGCACGGGGTTCCTCCGTTCGGTGGACACCATCCCCGATGGACAGGGGCGCCCGCATTCCGTTCGCTACAATTCGCCATGGTTCCCGACTACTGGCCCGAGGCGAAGGCGCACCTCGCGCGCCGCGACAAGGTGCTGCGGAAGCTGATCCGCGCCTATCCGGACGCGGAGCTGGGGACGCGCGGGGACGCGTTCCAGACGCTCTGCCGCTCCATCGTCGGCCAGCAGATCTCGGTGAAGGCGGCGCAGTCGATCTGGGCGCGCTTCGGGGAGGCCGCGGGGAAGATGCAGCCGGCGCGTGTGGCCGCGATCCCGGTCGAGGTCCTGCGCGGCTGCGGGCTCTCGGGGCAGAAGGCGCGCTACGTGAAGGACCTCGCGATGCACTTCGATTCCGGCCTCGTGAAGCCGCGCCGCTGGGCCCGCATGGATGACGAGGCGATCATCGAGGACCTCGTGCGCGTGAACGGCATCGGGCGCTGGTCGGTCGAGATGTTCCTCATCTTCCACCTCATGCGCCCGAACGTGCTCCCCGTGGACGACCTGGGGCTGCGCCGGGCGATGGAGCGCGCCTACAACGACGGCGAGCCGCTCACGAAGGCCGGGATGCGCGAGCTGGGCGCCCGCTGGGCCCCCTGGAGCTCCGTCGCGACGTGGTACCTGTGGCGCTCGCTCGACCCGGTGAGCTTCTGATGGGAATGGCAGAGCCGTCCCTCTTCCACGAGCCCGCGGCGCTTCCGAACGGCTCCGCCTGCATCCCGCGCGGCGAGGTGCGCTGGCAATGGCAGCACAGCGTCGAGGCCACGAAGGATCTGCGCTACTCGATCACGTTCCGGACGCCGGTCGCGCACGAGGGCCGGGCGCGATGACGCGCGCGAACGTCGACGTCCTCCTCTTCGACCTGGGCGGCGTGCTGATCCGCCTCGACTGGGATGCGGTCTTCGCGCATTGGGCGCGGTGCAGCGGCGCCGACCCGGCGGCGCTTCGCCGCCGCTTCGCGTTCGACGAGGCCTACGAGCGCTACGAGCGCGGCGAGATCGACGCGGCGCGATACTTCGAGGCGCTGCGGAGCACGCTCGGCATCGAGCTCGACGACGCCCAGCTCGAGGCGGGATGGAACGCGCTCTTCGCGGGGGAGGTCGCCGAGACCGCGCGCCTCGTGGCCCAGGCCGCCGCGCGGATCCCGGTCCATCTCTTCAGCAACACCAACGCCGCGCACCACGCCGCGTGGTCGCGCGACTACGCGCGGGCGCTGCGCCCCTTCCGCCGCCGCTTCGTCTCGAGCGAGATGGGCCTGCGGAAGCCCGACCGCGCCGCCTTCGAGCACGTCGCGCGCGAGCTCGGCATTCCGCCCGGGCGCATCCTCTTCTTCGACGACACGGAGGCGAACGTCGCCGGTGCGCGCGCAGCGGGCCTCCAGGCCGTGCACGTCCGCTCCCCGGAGGACGTGGCGCGGGCCCTGGATCGTCTGGCGGAAGGGCGTTGACGCCGGGACGCAGGCGCAGTCCCACACGCGCACGCGCGCCGCGACGACATTGCGTCGTCCCCGCTCGCGGCGCTGGTCCCGCCCGACTAGGGTTCCCGCGGGCCGCGCGCGCACGGGTGTCTTGCGGGCGGGCGATGCTACGGCCCATCGCCGCCTCCGCGGCCGACTTCACGCCCTTCGCATGGACGCCGCCCCAACGTCCTCGTCCCGCCCCCGCCGCACCTGGATCGCCGCCGCGGCGCCATTCGGCGCGGCGATCGCGCTCGCGATGGGCGACGCGACGGCCACCATCCTCTACAAGTCCGTCGCCGCCAACGGCGTGATCCAGTTCTCGGACACGCCGCCCGAGAATGCACGCGTGGTCGAGGTGCGCCCGGTCGCCGACTCGCCCGCGGCCCGGAGCGGTTTCGCGAGCGGCGGAAGCGGTCTCCTCGAAGCGTTCGAGAATCCCCTGCAGGCCGTCGCCGACGGGACCGAGAACGACCCGACGCTCGCGCGGGCGAACGCGCAGGTCGATCTCGCCGAGCACGCATTGGCTCTCGCGCGGCGCGACCTCTGGAGCAACCTCGAAGGGCTTCGGCTGGAGGGCGGCGACCGCAGCCGCACCGACCGGGAGCGCATCGAGTTCTACCGGAAGAACCTCGCCACGGCGCGGTCGAACCTGATGGCGGCGCTGCGGAGCCGCGCGCAGTAGGTCACGCGGCGGCGATCCGCCCGTCCGCGATCGTGAGCTTCCGGTCCATCCGCCCCGCGAGCTCCGGGTCGTGGGTCACCATCACGAACGCGGTGTGGTGGCGCCGGTTGAGCTCCAGGATCAGGTCGAAGACCCGCGCCGCGTTCTCGCGGTCGAGGTTCCCCGTGGGCTCGTCTGCGAGAACGCACGCGGGCTCGGTCACCAGCGCGCGCGCGACCGCCACCCGCTGGCGCTCGCCCCCCGAGAGCTCGCCCGGACGGTGCGCGAGGCGGTGCGCGAGGCCCACCTCCTCCAGCATCGCCGCCGCGCGCGCCCGCGCGTGGGCCTCGGGCGCGCGCCGGATCGCGAGCGGCATCGCGACGTTCTCGATCGCCGAGAACTCCGGCAGCAAATGGTGGAACTGGTAGACGAAGCCCAGCGCGCGGTTGCGAAGCCTTCCCTGCTCCGCGGGGCCGAGCGCGAGGAGGTCCTGCCCGAGGAGCGTGACGGCGCCCGCGCTCGGGCGGTCGAGCCCGCCCAGCAGGTGGAGGAGCGTGCTCTTGCCGGAGCCCGACGCTCCGACGATCGCGATCGACTCGCCCGCGCCCACGGCGAGGTCGATCCCGCGCAGCACCGGCACGGCGATGTCGCCCATCCCGTAGGTCTTCTCGATCCCCCGGCAGGCGAGCACCGCCTCACTCATAGCGCAGCGCCTCCGCGGGATTCACGCGCGAGGCCCTCCAGCTGGGGTAGATCGTCGCGATGAACGAGAGCACGAGCGAGACCACCGCGACCGAGATCACGTCGTTCCAATGGATGTCCGAGGGCAGCTCGCTGATGTAGTAGACGTCGCTCGAGAGGATCTGGAAGTGGAACGTCCGCTCGATGAACGGGACCACGACGTCGATGTTGAGCGCGAGGAGGATGCCCGTCACGACCCCGAGGAGCGTCCCGATCACGCCGATGATGGCGCCCTGCACCACGAAGATCTTCATGATGCTCGCGGGCGCGGCCCCCAGCGTCCTCAGGATCGCGATGTCCGGGTGCTTGTCCGTCACCACCATCACGAGCGTGGAGACCAGGTTGAAGGCGGCCACCGCGATGATGAGCGTGAGGATGATGAACATCATCCGCTTCTCGATCTGGATCGCGCGG
>Ga0105240_10002266_pt1 | contig 31201 bp, 35 predicted proteins | sample KBSC54metaG_FD_80426 | JGI IMG/M metagenome (GOLD analysis project Ga0105240, IMG submission 80426) | Corn rhizosphere microbial communities from Kellogg Biological Station, Michigan, USA - KBS C5-4 metaG | ecosystem: Host-associated > Plants > Roots > Rhizosphere > Soil | place: Michigan, USA... | reverse complement strand
GGTGATCACCACGATGATGACCACGCTGGGCCAGATCCTGTCGGAGAACATGATCGAGTACGAGGGCCGGCCCGATCCGCAGCAGGCGGACACGGAGCTGCACGGCTTCGGGCCGCTCTACCGGCTCTATCCGGCCGCGCTTGGGAGCTGGGTGTTCCTGGCCGCGCCGCAGGCGGACGAGTGGGAGGCGCTGGTGAAGGCCATGCCGGCCTCGGCCGGCCTCGCCGAGGCCCGCTACGCCACCGCCGCGGGGCGGGCCGAGCATGCCGACGCCCTGATCGAGGCGCTGGGCGCCGCGTTCAAGGAGCGCAAGGCCGCCGATTGGGAGGCGCTGTTGACGCCGGTCGACGTCGCCTGCGTCGAGTGCGACCTCGGCCCTTCGTTCGACACCCTGATGCTGCCGGGCGGGCTCGCCCACCAGCTGGACATGACCGTGGACGTCGAGCACCCGATGTTCGGCGAGCATCCGCGGCTGAAGTCGGTGATCAGCTTCTCGCGCTCCGCCACCCAGGCCGGCCCCGGAGCCCTGATCGGCGAGCACACCGACCTGGTGCTGAGGGAGTTTGGTTACACCGAGGAACAGCTGGCCGACCTGGCCGCCCGCAACATCATCGGGCGGTAGGCATGGACAACCTGCTGGGACTGAGGGGCAAGGTTGCGGTGGTCCTGGGCGGCGGCCGAGGGCTGGGCGAGGCAAGCTCGATGCTGCTCGGCCAGGCCGGCGTCTCGGTGGCGGTCGTGGACATCGATGCCGAGGCCGCCGGGCGCGTGAGCGACGCGGTGGCGGCGGCCGGGGGCAAGGCGATCGCGGTGGTCGCCGATGCGCTTGATCCGGCCCAGGCGCCGCGGGTGCTGCAGGAGACCGAGGACCAGCTCGGCGACCTCGACATACTTGTCACCATCATCGGCGGCTCGAAGCTGGGCGGCGTCCTGGAGCTGACGCTCGAGGAGTGGGACCACGATTTCAACCGCAACGTCAGGTACTTCTTCGTCTACGCTCAGGCGGCCGCGCGCTCGTTCGTGCGGCACGACAAGCCCGGCTCGATCGTGGCCATCGCCACCGGCGGGGCGCTGCGCTCGATGCCGTTCCGCGCCTCCTACGGCGCGTCGAAGGCCGGCCTGGTGCATCTGGTGAAGAGCATGGCGGTGGAGCTGGGCGACTACGGCATCCGGGTCAACGCCGTCGCGCCGGGCGCCACCTTCACCCCCAACTCGGTGGGCTACATGGACAGCCCGGCCTGGAAGGCCGAGACCGAGAAGATACCGCTGGGACGGCTGGCCAAGCCCGACGACATCGCCCGTGGCGTGGTGTTCCTCGCCTCCGACATGGCCCGCCACGTCACCGGCTCGACCCTGGCGGTGGACGGCGGCTCGACCGCAGCCCCGATCTACGACCTCGCCTCGTCGAAGCGAAAGGCGCGGCGCAACCTGATGAAATCGCTGGGGCGCGAGCCGGAAGCCTGAGGCGGCGACGGCTCAGTCCGCCCGCGCCCACACCACCAGGGTGGTGGGGTAGGCGACCATGATCGCCCCGTCCTCCAGGCGGGCCGAAAGGCCGAGCGCATCGACGCCGGCTTCGGCGTCCCGGCGATAGAGCTCGCGCACCCGATCCAGCATTCCGGGCGGGGGAAACGAGGTCGCCAGGACGGTTTCCAGCGGGAAGTGCGCCGCGCGGGTCCGCACCGCGACCTCCCGCAGGCCCAGGGACGCCCCGATGGCGCGCAACTCGGCCTGGGGCATCGCATGCGTGTGGGAGGGATCGCGGAGGATCTCGATGGCGTCGAAGGCCGCCGCCTTTTCCGGCGCGGGCGTCAGGTCCGAGGCCGCGATCCGCCCGTCCGGCGCGCAGACCCGCTTCATCTCCGCCAGCACCGCGGCCGGCGAGGCGGTGTGGTGCAGCATGGCGCTGCACATCACCAGGCTGAACGCGCCATCGGCGAAGGGCAGGGCGGTGACGTCCGCCTGGCGCCAGTCGATATTGGAGACCCCGGCCTTGCTCTGCACCGCCCGCGCCTGGTCCAGCATGGCGGGGGTCAGGTCGACGCCGGTGACGTGCCCCACCAGCGGCGCCAACGCCACCGCGATCCGACCGGTTCCGCAGCCCACGTCCAGCACCCGATCGTGCGGCATCGGCCGCGCCGTCTCCAGCAGCGGTGGCAGGCCGCCGTCCGGATTGCGGGCCACCAGGGCGGCGTAGCTCTCCGCCTGCTTGCCGAACTGGTCCAGCACGGCCGCGTTCTGGGCGCTGTGGTCAGGCATCGCGTCCTCCGTCTCGCCGCCACATTCGCGTGTCGCCATTTGACCGTCTCGCCGCCAACGGACAAACTTGGCGCTTCAACGGCCAACCGAGACGCCGATGCGCGACGCCCCCGTCGAGACCCTGGTCGATCCCGAGCGCCGGCCGGTCGCCGGCGCCGTGGTGCAGGACGGCTACGACGTCGACACCCACTGGCACAGCCACGACATGCACCAGCTGCAGTACGCCTTCGACGGGTCGATCGAGGTGGAGGACGCGTGGGCGCGGCATCTGCTGCCCCGGCAGCTGGCGGCCTGGATTCCGGCCGGGGTTGTCCACCGCACCAGCCTGCACCGGGTGCGCTCGGGCTCGGTGCTGCTGTCGCCGGCGATGACGCCGAACGCCGGGGATCGGGTCCGCATCGTCGAGGTCTCGCCGCTGATGCGCGAGATGATCGTCGGCGCGATGCGCTGGCCGCTGTCGACGGCGCTGGACGAGACTGGCGAGGCCTACTTCGCCGCCTTCGCGCGGCTCTGCGGCGAATGGATCGGGCAGGAAACGCGGCTGTCGCTGCCGACCACCACCGATCGGCGGCTGGCGGCGGCCATGGCCCATACCCGCGCCCATTGCGCCGAAGCCGACGTGGCCTCGGCGAGCCGCGAAGCGGGCCTCTCGGAGCGGACGCTACGGCGGCGGTTCAAGAGCGATGTCGGCCTGACCTGGGAGGAATACCGCCGGCGGGCGCGCCTGCTGGCGTCGGTGGATCTGCTGACGACGACGGCCAGGCCGATCGGGGCGATCGCCGCCGAGGTCGGGTTCGAAAGCCAGAGCGCCTTCGCCAAGGCGTTCCGCTCCCTGCTGGGCCGCAGCCCGCAGGCCCTGCGCCGAGGCGCCGGAAGCTGAAGCCTGGAACCGCGACGCGCGGGGGCTATTGTAGCTGATCCGGAGGACGCACCCATGGACGCCAAGAGCGACACCCTGACGCCTGCCGCCGAGCTGGCGCGTGAAAATCCTGTCCGCGTCCCCAACGAGAGCGACGAGTACCGCCGGGCTCGCCGGGCCCTGCTGGCCGAGGAGATCGAGCTGCGCCGGCACATCGAGCAGGTGGCGGCCCAGCGCCGCGCCCTGCCGCCAGGCGGGCCGGTCACCGGGGACTACCGGTTCCGCGGCGAGGACGGGTCGGAGACCGACCTGGCCGGCCTGTTCGGCGAGAAGGCGACCCTGGTCGCCTACAGCTACATGTTCGGCCCCCAGCGCGAGCGGCCTTGCCCGATGTGCACCAACCTGCTGGGCGCCTGGGAAGGCAACGCCGCCGACATCGGGCAGCGCGCCTCGCTGGTGGTGATCGCCCGCTCGCCGATCGAGAAGCTGGTCGCCTGGAAGCAGGAGCGGGGCTGGAAGAACCTGCGGCTCTACACCGACCTGAACGACTCCTATTCGCGCGACTACTTCGCCCTGACGCCGGAGGGGGACGAGATCCCGGCGATGAACGTCTTCACCCGCCGCGACGGGAGCCTGCGGCACTTCTGGTCCGGCGAGATGAGCGGCTCGACCGCCGACCCGGGCCAGGACCCCCGCGGCGCGCCCGACGCGGCGCCGCTCTGGATGGTGCTGGACATCACGCCCGAGGGGCGGGGCAAGGACTGGTACCCGAAGCTGGACTATGAGTGAGCGCGGCGCGGTTCCTTCTCCCGCGAGGGGAGAAGGAACCGCGCACCGAGCATCTGATGGGAGAGCTGTTATTACCCCCAGGCCAGATGCAGCTCGTCCGCCCCCCACACGCCGCCGGCGTGGACGATCGGGGCGGTTCCCTCCTTGATCCGGAAGGGTGACAGCCGGGCGAGGGTCTCCTCGAAGGCGATCTGCAGTTCCAGCCGGGCCAGGTGCGAGCCGATGCAGCGGTGGGGGCCGAAGGCGAAGCCCATGTGCTGCTGGTCGGTGCGGGTGAAGTCGATCTCGTCGGGTCGCTCCATCTCCCGCGGGTCGATGTTGGCCAGCTGCGGCGGGCAGTTGATCAGGTCGCCGGTCTTCATCTGGACGCCGGCGAACTCCACGTCGCGGGTGACCACGCGGGTCATCGGCAGGATGCCGTAGACCCGGATCAGCTCCTCCACCGCGTTGGGGATGCGGTCCGGGTGGGCGCGCAATTCCGCCTGGTGCTCCGGATGGCGGGCCAGGTGCAGGAAGAGGAAGCTGAGCGTCGCAGCCACCGTGTCCAGCCCGGCCACGAACACCAAGAAGGCGCAGCCAAGCACCTCGTCCTCGGTCAGGGGCCGGCCGTCCACCTCGCCGTTGAGGATGAAGGTGATGAAGTCGTCCTTGGGGTGCTGGCGGCGGTCGGCGATCAGCTCGCGCATGTAGTTGGTGATCGAGCGCACGCCGCCGGCGCGGGTCTCCAGGTCGCGGCCGTGCAGCAGGTCGCGGCCCCACTGCTGGAATTCCTCGCGGCGCTCGTCGGACAGGCCGACGAACTGCAGGAAGATGGTGACCGGGAACGGGCGGGCGAACTCCTCGATGAACTCGCATTCGCCGCGGGCCCGGAAGCCCTCGATCAGGCTGACGGCGCGGGCGCGGATGCCGTCCTTCATCGCGTTCATCCGCTTGGGCGAGAACAGCGGGTTCAGCATCATGCGGAACTGGCTGTGCAGCGGCGGGTCGAGCTCCACCGGCACCATGCGCCAGGACTCCCCGATCAGCGGCGAGAAGGTCATCTTGTAGCTGGAGAACAGGTTGGCCTGCTGCAGCGCCTCGCGCATGTCGGCGGCGCGGGTGAACACCCACATCCCCGGCGCGCCCAGGTAGGCGAAGTTCTCGTCCGACATGGCGTAGAACACCCGCGGCCCATCGCGGAACTGGCGGAAGGCGGCGTGCGGATCGGCGTTGGGGCCAGGCGCCATGCCGGGGCTGGTCCAGTAGCTGAAATCGCGCACGAGCTCCGGCGGCACATGGGCGGGCGCCTGCTCGCGCCGGTCGATGACGGCTTGGTCGCTCATGGAGCGCCTCCCTTGTGACATCGCCCGCCTGTCGCTTGGGCGTTCGTACAGGGCGTCAGCTTGGGGAGCGAAGGGCGTTCGCGTCAAGCGACCTGGGTCGCCGCCGCCTGTCAGCGGCTGAAGGGATTTGTCCACGGACCACAGGGACCACACCGAGCCGCGGTCCTCCACAGAAGACAGAAGCCCGTCCGTGTGGTCGGTGTGGTCCGTGGACTAAACTTCCAAGGGCCGACTGGGTCCAGGCATTCGCTGGATGAGCGGGGCAGTGCGGCTGGCCGGTGAAATAATCGCCGGCAGAGCGCCATCGGACATTAGTCCGACGTCGCGTCAGCCTGTAGAACGGCCCCATCACGCGGCCCCGAAGACGCCGCGGCAGCTTCGAGGATGCGCCCATGCCCCTATCGCCACCGCCGCCGCTGGGCGAGCGCATGCTGCCGGCGGGCAGCTATGACGGGCAGGTGGTGATGGTGACCGGGGGCGGCACGGGCCTGGGCAAGGCCATCGCGCTGGAGTTCGCCCGACTGGGGGCGAAGATGGCGATCGTGTCCCGCACCGAGGCCAACTGGCGGCAGGGCGTGGACGCGATCAAGGCGATCGGCGGCACGGTGGCCGGTGCGCACCTGGACGTGCGCGATCCGGCCTCGGTGACGGCCTGCTTCGACGAGATCGAGGCGGCGCTGGGGCCTGTGAACGTGCTGATCAACAACGCCGCCGGCAACTTCGAGGTGCCGTCCGACCGGATGAGCCCCAACGCCTGGCGCACCGTCACCGACATCGTGCTGAACGGCACCTTCTACTGCGCCCGCGAGTTCGCCCTGCGGCGGCTGGCGAAGAAGGAGGGCGGGGCGATCCTGAACATCGGCGCGCCCTATGCGGCCACCGGCGGGCCGGGCACATCGCACTCGGCCGCGGCCAAGGGCGGGATCAACAACCTGACCTGGTCGCTGGCCGTGGAGTGGGCGCCGGACAACATCCGCATCAACACCCTGGCGCCCGGCTTCTTCCCCGAGCGCGACCGCTCCAGCCACAGCGTCGAGGCGGGCGGCAGCGCGGCGAACCTCGACGCCCAGATCGCCACTCGGCTGAAGACCATCCCGGCCGGCCGGGTCGGCTCGGCGCGGGAGCTTGGCTGGCTGTCGACCTTCCTCTGCTCGCCCTACGCCAACTACATGACCGGCCATGTGATCGTGCTGGACGGCGCCAACTGGCTGCGCCGCTGGCACTCCACCCCGTTCGAGGAGATCCGCGACTCGTACGACCGCAGGCGCGCCCAAGCCGCCGCCACTGCCGGGAGCAACTGACCATGGCCCTCGCTGCATCCTATCCCCAGGGCACGCCGATGCTGGCGGCCGACGTGTTCGCCGGCCAGGTCGCCGTGATCACCGAGGCGAACGACCCGATCGGCCAGGCCATCGCCGCCGAGTTGTCACGCGGCGGCGCCAAGGTCGTTCCGCTGGAGGTCGACGTCCGCGACGCGGCCGCCGTCAAGCGGGCGTTCGACGCAATCGAGGCGGCCAACGGGCCGATCTCGATCCTGGTCAACCACTTCGCCAACCGCGCCGATGCGCCGGTGGAGGTGATGTCGGTCGAGGCCTGGCAGGATATCACCCACCGCGTGCTGGACGGCACCTTCAACACCTGCCGCGAGCTGGGTCTGCGCCGTATCGCCGACGGCCGGCCGGCCACGGTGGTCAACGGCGGCACGCCCTATGACATCACCGGCGGGGCCGGACGGGCGGCGGCGGTGGCGGCGGGCGCCGGGGTGATGAACCTGACCAAGTCGCTGGCGGTGGAGTGGGCGCCCTACGACATCCGGGTCAACGGCATCGCGCCGGGCTATGTGGCGGGCAGCGAAGCCGGCCCGGTGTCGGAAGGGGACCTGGCGGTCACCGTGCCGGGCGGGCGGTTGTGCGAACCGCACGAGGTGGCCTGGTTCGTGGCCTACATGTGCTGCCCGTTCGCGGCCTACCTGACCGGCCACACCTTCGTGCTCGACGGCGCCAGCTGGCAGCGGCCGGGCCGCAGCCCGCCGCTGTTCGAGCCGATCCGGGACCGGTACGACGCGGCGCTGAAGGGCTAGCTAGCGCCGCGCCGGCCCGCGTCGCTCAGTAGAAGACGTCGTAGACGACTTCCGCCACCTCGCCCGTGTACTGATTGATCAGCAGGGCGTCGGAGCCGTCGCGCACCCAGACGTAGCCGTAGGGGGGCGGCGACAGGCTGTAGCGCCAGTAGTCGGACATCCAGTAGTCGCGGCTCCAGAACAGCCGGGGCAGGATGTCGCCGAAGCTCCAGCGATGGGAATACCAGCCCTCGGGACGGCGGTAATCGCCGCCGCGGAACCGATGCTCCGCGCGAAAGTCGTGGCCAAAGCCACGCCGGTCGCCGGCCCCATGGCCCCCGGCCTCGTCGCGCCCGTCATACCCGCGGAAGATGTCGCCGGGCCTGGCCGGTGCGCGGGTCCCGAATCCGCCGTGGCCGCCATTCTGTCCAGGGCCGTGGTCGCCTCCAGCGTTGCCGTGGCCCAGTCCGCGCCCATGGTCGCCGCCCTGGCCCCCTTGACCCGGGCCGCCGCCGTGTTGGCCGCCGTGGCGATCATGGCCGCCCTGGGGCTGGGCCAGGGCTGCGCCGGGGAGCACCAGAACCAAGCCCGCCGCGGCGGCCAGCAGGGCCTTGGTGGGTCGCGACGGGGCAAATGGGGCCCGGCGCACGGGGCTGGCTTGAGGCATTTGGAATCTCCGATGTCCGCTGTGGACGCAGTGTTCGAGTCGCACGGTTCTCCGGGCGACGCCTTGCGCTGGGTCAAAAGGGTTGGCGGTTGCCGCCGCGCATCGGCCCGAGGGGGGTGGAAGGCGGAATGCTTGCCAGCGATGCGCGTTGGGCGGCACGATCCCCGCAACGAGGATTTCCGGGGAGGTCGCCATGAACGCCCGCACCACCGCGCCGATGAGGTCGGCGCAGATCGTGGCGAAGGTGGTTCGGGTCGAGAACGTGTTCGACGACCCGGACGAGGTGCTAGGCCTGTTGCGTTCGCGGGCGCCGTTCAGCCTGATCTATGGCAAGGAAGGCTACGAGAAGAGCGGTGGCGCGGAGCCGTGGTTCCGGGACTGGTGGGTGAGCGACGGCGAGGTCAAGGTCCCGGGCGCGGAGCGCTTCCTGCACAATGCGAAGCTGGTCGCAGGGGCCAGGGAAGCGTTCGACGCGACGATCGTGCGGCCGCGCGGCATGACCTGGAACATCCTGGGTCCGATGATCGCCGGACGCCCGCACCTCGACGTCTCGCCCTATCGCGGCATCGACGCGAGCTGGCCGTTCTGGCTGCACGTGGTGGTGCACAATTCCCAGCTGTTCACACCCTGGGCGGCGATGTCGACCACGGGGCTGGTGCTGTTCTACGGCGGCGACCAGGGGGGCTTCGAGTGCTGGCCGGACGGGCCGGATCGGCCGTCGCTGAAGACCGAGCCGCCGTTCTGGAACCTGGGCCTGGTCACCGACAACGAGTTCATGTTCCACCGGCCGATGGCGGTGGGGCCGCCGGAGGCGCGCATCCTGCCCGGTGGGATCGGCGGCGAGGCGAAGCTGCATCGCGCGCCGGATGGGGAGATCTGGCGGGTGATCGACGACGCCGGCGTGCGGGCGACCTGGACGCCGGACATCCTGCGCTATTCCCTGGTGTGGAAGGCGACGGTGTTCAGGACCCAGGCGGACGCCGACGTCTATGACAATCATTCCGACGACCTGACCCATGACATCGTCTGGCAGGTGGTCGGCGAGGACCTGCGGGCGCGCGGATCGAAGCTCGCCATCCCGAAGGATCCGATGACCGACCGGGCCTTCCGCGGCGCGCTGTTGCAGCAGCAATACCCCAACCCCGGCACGCGCCATTTCGCCGACGCCAAGCGCGAGCTGAGCTGAGCCCGCCGCGTCCGGGCCCTTGGCCAGCGGGCGGTCGATGCTCTAGCAGTGCGCTGCCCGCGCCGGAGGACTCTCCGGCGGCTCATGGAGACCCTGCGTGCCTGAACCCCTGGTCGAACTCGAGCCCACCGATGTTCCCCACCGCTGGCGCCTGCCGGTGACCAGGCCGGTCAGCGTCGGGCAGGGCGAGCGGATGTTCATGTTCGGCGGGATCGGGCTGGGGGCGGCGGTGCTGGCCATGGAGCACACCTGCGGCCGGCCGGCGCTGTGGGCGACGGCGCAGTACCTGTCCTACGCGCGGCCCGGGTCGACGGTGGATTTCGACGTCCGCCAGCCGATGCAGGGCCACCGGATCAGCCAGGCGCGGGTCGTCGGCCATGTCGGCGATCAGGAGATCATTGCCGCCTATGCCGCGCTCGGCGGCCGAACCAGCCGGATCGACGACCAGTGGGTCGAGGCTCCGCCCGCCCCACCGCCGGCGGACTGCCCGCTGGTCGAGCGCTGGCGCCGCGAGGAGGGCGACCTGCACAGCCGCTTCGAGCAGCGCCTGGTCAGCGGCCGCTATCAGGGTCGGGTGGAGGGCGGTCGTGGCGGCGGCCGGGTGGTGCTGTGGGTGCGCCGCCAGGACAGCGCGCCGATCGAACGGGTGGCGATGTGCGTGATCGCAGACTTCGTGCTGTCGGCCGTCACCGACGCCATCGGCGCCCTGGCCGGCGGCACCAGCCTGGACAACACCATCCGCTTCGCCCGCGCCGAGGAGACCGAATGGGCGCTGTGCGACATGCTGATCGAGGGGGTGCAGAACGGCGTGATCCACGCCGCGATGCGGATCTTCTCGGAGTCGGGGACCTTGCTGGCCAGCGCCGGGCAGTCGGCCATCCTGCGGGTGCATTCGGAGCGGCCCGCCTAGCGTCCCGATCGCGGCAGGCGGTTTGATCGAGGTCAATCTGCAGCGCCCGGCGGCGCCCTAGGTTCTGCGCCGGTGATGGCTGGCCCGCCCCGGTGGGTCGACGGGCCACTGACGGGAGACGTCCATGGCGGATATGGCCGAGCAGATCTGGCAGCAGGTGGAGAAACTTCGTTCGGAGCTCGACGCGCTCGGCCACGGCGAAGTCGAGGAGGCGGCGCGCAAGCAGCTCCAGCGGAACATCCAGTTCCTGGAGGATCTTCTGCAGCAGATGTGACGCGGCGCCGTCCGCGCTTGCCAATCCCCCGTCGCCGCCCCAAGGAGGTCGCGGACCACGAGGGAGACGGGCGATGGACGTGAGGCTGGATGGAAAGCGGGCGCTGATCACCGGCGCGAGCCAGGGCCTGGGGCTGGCCATGTCGATCAGGTTCGCCGAGGCCGGGGCCCGGGTGGCGATGGTGGCGCGGCGGCCCGAGCCGCTGGCGGAGGCCAAGGCGGCGGTGGAAGCTGTGGCGCAGGGCGCGGCCGTGACCATCTCGGCCGACGTCAGCACGGCGGCTGGCGTCGCCCTGGCGTTCAACGAGGCCAAGGCGGCGCTGGGCGGGATCGACATCCTGGTGAACAACGCCGGCGGGGCCAAGACCGGAGTGTTCGAGACCGTCACCGACGAGGTCTGGCAGGCCGACCTGGACCTGAAGCTGTTCGCCGCGATCCGCATGACCCGGCTCTGCGCGCCCGAGATGAAGGCGCGCAAGTGGGGGCGGGTGATCAATGTGCTGAACTCCTTCGCCAAGACGCCCGCGGCGCGCAGCTCGCCCACCTCGGTGTCCCGCGCGGCCGGCCTGGCGCTGACCAAGGTGATGGCCAGCGAGTTCGCGCCGGACGGTGTGCTGGTGAACGCCCTGCTGACCGGCACCTTCAAGACCGAGCAGATGCGGCGGGCGCTGGGCTCCCGGCCGCCGGAAGAGGGCTGGGCGGCGCTGGCGACGCGGATTCCCCTCGGCCGCGTCGGCGAGCCGGAGGAGTTCGCCAACCTGGCCTGCTTCCTGGCCTCGGACCTGGCAAGCTTCATCACCGGGGCCGGGATCAACACCGACGGCGGCCAGGCGTACGCGCCATAGCGCCGCCGACGCCACCGGTTGGGCGAAGGGAGCGGTTGCGGCTGAGAACGTGGGCCATTGGGCTCGCGGCGTGCGCTGTCGCCGTCGCCTTCGTCGCCGCGGCGGTCGCTCGGCGCGATTCGGAGTGGGTCTCCGTATATGTCACGGCCGCCCGCCAACTCCTCGGCGGGAGCGACATCTATGCCCCCGGCGAGCCCTACCGATATCCGCCCTTCGCCGCGCTGCTGGCCATTCCGTTCGCCGCCCTTGCCGAACCGGCTGTCCGCGCCATCTGGAGCCTGGTCAGCCTCGCCGCGGCTTTCGTTCTCTTCCGGTCCGCCTGGTCGCTGGCCGGCGGCGGCCGGCTGTCGTTCGCAAGACCGCGCGAGGCGGCCGCATTCGGCGTCGGGCTGGTCTGCGCGGCGCCCTATGTGCTCAACGCCATCTCCCACCAGCAGACCGATGTGGTGATCGCCGCCCTGGCCACCTGGGGATGCAAGGCGACGGTGGCGAACCGCAAGATCGTCGGGGGTGTGGCGATCGGGCTGGCCGCCGCCTTCAAGGGGCCGCCGCTGCTCTTCTGCCCGTATTTCCTGTTCCGCCGTCAATGGAAGCTGGCCGCCATCGTCGCGGGCGTCGCCGTCGTCGCCAACCTGCTCCCGGACCTCGTCTCGCACCCGTCGCAGGGGGCCTGGGTGGTCCGGTGGCTGACCCGTTACGCCGACCAGGCCGCGGCGTTCACCACCCCGATCGGGACCTGGAACGCCGATGTCTTCAACATCGACAATCAATCGCTGGCCGGGACGTTGCAGCGCCTGTTCCATTCGGCGCCGGTCTGGACGAACGGCGCGTTCGATTTCGCGCCGCGCACCTCGCCGATCCGGGCGTCGGCGCTGAAGGCGGCCGTCTACGCGCTGATGCTCGCCATGGCCGCGATCTCGGGATGGGCCGCGATGCACGGGCGCGCAGTCTCTGCGCCGGGCGCCGCGGGTGCGGGCGCGAAGCCCCCCAGCAGCGCCGCGATCGAGCTCAGCCTGGTGATGGTTCTGATGCTGCTGCTATCGCCGATGTCGGGCCCGGCGCACTTCGGCTCCCTGGCGGCGGCGGCCATGGTCATTGCCCGGCTGGCGCTCGTCGGGCGGCGGCCCGTCGCGATCGCGGCCGCCGGCCTGGCCGTCCTCGCCGGGCTGCTTGCGAACAAGGACCTGGCGCGCGAACAGGTCTACGACCTCGTGCTCTGGATTGGCGCAACCACCTGGGCGGCGATGGGGCTGTGGCTGGCCGGCGTCAGCGCCTTGGCCGCGGCCGGGCGCGCCGCGTCGGACAGGGCGGGTGCGAGGGCGCCGCTCGTACTGGACGAGCCAGCCGCGAGCCTGTGAGCGGTCAGCCCCGCGTGAACCTCGGCGCGCGGGTCACGGTGACCACGGGGGCGCGGGGCCCGGGCGCGGGGGCCGGCTCCTTGCGGGGCGGGGCTTCTCGGGCGCGGAGCTTCTCGAAGTTCGGCGGATCGGAGCGGAAATCGCGGGCGAGGCCGAGCCGTGCGTTGCAGGAGGGGCAGCGCACCGAGTCCTCGTCGGCCAGTTCGGGGGCGACCTGAAGCACCGTCCCGCACGGACGGCACTTGAACTCCTTCGGCTTGACGACCGACGGCTGGGGGAGGGGCGGCGGGAACTTCAGGCGCAGAGTGGGGCGCCGCGGGGACTCGGTCATGTTCATCAATGCGTGCCTACGGGGACGTTACACAATGGCGCGTCCCGGTTTCGGTTCCATGACGGCCGTGCTTGCCTGAGGATGCATCGCGCGGGCCAGCATTCCGCGACGCCGGTGGTCCAAAACGTCGCACCCCCTGTTAGCCGGGCAGGGTGGCGATGCGCAACGCTCTTTTGACGACGATCCGCGCGGTCGTCAGCCGGCCGGGACGACGGCCGCGCGCGGGCAGACCGCGTCGATGGCGGAGGCGAGCACCGCCTCCATGGCCTCGACCGTCTCGGGCTTGCTGACCACGCGCAGGGCGCCGCTGAGACGGCTGCGGACGGCGTCGACGGCGGCGGTGGACGAGGTGAGCACCACCATGGGGAAGGGACGTCCGGCCCGCTCTCCGAGGTCGGTGAGCAGGCTGAGCCCGCCCTTGCGCGGCATCTGCAGGTCGATGAAGGCCAGGTCGGGCGCAAGCTCGCCGCGCTCCACCTTTTCCAGCGCCTCGACGCCGTCGACGGCGCGGACCACCCGGCCCACCGCCGGATGGGCCGTCAGGGCGCGGCAGATCAGGTAGGCGTCGGCTTCGTCGTCCTCGACGACAAGGATGACCAAGCCGCCCGGCTGGACGGAGGTCGCGGCCGCAAGCGCGGCGGAAGTGGCGCGGGGCATGGCTAGCGGGTCCGGTTGATGAGGCGGGTGATCACCTTGTCGAGCCCGTCCTGAAGCTCAGGGTAGGACGCGGGCTTGATGAAGTAGGAGAGGGCCGAACTGAGGCCGGCTTCGACCACCTCGCGGCCGAGCGGGGAGCTGGTCACGAACACCACCGGTACGCCGACCATGTCAGGGATGCGCCGCAGGTTCTCCAGGAACTCGAAGCCGTCGAGCCGCGGCATGTGGATGTCGAGCAGCACCAGGTCGGGCATGAACTCGCCGGCGGCCAGCGCCGCCAGCACCTGGTCCGGCGCGTCGGACGCGCAGACGCTGGCGATGTTGGGATGCGGCCTCAGCGCGGCCATGATCAGGCTGGTGTCGGCCGGGTCGTCCTCGATCAGCAGCACGTCCAGCCGCCAGGGGTAGCTGGCGGCGCGCGCATCGCAGTCCTCATGCGAGGAGGGCGGGTCGAAAGCGGAAGTGTGCGCCTCAGTCACGCGGCGGTCCTTTCTGCTCGTAGCAAGCTTAGCCAATCGAGGCTTAACAGTTGATCAAACTGGGAGTGACAACCTTGGGTGCGCTGAGCGGCGCTCAGAGAGGGACGTTCATGGCCAAGGTTCTGATTATCGACGACGACGAGACGCTGCGCCGGATGATGCGCACGGTGCTGAAGCGCGCCTCGCACGACGTGATCGAGGCCGAGGATGGCGTCGAGGGCCTGCGCAAGTTCCGGGCGGAATCGCCGGCGGTGGTGATCAGCGACATCATGATGCCCCACCGCGACGGGATCGAGACGATCCAGGCGATCCGCGACGACAAGCGGGCCGTGGGCGTGGTGGCGATCTCCGGCGGCGGGGTGCGGGCCGGCGAACTCTACCTCAGCATCGCCGAGAAGCTTGGCGCCGACGTCGTGGTGCAGAAGCCCTTCCGGGCTGCCCAGCTGGTGGAAGCGGTCGACAGGGCGCTGCAGCACGCGGGCGTCTCCTAGGCGGCCCGCGCCTGGGGCGGGCTGGCTGTCTTGCGGGCCCCCTGCGCCGTGGGCAGGCGAACGTGGAAAACGGAGCCTTCGCCGGGCGCCGAGTCGCACCAGATCGCGCCCTTCTGGGCCACGACCGCCTTGCGGGCCAGGGTGAGGCCAAGCCCGCTGCCGGCGTACTCGGCCGAGGTGTGCAGGCGGATCAGCGGCCGGAAGATCTCCGACAGGTACTCCGCCTCGATGCCGATGCCGTTGTCGCGGACGGCGATCACCCAGTGATCGCCCTGGAGGGCGACCGAGATCTCGACCCGGGGCTGGGCGCTGCGGTTGTACTTCAGGCCGTTGACCACGAGGTTCTGCAGCACCTGGTTCATCAGCGTCTCGTTGCCCCAGAACCGGGCGGCGCGACGCGGCGCGACCAGCACGCCGCCGCGCTCGGCCAGGTAGGGCGCCAGCTGCGCCTGGACGCCGGCCATCACCTTGTTGAGGCTGACAGTGGAGAGCACCGGCGGCTGGTTCAGGAGGGTGTATTGCGACATCACGTCGACCAGCCGGCCGAGCCGGGTGGCGGCGTCGCTGAGGAAGGTCAGGTGCTGGCCCACCTCGCCGACCTCGATGCCCCGCACGCCGTCGGCGATCAGCTGGGTGAAGGTGGTGATCTGGCGGATCGGCTGCTTGAAGTCATGCGCCAGGGCGTAGGCGAAGTTCTCGAGCTCGCTCCGCTGTTCGTCGATCACCCGGGACTGGGCGCAGAGGTTCATCGAGCGGTCCACCGCACGCCGCACGGACTCGGCGGTCAGGCGCGACTTGGGCAGGTAGTCGGAGACGCCGTTGCGCAGGGCCGCGGCCACCAGCATCTCGTCGCCGACGCTGGTGGTGAGGATGATCGGCAGGTAGGGCGAGTCGGCGCGCAACTCCGCCGCCAGGGTCACCCCGTCCATGTCCGGCATGTTGTAGTCCAGGATCACGCAGTCGAACGCCCGCTCGGCGCAGAGCTCCTTGGCCAGGAACGGGTGGTCGGCCCGGTAGATGTCGGCGTCTGGAAAGGCCGCGCCGAGGGTCAGCGCCATGATCTCCCGGTCGGCCTCGCTGTCGTCGATCACCAGCAGGGTTTGGGGCGAGGTCATACTGGCAGGTCTCCGTGGGATCAGCCGTGGGGCAGGGAAAGCTCGACGCACGCGCCTTCGGCGGCGTCGACGAGACGGGCTTCGCCGCCGTGCCGGCGGGCGATGCGGCGGGTAATGGCAAGGCCCGCGCCGACCCCCGGCAGGGTGTCGTCGGCGTGCAGGCGCTGGAACATGCGGAACGCCTTCTCGCGGAAGGCAGGCTCGACGCCGGGCCCGTTGTCGGAGATCCGCATGCGCCAGGCCAAGCGGTCGTGGGCCGGACGCACGAAGATCCGCGGCGTCACGCCGGGCTGGCGGAACTTGATCGCATTGTCGAGCAGGTGGCGGATGGCCAGCGACAGCAGCTTGGGGTCGGCCCAGGCGTCGCCCAGCTGATCGACGCTCACCTCGACGCCTGCGGTCTGCACCTTGGCGGCCAACTGCAGCAGGGCGAGCTGGACGCTGGGATTGGCGTTCTGGCGGACCAACTCCAGCGGCTTCTGCTGGACTCGCGAGAAGACCAGCAGCTGTTCGGTCATCTGCTGGCAGCGCTCCGCGGCGGCGCGGACGTGGTCGGCGTGGGCCCGCTGGCGTTCGCTCAGGCCGTCGCCGAGGTCGGCCACGAGCAGGCGCGAGAACTCCGACATGTGGCGCAGGGACGTCGCCAGGTCGTGGGACACGATGTAGCTGAAGTCGCGGAATTCCTCCTCCACCGACGCGGCGGGGACCTCTTCGGCGTCGGGCGCGGCGATCGCGCGAGCCTTGGCGGTCATGACTCTGCCTCGCGGCTCGGGGCGAGACGGAACGGTCCGATCGTGGCCAGCACCTCCATCAGCCGTTCCACCCGGATCGGCTTCTCCAGGCTGCCGTCCGGCCAGAGGCCGCGCCGGCCGAGACCGTCGGCGGTCTCCGAGGCGCCGAGCGCCACCACCACCACGCCTTCGAGCGCCGGGTCGGCGCGCACCGCGCGCAGAACCTCGGCGCCGTCGATACCAGGCAGGTTCAGGTCCAGCAGCACGATGTCAGGTATCCGGCCGCGATCGCCGGCGCCGCCAAGCCGCTCCAGCGCCGCCTCGCCGCTCGGGGCCAGCTCGAGCGTGGTGTCGACGCCAGCGCTGGCGAAGGCTTCGCGTGTCAAGAGCACGTCGCCGCGGTTGTCCTCGACCAGCAGAACCCGGGCGGGCCGGTCGAGGATCTTGAGCGTGAGACCCGGCATGGCTGTCACCCCGGTTCGCCTTGCCTGACAGTGAAGTTGAACGTCGAGCCCTGGCCCGGCGTCGAGCGGACCCAGATGCGGCCGCCGAGGTCCTCGACGATCCGGCGGCAGAGCGCGAGACCCAGACCCGCGCCGGCGCGCCGGTCGGCGCCCGCGCCGCGTGTGAACGGTTCGAAGATTCGGTGCTGGTCGGCCGGGGCCACGCCGACGCCGTTGTCGGCCACCGAGACGCGCCAGACGTCGCCCTCCGCAGCCGCCGAGACGCGGACGTGCGGCACGACCCCCTCGGCTGTGTGCGTGAGGCTGTTGGCCAGGAGGTTCTGCAGCAGGCTGACAAGGCGCGCGCGCGGCGCGAACACTGTGGGCAACGTCTGGCGGACGATCATGGCCCCGGTCCCGGCGATCAAGCCTCCCAGCAGGGCCAGGGCCTCGTCCAGCACGTCGTCCAGGCGGACCCATTCCCGGGGCTCGGCGGCGTCCAGCCGGGCGTACGCGGAGAGGCCGTCAAGCAGGCGCTGCATCCGCCCGGTCGCGGCGACCGCTTCGGCCAGGAATTCCCGACCGCGTTCATCCAGCTGCGCGCCGTAGTGGCGCGCCAGCAGGCCGCAGAAGCCGGCCACCATGCGCAACGGCTCCTTGAGGTCGTGCGAGGCGGCCTGGATGAAGTGCGCCTGCGCCGTCTTGTTCTGCGAGAGCGCGGCGAGTTCCTTGCGGCGCCGCCGCGCCTCGCGAGGACGCCAGGTCGCGCGCTCAAGCGGACGATCGCCCGCCAGCGGCAGCTCGGCTTTCGCGCGCAACCCCGAAGGAGTGTCAGGTATTGATGGCCGATTATCGCTCAAGTTGAACCTCGCGCGCTGCCTCCAGCCAGTCGAGACTGACGCCTTCTACCGAGTCTCTGCGGCGGTATGCCGCTCCCGGCCAAAGTTAGTCTGGGCAGCCTGTGCGTCATAACTTCCCTAATCTCCATTATCATCTGCTTGCATTCAAGCAAATGGGTGAGTATCCGGGGCCTGTTCCTGGTCAAGCTTTGCTATATGCTTCCGTAAGGGAAGTCTTCGCCAGCCCCAAGTCCTTGGACCCCACTGCTCCCAAGGTTGAATTTGCTCTTGGTTCCCTTAGCCTTTGTTAATTCTGACCGGAAAAGATACGATCAGGGATTGAGGCAACAGATCATGGAACCGGGAGTCTCAGGCGGCGCTGCGTCGGTCCACCGACGTCGTCGAAGGTCATGGACGGACGAGCCGCCCGTTCAGCGGCTGTGGACGATCAATATCCTTCTGGTAGAAGATGATCCCGCCGACACGAGCCTGATCCTCGATGTCCTGAGGCGGCATCCGAGCGTCGCCTCCACTCAGGCCTCCGACGAGGCGGGGGCGGCTCTTCGGCAGTTGAAGGCCGGCGCGCTGAAGCCCGATCTGGTGTTGCTCGACATCCGCATGCCGCGCATGGACGGGTTCGCGTTCCTGGAGGCCATCCGGGCCATCCCCAGCATGCGGGACACGCCGGTGGTGTTCCTGACCACGTCCGGGCTCTCGCGGGACGTGGTGGAGGCCAAGCACAGCTCGGCGCTGGGCTACGTGGTCAAGCCGGACACCCTCGCGGAGCTTCAGAAGCGCCTGGACGCGGTCATCCGGCATGTGACCATGAGCCGGTGACCCGGCCCGAGCAGGCGCTCAGTTGCTCCAGGCGCCGCTGGCGGCGCGCCGCAGGACGCCGTTCAGGTTGGCCTGCAATTCAAACATCGAATCCGGCTTGACCAGATAGAGGGAAGCCGAGCTGCGGCGGGCGTCCACCACGTCCTTGCGCAGGCGCGAGGTGGTGAGGAAGACCACGGGCACGGCGGCCATCGACTTGATCTGGCGCATGTCGTCCAGGAAGGCGAAGCCGTGCATGCGCGGCATGTGGATGTCGAGCAGCACGAGGTCGGGGTTGAGGTGGCCGGCGGCCAGCTGGCGAAGCGCAAACCCCGGCGAGTCGGTGGCGAAGGAAGTTGACACGCTGGGATGCCGTTTCAGCACGCCCATGATCAGGCTGGTGTCGGCCGCATCGTCATCCACCAACAACACGTTGAGGCCAAAGAAGCGGCGGGCACGCTGCGGCTCCAGGCGCACCTGGGGCGCCAGGGTATAATAAGGAGTCGGACGCGTCAGAACTTCCGTATCCATTGGTCGCTTGCTCCGGATTACTCGGAGAGATTAGCGGCGTCTCGATTAATGATAGACCCAACGAATCCGGCGATCTTTGGTATAGCACCCGTAAACATGGGCGGTCGCCGGGTCGGCGCAGCGATCAGCCATGGCGGGCGACCAGCGCGACGCCCAGCGCCTCGATCGAGGCGACGGCGGCCCGGATGCGTTCGAAGCTGACCGGCTTGGCCACGTAGCCGTCGGCGAGGGGCGTAAAGCTCCTCAGGACCTCGATCTCGGCGTCCGAATTCGTCAGCACCAGAACCACGATGCGGGCCAGGTCCGGATCGGTCTTGATCAATCGCAGCACCTCGCGCCCGTCCAGGCGCGGCAGGTTGAGGTCGAGCAGCACCAGGTCGATCCGGGGCTGGCCCGCGTGGGAACCTTCGAGGCGCAGGCGGTGGAGCGCGGCCTCGCCGTCGTTGGCGACGGAGAGGCGGTTGACGACCTTGGCGGCGCGCAGGGCCTCGCGCGTCAGTCGTACGTCGGCGCGGTCGCGCTCCACAAGCAGGAACTCGGCCGGCCGCCCAGGGCTCTCAGAGGGCGGGGGCACAAGCGGACCTTCCCGGCTTCTGGCCGCGCTCCGCTTGTTCCCGCCCAAGCGTTGGCAATCCGGTGACGGTGGGGACGAGGCGGGGGCGCATTGTCCCCACGGGGCGCGTGGGTTGAATAGGCGGTGTCAGGAACCGAAAGTAGTTACGGTCCGTCGGGAAGCCGACGTAACGAGAGCTGATCATATGCATGTCTGAACAAGCATTTCACTCAAGACCAGATCACATGGTTACGCCAAGCGGCCAAGCCGAATAGCAACCCGAACTGTCCGCGAGTCCCCAATACTGAAGCTGGTACCCCGTTTCAATAATTTGATCAAGGCCGACTCGATCGGCGCTCGTCGTGTACACGAAAGGTTAACGCTGATCACCCAGGCCGCTCTCATGCTTTCTTAATCCTGGTCCGCGTATTTTCGACCGGAGATTGCGGGTTGCTGGCAGCTGCCGCGGCGGACGGTCTGGCGCCGTTTCCGCAGGCGATCCGCAGCGTGGCTTTCCGGCCGCGAGGATGGAGGAACCATGGGAACGATCACCAAGTCGGTCGCCACGATGGCCGGCCCGGCGCAACCGGAAGAGGGACTGTGTCTTCTGGTTGTGGAGGATGACGACGCCGACACCTACCTGATTTTTCGGGCGCTTATGAACCATCCGGCGGTGGCCAAGGTGGTGCATGCCCCCGACGGGGTCGAGGCGCTGCGGATGATCGAATCAGGCGAGATCGAGCCGGACATGGCCTTCATCGACCTGCAGATGCCGCGCAAGAACGGTTTCGACCTGCTGACCGCGCTGAACGGCCTGGCCGAACGGACCGAGGGCGGCTTCCCGATGGTGGTGCTGACGTCGTCGTCTTCGCCCGCCGACGCCCAGCGCAGCAAGCTTCGCTCCGCCATACGCGTGATCACCAAGCCCGAGAGCGTCAACCTGCTCGAGGTGGCGCTCAATTCGGCGATCAACGCGGCCTGCCCATACGCCAAGACCATCGGCGCGGCCCCGAAGAAGAAGCAGCGCGCGGCGCCCAGGCAGATCGGGTTCTCCGGCGTCGATCCTTTCGGGTACGACCGGCTCGGGTGAGCGGGCTCCGTCGGTCCGATTGGACCGCGGTTGAACCTTAGCGGCCCAAAGCCGCGCGCAACTCCCGGACCAGAACCGGCACGTCGGTCATCTGGCGCAGGACATCGTTGAGGTGGGTGCAGCCCATCGTGCCGGGCAGGCGCTCGGGCACCTTCAGGCGGAAGTCGGGCAGGTTCAGGCCCAACATCAGCGCGGCATTGGGCGCGGCGCCCGGGCATTCGCGATAGGGCAGCACGCGCGGGTCTGCCTCGATGGCCAGCAGTTCGAAGGTGTCCGGATCGCAACGGGCGGTGACCCGGTACTCGTGGATGCAGATGCGATCGCCGCCGGTGGGCGAATTGGCGCTGTCCTGAAAGCCGATGTCCATCTTCACGAAGTCGCCGTCGAACCAGACGTCGGTGCGGCGGGCGCGGCGCATGCCGGCGCTGTCCTGCAGCGGCAGTTCGTGCCAGCCCAGCGGGTCGTCAGGGTGGGGCAGGGGCGCCACCTCGGTCTGGCCCTGGGTGTCCTGGCGCGAGGTGCCATCGGGATTGAGCGACGATGCGCCCGGCCGGAAGCCCGAGCAGATGCCTTCCATCCGGCGCGGCCCCGGCGCTTCGGCGCCGACCACGGCGGCCTGCCGCCGGGTCTCCTCCATCCAGTTCGGCTTCCAACGCGACCAGGCCCAGCCGGCTACCAGGCTCGCGCCGGAGAAGTCGTCGAGGATCAGGTTCAGGGTCGAGGCGTTGGCCTGCTCCTCGGGCAGGATGCGCTGGATCTCGCCGCGCAGGTGGCCGCCGCCGCGGGCGCCGACGAACTGCTGGGCGACGTCGTTCAGCCGGCTGGTGTGGATCGAGGTGATCTCGCGCATCGGCGTGGCGGTGATGTCGTAGCGGTCCTCGGCGAGGATCCGCGAGCTTCCATCCGGCGCGGTGTAGAGGTCGCGGGCGCGGCCCACCACACGGGACGGCGTGCCGATGCCGTCCGGCCAGTCGGTGTCGAGGCTGGAGGTCCGGCGGATCGATCCGGGGCGCCGCAGGGGGGAGGGACCGGAGGGGTTGTGGGGGCGGGTCTTCGCAGTATAGGCCATGACAAAACTTCCATCCGGCGCGGCGCGCCAGGCGCCTACGCCTCCATCGCTGATAGTCTATCGACTTGAGCGTCCACCCATGCGCTGGAGTGCTGGGCGAACGCAAGCCTCGCGTGCGGGCCTAGGCGGCAGGGCGTAGCTGCCGGCCCGTCTCCCTCAGGAAGAAGGTCGCCGCGCCAGCAATCGCCGTGCCTGCGATGAGGCAGCCGAGGCCCAGGCTGTAGCTGCCGGTGGCCTCCTCGAGCCTTGCGAAGAAGGCGGTGGTCATGGCGCTGACCGGCGCACAGACGCACATGATGCCGAAGACACGGCCGAAGTTCGCCGCGCCGAACTCCTGCGCCACGGCCGCCGCGGTGGGCGTCCAGACGCCACTCGCCAGGCCAGTCAACATCAGCCCCACCGTGAGGGCAGCGAAGTCGGACTGGGCGGCCAGCACCAGGCCCACGCCGGCCGCCGAGAGGGCGGCCAGCGTCCAGAACGCGGCCCGGGCGCCGAAGCGATCGGTGAGGACCCCCAGGCCGATTTTGCTGACGAGCGCCGCGAGGCTGAGCAGGGAAAGCAGCAGGCCGGCCGCCTGCCGGCTGTGGCCGAACTTCGCGACCATGGGAGCGAGATTGAGTGTCACGGCCAGGTAGTCACAGTTCAGCAGCGTGAACGCGACGGCGATGATCCAGAAGTTGCGAGACCGGAGCACCGCGCCGTAGCCCAGGGTGGGCTTCTCCACCGCCGCGGCCGCCGGATCGCCCATATATGCGGTCGAGTCGGTGGGCCCCGGCCGGTCGCGCATGATCGCCAGTATCATCGGCGCCGCCAAGAGGGCGGTGAATGCGCCGAAGGCAAACCAGACTCCGCGCCAGCCGATCCTGGGTATCAGCAGGGAGATGATGGGCGGGAACAGGACGCCGGCCAGGACGACGCCGGACGCGGTCAGTCCCATCGCCAGTCCGCGGCGCCGTACGAACCAGCGGGAGATCAACGCCTGGCTGGGCGCGGAACCGGCGAAGCTGGTCGCCACAGCCGCGAGCGTCGCATAGACGATGAGGATCTGCCACGCCGCCGTCACCATCCCGATCGCAACGTACATCAGGACAACGACGAGATAGGCGAAGCCGAAGACGTGCCGGGCAGGGAACTTGTCGGCCGCCAGGCCCGCCAGCGGCGAGGCGATGCAGCAGGACAGCGCGAAGACGGAGATGCTGAAAGCCAGGGTGCTGATCGGGACCGCAAACTCCCGCGACCAGTCGCCGAGGAACAGGCTGAAGCAGTTCACCGCCACGCCTTGCGCCAGGATCTGACCGAAGACGTTGACCCCGATGATGGTCCATCCACGGTACCAGCGGCCGCCGTCGTGCGTCATGTTTCCCCCGTCGGACCAGTATGTGCCGCAATTTCCAGAAGAACAGCGGGCGGCGGCCGAGGAATTTGGCCGGTTTGCGATGGCGCGGGCCGCGAAGGCTCTGGACCGGGGGACCTGAATGTCCATGCTGAATGCGTCGAAGGCCCTCGAGGGCAGCGGCGTGGTCGGGGGAAGGGACAGGGAGACGGCACGCAGATGCCTCGCTATTCGAGCGCTGAACACCAGCTGGTGCGGTCCTGCGCCTGGGAGCCGGAGAAGCCGGCCGAGCGCATCGCCGACGGCATCCTGATGTCGCGGGGCACGTCCAACGGCTACCTCGTAACCACCGACGAGGGCGACGTCGCAATCAACGTCGGAACGCCCTACCAGGGCGCCCGCTACCGGCAGCGCTACGAGCAGCTGCTCGGCCGGCCGCTGAGGATGCGCAAGATCATCTTCACCCAGGACCACTTCGACAACTCCGGGGGATGGGGCGCATTCGCCGACCCGGGGGTCGAGACCATCGTGCAGCAGAACTATCCGCTGCTGACGGCCGAACGGGCCAGCCTGGGGGCGTTCTTCCAGCCGCGCGGGCGGGCGGTGATCCAGGCGGTGATGCCCTCGCCGGAGCAGATCGGGATCGCGGCGGCGGCGGAGCGGCCCAAGGCGCCGACCCTGTTCGAGCATTTCCACGCCTTCGACCTGGGTGGACGGCGGTTCGAGCTCTACTCGGCGCCGTCGGGCGAGACGCTGGACTCGGTGATGGTCTGGCTGCCGCGCGAGAAGGTGGTGTTCACCGGCAACTGGATGGGCGCGCTCTATGGGGCGATGCCGCACTTCTACACCCTGCGCGGCGACCGCCAGCGCAGCGTGCCGGGGTTCATGCGTGAGCTGGAGCGGCTGATCGGCTTCGGCGCCGAGATGCTGGTGACCGGCCATGACGCGCCGATCGTCGGCGCCGAGCGGGTGCGCGCCGACATGACCCGCCTGCTGGCGGCCGTGCGCCATGTGCACGACGAAACGCTGAAGGGCATGAATGCGCAAAAGCCGCTGTCGCAGCTGATGGCCGAGATCAGGCTGCCGCCGGAGCTGCAGACCGCGCCGGGTCGCGGGCCGGTCTCCTGGTACGTGCGGGCGGTCTGGGAGGAGTACGCCGGCTGGTTCCGGCACGAATCCACCACCGAACTCTACGCCACGCCGGCCTCGGCGATCTGGTCGGACCTGGCGCAGATGGCGGGTGGGGCCGATGCCCTGGCGGCGCGGGCCGAGGCCCGCCTGGCGGCCGGCGCGCCGGTGGAAGCGCTGCACTATCTGGAAATCGCGCTGGGAGCGGAGCCGCGGAACCGGCGGGCGCTGGCCGCCGAAATCGCTGCGCACGAGAGACTGATCGACCTGTCCGAGGGCCGCAACTTCGACGAACTGGGCTGGCTGGAGACCAAGATCGCGCGCGCCAGGCAGCGTCTGGCCGAAACGTGAGGGGAGGGCGGGGCGTGAGCGGCGAACCCGACTACATCGAGATCACCGACCTGAAGGCCCCGGTGCTCACCGACCTGCAGCGCGAGGCGCTCGCGAACGCGCCGGACGTGTCGCTGGACGAGGACTCGGTGCTGCGGCTGGCGCGCGAACAGACGGGCCTCACCGACTTCGGCGACGACGGCTTTCGAGAGCGCCTGCGCATCTGGCTGCAGAGCGCTGACGAAGACGCCGAGCTGTCGCGGCTCAGCCGCGCCAGCGTGTTCGGCATGTGCGTTCGCTATGCCGCGACGCGGCTGCGGGTCGAGGACCTGGTGAGGCGACATCCGGAGATCCTCCACCTCCCGATCGAGCGGCCGCTGGTGATCGCGGGCCTGCCGCGCTCGGGCACCACGCACCTGCAGAACTTCCTGGCGGCGGACAAGCAGCTCCGCTCGCTGCCCTACTGGGAGGCGATCCGGCCGATCCCGGCCGTCGACGAGACCGCCGCGCCGGGCGAGGAGGATCCGCGACGGCTGAAGTGCGTGGCGGAATGGGCGAGGGCCGACGCGCTGATGCCGCTGAGCAAGGCGATGCATGAGATGAGCCCCGACCACATCTCGGAGGACATCGAGTTCCAGTGCATCGACTTCGGCAGCTATCACCTGGAGTGGCTGGCCCGGGTCCCGAGGTGGCGCGACCACTACCTGCAGATGGATCAGCTGCCGATCTACCGGTACCTGAAGAAGACCCTGCAGGTGTTGAATTTCCTGGACGGTCAGAACAAGCGCTGGCTGCTCAAGTGCCCGCAGCACATGGAACAGTTGATCCCGCTGACCACCGTCTTTCCGGACGCGACCGTGGTGATCACGCACCGGGACCCGGTGGCGTCGATCCGGTCGGCGGCTACCGGCGGGTGCTATGGCGCGCGCATCCGGCGCACCGCCGTGCGGCCGGACGAGATCATCGGCTACTGGATCGACCGCTATCAGCGGCTGCTGGGGCGCTGCGTGCGCGACCGCGGCGTGCTCGACCCGGACCGCACCGTGCACGTGTTCTTCGATCGGTTCATGGCCGACTCCATGGCCACGGTCGAAGAGATCTACGCCAAGGCCGGCCTCCCGCTGGACGACAACCTGCGGGCGGACATGAACGCGTTCCTGGCCGAGAACCAGCGCGGCAAGCACGGCCAGGTCCGGCACAATCTGCGGCGCGACTTCGGCATGACGCCCGAAGAGGTGCGGGCGCCTTTCCAGTTCTATCTCGACGCATTTCCAGTCGCCATCGAAGTGAAATGAAACCTAGGATGACGGCGCGCACTGCGCCCGGAGGAGACCATGCGTCAGATCAACATTCACGGCGTGAACGACCTTCGGATGGACGAGGCGCCCGAGCCGGCGCCCGGCCCTCGCGACGTTGTGCTGAAGATCAGCGCCTGCGGCATCTGCGGCACCGACCTGTCGGTCGCCAAGAGCGGCGGCATGGGCGCAGGCGCCCCGATGGCGCTGGGGCATGAGGCCGCCGGCGTGGTGGTCGCGGCCGGGGCGGACGTGGTCGGGGTGAAGCCCGGCCAGCGGATGGTGATCAACCCGATGTCCACCGAGGCGGTGATCGGCAACGGCGGGCCGGAAGGGGCCTTCTGCGACTACCTGCTGGTGCGCGAGGCCGAGTTGGGCCGCAGCCTGTTCGAGATTCCCGAGGGGATGTCGCCGTCTATGGCGGCGCTGGTCGAGCCGCTGTCGGTGGCGCGGCACGGCGTCAACCGGACCGAGGCCAAGGCAGGGGACAAGGTGGTGGTGTTCGGGGCCGGGCCGATCGGGCTGGGCGCCGTGGTCTGGTTCCGCCGGCGCGGGGTCTCCAAGCTGGTGGTGGTCGACCTGAACGAGGCGCGGCTGGAGCGGGCCAAGGCGCTCGGTGCGACGGACGTGATCGTCGCCGGCAGGGGCGACCTGGGCGCGCAGGTGCGGGAAATCTGCGGCACCTCGCACATCCTGGGCGGCGAGGCGGCCGACGTCGACGCCTATCTTGACTGCGCCGGCGCCCCGAGCATCGTCTCGGACGTGGTCGACATGGCAAAGTGGCGCGCCAAGCTGGTGGTCATCGCCGTCCACCATGGCCCGGTCCAGATCGACTTCGGCAAGATGCTGCGCAGCGAGTTGTCGGTGACCACCTCGATCGGCTATCCGACCGAGATGGTCGAGGTGATGGCCGAGCTGCCGGAACTGTCGCGGGAGGCCGAGGTGATGATCAGTCACAGGTTCGGCTTCGACGACTTCTTCGAGGCGTTCGAGGTGGCGCGCAGCGCCGACTGCGCCAAGGTGATGGTGGAGTTCGCGTAGCCCATGGATCTGGTGCTGGTTCGCCATGGCCTGCCCGAGCGGCGCGCCGACACTGCCGATCCGCCATTGACCCCGAAGGGCCAGGAGCAGGCCGAACGGGTCGCCCGCGCCCTCGGCGGCGAGCGGTTCGATGCGATCTTTTCCAGCACCATGGTGCGGGCGGTGGAGACGGCGCGGCCACTGGCCGAGGCGACCGGGCTCGAGGTCCAGCAGCGCCCCGGCATCGTCGAGTTCGACCGGGGCACGGGCGCCTACACGCCGCTGGAGGAGCTGAAGCGGGACAACTACGAGGCCTGGAAGGCGTTCGTGTCGGGCGACCACCGGGTCGACCTGGACCAGTTCCAGGCGTCGGTCGTGGACACGATCGAGCAGATCGTCGCCTCGCATCCGTCCAAGACCGTGGCGATCTTCTGCCATGGCGGCGTGATCAACGTCTGGACCGCGCATGTGCTCGGCATGGCGCCCCGGCTGTTCTTCGAGCCCGACTACGGCAGCATCCACCGCTACCTGTGCGCCCGGAGCGGGCAGCGGAACGTGGTAGGGCTGAACGAGCGGTGCCATCTGACATCGTAGATTCCGCGCGGTTGTCATCCCGGCCGTAGCGTAGCGAAGAGCCGGGATCTCGTGGGGAGTGGCCGCGAAGAGATCCGGACATGACACAGCGGGTTAGGTCCCGTCGCCTACTGCGCTTCACCCTTGCAACCGCCGTGCGGGGCGCCTAGGCCGGGCCATGGCCTCGCCCCGGGACATCGCCAACCGGCTGCCGATCACCGGCGCGCTGCTGCTGGCCTCTCTGCTGGTGGCTGTGGACATCACCATCGCCAATGTGGCGCTGCCGCACATGCAGGGCAGCTTCTCGTCCTCCCAGGACCAGACCGCCTGGGTGCTGACGTCCTACATCGTGGCCACGGCGCTGATGACGCCGCTGAGCGGCTGGCTGGCGTCGCGGATCGGCTACAAGCGGATTTTCCTGATCTCGATCGGGGGCTTCACCCTGGCGTCGGTGATGTGCGGCGCCTCGACCACCCTCGCCGAGATCGTGGTGTTCCGGTTCATCCAGGGCCTCTGCGGCGCCTCGCTGCAGCCGCTCGGCACGACCGTGATGCTGGACCTGTTCCCGCCGCGGATGATCGGCCAGGTGATGGCGGTGTCGGGCGCCACCATCTTCATCGCGCCGGTGGTCGGGCCGGTGCTGGGGGGCTGGCTGACCGACCAGCTCACCTGGCGCTGGGTGTTCTACATCAACCTGCCGATCGGGCTGATGGCGTTCGCCGGCGTGTGGTTCTTCATGGACCGCGGGCCGACCATGCCCCGACGACCGTTCGACTTCCTGGGGTTCGGGGCGCTGGCGGTGTTCATCGTCGCGCTGCAGCTGATGCTCGACCGCGGGCCGACGCTCGACTGGTTCGGTTCGGCGGAGATCCGCACCGAGGCGGTGCTGGCGGCGATCGGGTTCTGGGTGTTCATGGTCCAGACCCTGACCGCGAAGCAGCCGTTCTTCGACCGCAAGCTGGCGCTCGACGTCAACTTCCTGACCGGCAGCTTCTTCGCGGTGGCCGCGGCGGCGGGCCTGTTCGCCACCCTCGCGCTGCAGCCGCCGCTGATGCAGGGGCTGCTGGGCTACAGCGTGATGGGCGCGGGGCTGGTGATGGCGCCGCGCGGGGCGGGGTCGTTGTTGTCGATGCTGATCGTCAGCCGCCTGATCGGGCGGGTGGACACCCGCGTGGTGCTGCTCTGCGGCCTGACCATGGTGGCGACGGCCATGCTGCTGATGACCCACTACGACCTGTCGATGGACTCCTCGCCGTTCATCGTGGCGGGCATCCTGCAGGGACTGGGGATGGGCCTGGTGTTCATCCCGATGAATGCGCTGGCCTTTGCGACCCTGCCTGGGCATCTGCGCGCCGACGGCTCGATCGTGTTCGCCCTGGTGCGAAGCCTGGGCCAGAGCGTCTCGATCTCGCTGACCGAGGCGCTGTTCGCCAACCAGCTGGCCGTGGCGCACGGCGACCTGGCCGCCGCCGTGCAGCCCGGGAACCCGACGCTGGCCGCCGGGCTGCCGGCCGCCCAGAATCCGGCGACCGGCGCAGGGCTGGAGGCCCTGAATGGCGAGGTCACGCGGCAGGCCTCGATGGTCAGCTATCTCGACGTCTTCCACGTCTGCCTGATGAGCGCGCTGGTGATCATGCCGCTGGTGTTCTTCATGCGCCCGCCGAAGACGGTTCAGACGCTGGACGTGGCGGCCGACTAGGAAGGAATTCTAAGACTGCCCGGCCCGATCTTCCCTTTCAACGCCATGGCCCGGCTTGTCCGGGCCACCGATGAACACGGGCCAAGCAGGGTGTTCATGGGTCGCCGGGACAAGCCCGGCGATGACGTATGGGGTTGGTCCGCGCGGTCCCTGCTCAACTGCCCGTCCAGAGGGCCTGGCCGCCGTCGACGTTGAGGCAGACGCCGGTGACGTTCGCGCCGGCCCGGCTGCACAGGTAAAGCACCGCCCCGGCCATCTCCTCGGCGTTGGTGAGCCGGCCGGTGGGGATGTTGCTGGTCAGGCTGGCGCCCGTGCGCTCGGCGTGGGCCGCCAGCATCGGGGTCAGCACGCGGCCGGGCGTCATGGCGTTGACGTTGATGTGCTCGGGCGCGAGCTCGAGGGCGAGGCGCTGGGCCAGGTGGATCTCCGCCGCCTTGGAGGCGCCGTAGCTGTAGCTGCCCTTGCCGAGGGGCCTGAGGCCTGCGCCCGACGACATGGAGATCACCCGGGCGGGATCCTCGGCGCTGGCGGCGGCGCGCAGTTGCGGCAACAGGGCCTGTGTGAGGAAGAAGGGGGCGCGGGCGTTGATCGCCATCACCCGGTCGAAGGCTTCTGGCGTGTACTGGTCGAAGGGCGCGGCGTTCCCGAAGCCGGCGTTGTTGACCAGGATGTTGAGCTTCGGCTCCCGTGCCGCCACCGCCGCGGCGACGGCGCGGACGCCCTCCATGGTTCCGAGGTCGCCGGAGAGGGCGATGCAGGCCCCGAGCTTCGAGAGCTCGGCGGCCGTCGCCGCGCAGGCCTCCGCGTCGCGGGCGACGATGTAGGTCCGCGCGCCGTTCTCGACCAGACCGCGGGCGATCATCTCGCCGATGCCGCGTGAGCCGCCGGTGACGACGGCGACCTTGCCGCTGACGTCGAACAGGCGGGCAATGCTCATGGAATCGCGAGCGGACATGGTTTTTGATATCCTATTGGAATTCGTGCGTAGTTAGCCACGCCACGGCGATGTGCCAATATCCGGCGCGAGGTTTCCAGAAAGGCGCGCCATGTCCGACCGATTTCCGCCCCTGGCCCGCGAGGCGATGAGCGAGCGCCAGCGCGAGGTCGCCGACGCGATCTCAAGCGGGCCGCGCGGGGGCCTGGGCGGGCCGTTCCAGGCCTGGCTGCGCAGCCCCGAGTTGGCCGACCGGCTGCAGCGGGTGGGCGAGCATCTGCGGTTCTCATCGTCGGTGCCGGCGCGGCTGAACGAACTGGCGATCCTGATCACCGCGCGGGCCTGGGACGCCCAGTACGAGTGGTGGGCGCACCGCCGGCTGGCGCTGAAGGCGGGGCTCGATCCGGCGGTGGCCGACGCCATCGCCGAGGGACGGCGCCCAACCTCGATGCAGGCCGACGAGACGGTGGTGTACGACTTCTGCGCCGAACTGCGCGAGACCCGGCGGGTGAGCGACGCGACGCTGGCGGCGACGCGGGAGCTGCTGGGCGAGCAGGGCGTGATCGATCTGATCGCGGTCAGCGGCTACTACGACATCGTCTCCATGACCCTGAACGTCGCCGAGGTCCCGCTCCCCGAGGGCGCAGAGCCGCTGAAGCCGATCGCCCGGTAGCTACCACCGAGTCGCGGACGACCCGGCGAGCACCGTCGAGCCGGCCCAGTCCCAGGCCATCTCGTCCGGCGGCATGGGCGGCAGAGGCGGGGCGTCGGCCGGCCAGCCGGGATGGAATAGCGCGTAGCGCGCCTCGACTACGCCGGCGCCTGTGGGGCGGAATGTGACCCTCAGACCCTGCGACCCCTGCCAGTGCAGTCGGGCCCACACCCCGGGCTTCTGCAGGATGGAGACGGGCTCTCCGTTGATTGCCGCGCCGGTCACGGGGACGCTGACGCGCAGCTCAAGTCGTGCAAGGTCTTCCGGCGTTCCGGCGACGCGTACCTCGATCGTTCCGTCTGGCCGTCGCGTGACGGCCAGCGGCGAAGGTCGGGGTGGGGTGGGGCGCACGCTGGCGGCCCAGACCGTCGCCGGCAGGCCCGGGACGCTGCGTTGGGCGAGCGGCGCCCCGCCGGCCGAGAGCGCGTTGCGGGTCCAGGCGTCGGGCCTCAGCAGACTGGCGCGCCAGGCCTGGCCGGCGGTCTGGTCGACCAGAAACACCGGC
>Ga0105240_10002263_pt1 | contig 31206 bp, 22 predicted proteins | sample KBSC54metaG_FD_80426 | JGI IMG/M metagenome (GOLD analysis project Ga0105240, IMG submission 80426) | Corn rhizosphere microbial communities from Kellogg Biological Station, Michigan, USA - KBS C5-4 metaG | ecosystem: Host-associated > Plants > Roots > Rhizosphere > Soil | place: Michigan, USA... | reverse complement strand
GCAGTTTATCCGTGTACATAAATCTTTCATTATTGCAAAGGATAAGATCAGGCGGATAGAGAAGAACCGGATCATCATTGGCGATCATCAGATACCCATCGGCAGGAACTATAAGGAAGAGGTGGAGAGGAAAATTACAGGTATTTAAAATTTTATTTTATGAATACAGGTGTGTTAATTTTTGTTTGGTTATGTTATTTAAAAGGGCTGAAGGAAACCGCTTTGGCGGAAGGGGCTATAAGGTTCATCTCCAAACCTTTCAGCGTAGCTGATTTACGTAATGTCATTTTCTCCCTGTGCCCCGGACTACGGGCTGCCTGATAGCTTGTTACAACGGTAATGAAAAGCTGAAAGTGGAACCATTGCCTTCCATGCTTGTCGCCCATATCTGTCCTTTATGCGCTTCGATTATCCTGTGCGATAAGAACAGCCCAAGTCCAAGCCCTTCCATAGACTTTGTCCTTTCGGCCCTGAAAAACCGATTGAAAACGTAGGGAAGCTCTTTTTCCGGGATGCCACGGCCGTGATCGGTCACGGAAACGCTGACGCAATTGGATTCCTCCTTTGTTTCAACCTTAATGGGGCCTTTGCCGTCGGAGTATTTTATAGCATTTGTCAGGAAATTTATTAAAACCCTGACCAGCTTGTCTTTGTCGGCAAAAACATTCACGCTGGCCGAGCCGCTTTTTGTAATGTTGTGCAGGGGGAACACCTGAAAGAGCGTATGAAAAGCCTCTTCCACTATCTGGTCGAACTCAAAGGTTGTTTTTTCCAGTAGTATGTCTCCCGTGGCGATCTTGGTGGACTGGTAAAGCTCGCTTATCAATTTTTTAAGACGCAGCACATTGGTCTTGCTGCGCTGGAGACAATCCTTTAATTCTCCGGAAGGGTACTCGCCTGTCAATTCCTCCATCAATTGAATGTTGAGGATTACATTGGTAAGAGGATTGCTCAATTCATGTGCGACAAAATTTAGAATGTCTTCTCTTTGCTGCTCGAATCTTTTTTGCAAGGTGATATCATGGAACAAAAGCAGCGCCTCTGCATTTTCTCCTTCTTCCAGCTTTATACAGCTGACTTCGAAAGTTTTCGTTTCAGCATTGTCGTGGCCCATATCCAGCTTTGTGGTAGACCTTGCGAATTCTCCCTGGATAACACCGGTGATCAATGCTTCCAGTCCTTTACAACCCTCGAACATATTTAAAGCATCACGGAAATCCAGGTTAGATGGTTCCTGGGCGGGTAATTGAAAAAGCTGCCGTCCGGCGTTATTGACCTTCAGTATCTGAAAATCCCCGTTCACGACGATGACGGCGTCATCGATGGATGCTAATATCTTTTCGTTGAATTTGTTCAGGGACGTTATCGAGCTTTCCGATTCTTTTTGGACGTGTATATTCTGGATGATCTTTACAATGCGCTTATCGTGTCCGCCGGTAAGCAGGAGCGATTCTCCCGAAACCCAGGTATGAACCTTATTTTTATTGACAAGGTAATTATTGTCAAATGCCTGTCCTTCTTCCAGCACCGTTTTCAGCTCGCGCGTCGGTTTGTCCTTTTCCCGGTCATCTTCCGTGAATAACATCGAAAAGTTCTGGCCGATGATATCTTCCCTTTCGTATCCAAAGGAAAGAAGAAAAGCCCGGTTGGCCAGCTGGATAATTCCATAACGATCGATCAGCAGGACCGCATTTTTCCTGGCATTTTCGAAAAGAGCGAGATGGTAGTCCAAAGCACTGTATTCCTTCTGATCAACATTAACCATATTCGATATTATTGAATAAATATACGGAAAAATACGATGCCGGGGGAGAAGGGCCGGCAAAGGCCCTTACCTTAGCGGACGAATATGGAAATACAATTATTCAATGAACTGGTACGCATCAGGCGTCAGCTGCATCAAAACCCGGAACTGGGTTTTCAGGAATTCAAAACGGCGGATCTCATAGAAGGCGAGCTAAAGAAATTACGGATACCTACGGAAAGGGTAATATCCACGGGTGTGATCGGCACTTTGCGGAAAGGGGCTGGTCCTACGGTGCTGTTACGGGCCGACATGGATGCTCTGCCTGTCCTGGAAGATACGGGCCTGCCTTTTCGAAGTTTGACGGACGGCTGTGCGCATGCCTGCGGGCATGATCTGCATATGACGATATTGTTAGGAGCCGCGCATTTGTTGCGTGAGGCTGATTTTAAAGGCACGATCCGGTTCCTCTTTCAACCTTCCGAGGAAAGCTCCTTGCGTAGTCCGGAGAGAGGCAAGTCGGGCGGACAGCTGGTGGCGGAAAGTGGTGTATTGGATGAATCCGATGTTGCGCTCGGTTTGCATGTACATCCTCTCCTGCCGGTGGGGCAGCTGGGATACAAGATAGGTGAGTCGTATGCCAATGTAGGAAATTTTGCTATCAGGATACATGGCAAGGGTGGACATCCGGGTGATATGCGGCAGGTGATCGACCCTGTGCTGGTGGCTGGTCACCTGATCACCGAGGCGAGGGCCATTACAGGGGTTCAGCCTGATCCTCCTGTCTCCGTGCTTGCTTTTTCGCATGTGGAGACGCTGGCTAAACCCAGCTTTAATGTGATACCTTCGGATGTGCTGCTGCAGGGATCGCTGCGGTCGTTGTACCTGGAGACTTATAATGAGCTGGTGGAAAGATTGCGGCAATTGCTACGGCGATTAGAGGTTACCTATGGTTGTAGCTTAGAGCTGGAGTTTACTGCCTATTATCCCAGCCTTTGGAATGATGAGCATGTCCATACAACACTGGCATCTGTACAGGAAAAGATATTCGGCAGGGACAATGTAATAGAAAGCAGGCCCTATCTCATCGGAGAAGATTTCTCTTTTTATTCGAGGATGATGCCGGCGCAGTTTTATTTTCTGGGCGCCAAAACAGCGGAGAATGACTCCTATTTCCTTCATCATCCGGAAGTGACTTTTAATGAAGATTGCATACCCTATGGGGCAGCGTTATTGGCAGAGGGAGCGTTACGCCTGGTTACCAGCTCATTGCAACGTCCGGCGAAAAGCCGTTCGCAACCGTTTGCGTAAATAAATCGTTACGGGTATGAAAACGATTTCAGATTTTTTACCAAGTTTTGGGGTGGTACTTAAAACTCCAAACGATTGCTATGCTACACATGACTCTCTCCCGGGGCCATAGCTCCCTTCGTAAGCTAACCTTGTTTTTCCCATTACTTATTATTTCCCTGCTGGCTGCTGCACAGGTAAAGACAGTTACCGGCGTAGTAAAGGACATGTCCGGCGGTCCTTTGTCGGGTGTGTCGATCATTGTCCAGAAAACCAATGTGGGGACCACTACGGATTCGAGCGGCCGTTTTTCCATCAGAGCGGCTGTGGGCGCCACGCTTATTTTTTCTTCTGCCAATGGGGCCACGAAGAAGGTCGTTGTCGGTGACAAGACCGAGTATGAGGTCTTGCTGGAAGCCAGGGTCAGCGCGTTGAACGATGTGATCGTGGTCGGTTATGGCCGTCAGAAGAAAGTGAACCTGGTAGGCGCTGTGGGGACGGTGAATGTGGATGAGAAGATGACCGGTCGTGCTATACCCAATATTTCGGTTGGGCTTAGCGGGATGGTGCCTGGTCTGATGGCCACCCAGTCCACAGGTATGGCGGGCAGGAATGGCGCTGCGCTCCTGATACGTGGCCTGGGCACGCCCAACAACGCCAACCCGTTGATCGTCGTGGATGGCATACCTGATGTGGATATCAACAGGGTGAATGTGAATGATATCGAGACCGTCTCTGTTCTGAAGGACGCCTCCTCTGCCTCTGTTTACGGATCGAGGGCTGCCAACGGGGTTATCCTGATCACTACCCGCACAGGCAAGGGGATGAATAAGACGCTATTTAACTTCAATGGCAGCGCCGCCCTGGAAAAACCGACCAAGGGCATCAACTTCCTGGCTAATTATCCATTGGCGTTGACAATTGAACAGCGCCGCGCGGCTGTCAACACATTGCCTGCCGGCCAGACATTCAGGAATGGAACCATCGACCAGTGGATGGCGCTGGGGATGATCGATCCGCTGGATTATCCCAATACGGACTGGTGGGACATCATCATGCGGGATGGGAAGCTGCAGAACTATAATGTATCCGCCACCGGCGGCAGTGAAAAGTCCAATTTTTTTGCTTCGGTAGGGGTAAGAAATGAGAATGGGCTTCAGATCAACAATGATTACAAGCAATACAATGCCCGGTTCAATTTTGACTACAAGCTCAAGAGCAATATGAATACGGGGGTGAAGTTTAATGGCAACTGGTCTTATTTCACCTATGCGCTGGAGGAAGGTTTTACCGACCCTTCTCCTACCAACACAGCCGGTACAGACATGCAGTATGCGATTGCCGGGATCACGCCCTACGACCCTGTTTCCGGAAAATTTGGGGGCGTTATGGCTTACAACGAAGACCCGCAGGCATATAACCCTTACCAACTCTATATCAATGGTCTCAATCATCAGAACAGACAGGAGGTGAATGCCACTGCCTACTGGGATTGGACGCCCGTCAAAGGGTTGACTGCCGGCCTGGACTACAACCTGATCTATTACAACCAGTTCAACTGGAGTGCGCCTACGCCGGCCCAGGCCTGGAACTTCCAGACGAATTCTTATGGCAGCCGTGTCTACTATGGTCCGAATGCAGCCGTCAGCAATACCGACCTCAACGGTTATAAGACGTTGATGAATGCCCGTCTGAACTATCATACGAATTTTGGGAGTGACCATGATGTGTCAGCATTATTCGTGTACAGCGAGGAATACTGGTACGATCGTACGCTGGGAGCGTCCAGAAACGATCGTTTTTCTTCGAGCCTTTCGACGATCGATGGGGCGCTGAACAACATATATTCCAACAGTGGCAGGGACAGTGCGGAAGGACTAAGGTCGTATATCGGTCGCGTTAACTACACTGCCTTTGGCAAATATATCCTTGAAGGCGATATGCGGGTGGATGGCTCTTCGAAGTTCGTTCCGGGTCAGCGCTATGGTGTTTTTGGTTCCGGCGCTGTTGGCTGGCGTTTTACGGAGGAAAGTTTTTTGAAGCCTTTTCTCAGTAAATTCCTCAGCAGCGGTAAGCTGCGTGTCACCTATGGCTCGTTAGGTAACAACAGCGGTATTGGCCGGTATGAGCAGCAAACGACACTTACGCCCAGCAACTATATGATCAATGGCAGCGGGGTCATCGGTCTTGTCAATGCCAAACTGGTCAACCAGAACCTGTCATGGGAATCTACCACGGTATTGAACCTTGGATTGGAGCTTGGGTTCTTCAACAACCGGCTGACTGCGGAAATGGATTATTATGATCGTCTCACAAAAGGTATCATACAGCCTGCGCAGCTGTCCAACCTGCTGGTCGGTGCATTTGTCCCTCCCAATACCAATATCGGTAATATGCGTAACCGTGGTATGGAGCTTACGCTGGGATGGAGGGACAGGATCGGGGAGGTGAACTATGGTGTCAGTGTGAACGGGTCCTATAACAAGACCAGGCTGGAGTCATGGAGCCAGCTGCTGACCCGGGGGGCTACGTATACCAATCCCAGCAATGTGACCAGCAACGTGTTCCTCAATATGCCGTACAATTATGTATACACGTATGTGGATGGGGGTATTGCCCAGACATGGGCCGATGTATACAGCCATACGCCGCAGGGAATTCAGCCGGGCGACCTGATGCGCCGGGACCTCAATGGAGATGGAAAGATCGATGACAATGACCGGATGGCATTGCAGGCTTCAAAGGACAGGCCAACTACCAGCTATACCCTCAATGCTTATGCGTCCTGGAGAGGTATCGACGTCGGCATGTTATGGACGGGTACATCCGGCCGTAAGGATTTCTGGATAAATGCATTTAACAATCCCAACTTCAGCACTGCGCGTTATGCCGTCAACCAGCAGGATGTCACCAATCCCTGGTCTGTAGAGAACCGCAACGGCTCCTGGCCCCGTCTCGGCGGCAATTCCAATAATTCGAGCACAACTTTTCCCACCTCTTTCTGGCTGAATAGTATGGATTATCTCCGGCTGAAGAATGTGCAAGTGGGTTATACCTTTCCCAAGCCGTTGTTCAGGAAGCTGGGCGTCAACAATTTTCGTATTGCAGGCTCGGCAGAGAACCTGCTGACGATCACCCATTATCCTGGTCTCGATCCGGAAAAGGCCGGCAACAACAATAATATCTATCCCCTCAATAAATCTTATTCAGTAGCTGTACAGCTTGGTTTCTAAACTTGCCATTTTATGAAAAAGTATTCAATGTATAAATCAGCGATGATCCTGTTCATGATCCTGGCGGTGTCGTGCCGGAAAGGTTTGCTGGATCAAACGCCAACTACAAACCCTTCTCCGGCTACTTTCTGGAAGACGGAGGGGGATGCTACTTCGGCTCTCTACGGTCTATATGCGGCTGTACGGCCCTGTTTTGACCGGGATTATTATTTCGACGGGCAGGCTGAGTATTTCAGGTGCCGGGGTATCAGCGCTACTGCGAACAATTTAAGGTTGGGGGATGCTTATACCGGCGGCACTACGTCTATCAAGTTCTCGCCCACCGGTTATGGCAGCTATTTCGACCAGATGTACCAGGACCTGTATGGGGGCATCGACAATGCCAATTACGTCATCGAGAATGTGACGAAGATGCAGAATTCCGGTGGTTCGCTGGCTACTTCAACGATCCTCCAGGTGATCCAGGGAGAGTCCAGGCTATTGCGTGCGCTATGTTATTTCAAACTTATCTGTATGTGGGGGGATGTTCCCTATTATACGCTGGCCCCTAAAACAAATGCCGATGTCGCCACACTGGCGCGTACACCTATCGGGAAGGTGAAGGATTCCATACTTGCGGATCTTACCTATGCTTTTAACAGTCTTCCCACGACAGTCTCCGATTTTGGAAGGACCCCGAAAGTTGCGGCGCTGGCTTTGCGTGGGAAAGTGCAGCTATACTGGGGGTCCTGGAATAAATATGGCTGGCCCGAGCTGGACGGGTTTACGCCCAGCGCTTCCGAAGCTACCGCTGCTTTTACTGCTGCTGCCGCCGACCTGAAGTCTGTCGCCAATGATTATGGGCTCACCCTTTATATGAATGGCGACCCCGGCCAGACAGATTCCCTTGGTAAGGCGGATGTCCTGCCCAATTATTATACATTGTTTACTCCTAAGGCCAATGGCAATCCAGAAATGCTGATGGTGTTCACGCATGGCGGTACGGGTACCAACCAGGGTGAGGAGCTGATGCGTGATTTTGCAGGCCGTTCGCATGAAGGTTCGCAGTGTTGGGTGACTCCCCGTTATGAGCTTGCCGACAGGTATCAGTCGGTCACCACCGGTGATTTTGTCGCTCCACTGATACCGATGGACCCCACGCATCCGGCTTCCGGTAATGTTGCCAGGATAACGCCCGGCTCTGCTGTAAACCCCAACAGTTACCGGGACCGGGATTATCGCATGAAAGCCACCATCCAATGGGATTATGAGGTCAGCATCGGCAGTGCCTCCCTGAAGTCTACGGGATTTGTTCCCTTTATCTATAAGACGTGGGCCGGCACTGTCAAGATCAATGGCGTCAATTATCTCACCTACAATACGGACGGATGCAACTCCGGGTATGTGTTCCGTAAGTTCGTGCGCAACTATACAGGTCAGGGACGCAGCGAAGGGGATCTTGCCTGGCCTGTGATCCGTCTTGCCGATGTCTATCTGATGTATGCTGAAGCCAGCAATGAGGTGGCGGGGCCGCAGGCGGATGCCATCGACCTGGTGAACAGGGTGCGTCACCGGGGCAATCTTCCTCCGCTGGCAGCAACAAAAACGGACAATTACCAGAACTTTTTTAATGCCATCGAGCAGGAGCGGATCGTGGAGCTGATAGGGGAGGGGCAGCGATCCTTCGATCTCCGTCGCTGGAGAGCGCTCGAAAGAGTGTGGGGACCTCCCGGCAGTCCGGGTGTATGGCGCATCGACACCTGGGGCAACCAGCAGACGCGTTATTTCCAGAATACCCCGGACCTGGAGTACCAGCAGGATTATATTTTCAAGATCCCCCAGCCGGAACGTGATAAGAACCCTAATCTCACCCAGAATATTCCCTGGAGATAAACTGATAAAATTTTTAAAAAATGAGAAATATAACGATAGTATCGATAGTTCTGCTCGCTGCATGTACCTGGGCCGCCTGCAGCAAAAATATACCCGTGGATGAAGATGGTCTGCTGATCACGACCAGGAAGGATTGTTATGTCAGCAGCTTTGAATTGCTGGGGACCGATTATGTCACCGTTCGTGTAGGAGCCGCCACTATCGATACCACCGCCCGGACGGTGAAGGTCACGGTGGCGTTTGGTTCCGACCTGACACATCTGTATCCTCAATTCTCTCTTGCCCAGGATTGTAAGCTTAGTCCCAAGATCACGGGTTTTGTGGACTTTTCCGATACGTTGAACCCGAAGAAATGGACAGTCATAGCCGGCAACCGGCAGGTCAAAAGGGATTATAGCGTTATAGTCAGCGTTCAACACAGGTAACGATCAGTTAATTCTAAAAGCAACAACATGCAACACAGAACTCAATATATTTCTTTACCGGCGGCAGTGCTTTTTCTGTTCGCGGTTTCGTGCAAGAAGGATGACTATAAGCTTCCGTCGCCTTCGGATAAGCTGCAGAACCAGGCTATTAAAAGAACTTTGGGCCCGAATATCGTAGGTCAGCAGATTGAATTTGCCTATGCCATGGCCATCCTGCCCAGCAAGGGGAAGCTGGTGTCATGTACGGCAGAGGCATCCATTGCGGGGGCGTCCGGGACCTATATGGATAACAAATCGTATTTTACAAATATCAGCAACAGTGGCGCGGATACGGGCGTCGTCGTTGGATCGCCTTCTGTTACCAGCGGGACTATGACAACGGTGACCTATAGTGTCGATACTTCCGCGGCTACCCTGCGATATTATTACGTGATCCCTGAAGAGGCCCGTGGTAAGACCGTCTCCATCAAGTTCACTGCCAGGAGCAGCAATGGCGAGACGATCTCCACTACCATGGGGCCTTATACCATTACCAAAATGGATATGAAGCTCAACATGAAGCTTTCCAACAAGAACATGATGTATATTTCCATCGGCGACACTGCGGTGTATGATTCTACAGGCGCTGCCTCTCATGCGGGCAGCATCGATCTTGTCTACCTGTACCGCAGCTATACTACCAGCGCGTTCAACCATGCCCTGGCAGCGCCGGCGGCTGACACGACTTATCTGCCCGGTGTGGTTTTGCCGCCCGGCGTGAACAGGACTGCCAAATTGCTGAAGGTATTCAACCTGCAGGACCATAACCTTGCGCCCACCGAGCCATATGGAGGTACATTTATCGACGACGTGGATTTTCAAAAGATCAACCTTACGGGAGACCCGAATTTTGCCATCAATCTCAAGCAGGGTGCGGGCGTATGGGTAGAGACGGCTGATGGAAAATACAGAGCATATATCTATTTTAATGCGGTGGCCAATGCGGGGACTGCCACTGTCAGCATGAAACGTTATGCATTGGATAATGGGAAATAAGCTGGCATGGATAGCAGGACTGGTCTTCTGCTGGTTGACATCGGCCGCGCAGCCCTTTGTTCATCCGGGCATCGACCAGACATCGGCGGATCTCGACTACATGAAAAAAATGGTGCTCGACGGCCGGCAGCCGTGGAAAGGGGCCTTCGACCGGCTAAAAGCGGCTACAGATACGCCTTTTTTGGTGCGGGCGCATACGCATGTGCTGCGGGGGCCTTACGGTCGGCCGAATATCGGCGGTGAAGATCTTTCCAAATGCGCCAACATGGCGTACAACTATGCATTGGTGTGGTACATCACTCACGACAGGGCTTATGCATCCAAAGCCATCGACATCCTGGATGCATGGTCTTCCACGCTGTGGGACCTCGATTACAACGATGCCAAGCTGCTGGCGGCATGGACGGGTCATTTGCTTTGTAATGCAGCGGAGATACTCCGGTACACCGATGCAGGATGGCAGCGAAAAGATATAGCAGCATTCACTCATCTGCTGATGACGGTGTATTATCCATTGATGCGACCTTATTTTCCACAGGCCAACGGCAACTGGGATGGAGCGATCATCCATTCGCTGCTGGCGATAGCGGTGTTTACGGACAATCGTGCCCTGTTCAACAATGCTGTCGGGCATTTCAAATATGCACCGGCGAACGGGAGCATCTTCAAATATATCTATCCCAATGGGCAGTGCCAGGAGAGTCCCCGTGACCAGGGGCATGTGCAGCTGGGCATCGGCGAATTTGCCGGGGCCGCACAAGTGGCCTTTACGCAAGGGACCGATCTTTTTTCCCTGGCAGGCAATCGTATTGCGCTGGGGTTTGAGTATACGGCCCGGTTCCTGCTGGGGGAAACACCTTACTGCTATTGTGCTATCTCGGAGCGTGGAAAGATCCTCAGGGACGATTATGAATATGTTTACCGTCATTATACGGCCCTTGGAGTGGATATGCCTTATACAAAAAGAGCGGCCGACTCTGTACGAGGGAGGGCATCCCGCAGTGTACTGACGGCGGTGCGTGTGCCTTCGGGTAAGGCAGTAAGAGCTGTGGGCGTTCCTGCAGCAAGTGGTGTCGCCTATATGGCAGGTGCGGGGCATGTTCCGGATGGCCCGGGTATTCCATCCGGGGCTATTACGGTTTCACCGGGGCAATCCATTCAGCAGGCGTTGGATGCGGCTGCGGCCGGCGGGGGCGGTAAATGGGTGGTCGTAAAAGCAGGTGTTCATACTTTATCTGCTACGTTGAAGATACCTTCCGGTGTCACGCTGATGGGCGAAGGGGACTCTACGATCCTTTTCCTCGACCCGGCGTCGGGTCAGCGGGAAGCCATGATCAATGCGGATACCAGTCTCCATGATGTCACCATCCGCGACCTGGTCATCGAGGGATCCAACAAGACCGACCCCGGTACGGACCCCAATTCATCCCGTTCTTCTAAAGGCGGATATAACCGCGGAGGGATCTTGTTCCGGGGAGAGAGGGAGGGGCAGCTGCAGCATATCAATCTCATCCGTCTCACTATCAGGAATTCCACTTATTCCGGTGTATCTATCAGCGGTGCGGGCAACATTACCATCACCGGCTGTGACCTTACCGAAAACGGCGCCGGTGTGCCGCCGGGGCCAACGTTGACGCACAATTTGCTGCTGGCGCATTGTTCCGGGGTGAATATCACCGGCAGCAGGCTGGTGACCTCTCCATCCGGCTGCGGAGCAGCGGTGGACCATTGCAGCGATGTCTCCATCAGGGATTGCGAGATTGCCCGTAATGGTCATTTTGGGGTATTGCTGTCGGAAAGTAAGCGTGTTTCGCTGCAGGGCAACCTGATAGAAGCAAACGATCATGGCGGCGTAATGGCGGAATTTCTTTTTTCAGGCAATGAGCAGGTAGCCATCACCGGTAATCATATCCAATACAACAATGGTCATGGCGTAGAGATGGATGCCTCCCGGGACAGCAAGGTGGCCAACAATGTATATGAGGGGAATGATAATAAATGAAAAAGAAACAACCTCAACACTCTATTCATGACCTGGCCAGGAGGCTACATCTGTCCCCGGCAACGATCTCCCGTGTACTGAACAACCATCCGCATGTGCATGAGGATACGAGAAGCAAGGTGATGGCGATGGTGGAGAAAATGGGATACAGGCGTAATGCCATGGCTTCGGGGTTAAGAAGCAACAAGACGAATACGGTAGGGCTGATCGTGCCGCGTATATCGATGTTCTTCCATGCGGAAGTGATTACCACCATTCAAAATGAATTGCATACGCACGGCTATCATCTTATTATCTGCCAGTCCAACGATTCGGTGGAGGTAGAGCAGGAGCTTACCCGTACATTGTATGCTTCCCGCGTTGCCGCGGTGATCGTTTCCTGCACTTTATTCACAACGGATTTTAGCCATTTCGATCTGCTGACGGAAAATAATATCCCGGTGATCTTTTACGACCGGGTACCGGTGAAGCCTTATCCGGCCTGTATCATTAAAGGAGATGATCTTCAGGGTGGTTACCTGGCGGGAACGCATTTACTGGAGCGGGGCTGCCGGCGGATCGCCTATGTATCCGGGCCCCTGACCTGCAGCGTTTATATAGACCGGTTTGCGGGATTCAGAAAAGCTATGCAGGAGTATGGTCTGCCGGTATTGGATAATCGCGTATTTTATCATGAGCTGACTGCTGAGAATGCAGGAAAGACGATGAAGCAATTGTTTTCAAGGAAGCCTTATCCGGATGCTGTTTTTGCGGCTAATGACGTCAGTGCATTGGCGGCCCTGCATTTTGCAAAGGAGATGGGGATACGCGTTCCGGGGGAATTAAAGATCGTCGGTTATTCGAATGATCCCCGTTCTGCCATTGTCACTCCTTCCATGACAACGGTCGAGCAATTTCCGACGAATACCGGGAAGGTCATCGTTACGGAGCTGATCAAAATATTAAAGGGTGGAATGGGCGCCGGCGCCGGCAAAGAGGCAGCGGTCATTACGGGTTATCCTACCATCGTTACCCCGGTGGAGCTGATAAAGCGGCGGTCGGCTTAGATAATGATTTTGTTTTATTCGAAGGAATTTTATTACATTTGTCCTACCACGATAGTTCCTCCCTATTCAAACCCCTGTTTTCCCCATAAATCCTTTTTAATAGCTGTTTTCATTTATTATTATTTATTCTGTCAGCCTAAAAGGACCTGCCATGCTCCGCCTTATTCGATCTGCCTGCTCTTCAGTCTTGTTACTGACCTTGCTGTGTATCATTTTTTTTTGTTTAAAAACCAATGCCCAGGGATCAGCCCCTCAATTGACAATTGCGGAAGATATGCCGGATACGGATGTCGTTGTCAGACAGGTGACGTATGGCAATGGTGTTTTCCTGGCCTGTCTTATCCGGCCCACCCGGCTGTATAAGTCGGTGGATGGCGTTTACTGGTCCAAGATAGCGGGGCCTGACCTGGGAGCGGATACCAATATCAACGATTACAAGCAAGTTCCTTCACTTGCCTATGGAGCCGGCCGTTTTGTACTGGTCTCCGACAGTGGCCGGATCTTCTCCTCACCGGATCTCGTCTCCTGGACGGCATCTGCCAGCGGTACCACCCATACTCTTAATGTCGTAAAATACCTCAATGGGAATTTCTATGCCATCGGGGACAGTGCTGCTTTTCTTTTTTCACCGGACGGGTTGACCTGGACACCGAGGCAAATTGGTCTTGGCGATCCTACCGGGAACTACCAGCAGATCTTGTACGGTGACGGTCATCTCGTCATCACTGCCATCAACCGTATGTTTGATAGCAATGTGGCGTATGTCGTGTATGACAGTACTACCGGCGGCTGGACGTCAGATAGTTCGCGTTTTTTTAATTCGTATGGATTTGCGAAAGGGCGTTTTTATGAGTTTGCGCGGGATTCCATATCGGTGTCTACGGACATGCAGCACTGGTCGGCCGTCTCTCTTCCTTCCAACGTCCTGGGCGCCTCGGATGTTTTCGAGGATAGCGCACATGTCTACCTGGTAGCGGCTAATTATGATACTGTCCTTGCATCGCCCGTCTGGCGCTCAAAGATCACTTCCTCCGATGATGGGGTTAATTTTGGTCCGTTGTATCCTACTCTGGTGCCGGGGACCGGGAGCGGCGGTTATTTTTCCCATCGTTATTTTGTGTGGGCTGGTACGGCTTCTGGTCCCATGGCCGGATCTGCCGACGGTTTGCACTACCACGTTCTCGGCAGTACAGTTTCCCTGCTGGCCACGAATGGGAGCACCTATGTGAAATTAAGCGTGACCGCGGATGAAGCCTATCTCTATACCTCGTCCGACCTTGTCAACTGGACGTCTCGCGATACGGTGACGGGAGCATTGGGGCTGACTTATGACGGTACGAAATTTTGGGCCGTTGGGTCTCAAACTTATACTTCCACTGACGGCATCAGCTGGACGAACAACGGCCTTTCGGCCCATTCGTTTGCAGGCATTACATACGTTGATGGGACATATGTCTCCTGGGCGCAGGGCAACCAGGGCTTAGGACCGGACTCCCTTTGGTATTCTACGGACGGCATGAGCTGGACGCAGTCTGCTACGCCGACGACGGTGGTCGATCCTCGCGCACCTCCCCAACCGTTGGATTATGGGCACGTGAGAAGGGTCAGATTTTTCAATGGTCACATTTTTGTGGTGGCTAACGGCCTGATAATGTATTCCACGGACGGAGGAGCCAACTATAGCGTCGATTATGCGGGAAATGTCCTGGGGCAGAATCTTGCGGATGTAGCATATAGTGCCGACAGCGCAAAGTATTACTTTTTTGCATGGAATAATGGCAATGGAACGCTTACTCCCTTTCTTACGACCGCCCCTATTGCCGACCCCTTCAACCCGGCTCCACAGCCTTTCCTGGTGACGGATACGCTCTATGGACTTCCCCCCGACATGCAAATGGACAATTTTTATTCCGTCGAGTACAACCTTGGGCATTTTATCAGTGTTGTCCGCAACCGGGCATTCCCTCCTTATCCAAACAGCTATCTTCTGTATTCCAACGACGGCATACATTGGGGCAGTCATATGCTGGACAGGGAGACGCAGTTTACCAGCGCTATCGTCCGAAGCGACACCTTCAACATCGAAGGGACCCATAACTACCATATCCTGGCCAGTTTCTCAGGCTCGACGCCTCTTCCTATATCCCTGCTCAACTTCAATGCCAGGGCGGAGGATAACACCCGTGTATTGCTCACGTGGCAGACGGCGGGGGAACAGAACAGCCGGCAGTTTATTATCCAACGTAACGCCGGTAAGCCTTCGGGCGCCTGGGACAGCATCGGTTATCTGCCCGCCGCTGGCAATAGCAACTTGCTGCTGAACTACAGCTTTACCGATGAGCATCCTTTACCCGGCTACAATAATTACCGGCTGCTGCTGATAGACCTGGACAAGAGTTTCAAGGCCAGTGAAATAAAACAGGTATTTATTGGTGTTACGGCCAGGATGATGGTTTATCCCAATCCTGCCAAAGATCAGCTGGTCATCCAGCGGATGGATAATGACGGAACAAGCGCTGTTACTCTTTATGATGCAGGGGGGCGGGTAATACTTACCCGGGTATTCAACGGATACACGCTTACTTTATCCCTGGACCAGCTGCCTGCCGGCATCTATCATTTGACGGTACGTCAGCCGAATGGAGACGTGTATCAAAAAGAGATATTACATTAGACGGTCTATAACATCCTTATAGCCTCTTCCGATGGGTATGGAGACACCGCCGACCTCGACTATTTCGGCTGTATAGGCTTCGATCTTGTCAATAGAAATAATAAAAGACCGGTGGATCCGCTGGAAGAGATGCGAAGGCAGCAGGTCCTCGATCTCACTGGTACTCATTTTTGAAATGTACTGTTGCCTGGTGGTAACGATCTTTATGTATTCACGCTGGCTTTCAATATAGGCGATCTCTGAGAAAAGGATCTTCACTTTCCTTTTTTGCACATTTACGAATATAAAATCTTTCGTCTCATTGGATGTCCTTCTTTTTTCCGCATCGACCTTGTTTACTGCCGTAAGGAATCGTTCGAATTCAATAGGCTTTAACAGGTAGTCCGTCACATTCATGTTAAACCCTTCCACGGCATACTGATGATAGGCGGTGGTAATGATCACGGAAGGCGGATTGGCCAGGGTCTTTAAAAAAGTCATGCCTTTTAGCCTGGGCAGGTGGATGTCCAAAAAGATCAGGTCTGTATCATGATCCCGCAGAAAGTCTGAAGCCAGGATGGCGTCTTTAAACACTTTTTGCAGCTCGAGGAACGGCACTTCCGAGATATAGTCGGTCAGCACCTTTACTGCCAGCGGCTCATCCTCTATGACAATGCATCTTATTTTAGACATGACTTGCAAGATTTATTTTTAACGTAGCGATGAATACGAACCCGTCCTGTTGCAGGACGAGATCATAGTCGGTATACAGCAGCTCCAGCTGGCGCCGCAGATTGGAAAGACCGATATTTTCTTTCACTTTTTCTTCTCCCACAGGTTCCCCGGTGGAATTTTTTACTATAAAATACAACTGCCGGCCTTTTACAGAGAGATGAATGTCTACCCACGGCTGGTGCCTTGTCTCCGACACCCCATGTTTGAAAGCATTTTCAACCAGCGGGATAAGCAGCAGGGGAGGCAACGCCTGTTTCATGTCTTCAATGTCATAGTTGAAATTGATGCGCAGGAACTCGTCATATCTTAATTTTTCAAGCTCGATATAGTCCCCGATGATCTTCAGGTCCTGTTCGATTGCCGTGTATGGGCCGCTGGTCTCGTACAACATATACCGGAGGATCTTCGACAGCCGCAGGATCGACTCCGGGGCCAGATCGGACTTGGCCCTTGCCAGCGAATAAATGTTGTTCAAGGTATTGAACAGGAAATGAGGATTGGTCTGCGATTTAAGATAATTCAACTCCGCCTGCTGTTTTTCGATAAGCAATTGCTGGGCAGATCGCTTTAGCTTTATATGATTATAAAAATGCCGGATGATCCAAAAAAAGATAACCGATGCTGCTGCTTCCCCCATGAGGTCGCCAACGATGGATGCCGTCGGATAAGGACCGTCCAATACGATATAAATATGCAATGCGATACCGAGGCATCGCCAGAGGTAAAAGACCCAGGAGTAGAGGAAGATATATATCAGCAGGACACCCACCGTCCGGAAAAATCTTTTCCGGCTGAACTTTGGCCGCGAAAATTCGAACAGGAAATAGTTGATCACTACGAGATAGCTTGTTTTCCAGGTATTATCCAATTCCCTTCTCAGATATGTGCTGTTGAAGAATTCCCCTATATCCGATAGAAAGTGTAATGCCAGGAAAGCAAGACCTATCCAGAGATAGAGCCTGACCCGGTGGCGTAGTTCGTTGACCATAATCCGTTGTTTGTTGACGGGGGCTGGCGGCATATTTTTTTATTAGCTATCCTTGTACAAAAACATGCATAAATTAATACAATTTGGGGAAATCGTACCAGGATATGATATTCCCGTTCTGAATGAAAGGGAGATCAGGGCCGCGGCAGGCATCCTGTTCTTATTCACCTACACTTCATTGATGTTTATCATGTTCAGCGGCAATTTCACCCTTTTAAAGTATACCATCACTTTTTTTCTCCTTGATTTTCTCATACGCGTATTGATCAATCCCCGATTTTCCCCGACCCTGATCATCGGACGTCTCATCGTACATAACCAGACACCGGAATACGTCGGGGCGCAGCAAAAAAAGTTCGCCTGGATCATCGGGGTCATCCTGTCCGCCGTGATGTTCATTCTTATGGTGATCATCAATTCCTACAGCCCGATATCAGGCATCATCTGCCTGATATGCCTGGCCTTCCTTTTCTTTGAATCGGTCTTTGGTATTTGCCTGGGATGTAAGTTCTATCCCATCTTCCATAAGGCGAAAGCGCAGCTTTGCCCCGGGGAGGTCTGCAACAGAAGGTCGAAACAAGATATTCAAAGAACTTCTCCGGCACAACTGTTTATCCTGGCTCTATTTGTCGTCTTCATTTTCCTCGCGTCGCAGCTGTTCAACGATCAGTTCCGCAAGGATGCGCGCGACCTGTTCAAGACTGCCGCTGCTGTCCCTGCCGCTGCCGCCCCTGCCGCCACGACCAAATCCAAATGATATGCTCTTACTATCCCCACACCCCAGCACCCTGGAAAAATACTTTTCAGCTTACAGGAAGAATATTGCCGGCGTACATCGAACCTTCGCTTCTCCTTTTGGAAAGAAAAAGATCATCTATGCCGACTGGACAGCCAGCGGCAGGGCTTATCAACCCATCGAACGATATATACAGGATGAGATCCTGCCTTTTCTCGGCAATACACATACAGAAACCACCATTACAGGTACTTTAATGTCCAGGGCCTATGAAGAAGCAAAATGCGTTGTAAAAGCGCACGTCAATGCGGCCAGCGACGATGTATTGGTATTTTGCGGGAGTGGGATGACAGCTGCCGTCAACAAACTTCAAAGAATATTGGGTTTACGGGTGCCTGAACGTCTTTCAGACTACGTTCGGGATGGATTTTTATCATTGAAAGAAGAATCGAGACCCGTGGTTTTTGTCACCCATATGGAGCACCACAGCAACCATCTCAGCTGGCTGGAGACCATCGCAACCGTGGAAATTATCGGGCGGGGAGAGGATGGGAATGTAGATCTGGTCTATTTCAGCACCTTATTAGAGCGGTTCAAACACCGGAAATATAAAATTGCCGCGGTGACGGCATGCTCCAATGTTACGGGGGTGCGGACACCCTATCATGAGATCGCTAAACTCATCCATGCATATGGAGGATGGTGTTTTGCAGATCTTTCCTGTATAGCTCCCTATTGCGATATAAATATGCACCCCGGCGAATCCGGCGCTCATTTGGATGCTGTTTATTTCTCGCCGCACAAATTCCTGGGTGGGCCCGGTACGCCGGGTATACTGGTTTTTAATAAAAGCCTTTATAGTAACCGGGTCCCCGACCAGCCAGGCGGCGGCACCGTATTGTACAGCAATCCCTGGAAGGGGCGTGCATATGTCACAGATATCGAACAACGGGAAGATGGGGGTACACCTCCTTTTCTACAGGGGATAAAAGCCGCAATGTGTATCCGGTTAAAAGAAGAGATGGGCGTGACGCATATGCTGGAGCGGGAGGGGGAAATGCTAAACAGAATCTTTCCCAGGCTGGCGGCTATGAGGAATGTGGAGGTGCTTGAAGGAGATGTTACAGATAGGCTGGGGGTGGTGTCCTTTATTGTTCGTGGCGCACATTATAACCTGATCGTTAAGCTTCTCAATGACCGGTGGGGGATCCAGACCAGGGGAGGATGCTCGTGTGCCGGCACATATGGGCACTTGTTGCTGGGAGTCGACAAGGCGAAATCTTACAGGATACTGGATTCCATCCGCGGGGGAGACCTATCATGCAAACCCGGGTGGGTGAGGTTGTCTATTCATCCGACGATGACGAATGCGGAAATCGATCTTATCATGGATGCGATCGAAGCTACGGCTGCAAATTTCCGGAAGTGGGGGGAAGATTATGTCTACGATCCTTATTCGAATGAATATTCCTTTAAAGGGGCAGGGGTTGAGCGTGAACAAAGAAAGATTGAAAAATGGTTTAATATTGCGGGATGGCAATGAAAAAAATGGCAAGGTATCAGTTAAACCCTCTGCTGATATCAGGCGGCAAAGAATATGCGGGTATTTTTCAGCCCAATCAACTAGCGGCTTTGTCTGTTATGGCGCTGGAATTTCAGTCACAGGGCTATGCGATCGGCCTGCTTTTCTTTGGGTTTTATTGCATCATCATCGGCTATCTTATTTTTAAGACATTCCATATACCGAGGGTATTGGGGATCTTATATGCCCTTGCCGGAGTATGTTATATCCTCAATAGTTTTATCATGTTCGCTTCCCGGGGTTTTGACAACCCGTTATTCCCTTATATCCTATTTCCTTCTTTTATCGGAGAGCTGTCGGTTTGCTTATGGCTTTTGTTTGCGGGGGTGAGGGAAAAGTAAGCTTACTCCGACCTGAGGCTGCTCACCGGATTGGCCAGCGCAGCCCGGATGGTCTGAACACTCATGGTGGCCAGTGCGATCAAAAGCGTTGCGGCCCCTGCCAGCGGAAAGATCCACCAATCGATATGCGTGCGATAAGTAAAACTCCCCAGCCATTTGTTCATGGCCCACCAGGCGGCGGGGAAGGCGATGAGGGCAGCGATCAGCACCAACCTGGTGAAATCCCTGCTCAGCAAGGCGACGATACGGGTGACTCTTGCTCCTAAAACTTTACGGATGCCGATCTCTTTTGTACGTTGTTCCGTAGCATAGGTGACCAGGCCGAACAGACCCAGGCAGGCGATGAAGATCGCAAAAACGGCAAAGTTGATAAACAGCCGGGCTGTTTGTGCTTCGGCATGGTAGAGCTTGTTGAAATCATCGTCCATGAAGGTATAGCTAAGCGGCACACCGTGGGCAAACTCCTTCCATTTAGCTTCGATCATATGAACGCGGGAATAGATATCGCCGGGACGGAGACGGACGGCCATGCTTCCCCGTCTGTCTGCAAGGGTTATCACCACAGGCCCTATTTTATCGTGCATGGAGCTGTAATTAAAATCCCTGACTACGCCTATGACGGGATATGCCCGTGGTATCAGGCTGTCGTCCGGCTGGTAGAGCTTTTCGTTGAGGGGATCTTTCCAGCCTAATAATTGCACCGCAGATTCGTTGAGGATGACGCCCATGGAGTCAGTGGGATGGCCGGCCGAGAAGTTCCTTCCTTTTACCATCCGCATGCCCAAGGTAGGGATAAAGTGGTCGTCGATATACAGATTGGTAAACATAATCGTTGACCTGGCGTCTATAGTAGCGCTTCGCCACCATGCTTTCTGGTTATAGCCCGCGCCCTGGGTGGGCATGTCCCCCGCGAGGGTAGCATCGGCAACCCCGGGGAGCTTTGACAGTTCCTTACGGAGGGTCTTTACTTCATCGCCTGCTGTAAAAGCGTTGTGGATGATCAGCACCTGGTCCCGGTCATAGCCGATCCGGCGGTTACGGATATAGCTTAATTGATCGTAGATCACGATCGTGCTGATGATAAGGCCGATGGAAATAAAGAACTGAAAGACGACGAGACTGCTGCGGAGCCAGCTGCTTTTGAAGCCGGAAGCGATCTTTCCCTTTAGTACCTGGATGGGCTGAAAGGAAGACAGGTAAAATGCCGGATAGCTACCGGCAAGACAGCCTACTAACATAGCCAGCCCCAGCAGCAGGAGGAGAATGCGGGTAGAGAAAAGCTCGCTTGTCTGCAGCTCCTTACCCGAAAGGCTGTTGAACAGGGGAAGCAGGACCAGGGCGAAGCCGAGTGCCAGGAGCAGCGAAAAGAAGCTCAGCAGCACCGACTCTGTAAGGAACTGGATCATGAGGTGCCCTCTTGTAGAGCCTGCCACCTTGCGGATGCCGACCTCTTTAGCACGGTTGGCGGACCGGGCTGTGCTGAGGTTCATAAAATTTACGCAGGCGATCACCAGGATCAGGACAGCTATGCAGGAAAACACATATACATCATTTATATTTCCATTGGGTTCAAATTCATAGGATTTATTAGAATGCAGGTGGATGTCTTCCAGCGGCGTGAGATGGTACCGGAAATAGCTTCCCTGCTGTCGCATGTCCCCGATCGAAATGTGCATCATCTCCTTGAGCTCCCTGCCCATGTAAGTGTTAACGGTAGCATCCACACGGTCCTGCAGAAAAGCCCTATCCGTGCCTGGTCTCACCAGGATATAGCTTACCACTCCATCATTCAGCCATTTATTCTCATCACCCATCCAGGTGTCGCGCATAGGGCGGATAAAGCTGAAATGGAAATGCGACTGCCGGGGTATGTCCCTGAAGACCCCAGTGACCTTACAGAGGGTCTTGTCCTGCAGCTCCAGTGTTTTGCCGATGATGTCTGTACTGTTGAAATACCGTCTGGCAGCCGATTCGTCGAGAACAATGGAATGAGGTTCTTTTAAGACCGTTGCGGGGTCGCCCGCCAGCAAGGGGATCGCGAATACCTGGAAGAAGGTGGAATCGGCAAAGGCAAGATGATGGTCCTGGATCCAATTTCCCCCTTTTTTGACCATAATATCGCTTTGATTGCCGAAATAGCTGATCCGCACCATCTGTTCCACCTGCGGATATTCCTTTATCAGGGTAACGGGCAAGGGTTTGGGCGAGGTGGCCGAGTAAAACCGCGTATTGTTGAAAAAGATGTCGGCATCCAGGCGGTAGATGCGGCCGGCTTTTGGATTGTACCTGTCATAGCTGAGTTCGTCCAGCACATACAGCGCGATCAGCAGGCACACGCCAAGGCCGGCGGCAAGACCCATGATATTGATGGCGGTAAAGCCCTTGCTTTTCCAAAGGTTGCGGAGTGCGACCTTCAGGTAGTTTTTTAGCATGGAAGGTTATTTAGGAAAATTCAGACGCCTGAAATGGAGGAAAGGTTACAGTGATTTACTAATTTGCCCTCATGAAAAGGGCAAAAGTTCCGGGATCTGAATTTCCTGTTCTTTCCAAAGCTGTACTTGAACAGGAAAGAAAGATGCTCCTGGACCTGGGCAACGACATTACCAGGGTCCGGGATAAGAATGACCTGCTGGCCCTTTTCTCCAAGCGGGTGAAGAGTTTCTTCTACTTTACGCACACGATCGTCACCCTGATCGACTATAAGGACGAGACCTATTCACCTTTCCTGCTGGATCACCAAAACTCTCCTATCAGGGATCATCCCAGGTACCAGGAGCTGGTAGATTCCCGTTTTTCGCTGAACGAGCCTTTTATTCAGGCGGTGCTGCACGCAGACGGCCCTACCTCTTTCGTGCTGGCGGACATCATGGACCAGCCAAAAAGCCCTTCCTTTCTCCGGGTCAATTATGAAGAAGGCGTGAGGGAAATATTGATGACCAGGCTTATGAAAGAAGACAAGCCGATGGGTTTTATCCATATCTATACCGACAGGGCCGGCGGCTTTACCAATGAGTTCAGGAGTACGATAAAAGGTATTGCTCCCCAGTTGTCGGGCGCCATTTCCAATATCATCAAGAACGAGGAGATCCTTAAAAAGGAAAAGGAAAAATCCCTGCTGCTGGAGTTTAGCTCCGATATAGCGGCAGTACGGACGAAGGAGGATCTGGCGACTACCGTCCGTACTTTTCTGAACAAGGTTAATCCTATGCGTGCCTATGTTATCCGGAAGATCAATGAGGACGAGTCTACCCTGAGCGCGTATGTTTATGACCCCGGTATCACAAAGATCGACAGTAAGGATTTGAAGGAGCTGGCCAGCACCAGTTTCCCCATCAATGACGGACTACATAGCCGGGTGCTCGACAGCGCCATTCCTTTGTTGTTCTCTGTAGACAGGGAGATACAACGGGGTAACGGCGTCAACTATCTGCAATATTGGAAACGGATGGGGCACAAAAATCTCGTGGGTGTCCGGCTGCGGAATGGAGAGACCAACCTGGGCATTTTATGGTTGGGCATTGAAGAGATCAATATCCAGCTGCTGCAGGGCATTTGCAGCCAGATATCCGTAGCCATGGCCAATATCATAGCCAATGAGCAGGTCAGCAAGAAACAGGAAGAGCAGGCTTTTCTGCTGAACTTCAGCCAGGATATTACGCAGGTAAGGACGAAGTCCGAATTGCAGGCGGCCATTTTCAGGGTGTTGGATAAGACCATGCACACGCAGCTGGCCATGATCCGGGTCATCGACGATGACGGCGTCCATCTGTCTCCTTTTATGTTCGACAGGACATTGTTTAAGCAGGTAGCAAATTATGATGAAATGGCATCTCACCGGATCACTATCGAGGAGCCTTATACTTCCCGGGTGCTGGCCAGCCATGAGGGGTTGGTGTTCAATGTGGAGGAAGAATTAAGGGATGGCAATGCCTATGCCAGGCTTTGGAAGACCACGGGGCTAAAAAATATGTATGGTCTGCCATTGCGGGCAGGCCATGTAAACATCGGCACTATCTGGCTGTTGGCCAATAAGCTGAGCCAGCTGATGGTGAGAGGCATTTGTTCCCAGATATCCATTGCCATCGCCAATATAAAAGCCAATGAAAAGCTGCTGGCCTATAAGAAACAGCTGGAAGAAGAGAACGACTATCTGAAAGAGCAGATCAGGACCATTTATAATTTTACCGAGATCGTTGGCAATGGCGAGGCCATGCGGGAAGTGTATCGACTGATGTCCGTGGTGGCGGCATCCAATACCACGGTGCTGGTGCTGGGGGAAACAGGCACCGGCAAGGAGCTGATCGCCCGGGCTATCCATAATGCATCACCGCGTAAGGACAAGCTGATGGTAAAGGTCAATTGCGCAGCACTGCCTGCCAATCTCATCGAAAGCGAATTGTTCGGTCATGAGCGGGGCGCCTTCACGGGCGCCATCGACCGGCGTATCGGCAAGTTCGAGCTGGCAGATCGTAGTACGCTGTTCCTGGATGAGATAGGGGAGATGCCGCTGGAAGCCCAGGTGAAATTGTTGCGGGTGATACAGGAGCGTGAACTGGAAAGGGTGGGTGGCAAGCAAACCATAAAGGTCGATGTACGGCTGATAGCTGCAACCAACCGGAACCTGGAAGATGAGGTGAAAGCGGGCCGTTTCCGTGAGGACCTTTATTACCGTCTGAATGTATTCCCCATTCTCCTGCCTCCTCTGCGGGAGAGACCGGAAGATATAGAGCCGCTTGCGAACTTTTTTGTTGCCAAGTACAGCCGGAATGCCGGCAGAAAGATCAGCAGGATCGCACCGAAAGCCCTGCAACAGTTGCGCAGCTATACCTGGCCCGGCAATGTGCGGGAGCTGGAGCATCTGATAGAGCGTAGTGTCCTGCTGGCGTCCGACAGCACATTGCAGGATGTGTATATTCCGAAAAGCACAACCTCCGGACAACAGATGCCGGCTCAACTGGCCAACCGCCCCCTGGAAGATGTCGAACGCAGCTATATCATCGAAGTGCTGAAGCGTTGTGCCGGTAAGATCTCCGGCGCCGGCGGCGCTGCCGAAATATTACAGATCCCCGGCAATACCCTGCACTCTAAAATAAAAAAGCTGGGTATCACCAAGGCCGACTATTTCTCATCAAAATGATCTTCTCTATTCCCTTTATATGATGAAAGCTGCCGTGCTTTCACTAAATACAGTGAAATTTTTTTGGCATATATTTTATTGATTATTGATTTTCAATAATTTGAAAATTTGGCATTTGCTTGGGTTTTAGTATACAAAATCAAAAATTTCAAATTATGAAAATCGTAGTCATCGGAGGCACCGGCCTCATCGGAAGTAAAGTAGTCGCCAAAATCCGCAAGGCGGGGCATGAGGTCATTGCTGCCGCTCCAAACACGGGCATCAATACCATTACGGGAGAAGGGCTGGCTGAAGCCTTGAATAATGCGGAGGTGGTAGTAGATCTTGCAAACTCGCCTTCTTTTGAAGACAAGGCCGTCATGGAATTTTTTCAGACATCCGAGCGCAACCTGCTGGCGGCGGAGATCAATGCGGGTGTAAAACATCACGTGGCGCTTTCAATTGTAGGCGTCGACCTTATGCAGGACAGTGGGTATATGCGCGCCAAGCTGGTGCAGGAAGATCTGATCAGAAAGTCCGGCGTGCCTTATACTATTATCCGGAGCACGCAGTTCCTGGAATTCCTGGCGGGCATCGCGAATCAGGCTACGGAGGGAAATGTGGTGCATATCTCGGATGTTCAATTCCAACCCATAGCGGCTGAAGATGTAGCGACTTTTGTAGCCGAAGCTGCGCTGGCAGCGCCCATCAATGGTATCAAAGAGATAGCCGGGCCGGGACGTTTTACCATGCCTGAGCTGATCACGCTGTTCCTGCAAGGTACGAATGACCCGCGCACGGTTGTACCCAATAGCCATGCTGTATATTACGGCGCCCAGATCAGCAATACTTCACTGGTACCTGCCGGTCAGGCAAGGCTGGGATCCATCGACTTTAAAACCTGGTTTGCAAGCCAGGCCCAACATGCCTAGCGTCTAATGGTCTGCAGGCTGTTGGAACGAAGATGACGGGTGCCAGCTTGCCGAGGCGGTTGTAACGGGAGTGCACTTTCCACCTGTTCGTGCACCAGGATATCCCTACGCCGGCGTAATGATCCTTACGAAAACCGGTCAACAACACGGCAATCCGACAGACAGCAGACCAATTCTTATTTATTCACTATTAAACTACAACACTATGCACTTTTCCTTTTTACATCCATTTAAAATGGACCTGCAGGATGAACATCCGCTGGTGGCCATTCATGAAGCTCTGCACAATACCAGCGAAGGCAGCGAATTTCTCGACGATGCTCTCCGCATGGAAGACCTGACCTGGACCCCCACCGAAGAAAGCGTTGCTGCCGGAAGTCCTGCCTACCTGTTGTAGCGGACCGGTAAATTATCAACCCAATAAATTTTAAATGATATGGAAAATTATCCATCACCCGACGATGCGTTGTCGGACCTCAGGAAAAAGGGCTATGAAGCTGATCTTAGCTTTGAAACAGACCCTTACGGTCTTTATAACGGTGATCTGGACCTCCGATTGAACCCAGATGCATATCATGTCGACAAAAGCATTCAGATCGAAGACCCATCCCATCCTGATGAAAGCGAGACCGTGTATGCTATTTCGACCTCTTCGGGTATAAAAGGCACTTTGACGGATATGCACAGCCAGAATATAGCCTCCATGTTGTCTACCCTTGCAGGCATCATCCGGGAGTTCAATGTGCCGGTGGACCAGTACCTCCGGGAAATGGCGGATCCGGTAATCAGCAATCCTTTTCAAAGCAGTGCCTCGACAGGCCGTATAAGGATTGGCGGGCCGGGCGGGTCGATGGTCCAAAAGGAGCGAAGCAGTCTATTCAGCAGCGCCCAGATCATCGAGTTTACGGATTGGGCGGCGGTACAAAATGCTTCCAGGCTTTGGGACGGGCTATATACAGATGTGATCAAACCCCTTAAGAAGAGGGATTTCCACTTCATCTTTCATCTGGGAAATGTTGCAAAGAAGCTGGTGTTCGACATCGACGAGGCGCTCGATATCATCGGGGATTATTCTTCTTTTGGAAAGGTGATGCTGATGCTCGACAACGACGAGATCAGTGATCTTTGGGGCAAGCTGAATGGTTGTAGTCCGGCCCCCGGCCTTTCCGGACCCGGGGTTGCACAGGCAAAGGAAAGATGCAATTTTATCTTCAATACCATGAACATAGATTCCCTGGTGGTCCTTCACGGAGATAATGCGGCCCAACTTTCCCGGGACAGGGGAGAAGTTGTCTTACCGGGCAGGCCGCGGACCGGCAACAGCGAAGTAATAAATGCCAGGGAGAGATTTAGTGTAGGCTACCAGATGGGGTTATTGCTCCAGTTGGATACGCTGCAGTGCATTGCTCTTGGCCTGGCGGTTTCGAAGGGGTATACGGAGCCGTCGTCCGGGATGGGTTCAGCGCAGCTGCTTGCATATATACATAATTGGGTAAGCGATCTTTAAATAAATTAAATCAATTTTATGAACACAAATGGCGTAAAAAACATCGTCCTGGTGCATGGCGCTTTTGCCGATGGATCCAGCTGGTCAAAGGTTATTCCTTTACTTCAGGAAAAAGGGTTTAACGTAATCGCAGCGCAAAATCCGCTCACTTCGTTCGACGATGATGTTGCTGCGGCCAGGCGGGCTATTGCTCAAATGGATGGTCCTGTGCTCCTGGTGGGACACTCCTATGGCGGGATGGTGATCTCCGAAGCGGGAAAAGATCCGAAGGTAGCTGGATTGCTCTATGTTGCTGCATTGATCCCTGAAGAAGGACAAAGTGCCAACGACGTCAATGCTGCGATGCCTACAACAGGGGTTGAACGTGAGTTCCGGCTTAGTCCCGATGGCTTTTTATCCTTATCGCCCAAAGCGATCAACGAGAATTTTGTACAGGATGTATCACCTGAAGAAAGAAATGTGGTATTTGCAACACAGGTACCATGGGTTTTGTCAGGCACCCAGCAAAAGGTCTACGATCCTGCATGGAAAAACAAGCCCTCATGGGTTATTGTCGCGGCAAAAGATGGAATGATCAATCCTGACCTGGAGCGATCCAAGGCCAAGGTGATGAAGGCGACTACGATCGAACTTGCATCCGGCCATGTTCCGATGATATCTCAACCAAACAAGGTGGCCGAATTCATTATCAGCGCAGCACAGACATTGCAGGCGCGTGTAGCTGTTCCTGCGGCATAGGGAATGGAAGCATCTGAAGAGGCTGTCTCATGGGAAGGGGCGGCCTCTTGTTATTATGAGTCTAACGGAGAACATTTAAAATGGGTTTTTCGACGCTTCTGATCTCATTTTGATCTTGTTTTAACAGTTCCAGCACTTCTATCACATTATTCCCTTTCTTTAACCATTCTGCCGGAACGTATAAAGTTTGCTGTGGCCCTATTTCCCAATACCTTCCCAGATGATGCCCATTGACCCATACACATCCTTTTCCCCAGGCGCTCATATCCAGGTAAGTATCGCCAATAGTATTCAACTGGAACGTCGCTCTTTTTAACACCGGCATTTCGGTGGGGGTTTTGGTCTTTGCAAATTTTATCGAGTCAATTCGATTAAAGGGTAATGAGAACATTTTCCATTTTGTAAGCTCTTTCTGGTTAAATGATACCTTTTGCGTAATGCCCTTTTTATTTTTCAAAAGATTGGGCCCATAATTTATCCGGCCCAAATTTTCTACCAGGATATCAAGGGTCGCCTCTCCTTTGGGAATAGACACCCAAAGGCTATCCTGCTTTTGCATCCTGTTTAAAACGCCTTTTCTTTTCCCGTTGATAAACACGATCGCATAATCGCGCAGGTCTTTCAGGCTAAGCACACCGGAATCCCCGCCTTTGATCCTTGTCCGATACAGAACGTACCCATAACCCTGGTGGAGGTCTTCAAAAGTAAGGGGCCTTAAGGCCTCCTTTGGTGTTGGGAGCATATTTGCCATTGATGCCTGTTCCTTAAAAATGACCGGTGGCAAGGTAATTGTCTTTTTTGACGCCGGCACTTCAGGGAGATGCTGCCCTGCCGCCAGGTGGCGTTCTATCACATTCCTGAAAACCATAAACTTTTCGGTGGCATTGCCTGCTTCATCCAGCGGGGCATCATAATCGTAACTGCTGATCTGCGGCTGGTAATAGGAGGTGTCATAACAATTGGCCCCGTTCATAAAACCACGTGTCGTGCCTCCGTGAAACATATACATATTGATGGACATACCTGCCGAGAGGATCGCGTCCAATTGCTGCGCATATTTTTCCGCAGCTACTGTATGGTGTTGCTCACCCCACCAGTCAAACCATGCCGGGTACCATTCAGCGACAAAATAGGGCCCTTTGTTGTTATTAATTTTATTTATCAATGATTTTGCTTTCTCCGGACTGACATCCCCATTTATGGAGGGCAGCAATCCCGGTAAAGCCCCTTTTTCAATATCTTTTGCCGGATCACAGGTATTCAGCAGGCAATTAAAACCCGCCTTTACAAACATTTTCCTGTTGATCTCAAGGTATTCCTTGTCATTTGAATAACCTCCATATTCGTTTTCGACCTGAATAAGCAGGATGTTACCGCCGTTGGTAACCAGTAATGGAGACAGCTCTTTTCCAACCCTGTCGATATAGGTTTCGTACTCCTTTAAATATTGTGGTTCTTTACTTCTTACAACCAATCCTTTGATGTTCTGCAGCCAATAGGGGTATCCGCCAAACTCCCATTCCGCACAAACGTAGGGGCTGGGGCGAAGTACAACCCACAACCCTTCTTCCTTTGCAATCCTTACAAATGCCGCAATGTCATTATTGCCTGAAAAATCGAATTTGCCTTTTTCCGGCTCATGTACGTTCCAGAATACGTATGTTCCAATGGTATTGATGCCCATGGCTTTTGCCATCTTCATCCTTTGTCTCCATGCCTCCCTTGGGATCCGGGGATAATGCATCTCCCCCGATATTATTTGAAAAGGCTTCCCATCCAATAAGAATGCCGTGTCATTTACCGTAAATGAATGCTTCTGTGCGTAGGAAGTACCTGCTGCAATGACTATAAATGCCAAGGTCAAAAAACATCTATTCATATATAGAACAATTAGGAGTTACTTGCATCTAAACAAGCGCATGCGCTCATCATTTATCCCTACCACGATCAAATTATCGCCGTGCCCGTTTTTTATTAACTTCATGTCTTTTACATCCCCCTTTATAAAGATCCCATCGTTGAGGTGGGGTATGGGGAAAAAATTCTTTTTGCCGTCTCCTTTCAGCAATAAGCCATAGGAAGCATCATAGCGGCCATCCATCACTTCTGCCTGGTACTCGTTACCTGCCAGCAACAGATCCAATTTGCCATCTCCGTCGAGATCATGGGCAAGTATGGCATTCACGGGTGCGAACTGGGCTTCTGCCGGCAAAATATGCTTCATGTATTTCCCATTTCCCAGGTTCTCAAACCAGCAGGTATGCAATTCATTACAATCGAGCTTAATGGCATCTTTCAGCATATCGTCCGGCAGCAGTTGGGTAAGATCTGCGGCTGCGAAATCGGTATTCCTCAAAAAACGCTTTTTAAAGGAGGGCATCTGACGGGCGAGCTGATCTAAATTCATCCCCAGCTGTAATGTCTTCTTTCCGGCCTCATCCGGTAAGTAATAACAGAGAAGGGGGTCGATCCGTCCATTCCCTTTAAAATCTTTTGCAAATAACCTTAGCGGCGTTGCTGCCGAAACATGGTAGGGGTTGTTGGAGCCCATGTTGCCGGCTATGATATCCGGATCTCCATCGCCATCCACGTCCGCCACTGCAAGGCTTTTCCACATGCCATAATCATTTTCCAGGCCCATCGAGCTTGTCACTTCTTTTAGCTTTCCCTGATCGGCCTTGAAAACACGTACCGGCATCCAATCGCCGGCGATGAGCAGCTCATTTTGCCCGTCGCCGTCAAGATCTGTCCAGACAGATGCAGTGATCATTCCCGGCTCCGATAAAGCAGGGCATATCTCCCGGGTGATATCCACGAATACGCCATTTCGATATTCCAGCAAAAAGCTTTTTGGCGGATAAGGATAGTCAAGCGATACCCGCCCGCCAATAAATACCCGTAAAGGCTCTCGTCCGCCGCCTGTATAACTGATGCTTTGTGCGATGGTGTTGATGGATGGAGGAAAGGCGGAGGGGCGCAAAGTAAAATTACCTTTACCATCGTTGAGATAAAGTCTGGGTGTATGGAACGGTGAGCCTTTATCGAATTCGGTACTTCCGCCTGCAATGATCAGATCGGGATCATGATCCCCATCGACATCCACCAAAATACTCTGCATATCCTCCTCATATTTCGGGCCATTCACCAATGGCCTGCTTAGAAAGGATCCATTCTTTTGCTGCAAAAAAACCTGGCCAGGCTGTTTGAAAGCGCCTCCAACAAAGAAATCCG
>Ga0105240_10002260_pt1 | contig 31236 bp, 26 predicted proteins | sample KBSC54metaG_FD_80426 | JGI IMG/M metagenome (GOLD analysis project Ga0105240, IMG submission 80426) | Corn rhizosphere microbial communities from Kellogg Biological Station, Michigan, USA - KBS C5-4 metaG | ecosystem: Host-associated > Plants > Roots > Rhizosphere > Soil | place: Michigan, USA... | reverse complement strand
GTGGAAGCGGCAATCGCGGAACACCGTCCCGGGGCGCTTCTCATGGAGACCATCGCCAATCCCCTGCTCCGCGTTCCGGCTCTCGACCGCATCGCCCGGTCCGCGAAAGCCGCCGGAGTTCCCTTGATCGTGGACAACACTTTCGCCACGCCACTGCTTGTCCAGCCCCTTGGGCACGGGGCCGCCATGGTGGTTCACAGCCTCACCAAATACCTTTCCGGGCACGGGGACGTATTGGGTGGAATGGTTACGGCTGACGCCGAACACGTCGGACCTCTGCGCGATCTTTCCCGAACGCTGGGTTTCACCCTCGGCCCATTCGAGGCGTATTTGGCAATGCGCGGGATCAAGACATTTCCACTGCGCATGGAGCGGCAGTGCCGAAACGCCGCTGAGGTGGCGGAATGGCTTTCCAGGCACCCCAAAATTGACCGGGTCTACTTCCCTGCCAATCCGAACCATCCGGACGCCGAGAACATCCGGCGCCTCTTCCCGCCCAATCTTTATGGCGGGATGGTGGCGTTCGAAGTGAAAGATGCGGACCGTGAGCGGATCTTCCAAATAATGAATTCATTCCGGATGATCGTGCCGGGAACTTCGCTGGGCGATGTACACAGCATGGTACTGTACCCGGCGATGGCGTCGCACCGCGAACTTGCGCCCAAACACCGGGCGCGATTAGGCATTCAGGACAACTTGCTCAGGATGTCTATGGGGATTGAGGCCTTTGAGGATATTGTGGCTGATTTGGATGCCGCACTGGCCACCTAGACCGGAAGCGGTACCAACCAATCGGTCGGCGGTATCAACCTGCCCTACATCTTAGCGGCGCGGATTTTTCAAATTTCTACCACCCCTATCGGAACTACGGTCACAGCCAGTTTCTTTAACGGATTTGGACGCCGCGGCAGCTAGCTGAGAATACAACTTCTTTACGTCTGCTTGATGTTTATTTGCGGGCGGAAATATCGGTGTTTTTTCACCAAAATATACCCCCCAAGGCATTCCCTTTGCCCGGCAAATTGGATAAACTCGCATTCAGCTTTAGGGCTAACAGAGGGAGTAACGTATGCTACGTAGCATCCGCACCGGACTGCTCAGTTCAGCAGTCTTGTTTTTCGCGGCAATATCGTCTTTTGCACAATCTGATCTGGGTTCGATTCAGGGGGTAGTCAAAGATCCATCCTCCTCAACCGTTCCAAACGCATCGGTAATCGTCAAGAACGACGCTGGTCTCGAACGGCGCACCACTACAAACGAGGCCGGCTTCTATGTGGTCACCAACATTCCGCCGGGCATTTACAACATCACGGTGGAAGCGCCTGGCTTTAAGAAATTCGAAAGCTCAAACAACAAGCTCGATGCATCGAGCAAACTCGGTGTGGACGCAACTCTCACCGTGGGCGCGGCATCGGAAACGGTGGAAGTGACTGCTTCGGCCACCGCCCTTCAAACTGAAACGGCGACTGTTCAGAAACTTGTCACCCGTGAGCAGATCGATTCGCTCGAACTCAACGGGCGCAACCCCGTCGGGCTGGCATCGCTGGTTCCCGGCGCGCGCGGCGGCAATCTCGCCGGTCTCAGTTTCAACTTCAACCAGGGTCCATCGAACTTCAACGGTTCGCGTAACCCCGAAAATCTGATCACTTATGACGGCGCGCCCGCCACCCGCACACGCTCCAACGGCACCAGCCTCGGCGCGGCGGACGTGGATTCCACGCAGGAAGTTCAGATTCTTACGGCGGCTTATGCGGCCGAATATGGCCGTACATCCGGCGCTCAGATTCGAATCCTCACCCGCAGCGGCGGCAAGGATTTCCACGGCGCCGCCTATGACTACGTTCGCAACACCGTTTTCAACGCGAACACCTGGACCCGCAACCACACTCCGGACGTGCCCGGCCTTCTGCCGAACAGCAGCCCGACCCCGATCCGCTATAACCAATACGGCTACAACATCGGTGGACCGGCCTACTGGCCTGGAAAGTTCAACAGCGACAAGAGCAAGTTCTTCTGGTATTGGGGGCAGGAATGGGTAAAGTATCGTTTCACCGACAGCGCCACCTGGACCGTCCCAAGTCTCAAGATGCGGCAGGGCGATTTCGGCGAACTGCTCGCCCTTGGTCCTCAGAACATCCTCGGCAAGGTAGTCACCATCAAGGACCCCACGACTGGCACCCCTTACCCGAACAACATCATTCCGGCAACACAGTTGAGCCGCAATGGATCGGGAATTCTTAAGGCCTATCCGGTTCCGGACCTCCCGATCGGAAGCTTCATTGGCACATCCAACTATTACGTCACGGCCCTGCACCCGCAGGATCAGCGCAAAGATACGCTCTCGGTTGACATGAACCTGTCGCAATCGCAGCGCCTGCAGTTCCGCCGTAACAATTACGCGTTCTTCGAATATCAGCCGCTCGATGGAACTCCCACGGAGACGCCGAAGTTCTTCAACCGCCCGAACCAGACCAATTCTCTCGATCACGTCTGGACTATCACCCCAACCCTAATCAATGAAGCGATTGCCACCGTCAGTCTGGACGATGTCTATATTCCGGTTGACACCGCGCACTTCTTTGACCGCACCACGGCGGGAATCAATTATCCGTACATCTTCCCCACCGGGAAGCTGCTTCCGAACCGCATCCCGACCGCCAACATCACGGGTCTGAACGGACTCACAGGTAACCCGTACCCTTCGCACTCCACCGGCCCCATCTACACGATTACGGATAGCCTCACGTGGGTAAAGGGCAGCCATACGCTTAAGTTTGGCTTCTACTTCGAGCGATCCGGCGAAAACGACAACGACGAAATCAACGTGAGCGCCTGCCCGACCTGCACCAACAACCAGAACGGTCAATTCCTGTTCTCTGACACTCGTTCTGGCCAGCCGGGCACTGGAAACGCCATTGCAAACACCGCTCTGGGTCTTTTCGACAGCTACTCCGAACTTGGCCAGCGCGCGTACACGCTGTTCCGCGGCTCCTCCTACGAACCGTTCGTCCAGGACAGCTGGAAGGTCAATTCGCGTCTGACTGTGAACTACGGATTCCGTTACACGGTCATTGTTCCGTACCACGCCATCTGGGGTAACATGATCGCGTTCGACCCCAAACTGTACGATCCGGCGCAGGCCGTCAAAGTGGACCCGAAGACGGGCACCATTCTGCCGGGTTCCGGCGACCGGTATAACGGGATGGTGATCCCCGGTAACGGCTGGCCATCTTCCGCTAAAGGGCGCTTCCCGGAAGCGAACAACCCAGCCTACGATTACCTTTTCCGCGGCGGCAAGTATCCGGATCATTTCTCCGACATTCGGTGGAATCAGATTCAGCCGCGGCTTGGAATCGCGTACAACCTCAATGACAAAACCGTGATCCGCGCGGGCGGCGGGCGCTTCTACACGCGTCTGGGCGTCAGCGACTCGGTTTTCCTCGGCGGCAACCCGCCGTTCCAGCCGACGGCCAATGTTTCATTCGGCAACGCAGACAACCCGGGTGGAACTACAGCAAACAGCCTGCCTCTGACGGTCACAACTCAGAGCGTAGCTTTTAAGAATCCGGAAGCATGGAACTGGAACTTCACGGTGGAACGCGAGTTCTATCTGAACTCCGTTCTGAGCGTCGCCTATGTGGGTCGCCGCGGTCTGCATCAGCAACGCGAGTCGAACATCAATCAGCCGCTGCCCAGCGTGATTGCCGCCAATCCCGGAGTGAACATCGATGCTCTGCGGCCGTACAAGGGCTACAACTCGATTCGCGAAACCGACAACGTCGCAAGTTCGCGTTACAATTCGCTGCAGGTTTCCTGGAACCGCCGCCTTACGAAGGGCTTGCTCTTCGGCGTGGCGTATACGTTCTCGAAGAGCATGGACGACGGCTCCAACCAGCGCGATATCATTCCTGACACGTATTACGCGGGCAACCTCTGGGGCCCGTCGGAATTCGACGTCCGCCACGTATTTATCGCGAACTTCCTCTATGAGCTTCCGTTCCTGAAAGCAAACAGCGGTTTCCTCGGGAAGACCCTGGGCGGATGGCAGATCAGCGGTATAATCCAGGAACAAACCGGCACACCGACCAGCGTCGGCAAAGGCACTGACTATGTTGGTGTTGGGCTCGACGGCAGTCTCGCCGGCGGCGTAGGACAGTATTGGGTGTACAGCGGCGCTCCTCTCAACTATCCGCATCAGATCGTTACCAATTCTGGTAACCCCGGCGCCGATTCGGCCCAGTGGTTCGCCACCACCGATGCCAGCGGCAATAAGCTGTTCACACAGCCTCCCGCCGGCACGTTCAACCACCAGCAGGGCATTCGCGACCTGATCTACAATCCGGGATTCAACAACGTGAACCTCGGCTTATTCAAGAAGTTTGCGATCACGGAACGTACCGGTCTCCAGTTCCGCGCGGAGGCGTTCGACGTCTTCAACCACCCGAACTGGAACGGCGTCAACACCGATCCGACCAGCACCAGCTTCGGCAAGGTTACGGGTAAGAACGGTGACGTTCGCAACCTGCAGCTTTCGCTTCGCCTGTATTTCTAATCGGCGATTCGGTTCTGCCCCCGCCCCGTCCGGCATTGCCGGGCGGGGCTTTTTTTGTTGTTCAGCCACGGCTTTTTTGTTTTTAGCCCGGACAATGTGAAATCCTGATTCAGGTACCCATATATGCCCTGCAGCCCCGATGTGCTCAAGCAAGTCTCGTTGTTCGCGCTTCTTGACGACGAAGAAGCGGCCGTCCTCGCCGCGCAGGTGGAGTTGCGGCACTTTTCGGCCCGCCAAAGGATCTACAAGATGGGCGACCGCGGCGACCGCGCTTATGTCCTGGTTTCAGGCAAGGTCCGCGTCACCACCGTCGATGAAGATCAGCAGGAAGTACTGGTGGATGAACCGAGCCTGGGCGAATTCTTCGGCTTCGCCTCGATGATGGAGCAAACGCTGCATCAGACCAGCGCGCTGGCTCTGGAGGAGACCGACTGCGTCGAAGTCGACCGCCACGATATCCTGGTGCTGCTCCAGCAAAAACCGCACGCCGGCATCGACATGCTCTCCGTCCTTGGAAAGCAATTCCACGCATCGCAATCTCTCGTTCGCGTGCGCGCGGCGAGAAACCCCAACGAAGTGATCGAAGAAGAAGCCACGTGGGCTGACCACATCGCCGATGGGGTTGCCCGCTTCGGGGGATCCTGGCGGTTCATTATCAGTTTCGGGATTGTGCTGGTGGTCTACACGCTGGCGAACATCACCCTCGGGAAAAAGGCATGGGATCCGTATCCGTTCATACTGCTGAATCTCTTCCTCTCGATGCTCGCCGCCATTCAGGCGCCCGTCATCATGATGAGCCAAAACCGTCAGGACAAGAAGGACCGCTTGCGCGGGGAGCTCGATTTCGATGTGAACCGGCGTTCCGAAACCGAAATTCAGGGCCTCGGACGCAAACTGCACCTGCTCGACGAGAAGGTTGACGATATTACGGACCTGCTGCGGGAACTCAAGCAGTCGCAAAAGGGCGGGACGCTACACTAGCCAGGTATGCAAAGGCCCGAATACGATCCTGGAATAACGCGGCAATTCGGCGGCGCGTTGCGGCGCGCCATCAATGCCGACGGGTCATTCAATGTGCGGCGCGTCGGCGGCAGCTGGAGAGCATTTCACCCGTGGCTGGTGGTGGTCAATATGTCCTGGGCCGGCTTTAGCCTGCTGGTGGCCTGCTTCTATATGGGCCTGAACCTGCTTTTCGGGTTTGCCTACTTCAAAATGGGCGCTGATTCGGTGCAGGGTTCAGCGGCACCTACGGAAGCCGGCCGCCTGCTGAACTGCATCTTTTTCAGCGGCCATACGCTAACCACGGTCGGCTATGGGAATCTTCTGCCGCACGGAGTACTGGCGAACTTCGCCGCCACCATTGAAGCGCTTGTGGGGCTGCTCGGGTTCGCACTCATTACGGGTTTGCTGGTGGCACGTGTCGCGCGCCCTTCAGCGCGCATTCACTACAGTAAACACGCTTTGATTAGCCCCTATCAAAACGGCTCCGCGCTCATGTTCCGCATCGCCAATGAGCGCTCGAACAACCTGATGGAACTTGAGGCGAAGGTGTTGCTCATGCAGGTCACGGGAATCAACGGGCTGACTCCGGAGAGGAAATTCAGCAATCTCACTCTGGAGCGCGATACGGTGCTGCTCTTCCCGCTCACATGGACCGTTGTTCACCCTATCGACGAAAGCAGCCCGCTATTCGGCAAGACCCCCGAGGATCTCGCCCGGCTGCAGGTTGAAGTGATGATTCTCGTGAAGGGGTTCGACGAAACGTTCAGCCAGATCGTACACAGCCGGTTCTCTTATCGGGCGGATGAGATTGTCTGGGGAGCGAAGTTCCTGCCCGCCTTCAGGGTGGAACCCGAGGGAATGCTGCTGGAACTCGATAAGGTGAGCGAGTTCAGCCGCGTATAGACCGGGTTAGTACTCCAGCGCCATACGCGCCGGGGCGGCATTCCGCCACGCCTTCCAGGCCGCCTCGCGAAAGCTCTCCTCACTTACAGCCTGAAGGCTGACGCGTACCCAGCCCGTCTTGATGCCTGTAACAGGAGGAGTGTAGACGCGCGAATCGGTGGCAAGCAGCATCACCTGTTCATCTTTCCCGACACGCAGATTCGCACAGCCCATGCCCGCCCACAGCGTAGCGAAAAGCTTACGCTTCAGCCGATATTCCGTGTTGCCGACCGAGGTTCCTGCTTCCACCTGGGGAAGCCCCAGCAGTATGGCGCCAGCCTGTTCCGCGCTAATCATAAAAATTCACGATAACACCACAAATTGTCGATTTGCGCCCGCCCCATTCGATTCATCGTTGAAGGCGATAATTCAAAGGGAGATTTCCATGCGATTCATGATGATTGTTAAGGCAAACGATAGATCCGAAGCCGGCGAGATGCCGTCGCGCGAACTGATAGAAGCCATGGGACGGTACAACGAAGAGATGATGAAGGCCGGCGTGATGCGAGCGGGCGACGGACTGCACCCCAGTTCGCGGGGCGCGCGGGTTCGGTTCTCAGGCGGAAAGAAGACCGTGATCGACGGGCCATTCGCGGAAACGAAGGAACTGATCGCGGGCTTTTGGATCATTGATGTGAAATCGAAGGAGGAAGCGATTCAGTGGGCGTTGCGCTGCCCGAATCCGCAGGGAGAAGGCGAGGAGTCCGAACTGGAACTTCGTCAGGTATTCGAGACCTGCGATTTCCCGGAAGACGTGCTTACGCCCGAAGCCGCGGCACGCGAAAACGAGATGCGGGCACAACTGCGGCAAAAATAGCCGCCGCCGGTGGCCTCGGGCGGCTCAGAACCCGGCTGAGAGCCGCTCCAGGCCAGGATTAGGTGCCCCGCTGCCCCACACTTATTTAAACCGGGCGCATGGGTGAATTTAAACGTGTCCATTGCGGATGGAAAATATTAACCGCCCGCAATCGCCCCGACAATCAGGAACGGTTCCTTGCCGGACACCACTTCCCCGGGAAGCGGCGCATCGACGGAATCGTGTGAAAGATCCTCGCCGCACGCGAAGAAGCGCACAAACGGCCTTCGCTTCAGGGTCACGTGATCCCTCAGAGTGCCCTGAAGCGCGGGGTATCGAGCTTCCAGTTCATCCAGCACGGCGCGAATGGTAATGGGACCTTTGATATCCAGCTCCACATCGCCACCAGTGCGACCCAACGTTCGCAGATGCGCGGGAAGCACTACACGGATCATCGGAGTGTCTGCACCTCAACCGAAAGAACGGCGGGCAAGTCCCGGACGATTGGCGCCCAGTGATCGCCGGAATTTGCCGAGGCATAAACCTGACCGCCCGTGGTGCCGAAGTAAATGCCGCAATCGTCGCACGAATCCACAGCCATCGCGTCGCGGAGCACGTTTACGTAACAATCACTTTGAGGGAGCCCGCTGGTAAGCGCCTCCCATTCATTGCCGCCGCTGCGGCTTCGATAAACGCGCAGCTTTCCATCCGGGGGAAAATGCTCCGAATCGCTCTTGATGGGAACCACATAAATTGTTTCCGGCTCATGCGCATGCACGTCGATCACAAAGCCGAAGTCCGTCGGGAGATTGCCGCTCACTTCATTCCACCTGTCGCCGGCATTGTCGCTCCGCATAACATCCCAGTGCTTCTGCATAAACAACACACCCGGTCGGGAAGGATGCATCGCGATCCGGTGAACGCAATGCCCAACCTCGGCTGTCGGATCCGGAATGTATTGCGAGTGCAGCCCCTGATTGATGGCAGTCCATGTCTCGCCGCCGTCGTCGGTCCGGAAAGCGCCGGCCGCCGAAATGGCGATGAACATTCTCTTTGGATTTGAAGGGTCGATCACGATGGTATGCAGGCACATTCCACCGGCGCCGGGCTGCCAGCGAGGACCGGAACCGTGTTTGCGAAGCCCGGAAAGCTCGGCCCAGCTGCGCCCGCCGTCGGTGGACCTGAACATCGCCGCATCCTCAATGCCCGCATACACGGTGTCCGCTTCTGAAAGCGAGGGCTCCAGGTGCCAGACCCGCTTGAATTCCCACGGATGCGGCGTGCCGTCATACCATTGATGCGTGCCGGGCACGCCGTCGTAGACAAACTTGTTGTCAACAGCCTCCCAGTTCTTTCCGCCATCGTCTGAGCGCTGAATTTGTTGACCGAACCAGCCGCTCGACTGCGAGACATAGAGGCGGTCCGGATTCACCGGCGATCCCTTAGCGTGATAGATCTCCCATCCGGCGAAATGGGGGCCGCTGACATCCCATTTTTCGCGTTTCTCGTCGGAACTCAAAATGAATGCGCCCTTACGGGTGCCAACAAGCACTCTTACGCCTTTTGATGCCATGAATTTCCTCTCAAAGGTATAGTCGAACGGCGCATGGCGAAATCGACACGCCGTGAAAAAATTATTTCATCCTGACGGGCATGCCCGCAAGTTCGATGACGGGGCGAACCTCTATGGTTCCGGTTCGCGCGGCCGGTATGCGGCCGGCAATGGCAATCGCCTCGTCAAGGTTATTCGCGTCCACCAGGAAGTAGCCGCCCAACTGCTCGCGCGTCTCCGCGAACGGGCCATCGGTCACGAGGCGTTTTCCCTCACGGATGCGAACACTGGTCGCTGTCGACGTGGGATAAAGCGGGGCAGCGGCAAGATATTGCCCGCTCGAATTCAACTCATGGGTAAGCTGAGCAGACTCGCGGTAGCACTCATCCCGCTCCGTCTCGTTAAGCGCATTCTCATCGAGATAAACCAGCATCATGTATTGCATGTTTTCGTAACACCCATTGTTTAACATTAAACAAGAGTGAGCCACAACGCCGACGAAGCGGTGGAGATTCTCTACCGAACCGACTGGGGCCGGATTGTCGCGGCTCTGATCCGCATCACCGGTGATTTCGAAATCGCCGAAGAAGCCGCGCAGGAAGCCTTCGCGTCAGCCGTCCATCAGTGGCGGGAAGCAGGCGTTCCGGAGTTCCCGCGCGCGTGGGTGATTCAGGCTGCGCGGCACAAGGCCATCGACGTGATTCGGCGCAAGACCCGCTTCAGGGAGAAGCTCAATCTCTATGCGGCGAATCTTGACGAAGCGGTGCTGCCGGATGAACCGGAGGCGAACGATATTGCCGATGACCGTCTTCGCCTGATATTTACCTGCTGCCATCCGGCCCTCGCCTCGGAAGCGCAAATTGCCCTGACACTGCGGACTCTGGGCGGACTTCAGACCGACGAGATTGCCCGCGCGTTTCTTGTGCCCGCGGCAACCATGGCACAGCGGCTGGTGCGCGCGAAACGCAAGATTCGCGATGCGCGCATTCCGTGCGTGGTCCCCGCCACGAATCAACTGCCGGAACGGCTCGATTCGGTACTCACAGTGATCTACCTGATCTTCAACGAGGGCTACGCGGCGACAAGCGGCGACTCCCTTTTGCGGACTGATCTGTGCGCCGAGGCAATCCGGCTCGGTCGCCTGGTGAGAGAGCTTATGGCCCCGAATCCACCCGCCGAGGCGACCGCGCTGCTCGCCCTGATGCTGCTGCAGGATTCGCGCAGGGACGCGAGGCTCACTGAAGCGGGAGATCTTGTGGTGCTTACGGAACAGGATCGCGCGCGATGGAACCACGATCAGATTGCGGAGGCGCTGCCGATGGTATCGGAAGCGTTTCGGGGCGGCCCTGGACCGCTTGCGATTCAGGCATCCATCGCGTCCCTGCACTGCGTAGCCCCGCGCTCCGAGGATACCGACTGGCGACAGATCTCTCGCCTCTACCAGATGCTGGAACAGCTTCAGCCATCTCCCGTAGTGACTTTGAACCGAGCGGTCGCCATAGCCATGGCCGAAGGTCCGCGTGAGGGATTACTGTTGATTGACGAACTTTCATTGCATGGCGATCTCGACGAGTATCACCTTCTGCACTCGGCGCGCGCCGATTTATTGCGCAGGCTGGGCGCCCCGGAGGATGCCGCCGCTGCTTACGAGCGCGCCTTGCAACTTGTAAGCAACGAGAGCGAGCGCCGATTTCTGGAGCGGCGGCTCAGCGAAATGCAGCTCGCCGCGCGGTGACCCCCGGAAGCGATTTCGTTTCTCCGCGCGTGAAAAATAAACCCCTGCTTCCGCTGAGTGAATCGCCTGATTCCTTTCGTTTTATCAAGTGACCCCCGAAAGGAAAACAATCGATGATGAAGAACAGGCTTTTCACGCTGGCCGGCGCGCTCGCGCTGCTGGCCGTAACAGGCAAGTTTTACGCGGTGCCCGCTTTCGCGGACGCCATAAAAACCGTGGCCGCGACGATGGTGCAGGATCGTGACTCTCACGCCCGAAACTTCTATGAGCCGTGGAATCTGAACTGTGGCTACGCGACCGGTATCTGCAGTCTCGACCTGACGCCCGTTTCCGCCGGAAAGCGCCTTGTGATTGACCATATGACCGGCTTTGTTTCGAATTCCGGGCCAACCGATCTCTATCGCATCTCTCTTTGGATCAAAGGCTCGACGCCGGTTGCTTATATTCCGTTTAACCCGTCGCATCTGACCTTCAACAACCTTTACGATTCGGCCTTCAGCCAGCAAATATTTGCCGTGTTCGATGCCGGGCAGACGCCGCATATCGATGTGCAGTCCACCGGCGGCGCATTCGCGTGGCAGGCTACGGTCAGCGGCTACATGATCGACGTGCCGTAAACCGCATGCCCGAGTGCCGAAGGTCAGGCCACACGGGCTTGTCCTTCGCGGATGGTGGATGCGCGCTACCCGATGCCTGCGTATTCCGCCCTGGCTTGAAGGATTGGGATATTCGGGTCAGAGCCCTTCCAGAGTGTAAGCAGATCCCGATACCCCTTTTGTCTTTGTCCGGTCGCCCGCCAATACCAACCCGCGGCCCAATCGCGCCGCGACCCGCACGGGATCTACGAAAACCGAGTGTCCAGTTCACGCACTTGCCGATTCACCGCGCACTTCAGGCATTGAATCGCCATGACCACTCCTGCGCCGTCGGGCTGCTAAAGCCTGCCCCCGAACGAACGGCTGCGCGGCCAGGTCCGGCGGCAAACCGTTCGTCACAATATCAGCGGAGTCGGGTTATTTGCTGGGCCGGCGCAATGCCGCCCCGCTTCGTCGATCACGCGTCCTGTTGGTCCCGAACGATCTTGCTACTTCCGCGATACCTTCGGGTCTTCTATGGCAACCGACAACGCCATGGAAGCCCATGCGGTGCCCGCGGCTGAGATCCATTGGTCGTGCTCGTAAGGGAAGCCGCTGTCGAAGTAGGGCTGAATCCAGATGGAGCGCGTCTTTACATGCCAGGCGCCTTCGCTATCCTGGGAACGCAGCAAATAATGGATGCCTTTCTGATAAACGGCATCCGACACAGGCATCTTTCCCGCGATATTGAGCGCATAGAGAGCCTGGCCGCTTGCGTAAGCATCGGAACCCATGGCGGGCAACTGGCCCCATCCACCGTCCGAGTGCTGGGTGGCCGAAAGGGAGCGGGCCGCGCCTTCCACCAAAGCCGGCGCGGCGTCCGCCCAGGCAAGAGCCATCAGGCGGAATGCCCGTTCCTGGGTGGTTCCGGACTGCGCCTGCGTGAGCCAGGCTCGTGCCCGTGCGATGGCCGCGTTGGTTTCCGCGCGATCCCTTTCGGGCGTGTAGTTCCTGAGCGCGAAGATTGCGAGAGCGGTGGTCTGCAGGTCTCCGGAGTTCATCGGTGGTCTGCGGCCGTCGGCAGTTTTCCAGTAACCCTCCGGCGATTGCATGGATTTGAGGTAATGCACGGTGGCGTCGGAATACTGGTCGCGCGGCGCATGGTTTGCGAAGCGATCAAAAAGTTCCCATCCCATTCCCGCTATGGATCCTGTAATCAGATCCATGATGCGCTCGGGCGTCTCGCCGTTCATCGCTTCCGGAACCTGGACGATCTGTTTGGGGGCCGGAATACCGTGATCGCGAGCGATTGCGGCAGCAGCTGACGGCAGATCCTGCGCGTGGCAGGAATTGCAGCCCGCGGTGCGTACGAAAACAGGGCTCTGCTTTTCCAGCAGCGCAAGTCCGCGCGAGACCGCAACAGTGACCGGGCGTTCCGTAGCTGTTGCCGGAGGAAGAGGCGCGATGCCGGCCATCTTTCTATCCTCTGCCGAGACCCCCAGCAGACGGGCGACTTCGGTATCGCCGCGTTTCGCCGCCAGCGTGAGCGCAGTCTCACCTTCACCTGTTTGTTTGATATCCGCGCCCTTCGCAAGCAGCATCCTGACGATGCCCGCCGGCATGGCTTCGGAAGCCGCCGCGTACATCAGCGGAGAGTAGCCCCGGTCGTCCGGCACGTTCACCTTTGCCCCGTGATCGAGCAGGAGTTTGACCGACTCCTCAACGCCGGCGGTGGCGGCATTGGCCAGCGCCGATTCATGCAGCTTCGTCAGCGCGTTGACGTCAGATCCCAGATCGAGCAGCAGTTTTACCGCGCGCGGGTTGCGGCTACCGGCGGCGGCCATGAGCGGCGTTGCTCCGGTGCCGCTCTTCGCAAGCACATCAGCCTTCTTGCCGATCAGAAGGCGCATCGCTTCCAGATCACCCTTTGCCGCCGCCGTCATGAGAGGAGTCTGGCCATTTGCGGTTGCAATGTTGGGGTCGGCGCCTTTGTCGAGCAGAATGCGAAGCCCCGCAATGGCGTTTGCCGCCGAGGCGGCATGGTAAAGCGGCGTGCGCCCGTCCACTTGTTTCGCGTTAACTGACGCGCCGCGATCGATCAGCAGTTTTAGCTTCGCATCGTCGGAAATTGCCCAGTGGAGCGGGGTGGAGCCGCGACGATTCTTCGCATTAACGTCGGCGCCTTTGTCGAGCAGCAGTTGAACCGTTGCGAGAGGCGCGAATCCGACCGCGTGGTGCAGCGGCGTGGAACCCGCCGCGTCTTTCCCGTTCACGGCATCGGGAGCGCTCGCGATCAATCTGGCGACTTCCGCGGTCGTGCCTGTACGGACCGCCGCGATGAGCGCGCTTACCCTGGGGTCGATTGGACGGGGCGGAGCTTCCGGCTTCAGTTCCGTGCGGAATTCAGCACCCTGATCAATCCAGGCGCGGAGTGTATCGATCTCATCTTTCGGAAGCGCGCCGGTTGGCGGCATCTGCATTCCGCCGTCGCCGTTGACGATTCGCTTGATCAGCTTGCTCTGGGCGCTTTTGCCGACAATAATCACCGGGCCGTAATCGCCGCCGCGCATCGCGTTCTGACGTTTATCGAGCCGCAGACCGGATTGCTGCACTTCCTCGCCGTGGCACGCATAGCAGCGCTGAGCGAGAATCGGCTGAACTTGCTTTTCGAAGTCGATCGTCTGAGCGAGAACGGGCGCGCTCAGAGCGAAAGCTACGGGAAGGGCTGCGGGGAATCTCAGACGCATGTTGATCTCCAGGGTTAAGGTACGGAACGGTAATGAGTTCCTGTAATTGCATATGAAACGGAGCCGGAAGTCAATGGCATGCGGGTGACGGCGGAAGTATGCCCGCTTCGACAGAGTCTCTTGTGCCGCCGGCGACAGTGCGCTCCCGCACGCACCTCCGATACCAGGTAAGATGGTGGGCGCCTCCATGCAGACCTTCGGAATTCGTTTTACGCCGTTAATAACCGTTGCTTTGATTGCCGGCTCCGCAACCGCTCAGTCGCCTTTCACTTCCGCTCAAATGAACGCCGGGCGATCCGCGTATCAGGGCAACTGCGCAAGTTGCCACATGCCCGATCTGGCCGGCCGGAATGAGGCGCCGCAGCTTTCCGGGTCAAATTTCATGCTGGCATGGGGCGGGCGAATCGCAAGTGAGCTTTCCGACTATATGCGGCAGACGATGCCACCGGGCAATCCCGGCGGGCTGGGGCGCGATGCCTATCTGAACCTTGCCGCGTTTATCCTTCAGGCAAACGGAGCGAGCGATCCGAAGCCGGGGGATTCAATCGGGAGCGTCGCTACCGGCGTCATGCCCGCTACCCTGCGGGAAGCTCTGAATGCGCCATCCAGCGACCAGGCGGCTGTTTCGCAGATGGCGGGTCCCAAGGGCCATTCGGTACGCGGCGAGGTGAAGAATTACGTGCCCGTCACTGACGAAATGCTGCGGCATCCCAATGCTTCGGATTGGCTGATAGTCCGCGGGAATTATCAGGCATGGAGCTACAGCGCGCTTTCGCAAATCACGAATCAAAACGTGGGCGATTTGCGGCTGGCCTGGGTTTGGGCGATGAATGAGGGCGGCGCGAGTGAGCCGACGCCGATTGTGCATAACGGCATCATCTATCTCTCGAACACCAGCAACACCGTGCAGGCGCTCGACGGGCGCACGGGAGACCTGATTTGGGAGAACCATATTGGGCCTGACGCGACGAGGGCGTACGGAGCAACTCGCAGTCTGTCGATTTACGGAACCAATGTTTTTCTTTCGACGACCGACGCGAAGCTTTACGCTCTGGATGCCCGCACCGGCGCAGTGGTATGGCAGGCGGATGTGGCGGACGGAGGCAAGGGTTACAGCAATACCGCTGGCAGTATCGTAATCAACGGGAAAGTGCTGCAGGGCCTGACAGGCTGCTCGAATTATAAGCCGACGGGTTGCTACATCAGCGGGTGGGATGCGGAGACCGGCAAACCTCTTTGGAAGTTCTACACGATCGCGCGCGAAGGCCAGCCGGGCGGAGACACATGGGGGTCGCTGACGAATCTGTATCGTGCCGGAGGAGACACGTGGATCCTGGGGAGTTATGACCCGGAACTGAACAGAACTTATTGGGGTGTGTCGCAGGCCAAGCCGTGGCTGCGTGTGAGCAGGGGGTCGAAAACGGGCGACAAGGGGCTTTATACGAATTCCACGCTGGCGCTGAATCCGGACACCGGCAAGCTCGACTGGTATTTCCAGCACGTGCGGCAGGAGACGTTCGATCTGGATGAAGTGTTCGAGCGCGTACTCCTCGATGCGGACGGCAAGAAGTTACTCTTCACTGTTGGCAAGGCGGGTATTCTTTGGAAGCTCGACAGGAGCACGGGGAAGTATCTCGATTTCAAAGAGACGGTGTTTCAGAATGTGTTTTCCAACATCGACAAGAAGACCGGCCAGACTACTTACAGGAGCGACGTTCTGGAGCAGCAGATCGGTCAATGGCTGCAGGCTTGCCCAAGCACGGAAGGCGGTCATAACTGGCAGCCGATGAGTTACAACCCGGGCGCATCGGAACTTATCATTCCACTTAGTCAGAGTTGTATGGAAATGTCTGGCCGCCAGGTCGAGTTGAAGGAGGGTTCGGGCGGCGGCGCGGGCAACCGGCACTTTTTGGAGATGCCGGGTAAGAAGGGGATGATCGGAAAGCTCGCAGCGTACGATGTGCGGACGATGAAGGAACTTTGGTCGGTGGAACAGCGCGCGCCATTCCTGACAGGTGTGCTTTCCACGGCGGGCGGTGTGGCCTTTGTGGGGGATTTAGATCGGTATTTCAAGGCAGTGGATGTGAAGACCGGGGCGGAACTCTGGAAGACGCGTTTGGGAACCTCGGTGCAAGGGCATCCGGTATCGTTTGCGATTGGCGGAAAGCAGTACATCGCGGTCACGACGGGCTTAGGCGGCGGCAGCCCGCGGGACGTGCCGCATGTGATCGCTCCGGAAATTCATCATCCGGCGAACGGGAATGCGCTGTACGTTTTTGAGTTGCCGGAGAAAAAGTAGCGTCCCCCAAAAGCCGGCAAGAAGCTGTTTGAGCCGTTCCGTATGGGGATATAATTCCGGGGATGCCTTCCTCGTTCCGATTGCAATTGGCGCTGCAAGGAGGCGGCGCCAAGATTGTTCACCTGATTGCTGCGCTACATGCGCTGGAGCAACTGAACAAAGAAGTTGAAGTGTCCCGAATTGCGGGCACATCCGCGGGCGCGATTGCGGGAGCCCTGTTCGCGGCAGGCGTTCCCATGTCGACCGTTAAAGCGGAATTGCGAGCCTTTCGGAGCGAATTGAGTGAATTCCCGGCTCCTGGCAGGATGGATTTCTTCACGTCGGTTGTGGTGGGCAAGAGGGCGCTGGCAAAAACGACTTCGCTGAGGAAGTTGCTGAAACGGCTTTTCGACGACGCCGGTGTCTCCACTGTGGGGCGGATTCGCACAAAGAAAAACGGCCCGGTAATGAAAATCGTTTATGCGGACCTTTACCGCGGTACGCCTCAAGTGGCGGGGGATGGCGAGAATATTGTCACGGCGCTGCTGGACTCCTGCGCGATCCCGTTCTATTTCCGGATGTGGAATGAAGCGCGCGGGGCGTTCGTCGATGGCGGAATCTGCGAAAACCTCGCAGTTGCGGATCTTCGCCAGGATCAGGAGAAGTACGGGCCTATTGTCGCGATCTCTTTTAACCGCGCGCCGGCTGACGATCCACAAGGGTGGTTCGATTACGCCAAGGCGCTGATGGATACCGCGATTCATAATTCCGTGGCGCGCGCACTACAGCAGCTAAGCCCGGAAGACGTATTGCCGATTTCGACGGATCTGGGCACATTCGATTTCGCCCGCGCGCTGGGCGATGAGGGGCTGGGGAGCATCTACAACTCCACTCAATTACAGGCTTCGATGTATTTTCGCGACTTCCTGAAAGCGAAGGGTGAGAAAAATGTCGCGCCCGTAAGAGGGGACATGTGGGTGAGCCAGAACCCGGATACGATGCGCAAGTTGTGGCACCTGTATTCGAGTACGTTCGGGAAAATCAAATACGATGTGGAGCTGGCATCGTATACGGTGCAAGCCAATAGCCTGATTGCGCCCGGACATCCCGCGGCGGGAAAACCGGATGAAGTGACTTACAAGCTGGTATTCAGGACCGGCGACGAACCGGTGCATGCCCAAAAATTCAGTCATATGATTTCTCCTCAGAGTAATTTCCTGGGTCTGGCGGAACTGCGCGTATTTGGCCCCGCGGAGAGCGGCGCGGAATATGTTCCGACGCTGCTGCCGGTCTCACGCGAAGAGATACCGAAAGGCGTGCAGGCGCTTGAAGAAAAGGCGGAAAAAGAGAACGTGCGCGAACTGGTCGCGTTTTTCTCGCCGCCGCTGCCCGCGCGAAGCGGCCCTTTTACGCTCATTTTCAAGGAACTTCTGCAGGATTCGATGGTGCCCCTCAAGAAAGGCCATGACCGGCTGTGGATCACGGCGCTGCCGCGGGCTCTCGGGAAGGTGAAGCAAATGGATCTGGTTCTGCTCGTTCCGGAAAGCTTCGGCCCCGTCCACATGACCGGCGATGAAGGAGCGAAAAACTTGGGCGCACAGGTCTCGGGCAGCAAACTTGAGGAATACAGGGAGCGAGCGCCGCGCGGATTTGGAGCTCTCGCATGGACCTGCGGCGAGGCCGACCCCACGTATCCGTTTTCGGTGAATCTACGATTGGGTAGCGCGAGTGTGTTAAAGTGAGGCTATGGCAATGGGCGGAATTCTAGGCGACTAGTTCGAAATCACGAGCCTGAAATATGCGTCAAGGGCAGTCGCGAGCTTATGCCCGAAGCTTGCGCGAGAACTTCGTTCAGAGAACCCTGCCTGTAGCCCTCCAGATCTAAAGTCACATACTTAAATCCGAGTGCCTTAAAGATTTTCGTCAACTTGCCTGCCGTCTCCAGATTCAGTGCTCTTGGAAGCTCGTCAGGGGCCACTTCGATGCGAACCAGTTCTCCGTGAAAGCGGGTTCGAAACTGACGGAAGCCAAGCGCCTTCATTTCCTCCTCACCAACCTCTACAGTCTTGATGTTCTGAATGGTCACGGGAGTCCCGTAGGGAATTCGTGAACTCAGGCATGCGGCAGCGGGGCGATCCCAGGTGGGCAGACCGGCGCGGCGCGAGAGTTCGCGGATTTCAGCCTTGGTAAGTTCAGCTTCCACGAGCGGCGATTTCACCGAATGGAGTTTTGCCGCTCGCTGACCAGGACGATAGTCGCCGAGATCGTCCTGGTTCACGCCGTAAACAATGTTCTTCAGGCCACGCTCTTCGCCGATGCGGTCGAGAACCGTGAAGAGCTCATCCTTGCAGTGGAAGCAGCGGTTTGCGTCGTTTTTTATGTACTCGGGATTATCGAATTCGTGGGTCTCCACGTACTCATGGCGAATGCCGAACTGACGGACGAATCGCTCGGCGTCCAGCTTGTGAGAGGCGGGGATTGAGGCGGAATCGGCCGTGATGGCGACGGCGTTATCGCCCAGGGCCTGTTTGGCAGCCCAGGCGAGATAAGCGGAGTCGGTGCCGCCGGAATAGGCAACGATGACGCTTCCCATTTCGCGCAGCGTTGACAGTAGCTTTTCCTGCTTAGTGTCGATGGACGCCATGATTCGATTTTAGTTCACGCGTGGCCCGGAATATAAATGCCCATGCGTTGTTTGGCCAGGCGCACCGTCGCATCCGCCGCGGGAGCGACCGCTTCCGCGCCTTCGCGCAGGATCCGGTCGACGTATGCGGGGTCCGCGGAGATCTCACGGTAACGCTGCTGCATCGGCTCCAGACAGGAGATGGTCATTTCCGCGACTTGCTTTTTCAGGTCGCCGTACCGCATGCCGCTGAAGTGGGCGCGCATCTGGTCATTTGACCAGCCGGAGAAGGCCTGGTAAATGGATAACAGGTTGGCAACGCCTGGGCCAAGGGCTTCGAAATCGACGCCGGAAGCGGAATCGGTGGTGGCGCGCATGATGGTCTTGCGAATTTTGGCAGGCGGGTCAAGAAGGGCAACGGCGTGGCCCGCTCCCGTTGCGGACTTGCTCATCTTCGCCGTGGGATCGTCGAGTCCCATGATGCGCGCGCCGACGGCGGGGAGCCTGGTGGCCGGCATGACGAAGGTTTCGCCATAGAGAGAGTTGAAGCGCTGCGCGACGTCGCGCGCGAGTTCCAGATGCTGAGATTGATCGTCGCCGACGGGAACAATGTTTGCCTGATAGAGCAGGATGTCGGCGGCCATCAGCACGGGGTATTGAAAAAGGCCATCGCTAACGGACTCCTGGGCGGCGGCTTTGGCCTTGAACTGCGTCATGCGCTCAAGCCAGCCCATAGGTGTGACGCAGGTGAGCAACCACGCAAGTTCGGCGTGCGCGGGAACTGTCGATTGCACCACGATGCGGGAGTGCTTCGGATCGATTCCGGCGGCGAGAAAAATGCCCGCGATTTCGCGGATTTTCGCGCGCAGTTCATCGGGCTTCTGATAGACCGTGATCGCGTGCAGATCGACGATACAGAAAATGCTCTCGTAATCGTGCTGGATTTTGACCCAGTTGGCGAGGGCGCCGAGATAGTTACCAATATGCAGGTTGCCGGACGGCTGAATGCCCGACAGGACACGGGGGATCATTGGATTGTAAGGTGAACCTCGATTATCGCAGCCCGTGATTGTTACGCCTGCTGAAGTTGCTGGCGGGTGCGCACGATCTGCTTGCGTTCGCGGAGATAATGGAAAAATTCACCGCCTTCACGCAACCGCCGGACCATCATCTGCCGGTCTGTGGCCATCTCGCGCAGGAAGCGGAAGATCGGCTTCTGGCGGAAGTAGAAGCGGCGGTACATGCGCTCCACCGCGTCTTCGATCTCGTCGGCGGAGAGGTGATCGTAGCGAAGAGTCGATACCTGAAGGCCATTGCCGGACAGAAGGGCGCTCGAATCGACCCAGTTATTTTCGGTCGCCTGACGATAGAGCTCGGTGCCGGGGTAAGGGGCGGCGATGGAGACCTGGATTGAGAACGGATCAATCTCCTGCGCGAAGCGAATGGTTTCCTCGATTGTCTCCTGTGTTTCGATCGGAAGGCCGATCATGAAGGTGCCGTGTACGCGGATTCCGAGCTTACGGCAGTTGCTCATGAACTCGCGGGCGGTGTCAAGCACGAGCCCCTTTTTGATGCGGTTGAGAATTTGTTGATTGCCGGATTCGAAACCGACCAGCAGCAGACGCAGACCGTTATCCCGGAGAGCTTTGAGGGTGTTGTAGTCGAGATGGGCGCGGGCGTTGCAACTCCACGTCAGCTTGAGCTTCTTCATGCCCTTCGCGATTTCGATGGCGCGCTCCTTATCGATGGTGAACGTGTCGTCATCGAACATCCACTCGCGCACCTGATGACCGAAGAGCTCCTTGCCAACTTCCATTTCCTTCATAACGGCGGCAGGCGACTTCGTTCGGTAGGCGTGGCCGCCGATGGTTTGAGGCCACAGGCAGAAGCTGCACTTGGCGGGACATCCGCGTCCCGTGTAGAACGATACGTATGGATGTTGCAGGTAGCCGATGAAATAATTCTCGATCCTGAGATCGCGGTGATACACGGGCAGCACGCTCGGCATCGCATCCCAGTCGTGAATCAAATCGCGTTCCGGGTTGTGATGGACTTGGCCCGCGTCGTCGCGCCAGCTAATGCCTTTGATATCGGCCATCGGCAGGCCCTTTGCGACATCGAGGCAGGTGTAATCGAATTCGTTACGGCAAACGAAATCGACTATCGGGGCCTGTTTCAATGTCTGGGCGGGCAGCACGGCGACATGAGCGCCGATCAGGCCGACTTTCGCATGAGGATTCTTCGCCTTAATTGCTTCCGCGCACGCGACGTCGTTATTCAAAGATGGAGTGCTGGTGTGAAGAATGAAGAGCTCGTAGTCGTTCGCGATGGCGAGCACGTCGGCCATGGTCTGGTGGTGCGGCGGAGCGTCCATCAGTTTGCTGCCGGGAACCAGAGCGGCGGGCTGCGCAAGCCACGTGGGGAACCAGTAAGAGGTAATTTCACGCTTCGCCTGGTAGCGCGCGCCGGCACCGCCATCGAAGCCGTCGAAAGACGGAGGGCTAAGGAAAAGAGTCTTCTTCACAGGCAATATTCCCGATGTCATTATTCTGACATCGCATCTCGAATGGCGTACGAAAGAACGGAACGGCAGCGTAAGGATGATAACCTTCAGGTTCCTGTGGAATTAAAGTCTGTGCGGTTAAACATAGAGAAACTTGTTTATGGCGGCGATGGTTTAAGCCGGGTGGATGGCGAGGTTGTATTCGTACCTTTCGTGCTGCCGGGCGAACTGGTGGAAGCGGAGAGAACAGGCGCGAAAAAGCACGCGCAGCGCGCGCGGCTGCAAAGTGTAATCGAACCGTCGCCGGACCGCGTCGCGGCGCCATGCCCGATATTCGGCAAATGCGGCGGCTGCCAATATCAGCACTCTTCGTACGATGCGCAGCTGCGCTTCAAGCGCCAAATTCTGGCGGAGACTTTGCAGCGCACCGGGAAGATTTCGTTCGACGCGGACAAAATTGCCGCAGTGCCGAGCGAACCGTACGGATATCGAAATCGCGCGCAGTTTCATTTCGAAGATGGCCGGGTGGGCTATCGGCAAATGGGCTCGAAGACACTGGTTCCGGCGCGGCAGTGCCCCATTAGTTCGCCAAAGCTCAACGACGTTTTGGACAAGCTCAATGCGATGGTTCGGGACAGGCGATGGCCGCGTTTTCTTGTTTCGCTCGAGGCGTTCACCGACGAGCGGAACGTTCAATGGAATGTGATGGAGAGCGACCGGCCGGTCGCTAAGCATTTTTTCGACTGGCTGGCGGAGGAAATACCGGGAACCGTAACGGGGCCGCTCGATTATCTGGTGAATAACGATGAATTCCGTGTGAGCGGAAAATCATTTTTTCAGATCAACCGCTTTTTGATTTCGAGTATGGATGAGTGGGCGATTGGCCCGGCGCGCGGTGAAACGGCATGGGATCTTTACGCCGGCGTTGGATTATTTTCGCTGCCGCTTGCGAGGCGTTTCAAGCATGTAACGGCTGTGGAAGCGGGGCGCGCGGCGGCCGCGGATTTGGAGCGAAATGCGCGGCGGGCAGGGCTTGAGATCGACGTGGCACAGTTACAGACTGAGGCATTTTTGGCGGATTCGGAGGTGGCTCCGGATTTTGTGCTCGCGGACCCGCCCCGGTCGGGACTCGAAAAAGCTTCTACCGCGCGATTGCTGGAATTAGGGCCGAAGACGTTGGTGATTGTGGCGTGCGATCCGGCTACTTTGGGACGCGATTTGGCTGTTCTGCAATCACGATACGAGATTGAGAGCCTGACTATGCTCGATCTGTTTCCTCAGACTTCTCATATTGAGACGGTTGCGAAGCTCGTGCTGAAGAACTAGAAAGCCAGTTTGCAAACGCGCTCGAATGGGATCAGTGGAGCCCGCTGAGCGCGCCCGTGTGGGCTGCTACGGCCTGCGTCAGGCCAGGCAGGTTATAGCCGCCCTCAAGCACTGAGATCAGGCGGTCGCCGGCGTATTTATCGGCAATATCCAGCATTACTCTCGTGAGGTCGGCGAAGTCTTCGTCGGTCAGTCGAAAGTGGCCGAGAGGATCGCCAAGGCGGGAGTCGAAACCGGCGGAGATGAGGACAAGTTCCGGCCGGAAAGCGTCCATCGCCACCGCCAGTTCCTGCTGAAAGACGCCAAGGATTTCGGCCCGTCCTGTACCTGCCGCAAACGGGCGGTTCATGGTAGTTCCCTCCCCTGCGCCTTCTCCGGTCTCATCGCGATCCCCCGTTCCTGGATACCAGGGCGACTGGTGAGTACTGAAAAAGAAAACGGAGGGGTCGCGATAAAAGATGTCCTGGGTGCCGTTGCCGTGGTGAACATCCCAATCGGCTATCAGCACGCGTTCGACGCCGTGTTGGTGTTGCGCATAACGCGCCGCGATCGCGATGTTGTTGAACAGGCAAAAACCCATCCCGCGAGTTGCGGTCGCGTGATGGCCGGGAGGGCGGACGATGCAAAATGCGTTATTCGCCTGCCGGTCCATGACGCGATCCACCGCGTTGAGGCAGAGGCCGGCGGCGCGGATAGCCACATCGAACGAGCGCGGGCATATATCAGTGTCGCCAGTGCTCAGCGAAAGGCGCCCCGCTTCCACGTCGCGGCGCGCGGACGCAATGTAGTGGCGGGTGTGACAGAGGGCGAGTTCGTCCTCCGTGGCAGCCCGCGGGGGCGTGTGGGAAGGGCCCGCCGCACCAAGTCCGCGAACAGCGGCGTCCCACCGCGCGATTCGTTCGGGGTGATTTAGGCCGGTGTCATGTTCCTTCGCGATTGCGTCGGCCAAAAATAAGGAGCCACTCATGTTTAGTTTCCCTTTGCCGATACCAGTTTGCCTTTGCGGATTGCGGCGATCTTTGGAGCGCGGGACTTTGGACTGTCGAGACTGAATGAGCGCGCGTCACCCAGGTCTTCACGGATGAAAACTTCGGTGCGGTCAATTGCTGACTGGATGGCGGCATCCGGCTTTGTGAAGCACATCCAGGCAATGCTCGCAGTCCCGGTGTCGTATTCCCACCAGCCGATAACGCGACCGCGGTCCATAATGGCGTGGCTCGGCATGTCGCTGATAAACGAGCCGGCGCCGCTTCGCATGAAATCGCGGTCGAGGTCTTCGTCGCCGAGAAGGCTCTTGAGATCGCGGCGAAGCTGGCCGATGCTGTCGAGGCTGCCGACCAGGGCATATTGGGGAGCCTTCGACGGTTTGAATGTTTCGAAAGCGGCGCGATCTTCCGGGAGCATAAAGTAGTCGCCGACCGGTTCGAGTTTGAGGGGCTCGAGGGCGGCTTTGGCGCTCTTAACGCCCAGGCCGGAGAACCATTGGAATTCGCCGTGCGTTGCGCCGCCGGTCCAGCGGAAGAAACGGCTGGCAAGTTCAATGAAGGAATCGTCCGCGGAGCGTTTGCAGTTCGTCAGCGGATTCGGTTTCCAAAGCGCGTATTTGTACCGCTGCCGGTCGAGACGCCCGTCAATGGGGATCCGGCGGATATCGCCGGCGGACTGCATGGCTCCCAGCGCGAGCGGGAGCGTGGTGGCCAGTCCCTTTTTAACGCCTTCGGGCCCGAGGCTTCGAGCGGCAGTTCCGACTGTGGCGCGGAGACCTTCGGGATCGAGCGGCCCTTCGGAAAGGGCCTGTGCGATGGCTTGACGGAGGTTTGCGATTTCAGCATCGGTCACGCCAAGTTTGCGGGCTACTTTCATTTCGTTCTCGCCAAAAGATTGACCCACTTTGAGGCCGAGCGCGTAATCAGAGGCGGGCAGGACGTAGGTGCAGCCTCGCGCGCTGGGGAGTTCCTGAATTTCGATGGCTGCGAGCGCGGCGTCGATTTCGGAGCGGCGGAGGCCTGCGCGACTGAAGAGGGTTAGATAGGGGCCGATGCCGGCGACGGATCGGGCCCAGCCTGCCGCTGCCAGAACTTCGGCGGCGGTCTTACCAGCCAGGGAGCCGTCGAGGCCTTGTTTGTGCCACCACCAGGCGCGGAGATTTGAGTTATCCATGTTCGGATTCATTTTAGGATGATCGACGTTTCAAAGATTCGGACTGTTTTTTACAAAACGCACTGCAGCCGATAAACTTTGCGTTAAAGTGCTGTGCGGCTGAAATCGTAAAAGACGCGAATGAGGTTGCCATCGAGATCGGCTGCGAGGAATTCGCGCAGCTTCCACGGCTTATCCTCGGGCTTCGAAGCGATCCTGGCCTGCGCTGCGTGCCACTCCGCGAAAAGTTCGTCAACCTCAGCCCTGCTGCTGAGGTTGATCCAGATAACGATGCGACCTGTGTTCCCGTAGGAATTGCGAAAGGAGCGGTTGGTGATAAACAACCTGCAATGCCCCCTCGAAACGCCCGCGATACCTCCCTCGTCATCGCCCCAATCGAAAGTGAAGCCCAGCGTGTTGACGTACCAAGCCACGGCTTTGTCGACGTTCGCCGCCGGAACCTCTGGGATGGCAGCAGGAAAAATCATGGATTGAGCATACTGTAGTAAGGAGTTTGTATGACCATTGCGAGAATAATTCTGGCAGGTTTGGTTGCCTCCACTCTGACGTTTGCTTTCGACGGCGACACTTTCGCGGCGAAGTTCGATAGCCTGCCGAAAGCCGTAAAGGAAACGGCGAAGGCCCACATGGACAATGCATTTCCTGTGAGCATCAGTTCGGCTCAAAGCGAGAAGGGCTGGGACTACCAAATCAATACGCGCGTAGACGGCAAATACCACGACCTGGTAATCGACGAGAACGGGAAATTGGTCGCGGTGAAAGATGAAGCCGATATGGCGTCCCTTCCCACCGCCGTCAGGGCCGCGATAGAGAAGCAGGCGGCCACCGCGAAAATCGTGACATTGGAAAAAGTGACGGAAGGCGGACAGGTCAGCTATGGCGCGGTGATGAGGCACAATGCCCAGGGCTCGACCGTTCAGGTTCGTGTTGCCGCCGACGGAACGGTTCGATCGAAGAAGTAAGATGGTGCGATGCGCCTGCGTCGTACCTGCTTCACTTTCATCCCTTCAATCGCGTGTTTGCTGACTGCTTCTTTGCTCAATGCCCAGGATGCGGGTCGCGGACGTGGCGCCGCGCCTGCGCCGATGACTTTGTCCATTCCGGCGTTTGCGGACGGCGGCCAGATTCCCGTTAAGTTCAGTCAGGCCGCGCCGGGTGTCGCTCCAGGAGAGGGCACATCGCCGGCAATCGGCTGGGCCAACGCGCCGGCCGGCACCCAAGCTTTTTTTCTCCACATGCATGATATGGATCTGGCACGCAACAAGACCACTGACGATCAGGCGCACTGGGTGCTGTGGAATATTCCGGCGTCTGCGACGGGTCTGCCCGAAGGCGTCCCCAAAGGATCGCAATTGCCCGACGGAAGCTATCAAATCAGCGCGACAGGACCGATGTACCGGGGGCCAGGCGCCGCCGCGAACGGGCCGCTGCATCATTATGTGTTTGAACTCTATGCGCTCGACACGAAGCTCGATGTGAAACCGTCCGGCGATGCGTTCGAGACGCGCGCGAACGTAATCAAGGCGATTCAGGGACACGTTCTGGGTAAAGCGGTTTACGGCGGTTTATTCCGACGCCCGCAATAATTCCCAGGGTTGGTATTCGCTATTCGCGAGGGTGGGGAATAATTAGAAGAACTTCGACGGGAGACACGCTGCCTCCGCGACTTGCGGGACGGAATTCCCATTGGCGAAGCGATTCCCAAAGGATGCTGGCGCCGGCTTCATCCGGAATCACTAATGAAAATTGTTCGAAACGGCCACTCGTGTTCACGATTGCATGCACCAGGGTGTAATCGCCTTTGAGCCCATCGATGGCGGGGCGCACCATCGTGAAAGGCCATGGCGGATCGACTGCGGCGACGGCGCCATTCACGCTCCCGCCCCGCTCGGTGTCCCGAACCAGACAGAATTGCATCACCCAGTTCTTGCGCAGGCCCAATTGCAGATAGACAGTGTAGACAACCTTCCCGGTCAAGATACCCGCGCTCTCCGGATAGGCGGCGGAAGCTCCGGTCCCCATCACAATAGAACTGTGGCGCCCGTTGACCGGCCGCGATATTTTCGAATTTTCGAGAGAAAGGGACGCACTTACAGGCTTCGGGATCTCGGCTTTAGGAAGTCCGGGCTGTGGAGTGCCCTCGGGCGCCCCGGAGGCTGTCGTCTTTCCGGTAACTTCCGGCGATTCAAAAGCTCCACCGGTGGCAGCCGGAACCTGCTCATGCTGCTGCGCCAACCCCTCCCCTTTCGCGGTGCCAGGCGCCGCGCCGGAGTTTCCGCCGGATGCTATCTGGTTCACGGCGGGAACCAGAATGTGAGTCTCGGCTGTAACTGCGGCGTCGGAGACAGAAATTATGCGACCGATGCCGGCCGTCTGCGACGACGTTGACGGAACGCCGGGGTCCGGGTCCGGTGTGGCGACTCTCATGGGCGTGGAAGCAGCGCGGAGCGCCGGCAACTTGGGTATCTCGATTGCGGGCGGCGCCATGACTGCGAGGTCGGCTGGCTTCAACTGTGGCGCGGCAAGATCCAATACGGGCGGCGTGTTCGAAGGTCTTGCAGCGGTGGATGCTCCGGGAACAATATTCTGAGTGGGGTTTTTCTCCCGCGCCCAGACCACCACATCGGGAACTTGCACCTTTTCGAACGGCTTACTGCGCAATGGCACGTCGAGTTGTACCAGCGTGCGGTCGCCCGCGGCCAACTTAGGCAGGTCAAAAGGCCGTGGCCGAACACTTCGTGCGCCGGATTCTGTCGAGGGCGCGACTGGCTTTTTCGGCGACTCGGTTGCAGGCTCTTTGCGCTTCGCGAAATAGAGCGGGGCGGTAGTAGTTTCGAGCACATGGAACGCGGTTCGCGGCAGAGGCTCCTGCCACTCTTCCCTGGCAAATTCGGATCGGGCGGCAAACAACGAGAACACAAGTAAGTGAAGAACAACCGATCCGGCAAACGCCCCCGGCCGCATTCGAGGCGCTGTACGGCTTATAAACTCCGGAGCGTCAATTGTTACTTCCAACCGAGCTACTTCCACCTGCGGCGTTGTATGGAAACACTCATTCAGAACGGGCGCCGGAGCCGGCTTCGATGGCCCGGGAACACTCCTGTCAGGGTCTTCCGGAGCCGACATGTTATTTCCTTTTAGCCGCCTTGCTCCGCGCCAGACGCAACACAGAAGCGCGCCCGATGCGACAATTGCGGCGGTAATATGACCCGCTTTTCCTGTTTCAGGTAATTCACGCCGATCACGCACGTTTCTTAATATACAATCGGTCGGAAAAGTTGCAAGCCGCGGGACGCCAACTAAGTTCCATAAGATACGGATGAAAAGGAACTTAGTACTATGGATACTATACAACTGTTATAGCCGCCTTCCTTTATACGCGTTTTAAGCCTGATCTGTGAATTAGCCGACACACTGAAATCGCAATAGTGGGAACGACCACTTATAACTTTCTGATTTGCTTGCTGAAACATCCACTCGCCCCTACTATCTTAATAATCGAGGCCAAACGAAGTGGACAAATTGGAACGAAATCTGAGTAACACCCGGATAAATCTGATATCGGACGATCCCACCCTGGCGTCAGCGCTTTGTTCCGTTCTGAGCCCTGACTTCGCGCTGACGTCAGCGATTCGGGAGGGGCGCCGGTGGCGGATTCCATCGGCTGACGAGACCGACGTCGTGCTTCTGGACCTTGACTCGCTGTCATCGGCTTCGAACACCGGTTCAGTTTCGCGCTGCTTCGCGACCGGAGCGCGTGACGCCGACACGGACACTCTTTTGGCCAACCTGAAAGCCAAGGGCCTTCCGGTTGTGGTTATCGCGGGCGACGATTCGCGAAGCCAGGCGCAGGATCTGGTGGAACACGGCGCTCACGGCCACGTGAGAAATCCACCTGTGATTCGCGACCTGAAGGCCATGCTTACCGCGGCCGCGGAGAACAGGCGCGTAAAGCACGAGCTGGAAAGAACGCGGCAGCGCCTGGAGAGCCTTACGGGGCTGGACCAACTTACCGGGTCCAGCGCGCCGATGCAACTTGTTTACAAACTGGTCCGTAAAGTTGCCAACCTGGAAACCTCGGTGCTTATTACAGGCGAAAGCGGAACCGGCAAAGAACTGATAAGTCGCGCTATTCACAATACAGGTAATCGCGCCCATCGGCGTTTCGTCGCCGTATCGTGCTCGGCTATTCCGGATACACTGATCGAATCTGAGTTATTCGGTCATGAAAAGGGCGCGTTCACCGGAACCAACGGCGCGCGCGAGGGCTACTTTGAGCAAGCGGGCGATGGCACGCTGTTTCTCGACGAGATCGGGGAACTCAAACCCCAAACTCAGGTGAAGTTACTGCGGGTTCTGCAGGAGCGCGAGTTCACCCGGCTCGGCTCGACCAGAAGCATCCCTCTGCGGGCGCGCGTGCTGCTGGCAACTCATCGCGACCTAACGCGGCTGGTAATTGAGGGACACTTCCGGCAAGACCTCTATTACCGAATTAATGTGATGAACATATCGGCTCCGGAACTGCGCCGGCGTTCTTCAGATATACCTGTTCTTGCGCGCTACTTCCTTTTAAAATATTCCGAGCAATTTCGTAAACCAGTGGATAACATCGAGCCGGACGCTCTCGCGATTTTGCAGCGATATCCGTGGCCGGGCAACGTTCGTGAGCTGGAGAATGTAATTCAACGGTCGATCATTATGGCGGATGGATATTCGCTGCAGGCGTCCGATCTGCCGGAAGAGGTGCGGGATGCGGAAGTCTCGGGCGCCCCGGAGGACGAGTTGCTTCCGAGCGGGTCTTTCGAGCGGCTGCTGCGGGATTACAAGGTGAAGCTGGCGTTTGAAGCGCTTCAGCAGTGCAATGGAAATAAGACATTGGCTGCGCAGAGCCTGTCGATCTCGCGCGCTTACTTACACAGGTTGATTCGGCCTCCTATGGCGGCGGCGGCGGAGCAAGGTGTTACGGAGATTCGGAATCATCTTTGCGCTTAAGGTGGAGCGCGCGACGTTCTGGACGGAGAAAGAATGAGGAGACAGCATGTCACGCTCAAGAGCAGGTTTGCTGATCGCAGGTCTCATTTGGGTGTGTACGACATGGCTGGTGATTGTTCCGGAAGTTCGCCTGGTGACAAGGCTGATTCAGGCCGGCTATTTTAATGAGCCGCGTGTTGACTTTTTGTATTTCTATACTTTGGGCAAGATGTTCAATGAGTATCCTGCCGAAAAGCTTTATGATTACGAACTGCAGAACCGGGTTCTCACCAACTTACAGCCCCATCCGGTAACGATTTACAGTCCAAATCCGTACCCGCCGTTCGTAGGGCTTCTGTTTCGGCCGTTTGCAAAGATGCCGTACACCCGGGCGCTTCTTCTTTGGTCTTTTCTTTCCCTGAGCATGTACCTCGGCGGAGTGATTGTAATGACCAGGCGGTTTTTTCCGGGTAACTGGTTACGCGGTTCTTCTATCTTGTGCTTTTCTCTCTCACTTTATCCTCTTGTTTTGACGTTGAATCTCGGGCACATTTCCACAATCGGATTCCTGGCGATTTGCCTTGCGCTGTGCGAGCAGGATCGAGGCCATCAATTCCGGGCAGGCATGTGCCTTTCCGCGTGCCTGTACAAACCCACCCTCCTATTACTGTTCATTCCGATGCTCCTAATCACGAAGCGGTACAGGGCTTTGGCGGGCTTTGTGGCCGGAGGCGCTGCCATGGCTATGCTCGTTACCCTGGCGCAAGGCCTTTCCGTTTGGACTGGCTATGCCAAACTGCTATTCGCCTTTGGGTCGGCTTCGTTCCATGCTCACCCGTACATAAATCGGCTTTATTATGTCGATCTCTCGACGTTTTCCGCGCTATTGCCGGGCGGTCGCAGATGGTTCGGGCTGGTACCGTTATTCACCGCGGCTGCCTGCGCATTCACATTTCTGGCCCGCGCCTGGCGGAACTCCTCTGTTTACCCGGGCACGCGCGATACTTTGATCTGGGCTACAACGCTGATGTGGACTATGGTGCTGAATGTATACGTTCCCATTTACGACTGTGTGCTTTTGGTGCCGGGCATGATCGCCACTTTAGCAACCTTAGACCGTGTTCCCTCTGGAAAGTCAGGCGCTTTGTTGAGACTTCTTTGGCCGGCGATCACTTTTTCAACCTGGGCTACAGTTCCAGTTGCTGAGTCGACGGGGCTTCAGCTGTTGACTCCTTTGATAGCACTGATAGGAACCCTGCAACTTGCCGCATTGCGAATTCACTCGCCAGATTTACACCTAAAAGGTGACTACGTTCCGGCGCTCGCTGCCGTATCGACGTAAACAGTTGTCTACACCTCCTCCAGTACCCGGTTCCGCAAGTCTCTGAGAATAAGCCAGCTAAATGTTGGCTTTTCACTTGCAGAACCAAGGCGATGAGCTCTGCGTCTTTTCTAGCGGGTGCAAACCCGCGTC
>Ga0105240_10002259_pt1 | contig 31243 bp, 26 predicted proteins | sample KBSC54metaG_FD_80426 | JGI IMG/M metagenome (GOLD analysis project Ga0105240, IMG submission 80426) | Corn rhizosphere microbial communities from Kellogg Biological Station, Michigan, USA - KBS C5-4 metaG | ecosystem: Host-associated > Plants > Roots > Rhizosphere > Soil | place: Michigan, USA... | reverse complement strand
TCCGCAAATGGGTTCGTTTTTTCAAACGACGAAATCAGCCGCCGCCTCGACTTCGATAAGCGCGTAACCGCGGCCATCGTCCTCTCCAGAAACGGCTGGCAACTGCCAAAACCGCATCGCACCGCCGATGCCGGTATGCCGAAAGCCGCCTAAAACCGTTTGGTTCCAAGCCGCCCCCAAAACCACTGGCCCAGACTTGCTCAACCGAATATCCCGACCTGCCCCCTCGCAAACCCAAAGTATGTTCCTGCGGGTTGGTCAGGCCGGCCTCCGGTCGCTACACAAGCTCTAAACTCAAGCGCCGACCCGCACCCGGCCACATCTGCCATCCGCCGCCCCTTTACCGAAACAACCTCAAATCCACCGAATCCGCCATCAACTTATACCCGGGGTTCGCCGGATGCAGATTATCCGGGGAATCCGCCTCCACCCGGAACTTCTTCGGATCCTCCTTATCCCGAACCGCCGCATCGAAATCGATCACCCCATCGAACCCCCTGCCATTCCGGATCCACTCATTAACCGCGCTCCGCACACTCTCCCCATACTCGTTGTAAGGGGCCGACCCGCCATACGGCGTCAGCGTGCAACCGATCGCCTTCACCCCATACGAGTGCGCCATCTCAATCATCTGCCGATACGCGGCAATCAGCGCCTCCGCCGTAATTGTCGGGGCGGCCGGCCCGCGCGACCCGCCCGTGATGTCATTGATACCCTCAAGCACTGTCATCCACTTCACGCCAGGCTGACTCAGCGCATCGCGATACAGGCGAACCACTCCGCTCTGGTTATCGCCCAGCACCCGGTTCCCCGATATCCCCGCGTTCACAACCGCCACGCCGGATGTAGCCTTGTTCGCATGAAGCCGCGCCGCCAGCAATGACGGCCAGCTTCCATTCGTTTCATGGGTCGATTGGTCCCCGTCTGTAATTGAATCGCCGAACGTCACCAGCGTGCCCGCATTTGCCGGAGCCGCTACATCAATCCCCGCCAGCCAGTAATAGCTCTCGCGCGTGCTCCCGTCCGCAATCTCTGGCGCGCCGGTGAAATCGCCTTCCTTCGAGATATAGGTCGTATGCAGCGCAAACGTATGGCTCGCCGGCGACACCACGTCGCCCGGCACATACAGGCTAACCGCCACTTCGGCCATCGCGGGAACATCCATCGGCACCGGATCGCTCAGCAGCGTTCCACCGGCATACAAAATCGCGCCAGGCTTACCCGCGAACGTCAGCTCATGGTCGCTTCCCCCCTGAATCGCCGAATCCCTCGCCCGCACTGCCAGATGCGCCGCGCCGAACGTAACCGACCCCGCGCCCAGCGCATTCTCCAGCCGTATGCGCACCATGTGCCCTCCGATACTGGTTCGCGCAATCATCCGGATCGTCTGATTGTGTACGCCTGCCAGCGGCGGCGGCACCGGAAACCGTCTCGCCGGACCCCTCGCCGCATCCGGGATGACCGGTGCAACAGGAGCTGGTGTGGTTACCGGAGCAGCCGCTGGCCCGCGCCCGCCGCCAACAGCCCGATAGAGCTGTTGCGAAGCTCCCCAGGTTGCCACCCAATGTTCCGCGCTCGCCCCGTGCAGCGCGGCCGCGCCGAACAGAAATACCACCCCGGCTGAAACTTTCATATATACCGAGTCATCCTATCGCGCCGAACGGAATCGATCGGGACAGACTCGCAGCGCCGGCGATACCGATTCAAAAAGCGGGCTGAACGCGATCACTAATGCTGCACGACGAAGGCCGCAAAAACGCATCGCTCTTCACAGGGAAATCCGTTCGGAAATGGGCCCCGCGGCTCTCCTCGCGCCAGAGCCCGCACTCCGCAATCAATTGCGCAATCAGCAAAATATTCCGCAATTCGATCTCCGCCAGCGATGGCGTTGACGTCTCCCTCGCTCCTTCGGACCAAATCCGCAGGCACGAAATCGCCGTATTCAGCCCGCCGCTGTCGCGTGAAATACCGCACTTTTCCCACGTCAGGGAACGCAGTTCAGTCTCACTGCACGCCGGCACGCGAACCTCCGGCCGAACCGCATCGACCGCCGCGTAATCGCCGGTATCTTCCCTCATCGCCAGACCCGCCCTTGCCCCGAATACCAACCCTTCCAGCAGCGAATTACTTGCCAGCCGGTTCGCCCCATGCACCCCGGAACAAGCCACCTCTCCAGCCGCATACAATCCCGCAAGCGTCGTTCGTCCGTCAAGATCGGTCTTAATCCCACCCATCGCATAGTGCGCGGCGGGATGCACGGGAGCCGCTTCCCGCGAAATATCCACCCCGTAAGCCAGACATGTTTCGTAAATACGCGGAAAGCGCTGGCGAATAAACTCCGGATCGCGCGACGTCACGTCGAGCCACACATGAGGCGACCCCGTGCGACGCATCTCAGCCACAATCGATCGCGACACCACGTCGCGCGGCGCGAGATCTTTCATCTCGTGGTAGCGTTCCATAAACGCTTCCCCCGCCTGATTGCGCAGCACCGCGCCTTCCCCCCGCAGCGCTTCCGATAACAAAAACCGCGGCACCCCTTCCACATGAAGCGCGGTCGGATGAAACTGCACGAATTCAATATTGTCGATCTCCGCGCCCGCGCGAAATGCCATCGCCACGCCGTCGCCGGTGGCGACATCCGGATTCGTCGTCTCTTTGAACACGCGCCCCAATCCGCCTGTAGCAAGAAGCACCGAGCGCGCCCGAATCTCGCGAAACACCCGGCCATCGAAGGCCACCGCGCCCGCGCAGCGCGAGCCGGACATTAACAGATCCGTAATAGCGGAGTAGCTCTCGAACCGGACGTTCGCGAACGACGCCGCTTTCTGATAAAGCGTGCGTGCGATTTCGCGCCCCGTCGAATCGCCGTGAGAATGCAGAATACGGTTGCGGCTGTGAGCGCCCTCGCGGGTGAATGAGAGCTTCAGTCCATCGCGATCGAACTCCGCGCCCCATTCGATTAAAGCCTGTATGGCAGCCGGACCTTCTTCCACCAGCGTATGCACCGCCGTCCGATCGCACAACCCGTCGCCGGCGTAGAGCGTGTCCTGCTCATGCAAAGCCACCTCGTCATCGTCGCTCAGCGCCACGGCAATTCCGCCCTGCGCATACTCCGATGAGGATTCCCGCAGAGAATTCTTGGCGACTACCAGCACGGTTCCGCAATTCGAGAGTTCTATAGCAGCCCGCAAGCCGGCAACGCCGGCGCCAATAATCAGATAGTCACAGTCCATCGCCACTGCGATTCTAACAACCGGCTGCCTAACGCTTTCACACGCGGACCGTCAAAACGGTAAATCGCTCAATAGGCGGTGGCGGGCGACTTACAACGTGTAGCAACTTCTGCCAGGTCTTGTAACAACGTGCTGTAACCGTGGCCGGCCTGAGCGGTTTAATCATGTGCAGTCGCTGGCGCGGACTTACTTAGCGGCTTCCCGGGGGGTAAGTCGCGTATTCAGCCTGCGCTTCTGGTCCAGCCGCTCCAGCCGACTCGCGGTCAGCAAAGCCGGCGCCGCCGGTGGAAAGGTTATACCCATGCGTCGTTTCTTCGCTTTTGCGCTATTCGTGTGTCTGGCCGGCAACTGCCGCGCCGATGACTGGCTAACCGTAAACCATTCCGGAACCGAATCCTTCAGGCAAGGCAAGTGGCAGGACGCTCTTGCCGCTTTCGAAAAGGCTCTGCCTCTGGCCACCCTTCCTGTCCAGCAAGCGATTTCCGCCAGCGACATGGGGGCTGCGCTTCACACTCTGGGGCGCATCCCGGAAGCCAAACCATGGTTCGAGCGGGCCGTCGCAATCTGGCGGACCCTGCCCGACCATTCCACGGAATTAACGGAATCCGCCGTGTGCCTCGCCGATACCCTGCGCGCCATGGGCGATTTTCGCGGGGCGGAGAATGAACTGCGTTCATTGCTTCCCCTCAACGTCCCAAACGAGCGCAAAGCCGCGCTTCTCAATGCGCTCGCCGACCTGCTGCGAGAGCAAGGCCGTAACAGTGAGGCTCGCGAATTCTTCAGCGCCACGCTTGCCCTGGGCGAACTCGCGCCCATCCGTCGAATCGATGCGAATTTAGGGTTGGCCGATATTGACCGCCAAACCGGAAATCGCACCGCCGCATTGAGAGAGGCCAACCTCGCGGCCACTCTGGCGCGCGATGCCTCGGACGCAAGCTCTGAAGCGCTTGCGCTGCGGGCGATCGGCAACACCTGGCGCGAGGCTGGCGATACCGCCAAAGCGGAGCCCATACTCCGCCGGTCGCTTGCCTTGTCCCGGCAAACACCGGTTACCTCGCCCCGGCAAATTGCGGCCGGGTTGAGCTGCCTCGCAAGCCTCTACCGCGATCAGGGAAAGTACTCTCTTGCCGAACAGCACTGGCTGGAAGCAATGCAAATCGAGATCAAAGCGGTAGGGCCCCGTCATCCTCAGACCGCCGTGATTATGGAGTCGCTTTCCGGTATTTACACCGTTCAGAAGCGTTATGCGGAAGCCGGCAAACTCGCGCGGACATCGTGGGAAATCATGTCGGAAACATTCGGCGAAGAGAGCGTGGCGGCTGCCGGCGCGCTTTCGACAATAGCGTTCGTGGAACAAGGCGAGAAGCGCTTGGATTCAGCCGCGGAAAAATACTCTGAGGCTCTGGCAATCTTTCGGGCAAAAGGCGATCCGAACGACACGAATATTCTCGACGCCATGGATCGCTACGCCTCCGTACTGGCCAGTTTGCACCGGAACAATGAGGCCAGGCAGTTGCGCCACGAAATGCAGGCCTTCAAGTTCCGATAAGCCCGAATTTTGTCCCTTACCGCGGCATGTTATACAAGAAGGTCATCTGCAACACAATCCGATCGCCCTTGAACTCCACCGGCAGTGGCGGCAGCGGATTCGACGCACTAATCGCCGCGACAGCCGACTGGTCCAAAGCCTTCGCCCCCGATTGTCCATTGAACACCACCTTCGTCACCAAACCCTGCTTCACAACCGCGAATTGCAGCACCACCTGGCCTCTTTGCCCCAGCCGCGCCGCTTCCGGATAAACCGCGAACCAGTTTCTCCGAACCGCCGCGATTACCTGCTGCATATAGGGCCGGAAATCCACGCCCATAGGGTCGCTCTTCAATTCCAGACTGGAACGGGGGCGCCCCGCGGAAGGCGGCAGATTCAACCCCGGTCCACTTCCCCCCTCGTCACCCAAATCTCCGATGGACTGCGTACCCGGCACACCCCCTGTGTGCGACAACGACTTCAGCGCATCCTGAACCGAAGGATTCGGGACCGCGATAAGTCCGGTCCCCCTGCCCGCGCCCGCGTGAGAAGGCGGGTTTACATCCTGCAACGCAAGTTTCTGCGATTCCTGCGGTTGCGGCGGCAACTGTCCCACCTTCGGCATCTGCGCGGTTTGCGGAGCCTGCACCGGCGCCTCAATCTTCGGCGGTTCAATCTCCTTAGGCTGCGCCGGTTTCGCCTGCGCGACCTGGGGCGGAGGCGGCGGAGGAGCCATCGGCTTCGGTTCTGCTTTAGCCGCCGAAGGAGCGGGCGCCGGTGCCTTCAAAACAGGTTTCGGCGCAATGGATTCAAGTGTTAGGTCCTTCGCCAGCGGAGCCTTGTTCGGAGCCTTTTGCGTTAACTCCGGAGGAGTGTAAAGCGGAGTAACATGCTCCACCAAAAATCGCTCCGGCGGCAGCGGCTTATATGGCGCGCCCTTAAAGAACATCAAAAAAAATATGAGAATAACGTGGAAAATACCGGAACCGACGCCGGCCGCGCGATGGCGCCGCCAGTCATCCGCGGCATCTTCTTCCAGCAGGAGATTGAGTTCGGGTTCCGTATCTGTAGAGGCGGATTTCGGCAGGTCTAAGGTTTCCATCCGGCGGCGGTCGGGTGAGAAGCTACAGTTTTCCCCACCACGAGCGCATGCTCCTCAATTTTAGCAATTACGGCGAGCGCTAACTCAAGGGTTTGACGCGCCACACGCGCGTTCAGTTTCGGTTCCTGCCGCGTTTCCACGGCGTCCAGAAACGCGTCGAACTGAAGCTTCAGCGGTTCCGCCGCCCGCACCTCCACCTGCTCGAACACCACCCCCGCGTCGCCCCCCACCGTGAACACCGCCGCCGCCTGTTTGGCGTAATCCACGGAAATGTACTGTTGAGGCTGGAACAGCCGCAGTTTACGCACCTTGTCAGTAGAAACCCGGCTGGCGGTTAGATTCGCGATGCAGCCGTCAGTGAATTCAAGCCGCACATTCGCGATATCCACTTTCGGCGAGAGCACGCTGATTCCCGCCGCGCGGATCTCCTTCAGATCCGACCGCGCAAACGCCAGAATAATATCCAAATCGTGGATCATCAGATCCAGCACCACATCCACATCCAAACTGCGGAGAGTAAACACGCTCATCCGATGAACTTCAAAAAACAGAGGCAGAGTCGCGAGCTTATCGAGCGCCGCCACCGCCGGATTGAAGCGCTCCAGATGCCCCACCTGCGCGATCCGCCCGTGCCGTTCCGCCGTTTCGATAATGCGGTCCGCCTCTTCGAGGGTCGCGGCGATCGGCTTTTCAATCAGGACATCGATCCCCGCCGCCAGCAGCGCGCAGGCGACTTCCGCGTGCGCAATTGTCGGGACGGCGATAATCGCCGCATCCACCCGCCCAATCACGTCTCGATAATCAGTTGCGGTGCCGGCCCCGTGCGCGAACTCCTGCGCACGCTGAATCTTCGCATCCACCACATAAGCCAGTTCCGCCCGCGGATTTTCAGAGACCACGCGCGCGTGATTCTTCCCGAACCCGCCAACTCCAATTACGGCGATGCGCTTCAACCTAACGCCTCCATCCCGGCGATTGCCAGGCCCGCCGCGTTCGCGTTCGCCACCAGTTCCTCACGGTCCAGCAACAGTGTGCGCCCCGCGTCCACTGCCAGCGCGGTAGTTCCGGTTTCCTTCATCACGTCCACAGTGCCCGGCCCGATAGCCGGAACATCAAAGAGCAAGTGCCGTCGTCGCGACGAGGCTTTCACCAAAACAATCCGCTTCCCTTCCACCAGCGATGCCGCGCGGCGCAGCATGGCATCCGTTCCCTCCATCGCTTCAAGAGCCACGCACGCCTTGTCCGCAATAGCCACGCTTTGCCCCAGATCCAAACTGGCCAGCGCATGCGCAATCTTCCGGCCGTAATCGAGATCGCGCTGTTCTTCCGCATCCGGCCTGCGCTTCGTGACCGCGCCCAAAGGCGCAAGCAGAGGCTTCAATAACAACGTGGAATCCACCAGTTCAATGCCTTCGTCCGAGAGAACTTTTTGAACCGCGCCGATGAGCGAATCGGTGTTCTTCGAGCCCAGCGTCAGCAGCAGTTTGGCCAGTCGCCAATCCGGTTTAATGGATGAAAAAATCTTCGCGTGTTTCACCTGGCCGGCCATCATGATCCGCGTGACGCCTTCGCGTTTGCAGAGATCGATCAGCTTGCTGAGCTCGCCCAGGGAAACCCAGTGACATCGCGCCGCGGCGGCTTCCACATCGGGAGCGGCTTCCTCCCGGATCGCAAACGCGATCGCCTCATCGCCTTGCTTTCGCGCCGTTTCGAGCGCGAGCACTGGAAAGCGCCCATTACCGGCGATAATGCCGTATTTCATCCCTTGATCACACCGCGCTCCGACGCTGCAATGAACGCGAGCAACTCGTCCGTCTCGGCGCAGGGCGGCACATCGGCTCGGATTTTTTCCACCGCCTGCGACGTATTGAGTCCCGAACGTGTCAGCAGCCGGATCGCGGTTTGCAGCGACTCAATCACACTCTTGTCGAACCCCCGGCGCGCCAGCCCTATCGCATTTGCGCCGAACACCTGCACCTCGGGCTGATGGCTCGTAAGTGAATAGGGCATCACGTCCTGCTTGATCACGCTGTAGGGGCCCACAAACGAATGACGTCCAATCCGGCAAAACTGATGCACGCCGCTGAACGGGCTGACATCCGCCCAGTCCTCAATCGTGACGTGCCCCGCCAAACCCACGCTGTTGCCCAGGATCACATGGTTGCCGATATGGCAGTCATGCGCAATGTGGGCATAGGTCATCAGCAGGCAGTCGTCGCCGATGGTGGTTTCGAGGCCGCCGCCCCTTGTGCCCCGGTGTATCGTGACAAACTCGCGGATCCTGTTCCGGTTGCCGATCCTTGTAAATGCCCGCTCCCCCGCGTACTTCAGATCCTGCGACGCCACGCCCACAGTTGAGTAGGGGAAAAAGACGTTGTCCTCGCCGATAATCGTCGGCCCTTCTATATAAAGGTTTGCCATCAGGCGAGTATGAGCGCCTATTTCCACCTCCGCGCCAACCACGCAAAACGGACCGATATCGGCTGTCGGATGAACGCGCGCCGCCGGGTCGAGAATCGCTGTGGGATGTACAGGCATTAAAGAACGGGTTCGGATTCCGAAGTTGATTTGTCTTCCGAAGTTGATTTGTCTTCCGGAACCGGCTTATCTTCCAGCTTGCACATCACTTCAGCCTCGGCCACCAGCGTGCCGTCGACGAAGGCCTTGCCCGCCATTTTCGCAACCGAACCCTTGCGCCTGATGACGCGCATTTCGAGGCGAAGCTGGTCACCGGGAACCACTGGCTTGCGAAATCTCGCCGCATCCACCGAAACAAGGAACACCAGTTTTTGATCGCGGTCCGGGATGCTCTTAAGCACCAGGATGCCCGCCGTCTGCGCCATCGCCTCCACAATCAGAACGCCCGGCATCACCGGGAAATCGGGGAAATGACCCATAAAAAATGGCTCATTGGCCGTGACGTTCTTGATCCCCACAATCCGCTCCGCTTCGAGCTCGATAATTCTGTCCACAAGAAGAAAAGGGTAGCGATGCGGCAGAATCTGCCTGATCTCTGTAACGTCCATAACAGTACGCGCGGGGCTAGACATGGAATACGCCAGTATAACGAGCCCCCCCGCGCGGAGATTGGAAATTATATGGCTTTCGGCAGGGTTCCACGTCCATCGGCGTCCATCCGGTGCGCCAATCTGGAAACTACTTCCTCAGATAACCGTCATCCCCGCTAATCCAGTCCTGCCGCGGCGGACTAAATAAATCCGTGGCAATCGAATCCTCCATCGCCTCCGCCATATGCGGCACGTTCGGCGGAATTCGCAGCGTCTCGCCGGCCTTCACCAGGACTTCTTTCCCGTCAACCTCAAAACGCAGCGCTCCGGCTTCCATCATGGAAACCTGCTCGTTCGGGTGCTGATGCATCGGCACCACCGCGCCCTTTTTAATTCGCAAACGCGCTACCGTCATATGCCCCGTGTGAATCACCTGACGGGTGAGCAAAGGGCTCATCGCTTCTTCGGGAATCGCGCTCCAGTTGTAATGTTCCATGTGAGGTAAGTATCCTATGGTTGTCCCATGAAGGGTATCGTGTTGGCGGGGGGAACTGGCAGCAGGCTTTTTCCCCTCACAAAGATTACCAACAAACACCTGCTCCCGATTTACGATAAGCCAATGATCTATTACCCCATCCAGACCCTGGTGGATGCGGGCATAACAGACATCATGGTTGTCACCGGAGGCAGAAACTCCGGCGACTTCCTGCGCCTGCTTGCCAACGGCAAGGAATTCGGCCTCAAGCATATCGCCTACACCTATCAGGAAGGCGAGGGCGGCATCGCGGAAGCGCTCGGCCTCTGCGAGCACTTCGCCGATGGCCAGTCCATCTGCGTTGTCCTTGGCGACAACATCCTGGAAAAAAGCATCCGCGCCGCGGCCGACGAGTTTCGAAAGCAGAAGCGCGGCGCGCGGATTCTTCTCAAAGAAGTTCACGACGCCAGCCGCTTCGGCGTCGCGGAGTTCGATGGCGACCGCATTGCCGGTATCGAAGAGAAGCCCGCCAATCCCAAGTCGAATTACGCCGTCACAGGCATCTACATGTACGATGCGACCGTCTTCGAAAAGATCGCGACCTGCCGTCCATCGCACCGCAACGAACTCGAAATCACCGACGTAAACAACGCCTACATTCGCGAAGGCACCATGAGCTTCTCCCCGCTCGACGGTTGGTGGACCGACGCCGGCACCTTCGATTCGCTGCTCCGCGCGGCCATTCTCGTACAACAAAGCAAAACGGACTCCTCCTCATGACAATCGCCGCCGTACCCGTCGAAATTCAGATCCCGCGTTGTGAAAACGGAATAGGCGACATCATCCTGTCTCCCGAATCCCCAAAGCTCATTCACGGGGTCAAGTGTTCCCCTCTAGCGGTGTGGCCAGACGATCGGGGTTACTTCCTCGAAGTCCAGCGACTCGGCCACGGATTGGCTTCGAATTTTCCTGCCTCAACCACGCAGATATCCGCCGCCCGCAATTACCCCGGAATTATCAAGGCCTTCCACTTCCACCGGTTCCAAACCGATTGCTGGACTCCCGCCGCCGGCATGATGCAAGTCGTCCTCATCGATCTTCGGCCCGATTCCTCCACCTTCGGCCATCGCAACACCCTCTACGTTGGCCAGCTTCGCCCCTGGCAGATTCTGATTCCGCCCGGCATAGCCCACGGTTACAAGGTCATCGGCATGGAACCCTCGATGCTGATCTACGCGACAGATCGCTTTTACGATCCGGCCGACGAAGGACGCATCCCGCACAATCACCCGGACCTGAACTACGACTGGGAACTGCAGCACAAGTAACGTGCGAGTCGCCCTCGATGCCACGCCCCTGATTTTGACCTCCGGCGGCCTCCCGCGATATGTCAGCGAACTCTCTCTCGCACTGGCGCACGAGTTTCCGCAAGACGAATACCTGCTCCTGTCAGACCAGCCTTTTCCCCTGCCGGAAGACGCCCCGCCGAATCTGCTGCGCGGTCGCGGAGCCCACGCGGAAATCGATCGCCGCTGGTGGCTTTGGGGCGTGCGGCAGGCCATTCGGGATGCCGGCGCGCAGCTCTTCCACGGAACCAACTTCGAGGTGCCCTACCTCTGCGAAACCCCGGCCATCCTAACCATTCATGACCTCTCTCCCTGGCGCAACCCCGAATGGCACGATTCCGCGGGTCGCGTCCGCCGCCGCACCCCGTGGCTGGTTCGGTTTCGCCGCGCCCGCATGATACTTACGGTGAGCGAGGCCGTCCGGAGAGAGATCGTTACGCATTTCGGCGTGCGACCGGAACAGGTTCGCGCCGTCCCGCTTGCCGCTTCCAGCCTGTTCAGGCCAGTCACTCCGGCGAGTTCAGGCCGTCCGTTCTTCCTGTTCGTAGGCACTCTGGAACCGCGCAAGAATGTCGCGGCGCTGGTGGAAGCCTGGCGCGCCACACGCGCCCAGACCGGCGCCGATCTTATCATTGCCGGCCGCAACCGCGCAGATTTTGTTCCCATCGACCCCTGCGAAGGTCTGAACCTTTTGGGGGAAGTGTCCGACGATGAATTGCCGCGCCTGTACTCGGACGCCCTCGCCTTCGTATACCCAACCTTTTACGAAGGGTTCGGTTTACCTGTGCTGGAGGCGCTGCAATGCGGTTGCCCGGTAATCACCTCACACGATCCTGCCGTTATGGAAGTGGCGGGCGGCGCCGCGATTCACGCCAACTCCGCGCACGAACTGGCCGACGCCATGTGCTCCATTGCCGCCAATCCCCAACTGCGCCGCCGTCTTCGCGCCGCCGGCCTTGCCCGGGCCGCTCACTTCTCATGGACCGCGACCGCCAGGGAAACACGCGCTATCTACGCCGAAATCCTGGCGCATTCATGAGCAACACCGGCAAGATCCGGTCGGTTTTGTTCCTCTCGCCCGAATCTCCCTACCCGCTCCACGGCGGAGGCCAATACCGCACCGCTTCTCTCATCCACTATTTTGCCGGATTTGCCAACGTGGATTTGATTCTCTTCTCCGAAAGCGGAAAACCCGCTCTGCTGCCGAAAGGGCTGGTTCACAGCCAAACGGTTATCCCTCTGCCGCCGCACGGCAAAGGAACGCTCGAACGCTATGCCCGCAATGCCCGCCGCGCTTTGTTGGGTGTGCCGCCTCTCATTGACAGGCTCGGCGGTCTCCGTTCAGCCATTGAGGACGCTATAGGTGCGAAGCATTACGACGTCGGCATAGTCGAACACTTCTGGCTCGCGCCTTACGTTCTAACCATGCGGCAGGCCTGCACACAAACGGTGCTCGACCTGCACAACGTGGAATCGATGCTCCACCAAAGCTGTGCCGAAATCGACCAAGGCCTGGTGGCGACCGGGCACAGGCGGTTTGCGCGTTCGTCGAGAAGGCTCGAAACGAAATACCTGCCGCAATTCTCCGCCGTGCTCGCGACTTCTGACGCTGACCGCGCCATAGCCCAACAAATCGCACCGGATGCCCGGATCTCTGTATATCCGAATTCTCTGCCGGCTGTAGCCGCGCCTCCGCCTGACAGCGACGAACCCGGCACAGTCATTTTCTCGGGTAACTTTGAATACCATCCAAATATCGATGCGGTCGAATTTCTGGTAAAAGAAATATGGCCGCTGATCCGGAGTCAACGTCCCGACCTTCGTTTGCGTCTGGTAGGCAGGGGAGACAAGTTCATTCGACATCTCATCCCGCCAGGCTCCGGGGTGGAACTGTCCGGCGAAGTCGAGAAGGCAATGCCGGAGATCGCACGAGGTCGCGTTATAGTAGCTCCACTACGGATGGGGAGTGGCACGCGTATCAAAATCCTCGAAGCGTGGGCGGCGAATCGCCCCGTAGTGGCAACTCCCCTCGCGGCCCAGGGTTTGAGAATAGAGGACGGGAAAAACATCGTGTTGGCCGTTACCGCACATTCCTTCGCCGATCAGGTGCTTCAACTTGTATCGAATGCCCCGGAGAGGGATCGCCTGGCTGCCCGCGGCCGGTTGACTTTTGAGGAGAATTACACATGGGATGCCGCCTGGGTGACGCTCGACCGGTGTCTGCAAGTTACGCGCTCTGAGGAAGTTAGTCGCTATACTGGATGAGTCTGATGCGCTTCGCTGTTGATGCACACGCGATCGGCCGGCATCTCACCGGCAATGAGGTATACGTGCGCAGTTTGCTGTGCGCGTTTGCCGAAATTGACCGTCGCTCGGAGTTCCTCGCGTACGTCTCGGAACCGGGCGCCAGGAAATGGATTCCCGAACGCTTTCACGTCCGACAGGTTGCTTCGAATCCCTACACCCGTCTCGGCTGGGATCTCGCACGCCTTACGCGCGTTGATAAGCCTGACCTGATTCACGTCCAATACACGGCGCCCCTCCTGGGCAGGGTTCCGATAGTGGTAACGGTTCATGACGTCAGCTTTCTCGAGCATCCCGAATACTTCACCTTGATTCGGCGTTCTCAGCTGCGGTACACGGTAGCCCAGACTGTGAAGCGGGCTGCCCGAATCCTGACGGTCAGCGAGTTCTCGCGCGATGCGATCCTGCGCGCCTACGATGTTTCGCCGGATAAGGTCCGGGTAATCCCTAATGCGGCAAACCCCGCCTTCCGCGTGATTGGACGCGAAAGGGCACAGGCTGCTGTGCGGGATCGCCTTCGATTCCATGAACCCTTCGTGTTTTCCGTGGGCGATCTGCAGCCCCGGAAAAATCAGATCGGTTTAATCGAGGCATTTTCCATGCTGTTGCGCGAATATCCGCAACTAAAGCACCATCTGGTTCTGACAGGAAAGGAAACCTGGTTCACCCCCAAAGTTCACGAAGCCGCCCGCAAGTCGGGGTTCGCCGATCGAATCCACTTCACGGGCTTTGTGGAAGATTCCGAATTACTCGAACTCTATAACGCCTGCGACTGCTTCGTGTTCCCCTCGTTCTACGAAGGCTTCGGCCTTCCGATTCTCGAAGCCATGGCGTGCGGCAGGGCAGTGGCATGTTCGAATACATCCGCCATGCCGGAAGTTGCCGACGGCGCCGGATTGCTGTTCAACCCTCACATGACCGGCGATATCATGCGGGGCATGGCCGACATTCTGCGCGATTCCGAACTTCGCGCGCGCATGGAACGGCTGGGTGTGCAGCGGGCCGCCCACTTTAGCTGGCAAAAAAGCGCCCGGGCCACCCTGGATGTCTATGCGGAAGTGGTTAGCGAACACAGTTCCGTTCGCGTAGCCGCCGCGGCCCTGGCTGGAAGCTTTCCGAAAAGATGAAGACCCGTCTCGCGATCCTGATGATCGCTCTGTCCATGAAGTCGGTTCCGTTTGCCGTTGTGGCCGCCAATGCGCCGACCGGCTTTCCGTTCACCGACGAAAGTCTGCGCTACACCGTCAACTGGCCAACGGGCGTTGCGCTTGGCGAAGTCCGAATGCAGGCGAAAAACGTGAAGGGCTGGAAGTTCGACATGTCATTGTCGGGCGGCATTCCCGGTTTGGAAATCAAAGATACCTACTCGGCCACGGCCAATGCGAATTTTTGCAGCGACACGTTCAATCGCGAGTTCCAGCACGGCAGTCGCAAAGGCAGCGAGAAAGAAACCATTGACCGCACTCACCTCCTGGTTTCCCGCGTCACTCTGAATGGTGGCGGTAAGAGCGAATTCCCGGTGCCCGATTGCGTGAAAGATGCTTTGACACTGCTATATTACGCGCGCCGTGAGTTGGGGCAGGGGAGAGTTCCCGCCGCCCAGCAAATGCTCTTCGGCGGGCTTTATCAGGTCGCATTAACTTACGCGGGTCCGCAGACGATCCAATCCGCCGGTAGGCCCGCCATCACGGATGAAGTCGTTTGCGACATCACGGGCGCGCGGTCGAGCCTGCGTTTTGAAATGTATTTCGCCCGCGATGCCGCCCGCACACCGCTTTTGGTGAAGGCGCCGTTCGCTCTCGGAAAGTTTTCGATGGAGCTGGTCCGCTGAATTCTCCGCGTGTCGCGTTTTTCTCTCCGATGCCGCCATCGAAGAGCGGTATTGCCGACTACTCCAGCGCCCTCGTTTCCGAGATGTCCAGGCGGGCGGACGTGACCGTTTTCGATAGCCCCGCGGTGGTCTATAGACCCGCGGCCTTCGATATTCCGCTCTATCACCTGGGCAATAATCCGCATCACGATTTCGTTTATGAGGCGGCCCTGAAGTATCCCGGCGTGGCAGTGATGCATGAAGCGAATCTGCATCACCTCATCGCTCACCTGACTATCAAGCGCGGCGACTGGGACGCCTACATGGCCGAGTGCGAACTCAATGGAGGCGCAAGCGCGCTCGCCTTCGCACGCCGCGTCCGCACGCTTCAAATCGGACCGGATTATGACGGCGTCGCGATGACGCGGCGTGTGCTCGATGCGTCCCGCGGCGTTATCGTCCATAGTCATTTCGTCGCTAAACAAACCCGAGCGCAGGGCTATGCGGGTCCTATCGCCGTGATCCCGCATGGCGCCTGGATTCCGCGAACGGACAGCCTGCCCACCCGGCACCTTCTCGGTCTGGATGAATCGACGCCGCTCATCGGGGCGTTCGGGTATCTCAAGCCTTACAAGCGCATTGCCGAATCGCTGCGGGCGCTGCGCCGCCTTGTTCGGCTGGATCCGCGGGTTCGCATGATTCTGGTCGGCGAACCGCATCCCGATTTCCCTGTTGACCAACTCATTCGAACCCTGGGTTTGACCGATCATGTGCGGATTCCGGGCTTCGTGCCGATTGAGAAGTTCGTGGATTACATGGGGGCGTGCGACATCATTTTGAATCTGCGTTTCCCAACGGTGGGCGAGACTTCGGGAAGTCTGACGCGTGCGCTGGGGCTTGGGAAAGCGGTTGTCGTCAGCGATATCGGATCTTTCGCCGAGCTCCCCGATGACGTGTGCCTCAAGGTCGCGGTTGGCTCTGAAGAAGAGGATCTGATTTTCGAATACCTCAACACTTTGGTTTCGCGGCCGGATCTTGCGCGCGCCATGGGCGCCAGAGCTAAAGCCTGGGTGGAGCGCGAATGCAGCTGGAGCGTAGTGGCGGATCAATACGTGGCGTTTTTGAACCGCGTTATTCGGCGTGAGCCGGAACCGGTTTCAGTGATCGTCGCCGCTGAGCCGGAACCCGAACCGGAGCCCGAACCCGAAGTGGAACATATCGAACCTGCCGGTCGCGCCGAACCCCAGCCCGAACCCCAGCCCGAACCCGAACGGGCGGCGATCACCCCGGAAGCGATCACCTCCTGGGTCAAATCCGACAGCCGCGATTACGCCGCCACCCACCAATCGCGCTTTGTTCACACCCTCCAAATCACCCCCAGGGGCGACGATTCGAAGTCGATCCTGGAGATGGGCGCGTACATGCAAATTACGCCCGCGCTCAAATTCACCCTTGGATATGGCACGGTTCGCGGCTGCTACTACGGACCGCAGGGCCGCACGGATCACAAGCGCCTCGAATCCGCATCGGGCGAAATTTTCGAATGCGATGTCGATCATTTCGACGCCGAAAAGCATATCTATCCGTACCCCGACGAATCCTTCGACACGGTGCTTTGCTGTGAACTGATTGAGCACCTGTTCGAAGATCCGATGCACATGATGAGCGAGATCAGCCGCGTGCTGAAACCCGGCGGCCATTTGGTGCTCACAACTCCAAACGCAGGCTCGCTGCGAGCAGTATCGGGCATCCTGCTCGGGTATCATCCGGCTTTCTTCCCCGCGTATATCCGGCCGCGTAAGGATAACGAAGAAGCGGAAGCGCGGCATAATCGGGAATACGTCCCAATGGAAATTCAGCACCTGCTCACGGATTCCGGCTTCGATCTGGTCAGTCTTGAAACAGGTGAGTTCCTCGACGCGCCGCACCCGGAATTCGGCTGGGTGACGCATCTTCTGGAACGCTACAACCTGAGCCACAATCTGCGCGGCGATGGCATTTACGCCGTGGGCCGCAAAGCCGGTCCGGTGAAGAACCGCTGGCCGGGCTGGCTCTATGCGTAGCCTCGCGTTTCAAAACGCGGAAGTTGGCATTGATACCGGGGCTATAACGGTTCGCTGTGCGCTCTCTAATCAAACGGACGGGCTGCTGTCCGCGGCGGAAGGCTGGGCCATCGGCTATCACCTGTTCGACGACCCCACCGGCACCCTGGTGGTGGATGGTGAACGCATCCCTCTGCAACTGGCTGCGCAAGCCGCCCGGCCGGTGTACATGCGTATCGCGACGCCGCGCGAGCCTGGCGAATACAGCATCTATATTTCGGCCATGCGCGAACACGTCGCCTGGTTCTACGAACAAGGCTGGCCGTTCCTCAAAGTCGATTTCAACGTCAACGAAGCCGGCGATCCGAAATTACTGAGATCGCGCGTTACCGACCGGCGCGCGGTACGGATGCGGCGGTCCATCCGCAGCCTGGGCCGGGCGTTCACGCTCCCGTTCCAGGCCATTTGGCGCAACCGAAGCCTCATCAGAACGCTGGTCCGCCGAGATTTCCTAAGCCGCTATACCGGATCCTTTGCCGGAGCGTTCTGGGCAATCCTAAACCCGCTGCTTCTCATGCTGACCTACTTCTTCGTGTTCGGCATCGTGATGGACGCGAAGTTTGACAGCGACCCCAGCCGCACCGGTTTTGCGCTTTACTTCCTCGCGGGAATGCTGCCCTGGCTCGCCTTCAGCGAAGCCGCGGGGCGCGCGCCGTTCGTCCTGCTGGAGCACAGAAACTTCATCAAGAAGCTCGTATTTCCGGTGGAGACCTTGCCGGTGAATGTCGTAGTGTCCGGTCTGGTGACTGAGTTCTTCGGGCTGATTCTGTTCGCGATAGCGCTGCTTCTGATTCGTGGCCGCGTCCCGATGACCATCGTATATCTCCCGCTGATAGTTGTGCCCCAGATACTTTTCACGGCGGGTTTGTCGTGGTTTCTCGCGGCGCTTGGAGTTTTCGCGCGCGACCTTGGCCAGATCATCGGGTACCTGCTCACCGTCCTGATGTTCCTGACCCCGATCTTCTACTCCGAGAGCAACATCCCGGCAGTGGCCGCGGGATTCATTCGCAAGAACCCGATCTATGTCCTGGTACACGCCTACCGGTCGATTCTTCTGGAGGCCAAAGCCCCGGACCTCATCTCTCTTGGCTGGTTCGCGCTGGCCTCCATCCTGATCTTTGTTCTGGGCCACGGCTGGTTTTATAAACTGCGCAAGTCCTTCGCCGACCTCATCTAATCCGCCTGAAGATTGTTTACAGTCCAGGGTCCCCGGAGCGTGTTACGCTACACCGTTGCCACTATTACTGATTCTGTTCGCCGCCAGCGGCTGTTCCGCGCTGATTTATGAGGTGGTCTGGTACCAGAGCCTTCAACTGGCCATCGGCTCCACGTCCGTGTCGCTCGGCGTGCTGCTCGCAACCTACATGGGTGGCCTGTGCATTGGAAGCCTGTGGTTTCCGCGCCGCCGCTGGACCCAACACCCTCTGAAGGTCTACGCGGGACTGGAGGCGGGAATCGCCGTCTTTGCATTCCTGGTGCAGACGCTGCTGCCGTTTTTAAGCCGCGCGTACGTCGCCGGCGCTGAAAGCGGACTGCCCGGCATGATGCTCCGGGGCCTGCTCGCCGCCGTTTGCATGCTGCCCCCCACGATCCTGATGGGGGCGTCTCTTCCCGCGATCGTGCGTTGGATCAAGGGCACACGCGAAGGCGTCGCGTGGTGGGGCTACCTTTACGGTGGCAACACTCTCGGCGCTGTATGCGGCTGTCTCTTCGCCGGCTTTTATCTGCTCCGGGTGTATAACATGGCAACCGCCGTTTATGTGGCGATGGGGATCAATTTTGCGGTTGCGGTAGTGAGCTATCTGATGGCCGGCGCGATGTTGACTCCCGCCCCCGCCGAAGAGCCTCTGGACAACGAAGCGCCCGCCGTCGCGAATTCGAACTGGCCGGTCTACCTGACCATCGCGCTGTCTGGCGCCACCGCTCTCGGGGCTGAAGTCGTTTGGACGCACCTCCTCGGAATGCTGCTGCTCGCCACTGTCTACGTGTTCTCGATCATCCTGGCCGTCTTCCTCGCCGGGCTGGCGATCGGCAGTGCGGCGGGTTCGGCCCTGCTCAAAAAGATCAAGCCCCAGGCGGCGCTCGGATGGTGCCAGATCTTCCTTGCCTTCGGCATGGCATGGACTGCCTACGCGATCATCAATCAACTCCCGTTCTGGCAGGATGACCTTCTTGTAACCAACAATCCCTGGCACATGTACCAGCTCGATCTAAAACGCTGCATCTGGGCGATTCTTCCGGCCACGCTGTTTTGGGGCGCGAGTTTCCCCCTCGCATGTGCCGCGGTCGCCAGACCCGGTGAAGATTCCGGCCGCTCTGCCGGCGGCATCTATGCGGCAAATACCCTCGGCGGAATCGTTGGGGCGCTGCTCGTCAGCCTTGTGCTGATTCCTGGTATCGGCTCTCAGGCGACCGAACAGGTGTTGCTCGTGGTAGCCGTGCTCAGCGGTTTGGTGGCGCTTGTGCCCGCCATGCCGAAATCGGCTCCGTCGTATCTCGCGGTTACCGCTTCGGTTCTGGTGGGGCTCTTTTTGGCCTGGGGCATCGATCCCATCCCAGGCGATCTGATCGCCTATGGCCGGCGAATGGCGGGCAACAAAGGGCAGTCCACCATTCTCTATACGAAGGAAGGACGTAATTCGTCGGTCGCGATCTCGCGCTGGAACAACGGCACCATTTACGTCAACGTAAATGGTCACGTGGAAGCCACCACGGAGATCTTCGACATGAAGCTGCAGCGCATGGTCGGCCATCTGCCCGCGCTGCTGCATCCGAATCCGAAGTCCGTGCTCGGCATAGGTTTCGGGGCGGGCGTTTCAGCGGGTACGTTTACTCGCTACCCGGGTATTCAAAAGATTACTGTTTGCGAAATCGAACCTGTGATTCCACCTGCTTCGACGCGGTTTTTTGGGGATCAGGACTACCTTGTCGCGAAAAACCCGAAGACCCACATCGTGTTCGATGACGCCCGCCATTACCTGCTCACCACGACGGATAAGTTCGACATCATCGCTTCCGATCCGCTGGATGTATTCGTGAAAGGCACGGCGGCTCTTTACTCGAAGGAATACTTCGAATCTGTCAGGAGCCATCTGAACCCCGGCGGCTATTTCTCGCTCTATGTGCCGCTCTATGAGACGGACGAGCCCACTATTCAGAGTGAATTGAAGACCTTCTTCGAGGCCTTCCCGTATGGTTCCGTCTGGGCCAACCTGCGCGATGGACTGGGCTATGACATGGTCTTCATGGGGCAACCTGGCCCCTTGAAGATTGACCTCGATACGGTGCAGCGGCGGTACTCATTGCCGGAACATGAAACGGTCCGGCAGTCGCTAAGGGACATCGGTGTGAACAACCTGTTCGATCTGTTCTCCACATACACCGGAAGCGCGGCCGATCTCGCCCCGTATGTGAAGAACGCGGCCATTAACACCGATGGCGATTTGAAACTCAGTTATCTCGCGGGCTGGGGGATTAACGCAACTCTGGAGGACTATTTGTATCGGCAAATGCTGAAGTACAGGAAGACTCCGACAGATGTTTTCACCGGATCTGCCGGGAACGTCGAGACCCTGCTGGCGGCGGTTACGAACGGCCAATAAGCGCCCACGTCCGCTGTTGAAAACGCTACACGAGACTTCGTCGCCTTAGCCGACCTCCGGTCGGCTCGACTGGCTGGAAAGCCAGTCCGCGGGCAGGAATTGCCTGCCCGCGTTTTCAGTGAGACGCGGCTGAAGCCGCGTACACCTTCTACTCTGTGCCGTACGAAATTTCAATTCGTCTGGCGCGCATCGCCGACCACACCACCACGAACGCGGCTAACAACAGGATGTTCGCGATCGCAACCGCCGCGGGCGCGGGATCGATATCGAAGATCAGCAAGTTGAAAATATTATTTCCGTTGTTTCTCGGCGCCGGAATCGAAATCGGGCATACCGATTTCAGCCAGTAAATGACGCTGATCTTCTTCAGGATCGCCGGAAGAATGCCGTTCAAGCCTTCCCAAACCAGTATCACGGCCGCCGGAATCAGCGGGTTTCGGAACAATACGCCCGCCGCCAGAAAGATGCTGCCGTAACCCACACACGCGAGCGCTGTCGCCGCGAGGTAAGACACAAGGTGCGACATGCCCGGCCCGCCGAACATGTAGGAATTCAGCAGAGGCGCCGGGTGATGAATAAACATGCCGATCCATTGCACCAGCACGGAGCCGCAGAAAATACTGATCGCCGCCACCAACCCGGAAAGAAATTTGCCGGCCAACAGTACTTCCCTCCGCACAGGCGCCAGCAGGTAGTAGTGCAGGCTTTTGTCCACCATCTCGCCACGAAAGAGATTCATGAAGATGCCCACGCAGCCGAAGAATACGGCGATCCGGAGATAGAAAAACTGAAAGATCCCCGCGAAGATCTGCACGTCGACTCCCAGCTGATCTGTTTCGTGGCCGATCATCCAATGCGCAAACATCGGCACCGCCGGCGAGAGCGCCAGGAGGTAAATCCACAGCCCCCGCCTTGCGAAAAAGGTCTTGGATAAATCGATTCGCATGATGGCGAAGACCTGACGCCGCCACGTGGAAAACTGGTTCATTTCGTGCTCTCCCCGGTGCCGATCAGATACTCGTAGACAGACTGCGCATCGTCATCCGCCGGCGCGACCGATTCGATCTGCACTCCATTCAGCGCAATGTGGTTCAGCAGCTTATAGAAGCTTTCCGCATGACGCGTGCGAACGAGCAAACCCGCCTTATCGGCATGAAGCTTCGCTTCCACCACCTGCTCATGCGTGAATAACTGCGCCGCCAAATGTTCCGGCTTATCGCAGCGGATCAGGATCTGCATGGGCTGTTCGGAGATCTCATCGCGAACGCCGCGAATCTGCCCCTCAGCCACGACGTAACCCTGACTCATCATGATCACCTGATCGGAAATGAGATCGACTTCGTGCAGGATGTGGCTCGAAATCAAAACGTGCGAGCCCTCGCTCCCCAGTTCCTTGAAGAGCGCGATCGTCTCGGCGCGCGCCAGGGGATCGAGACCATTCAGAGGCTCATCGAGGACCAAAACCTTAGGCCGATGCGCGATCGCCTGGGCGAGCTTAATGCGCTGCCGCATGCCCTTGCTAAAGCCCGCGATCCTGCGCGGGGCGGCTTCCCGCAATCCAACGCGATCGATTGCCTCCCACGCCAGGCGCTCCGTATCCGCGGGGCTAAATCCGAAAAGCCGCAGATAGCTGTGGACGAATTGCCAACCGGTTAAGCCGCGCGGGAATCCATCGTACTGCGTCGCGTACCCGACGGCGCGGAAGTAAGTCTCCGGGTCTTTCGGCGACAGCCCGCAAACAGAAAGCCGGCCCCGCGTTGGCCGCAGCAGGCCGGAGATCAAATTCATGAGTGTGGTCTTGCCGGAGCCGTTCGGGCCGACGAGGCTGGTAATGCCTGGCGGTATGGAGAGGTTGACCTTATTGACCCCAAGCACCTCGCCATAGAACTTGCTGACGTTGTCGAGCAGGATCTCTTGCCCGCTTTGATGCGGAAGGTTCATCCGGCAACCTCACAGACCCGAAGTTTACGGTTGATGAGCAGCAGCAGCAGACTGCAAAAAACGATGATGGCGATCCATGCGTTGAGAGGCGAGATCGGGTCGTCGTCAGCAGAGTGACCGAAGAGGCTGGCAGCAGCGGTGGAGAGAAGATACTGGATGTCGAAGTAGTAACCCGCACCATTGCGCATCACCGCATTGATGACAGCGCCGAAACCTTTTCCCGCTGCGAATACCCCCAGAATGAGTGCGCCCGCCACGAGTCTCCAGCGCACAAATGCCGACATGGCCAGACCAAGCAGAATTAAAACCGCCATCAGCAGAAGGCTGCTCAGCACAATTCCGGTCCCGAGATACGAGTTCTTCGTGAACCAGTTGAAGCCCACCAGAGACGACTGCACGATGAAGCAGATCAGCAGCGGCGCAAGCGTGATTGACCCGATCAGGCTGCCCAGGACCATTCCCTTGCCGAGGATATATTCGGCGCGCGAGAACGGCCGGGACAGATACATGGGAAGCGCGCCGTTGGCAAGATCGGGCGCCACGAGTGTTGGCCCCACGAATGCGGTCAGCAGACCCGCGAGAATGCCCTGGAAGGAGAGCAGGTTTTGGAACCACGCGGCGTCGATTTTGATAAAGCCGGGTTTCTCGCCGGCCATGGAGAGCACAGACGCGTTCTGATTGAGATAGAGCACGCAGAGACACAGGAGCGGCGCAATGAAGCAGCCCACGTAACCAATCAGCAGAAAACGGGAACGGAAGACAGCTTTGAACGCGTAGCGCTGCAGCACCAGAAAGCGCCAAGCCGGGTTCGTGAGCGCGCCGGAATAGCCTCGGTAAGTGCGTTTGTAAACGGCCATTGTTATGCCATCGCTTTCAGGAAGATATCTTCCAGGCTGTCGCGCCGGAAGTTGAGGCGGCGCAACTGCACATCGCGGTCGGCGGCAAGACGGTAGATGTCGCGAACCTCAATTCCTTCCGGCAGTACCGTCTTGATCCGACCCGGTGTTGTCACCGCGCAGGCACATCCCAGTCGTTCAATCGCATCGGCGAAAGTGCCATCGTCGCCCTCGGTTTCAATCTCGATAAAGCGCCGGTTCGACGCGCGTTCCTCCTCCAGATTGGAGTAGTGAACAATCTGACCAGCCTTGAGAATAACGGCCTCTTCGCAGGTCTCTTCGATATCCCGCAGCAGGTGCGAACAGATCACCAGATGCATGGTACCGAGCGCGCGCATCTCCTGAATGAGCCTGATCATGCGGAGGCGCGCCTGCGGATCGAGACCGTTGGTCGGTTCGTCGAGTATTACCAGCTTCGGCCCATGAACAATGGCCTGGGCCAGCTTCGCCATCTGCTTCATGCCAAGCGAATAGGCGCCCAGTTTGCGATATCGCGCCTCGCCCAGGCCGACGTAAAAAAGAGCTTCGTGCGCGCGTTCCAGCGCGGCTTCGGCTGGCAACCCGGAGAGTTCCGCCGCCATCCGCACATACGAAATCGCAGCCATATCCGAAATAAACGAATCGTTCTCCGGCATGTAGCCGATTTGCGCCCGGATCTGTCTTGCGTCCGTACGCACATCGTACCCGAGCACTCGCGCCGTGCCCTGCGTCGGTTTCCAAAAACCCAGCAGCGTGTTGATCAGCGTACTTTTCCCCGCGCCGTTCGGGCCCAGCAGGCCGACCGTCAACCCGCGAAGCTCGAGATTCAGCCCGCGCAGAATCTCTCGCTTGCCGATCCTGACGTGTAGCCCCGCGAGCTCAATTACCGGTTGTGTCATTTCCGTTTGGCTCCCGAGCCCATCGCTCCCGAAAGCATCTGCAGCGGACCCGCGCCCTGCATGGAGAGCAGCGTTTCCAGATTCATGCCGAACAGCGTGCCCATGGTTGCCACATCGATTCGGTCCGGCGCAGCCCAGAAGCAAATTACTCCTGGGGTGTCGTTCAGCATCGGTAGTTTCGCCGCGTTCGTCTGGCCCAGAAGTCCGGCGACAGGCGCGAGGGTTTGCCCCAGGTTGTGGTAAATTACGGCGGAGAAATCCGAGTATCCGTCGTGCGGTAACTGTGCCCGGAACCCATCCGACTTGAGCAGCGTGTAACCCGTCTGCCGATTCTGAATCGACCGAATCAGCAACTCATGATTCGCGGCGGCCAGCCAGTATCCGTCGATAAACGTCCAGTCCGCCTCCCATGGCAGCTTCTCGAACTGCAGGCGGTAGAATGTGCGGCCATCGGTGTCGGATTGCGTTAGCTTCAGGTCGCCCGTCCTTTCGCGATTCGGCTGCGCATTGAATTCTGAGGCCAGCTTCGCCATGGCGGATTGCAGGCGTTCCGGGTAATAAACTTCAGCCGCGAGTTTCCAGCTTGGCACGGGGAGCAGCGGTCCGTCGAGTGCTACCGTCACCTCGCCGGCGAAGACACTTGCAAGATCGGATTTGAAATCGTAGCCGCCCGCCGCCTTCGACATCATGTTTGTCAAATCATCGGCTATCAGGGAAGGGTTCTTCAGCAGCAGTGAAGCCGCGAATCCGGCATCGGGAGAGATGAATTCCAAAGACCCCATGGGACCGGGAGCGGAGAGCCAGGAAGCGACGCCCTGCCGGTTTCGCGAGAACGTGACGGAGGCGCGATTCTCGGTGTTGCCTCCGATGGTCTTACTCTCGGCGGTGAGGAAGCGAGCGTCCGAAATCCCCGTCAGTTTCGGTTGAGCCTGGGGGAACGCCGCGAGGTCCGCGCCGAACAGCCAGCCCGCGCCCTGTGTGTAAGAGGGCGCCAGTTTTGCATACAACGCGGTGCCGGTAAAGCCGGCGTTCTGGCCCACGCGACCGAGGTCGGCGGGGTCCGCCGCGACCACGAACAGGCCGTTGTCGAATCGCATATGGCCTTCCAGACCCGAAGCCACCGGTTGAGATTTGAGGAACGAGTCAAGACCCGGCCTGGTCAACTGCGCGATCACTATGGGCGATGCGTTGTGACCCGTTGACGTGGCGGCGATGACAATCTCGTTGCCCAAATACGCGCTGGCCGTCTCTACCTGATGAATCATGGTTTCGAATTCGTTTCGCCGCGCGGCCGGCACCTGGTTCCACCAGGCGGCGAGCGATTCGCTGGTCTTTAGCCGGTCATGGAAAATCTGGCTGGCCTGAGCGATAGTGCCACCCAGATTCGGAATGGCTGCGATAGCGGCAACGTTCGCCGGCAGCATGGGTAGCAGACCCGATTCAAAACGCAGGCCGGCCGGTGGGATTGCCGCGATCTGACGACGGATTTCGGCCATATCGCCCAGCAGCGCCATGTATTGCGCGGAATTACGGCTCCATTCGAACGAAGTTCGCACCGGCACGGCTCCCATGTCAGGCGAAGTGGCGGTAGTATCGCCGCGATGCAGCACGTCATGCTGCTTCCCGTGATCCACCCAGACGGTGCCTTCCACAACGGCCACACGCGAGCCCTTGGTGCCGGCATCGACCGAGAAGACCGTGCCCTTCACGGAAACATTGCAATCGGCTGTGGCGACCTGCAAGGCGCCCCGCCGCTGTTTCGCAGCTTCGACGATGATGTTGCCCAGGTCCAGGTGAATGGTGGAGCCGCTCCAGTTTCTGGTAACGGAAATTTGCGCGCGTTGGTTCAGTTCAATTTTCGAACCGTCATTGAGGTGCAGCACCGCTGTGGAATTCCGCGCGGTTCGGACCGCGTCGTTCTCGGCCAGTTCGGCGCCGGGCGCGAGCGGGATCAGGGCGTTGCCGGAAACCTTATAGATGGCGCCATCCACTGAATCGAGAGTGGCGCGCGGACCGCCGCCGAGGGCAGGGTACTGCGTGAAACCCCAATACGCGGCCACGCCGGCGGTGAGCACCACGGTTGCCGCTATTGCCCAGGGAGCATAGTTTGTCTTTGCATTGCGGGGGGCGTTTCGGGGCGCGAATTCAATTACATTGCGCGCACCGGCGCGGGCATTCGCCAGAGATTTCCGGCAATTTACGCACTCGCGGGCATGTACTTCGAGCAGCATCTTCCGCCCCGTGTCCAGCGTTCCGGCGAGATATGAGGGAAAGAGCGATTCGAAATCGGCGCAACCTTTAATGGCGCCTGTCGAAACGGTTGCCGCTTCCTTCGGGAACAGCCGCGCCCGGACATTGTGGGCCGCGTGGTCGATCTCGGCCTGCGTGGGCTGTTGGCGCCTCACGTCGTTCAAAATTTTGTCGAGATTCATTTGAGACCCCCCAATGCCTTGATTTCTTTTTGCAATTGCTTTCGCGCCCGATGGAGTGTGACCCCGACCACCAGACTGGAAACGCCGAACATTTCCGCGATCTCTCCGTTTGAATGCCCTTCGACGAACCGAAGCGCGAACATCTCGGCCGCGCGTCCGCCTAGAGTCGCGATGGCGAGGCGAAGGACTTCCCTTAAATCCCTCTGGGCACCCTGATCCACCCGCGCGTGCGGTTCGGGGGCACTTTCGAGCGGGACGTGCTTCGCGGCCTTTAGTTCCAGAAGGTTCAGCGACGCGTTCACCGCCGCCCGGGAGAGGTAACCCTCCACGTTTTCGACCGCGTCGATAGCCAAATCCCGCCCGGCCAGACGCAGGAAGACGGTTTGGAGGATGTCTTCGGCATCGGCGGCATTGCCCGTCACGCGGTATGCGACCCGGAAAACCATGGCATGGTGCTGGTCAAAAGCACGCTCCAGGGCGTCGGGTCCGCCAAATCGGGCTGCGGCAGGGTTGGGCACGGAGGAAATCGACGATACTCCAGTTGCCAGTTGCATTCACCAGAGTAGACCGGAGAGTCGGCTGGGTATTACAGAAAAGATTTCATGAACTTGCGATGACTCGTGTTATTTGAGCCCCGCGCGCTCAATCCCCCTGCGGGCTTCGCGATTTCGCATAAATGTATCCCACACAAACCCGGTCCGCAGATTCTCGATCATCACCATGGTGATGCCTGTATCGATGCCGACCACATCGGTGTCATACCAGTTCTTCAGCGGATTAAACGCATTCACGAACCCGTACCGGCACCAGCACCGGTTGCCATACCGGTTCTTCATATTTTTCAAAACGCGCAGCGTCGCCTGCGGCATAAACACCAGCGATCCGGCAGTCGCGCTCGGCACTACGCTGCCATCGATGGGACCCATCTGCGGCGGTCCGCCCCAGACCACATACCCGTTCTGCGAATCTGACGCGGTGATTCCCCAAAGATCGTCCGTATAGTCCGGAAACTGGCTGGCCAGCTCAAGACAGAACCGCCGGTGTACTTCAGTCGCTGTCACGGAATTCTGAAAATAGTCGGCGTACTTGTCGCGCTTGCCCCGAAGGTCGAACCAGGCCTGGGAGTACTGATGCACAAATAACGGCGCGAAGGACCCGATATACCGCAGCCCGTCGTACTCGAAGACGGTTCGCTTCCACCCCGTCCACGCTTCGAGCGGCAAAGGGTGGGTGGAGGAACCGAGCCCCAGCAGGTACATCATCATCAGTTCGCTGTAGTGGTCCCAGCGATACGGCAGGAACCCCGCCTCGGGCGACCAGCCGTGCGAAAGCAGAGCGGTATCCTCCGAAAGCCACGTCCATTCCACACGATTGAAGATTTCATTCGCCAGAGTGTAGACCTCCTCATGGCGAAATTGCTGTCTGCACGTCAGTACGCCGCATAACAACATGGCGGTGTCGATGGAAGAGATTTCCGAATCCCAGATTCTCTCGCCGGTCTTGATGTTGCCAAAATGATAGAAGAAGCCGCGGTGGTTGGGCATCTCTTTCCAGAGGAACCGCAAAGTGGCCAGCGCCCGGCTCTTCGCGGCCTGATAGGAAACGTAGCCGCGCTTCTCTCCAATGCAAAGCGCCGTCAACCCGAAGCCCGTTGCCGCAATACTGGCGACCACGTTGTTATCGTTGATGCGCGTGTTGCAGCGATCCCGCGTCATACCGGTTTGGGGGTCCGACTGCTCCCAAAAATATTGAAAATTTGCCTTCTCCAGCTCTTCGAGAAATGCGTCGTCCCCGGGCGAGAGAATAAAGCCCGCGGGCTGGGGCACGGCGGCCGGCAGCAACCGCGCGGCCGACCCGGCGCCGAGCGCGGCAAGCGCCGCATCTCGCAGAAATTCTCTGCGCGGGATGCGGTTCATGCCGGGCTCGTTATAGAGTCGTAATCAGAAGATTGCATGACGAGAAAAGAGAAGAAACTCACCTGGATCTTCGAAGTTGCTTTGACTATCGGCGGCATTGTAGTTGTGCTGCTGGTCCACTCACGCAGTTCTCCCCTAAAGCCGATTTTACTTACTGGAGCAGTGGTTAGGGAAGATACGGATACACAAAAGCAAACTCCACTGCCTAATACTGCCATCACTGTTACAGGAGGGGCATTTTCCGCGCACGCCGTATCAGATCCTTCGGGCCTGTTTACCGTCCCGGTTCAGCCTGGTCTCACCCTTGGGCGAACGCTCACGCTTAAGTTCGAGCACGCCGGCTATAAGCCGGTTGAAATGGAAGAGCGCTCCGGCGAGCATTTGTACGTGGTGAGAATGGAACCGCTGGTGGATGACAACGTCACGGTGTCGGATGTTTCCACCAACCGGCGCCCCGCCGTGAAAATCAAAAATCTCCGGGTTCGGTATTCGTACAAAGAACAGTCGACAATAGTTGTCGGTTTGCTTGCCAAGCAATTCGAAGTTGTGAATACGGGGAATGTGCCGTGCCGCGGGCAGCGCCCCTGCTCGCCGGATGGCAAGTGGAAAGCCGCTGAGGGGTCGCTTTCCGTGGACGCGCCTGCCGGCGATGAATTTCGTAACGTGCGTATCTCGTGCGTGGCGGGCCCGTGTCCCTTCACGAGGCTCGAGCCCGCCGAGATTCCCCGACCGGTTCGAACGATACGCGTGAGCGCGCTCAACTGGTCAGACACCGCTCACTTCCTTGTGGAGGCCGATGTGATTCGCACCATGGCTACCGATGCCGTGCATCAGTCCTTTCCATTCGTCGATGGCGATACGATGACCTTCGCTCTGCCCGCGGCTGCCGAGGGGCCCAGCATCCTGGCGGATATCGATAATCAGGAGATCGTTTATCCGCTCGGACCGCGCGTGATCCTGTCCTGGGCCACTTGCGGCGTGGAAGCCCCTCCGGGAAAAAACAAAGTGTTCCGGTGTGAGATTAAGCCCGGTTATGAGCTGCAGCGGTAATTTTGGCGAGAGGTTTGCTCGTTTGAGTTTATGCTTTCGAGAAGGGAAGCCATCCTCCTCGCGATTGAAGGGGGCGTTGTGGCTTCGGTGCGTGGCGCGAGCAGGCGCGGAGCACGCATTGGGCTCCAGTTGTTCTCCGTTCGGAAGCAATGCCAGGCAGGCCTGCCGAAGACACTTTCCACCATCGCTGAAATCGGATTTGAAGGCGTGGAACTTGCGGGCTACTACGGGCACCAGCCCGCTGAGATTCGACAGTTGCTCGCCGATTGCGGCCTTACGTGCTGTGGCGCTCACGTGCCATTCGATTTTCTGACGGAGCAAAGGCGCTCGCGAACACTGGATTTTCACGAAGCACTGGGAAACTCATCGCTGGTGATTCCAGGTTTGCCTTCCGCCATGACTACTGGCGCCGATGACTGGGTGCGGATCGCGGGCATGTTAACGGACATATCGCAGGCGCTTCAGCGGCGCGGCATGTGCCTTGGTTATCACAATCACGCAGTCGAGTTTTGCGGCGAGCCCGGCTCGCGTCCCTGGGATCTGCTGTTCAACAATACGGACCGCAATGTCTTCGTAGAACTCGATCTCGGCAACGCCGGCTATGCGGGCGCCGACCCTATCGCAGCTCTCACCCGCTATCCCGGCCGCGTTCGCATGGTACACGTGAAAGATTACACGGCAGATAAACCCGACGTGACGATCGGGGAGGGCAATATGGACTGGCGGAAATTCTTCCCGGTCTGCGCGAATATCGCGCGCACCGAATGGTTTGTAATTGAGCATGACAGTGATCCCGCGGCGGGATTGTCCGATATTGCCGAGCAATTGCGTCGCTTCAGGCAGGAAGAGATTCGGGCGGCCGGCTAAAAGGATTGCAGGGCATTTGTAAGCGGGTTCGCCGCTCGCCGGGGGCCGTGGTGGCGGCACCTGCTGGACACCCTTGCTGAGCTCCGTCAATGGTAACTGCCGGGGGGAAGCGACACTCGGAAAACCCGACGATCAAGTTGCCGCGTTGCGCTGCCCGCTGGCTTGCTTGTCTGAGCGACCCGAGACATAGGTAACAGAACGTTCCGGAGACATGGGTTACACTTTTTCGCCTGAAGGGGGCGGATGAGAGGACTTGAACCTCGACTACTCTCACCAGAAACTCATTTGTTTTCAATAACTTACGTGCATATTTTCGGTTTCACTCCAACTCCGCTCAAGTGCAGCAATTTCTCCCTATCTCGTTGCAAACAATAGGTAAGCGATTTTTGGCCATGTCGCCTGAGTGGTATTAGTCCAGTTGGCGTCGTTACATGCGTCTAGTTTCCAACACGAGATTTGATCGGAATGGGGTTGAAAACCAAGTCCTCTCACCCAAGGCGATGCCGCCAGGAAGAGCAACGTAGTCGAGCGAAAGCGAGATAGATGTAGGCCGCATTTCCAAATTGGAACACCTGTCCCGATACGACATTCTTCGGCTGATTTGTTTTCGGCTAAACTTGGGTGTGGAGTATCACATGACGCACTCGTGCGCATTCCGACGATGTCGATCAGTCGTTCCGAAGTGATGTCGATCAGTGCGGAGCGAAGCGACGCAAGACTTTCTGAGTGTGAATCAGTGATCGACATCCG
>Ga0105240_10002258_pt1 | contig 31252 bp, 49 predicted proteins | sample KBSC54metaG_FD_80426 | JGI IMG/M metagenome (GOLD analysis project Ga0105240, IMG submission 80426) | Corn rhizosphere microbial communities from Kellogg Biological Station, Michigan, USA - KBS C5-4 metaG | ecosystem: Host-associated > Plants > Roots > Rhizosphere > Soil | place: Michigan, USA... | reverse complement strand
GATACCGTGGAGTGCTCCAAGAGGGGGAATAAATGAGCACCTAGGCGTTCCACCAATTCCGGGCCGTTAACTCAGTGGTAAGAGTAGTCGACTCATAATCGATTAGTCGCTTGTTCGATTCAAGCACGGCCTACCAAAACCGCTGATACGACGGACTCGTATTAATTTTCTTAAAGGACTTAAATGCTCCAATTAATCACCCAGGGTATGGGTGTGTGGAAGAAAAAGCAAATCGATAAGAAGAACAAAGCTTCTCGCACCACTTCCAATCGTGCGAAGTTGTATGTTCCTGAGCCTCCTGTTGGTGGCTGGCCTGCTTTTACCGGCCACAATTACGCATCATTCGGTGTTCGTCGTTCTGCAAAGTAAAAGGAAATAAGATGCCTTTTTTCTGGAAGCACGTCAATGGTAATGTCTACGACGTGTGGGTTGGTACTGGTTGGGATCAATGGTCTCGCATTCGCGTCGGCCGTCAATTCTCCAACGTGATTGGTGGTAATCGTCTCGCCCTCGGTGTGATGAAGGACGTTCTTAATTCTATTAACGCCTAAATGAACTTCAAGCCGTTCAACATTCACCATTTCAGCAATGGTAATGTTGCCCATAAACTCAAGTATCGTGGTTTTACTGCAATCGTTTCCCCTGGGAAGGGTGAACGGAATGTAGATGTTCGAATGGTATTCTGCTCCAAGCAGGATATGTATTGTCGCAAGACGGGAGTCATGGCGGCAAATGATAGCGAGTCTGCAGGCGTGGTGTTCTCTTGCAACGCCCGTGACATGCTGTATGAGATCGAGGATCGTGCTGACCAATACAAGTGCGAAAAGGTCGATCATAACGGCGTGAACATCCTGGACAAGCAATTCCTCTACAAATATCTTTTCTAAATGACCAAGGAACAGGCAGCCGCTGCAGCGGCTGTCATGCTTGCCTTTTCTAAAGGTAAGCAAATTCAAAGTAAATGGAAGTTGGATTCTATTTGGGAAGACAATCCAGATCCCATATGGGACTGGCGCTATGCAGAGTATAGGATTAAGCCTAAGATTGTAAAATACAGAACTGGTCTTTTTGGTGCCGAGATGCAGCACGAGACGCACTGGGTGAATTCATATATTGATACTAACACAGCTTATGCGGCAGAAAGAAGCCTATTCTTTGTTAGATGGCTGACTGATTGGATTGAAGTAGAAGCCTGACGTGGAAAGTAAGAGAATCAATCGGAAGGGTGAAACAATCCCTTCCATCACCAACTACACCGATCTTTATTCTGGTACTCCATGGAATGGAGGTAGTTCCGGTGGTGGTTATACCGGACCAGTAAATCGTCGTGCTCTAGCCTGTGCTTACGGCTGTGAAGATGGCGATATGGACGATGAAGTAGGCTACGAGGCATGGAATGCCCAGATTGAACGCCAGCGGAAACTGAGGGAGGAAAGGGAGCGTAATGCTTCTGTTCTGTCTCGGCAAACTAGTCTCGGTGATAAGACTACTGCGGCGATTCTTCGACAAGCCAAAACGCAACATGACCTGAATCTCTATTTGGTGCAGAACAATCGTTTTGCCATTGGGGATAAGGTTACATACCAAGCGATTGCTCCTGATTCTCCTGACCTGGCTTACAGCAGTATGGGGATTATTATTGCAGTCGAGCGGGATGTTGAAAAAGTCATCTGGCCTGATTGGACTGATTTGCCACAGCCTTATCTGATTCTCTCGTTCCATCCATGGGCATGGGCGCAAAAACATGCTGATTGGAGTGGAGCTAAGTATCAGGCTCGCTGGACTAGCGTGAGGTATCATCGACACTTAACAGCCAACGAACATACAAAGTTCTTCAAAGATAATGTACAGTTATCGGATTATATCGGACAGGCAAAAGACGCCCTTAAAGCCGGCCTCGTCGAAATCCAAAACAGAACTTAAAGAGTTTGGACTGCAGAAGCAGCTCAAGCACTTAGCTCTGCGACAATGGGATCGAGTTCGATTGAAGGGCAACAATAAGATTCACGGTACAATCATTAACATCGAGAAAGACGTTAATAAGATTAAATGGCAGGGAACTAGAGCACTGTTTATTGAAGTCCTATGGGATAACAATCAGCAAGTGTGTTATGCTCCTGGTCAATTGAAAAAGATTAGCACATGAACAGATATGGAATTGTTGTCTATCCCAATCAAGGGTTAGAACAACATTATCCCGGCCTGCATTCTGGTGACGGCATCTATGCTCTGGCTGGATATGATGATAATGACATTCGAACTCGCGCTGATTTCCCGGTTGCTGTGTTTTTCCAGACCGCAGCGATTCGAGATAGAGAAATGGAAATGTTGGTTCAACGGGAACCGAATGTGATGTTCTGCCCCGTGGAAATCACTATGGGTTTCAAGACCCAACCTAACCCCAAAGCAACTCAATTTGAGTTCAGTGAGAAAGGAATTTTGCCGGTATGAAGAAGTTAGTTTCGGCCATCTATGATGATTGGTATCCGTTTTACGAGATTCTCCCCAAAGAGGCAAAGCACTGTGATGCAAATGAAGTCCTAAAGGTATCTGCTGATCCTACTGATCTTGATACTGACAGCGTACTTCTTTTGTGGGGTGGTGGTGACATTTCTCCATCTCTCTACAATGCGGCCCCTAGTCGTCGTGGATATGGCTCTGTGGAACCTAACCGCCGTGACCGGATTGAGTGGGCCTTGCTTCAAAGGGCAATTGAGATTGGCATTCCTATTGTTGGTGTGTGCCGTGGGGCTCAGATGCTTTGCGCCGCTGCTGGTGGGAAGCTGATCCAACATCTGGATAATCATGCCGGGGCTAATCATGAGATCATCACTGTTGATGGTGAGGTCATGCAAGTTAATAGCTTGCATCACCAGATGATGTATCCATGGGAGGTCGATCATCGTCTGCTGGCATGGTCTAAGGAAAAGTTGAGTAATGAATATCATGATGAGGATAAAATTCTCAATGAGATTCCTTGTGAGCCTGAGCTGGTAGTGTTTCCAAAGATCAAGGGTATTGCAGCGCAATGGCATCCTGAAGCCATGCATTCAACTACTCCCGCTAGTCAATATCTCCTTAAGACTATTAAAGAGGTTATGGATGGCTCAATTTAATGCGTATAGTTCTGTGTTTTGTGCAGGATCGTGCGCTACCAACGCAGGCTCCTCCAATCCACCCGGAGTTGGGATTCGATTCGATAGAGCTTATCTAGACTCTGAAGAGGATAGTCTATATTATAAAAATATCACTGTTCCCACTAGTCGTGGTGACATCTATCTGAAGCTTCGGTATGGAAAGTCTGAGGGAACACCCATTCGTAAAGTTCAAGATAATGACCAATATAATTGGGTTGTCCCAAAAGATATTGAACATTATTCAATGAGGGAATTAGTTAGCTCTAAGGATTTAACTAATCTAGCAACTGTCTGTATCGGTTTATACGTAGATCATTCAGAGACATATAGAAAGTATGTTGAGAATTCTACTAGTCCAGCCGATAAAAAGATGTATGAGGAGTATTTAAATGTGTACATTAGACAAAAAGAATTTTTGGAATCTCCTGCCGTAACAGATAAGCTCATTTTCAAGAGTGAGCCGTTCCATAACTCTGTTCATTATTCTCGGGCAAAGCCCCTCTGTGTTCTCTATATTTTTGACAAGGAAGCAAAGAAATGAAGTTCAAGCTTGGTTGTGACCCTGAGATTTTCTGTCTCAACGATAACAACGAATATAAGTCTGCCATCGGTACTTTTGGTGGATCGAAGGAAATGCCTCTGAAGCTGGAAGCCATTGGTGAGGGCTTTGCGGTGCAAGAGGATAACGTCTCTCTGGAATTCAATATTCCTCCGTCGGCTACCTCCGAAGAGTTCAATAAGAACATTAATGCGGTGGTGAACTATCTTGCCAATGTGGCGAAGGACGCCTTCGGCCTTCATTTCAGCAAGGAATCTGGAGTTTACTTCCCGGTAGAAGAGCTGATGGATCCGCGTGCTATGGAATTCGGCTGTGATCCGGATTACAACGGCTGGACTGGTAAGAAGAATCCGCGTCCTGAAGCTGGCTCTCCGAGACTTCGTTCTGCTGGTGGTCATGTCCATGTTGGCTTGGAAGCCAAGTTGAATATGAAAGAAAAGATGCGGATCTGTAGGTTGATGGATTTGCATCTTGGTATTCCGTCTGTCCTAATGGATGATGGTACGGTTCGGAAGCAACTGTATGGTAAGGCTGGAGCTATGCGCTTTAAGTCTTATGGTCTGGAATATCGCACTCTCTCGAACTTTTGGGTGTTCTCGGACAACCTGAATAAGTGGGTGTGGAATTCCACCGAACGTGCTCTGAATGATTTCCAGAATGGTCGTGATGTTCTGGAACTGGAACAACTGATTACCTCTACCATTAATGATAATAACGTTCGCGTTGCGTCGGAAATGGTTGCGGAACATGGGTTGCTGACTGCCTAAATGATTGAACAGATTACTGCTGGAAACTCTCACGAACTTGATCGCAGATATCGAGATACCTACGGCTTCCTTCGCAAGAAGTCTGGTGATCGGCTGCTGATCCATGTCCGTGCAGTTGGCAATCAATATACCTTGGTTAGAGATTTTAAAGGAAACGATTACCAATTAAACAGTGATACTGGTTGTGAGCTTGAGTTTACTCAGGTTCCTAGCCAATGGTTCCAGCCTAGTCCTAAAACTCTGGTGTATGTGTGTCGCCGTGCAGAACGGCAATGGAAGCGCGGTATTTGCCAAGCCAATACTTTGCTGCGTAGCCCGAGAAAAAGTGGCCGCGAGTTAATGTCTGTCGATGTGACTCCGCAACGTATTGCTGCCTTATTTCATCCGGAAGATGACACTAATGCGTTCCATCAAGCTACATATGAGATAAATTGTGGTCTTTGGTCGAAGTATTTCGCATGGGCAGAAGATACTGTGTGGGCCCGTGATAATCCGATCGGAAAGGTCGATCACAAAGCCAAGACTGTGATTCTGGATGATCCTGAATTGTTCTCTCAGGAAATTAGAGACGCTTTGGTGAGAAGTAACAGCGAATATAAGGTTATTAATGTCTAACGAAATCTTACAAGAATACCTCGGGCTTCGTGCTCCGAAACCGTATTCCAAAACGAAGACACTGCTTGGAGTGGATCCTAATCTTCTCTATGGTGTTGAGCTAGAGATTGAGGGGTTAGTGAACGATCGCCATTCCTACTGCGTTGCAGGTGTGCAAGACCACGAAGATGGTAGTCTTAGGAATAATGGCGGCGAGTTTGTGACTCTCCCGATGAACTATGCCAACCTGGAAATTGTTTTGAACGAATTCTTTGGCAAGAATCAGTTCACCAAGGACAATTACTCTGAGCGGTGCAGCGTTCATGTGCATGCTAACTGTCAGGACCTGACTCTTAATCAGATTCGTCTGATTGTTAGTGTGTATCAAGTGTTGGAGAAGGTTCTCTTTAATTTCATTAAGGATGGCCGAGATGAAAATATCTTCTGTGTGCCGATTAGTGAAACTATCATTGGTAGTCAGATCATGTCGTCCGCTACGGAACTTATCCAAACTGCTAATCGCAAATGGCGTAAGTATACGGCTCTAAATCTGATTCCTCTGTACTCCCTGGGTACTCTGGAATTCCGACACATGGCTGGCACCAATGACGTGAACAGAATTCTCCAGTGGTGTGATATCATTGGTTCTCTGTTCAAGTATGCTAGGGAAAATCAATTCGATGATGTTATCAAATATATCAAAGGATTGAATACTTCCTCGGCATATGGCACGTTCATGCAAACCATCTTCCCTGGGTATCTTTACGATATCTTGGCTATCGGTAATTTCCGAGAGTATCTGGAAGAGGGTGTTATCAACATGAAATGCATGTTGATGAACAAGCCGAAGAATTTTAAATACGTACCAGAGCCCCGTCCTGATGGATGGCGCATTGAGTTTAATGATCTGGTTGAGGAAGATGTTCCTCGTGCTGAGGATGCTCCTCTGAGAGCTATGGCGCAACAAGTAGCGGCGCAAGCTGTGCCTCAAGATCAAGAAGTTAGAATCCATGATCCTCGTTTACCTTTAGAAAATCCTGGTTTAACTGCTCATGAGCAACGTAGGTTAGATGAGACTAATACTGCCTACTTGAGAATGTTTAACAGAATTATGACTCCGCGTGAAACCGCTGCTTTCTTGGCTCAAGTTAGAGCACAAGCTGCCGCTGCTCAACCCGTCCCTGGCGCCCTCGCTCGCGATGTTCGTCGTCGTAATCAAATCTAATTAAGGAAATTAATTAATGTGTGGTATTCTCGGTTATATCTGTAACCGTCGTCATGGCTTTAATCAAAATGAAGTTAAAGCCATTCATGATCTGATGTACATTACTTCTCTCCGTGGAACAGACAGTACTGGTCTATTCTATGTGAATAACTCTGGAGATATCCAGATTCACAAGGAGACTGGTGAATCTTCTAAGTTCCTAAAAACCAAGGAATGGGAAGCTACTGATCGTGAGTTGTTCCGTTCTGGTCAACTGATTGTCGGTCACTGCCGTGCCAAGACTCGTGGAGATAACACAGATCAGAATGCCCATCCGTTTGTGGTGGACAATAAGATTGTGTTGGTTCACAATGGCAGTATGTATGGCGACCATAAGCAACTGGCTAATACGGAAGTGGACAGCCACGCCATCGCGCACGTTCTGGCAGAAGAGCCTGATATCGAAAAAGCACTTACTAGAATTAATGCTGCATATGCTCTGGTCTGGTACAACAACGAAACCAGGACTCTGCATGCTATCCGTAACAAGGATCGGCCGCTATGGTTTGCTGCAATGGAAGATGGAAGTATGTTGTTCTCTAGTGAGCAAGCGTTCATCTATACCACTGCTTGGCGCAATGGTTTGAAGATCCAAAAGGGCTATCCTGAAATGCTTGAAGAGCATCGTCTCTTCACGTTCTATATGGATGATCTGAATAGAGAATATGAATATAAGGATCTCAACTGCAAGTATGTTTACACTCCTGCTCCGAAGAAAGAGGAACCCAAGGAGCATCCTAAAAGTGGACAGACTCTTCACGACCGACGGCAAGCTCTGGCCTTACCCATGAGTTCTAGTGGCCGGCCTAAGTCTCTCGTAGAGATTGCAGAAGAGAATGGTCTCTGTGGTCGGGTTGTCACCTATCCGGGTAATCAAGCCTGGAGAGAGCATGCCCGGCCTAACACCAAGGTGATGGTTGAAGCTACTGACTATAAATTGATTAATGAAGCTGCAAAGCTTTATTATATTTATGGTGAACTCATCAGCACTGATTCTGAAATCAACGGTTTTGGTTGCGGATGGGAAATTATTTGCAATAACGAAGAAGAAGTGGTACAATATGTTACTCGTGGATTCTTCCAAGGGGAAGTGGAATATGGTATGCAACGAGGTATCGATCTGCGTCCTGGAGATCGAGTGACCAGTCTCTTTAAGCTTATTAAAGTGAACGCTGTTCCTGTTGATGCGGTGATGCAATGACCTTATATATTGTAGTGAATCCGGTTGGTTCCAAGTTCGCCAAGGCTATCCAAGGTGAATTGAAGCAATTGACTAATGAAAAAGTATTTCGTCGTCTTACTCCCAAGCCCCGTAGGAATAACTTCCTGGTAACTCCTCATGTCCTCAACAAAATCGAGCAATTCCAACGATTCAAACGAGACAACGTTAGCTGTCCTGCATTCACAACTGACGTTACTCAACTCGCAAATCTCGAAAGTAAGACAGTGTTCGCAAGGACATTGGTTAACAGCACTAATGGCCGAGGCATTGTTGAGTTCGAGTTTGGAGAAGGTGAAGCTCCTAGAGCACCGTTATACACTGCTTACGTCCCTAAGAAAGCAGAATACCGAGTCCATGTGTTCGGAGATGAAGTAATCGATATCCAGCAGAAGAGAAAAAAGCGTGGCCATGAAAGTGAGAGGGACACGAGAATCCGTAATGTCCAAAACGGATATGTCTACTGTAGAGAGGGAATTACTCCCCCCACAGGAATTGACACCCTTGCAATCAGTGCTGTTAAAGCATGTTCCTATCAGTATGGCGCGGTGGATATTATCTTCAACGAGAAGAGAAATCAGTGTTACGTCCTCGAAGTCAATTCGCGGCCGGGTCTGATGGGAACCACTCTTCGGAAGTATGCAGAGGCTATGAAGAGAATGTTTAACATGAGGAATAAGTAATGGCTTATAACTATAATACGATTAATAATTTAGCTGCAATGGCTGGAGCTTATATAAACGCCAACATGCAGAATCAGGGATTGAATTCGGGGCAGGCTTCTAGTCAAAAGGCCAAACCTCCCGAAGTGAGGCGTAAGGAAACACCGAAGAAGTTTCTCTATGCTGAAAAGACTAGAGCTAGTGGAAGCTGTGGGGTTGGAATTATCCATTCTTTCAGAAAGCTAGATCATGCTGAGTATTTCTCAACGTATGGGAATTCCCTAGATGATCTTCACAACACCAACATGGGTGGCTGTGGTTTTCTATTGGCAGCATTCATTGATACTGACGAATGCAAGGAAATGTATTTGAAGCTGAAGGGTCAGTTTCCTATCCTCTATCAGAGTGATATCAGATTCAACCTTAATAGCCATAATAATTTCTTCTTCTGTATTTTCGACACTGGTGAACGTGAGCCTAAGTTCGAAGAATGGCAACGGAATACTCTTGCCGATGGTTCTGCTGGTTTCAAGAATGGATTGGAGTGGTAATGCGGTGTAGTTGTTGTGATAGGGCATTAAGTGATTACGAAAGTACACTTAAGCATGCCAAGACTGAGAGGTATCTAGATACCTGCACCAAGTGCCTGGAAGATACTGGTATTCCTGTCAAGGGGCGTAAAGATCTACTCCCCAAGAATGTTGAAGATGATGTTGATGATTTCATTCGAGAACTGAAGTTTTAATTATGTTAAAAGATTATTATTCCTGGGAACAGGGCGATAGAAAGTATCATAATACTCCTAGTGGAGAACAATTTTCTGCCTGCTGTGGGTCTAAGTATGTGACTACTGCTCCTAGAAAGTGGAAGAATCAATATGGTGAGGGTGTTTCTGAAGGCATTAATATTGATCCAGTGAAGAGAAACACTATGGGAATTCTTCTAGTCGATGGTATCGTTGGCACTGCAGGCAAGCATGGTAAGACTTCTGTTCACCATGTGAAGACCAAGAATGGGGATATTACTATCAGCATCAAGGAGGTTTGGTAATGTTAGTTAATCTGAGAATGGGTGATGCTGTTAGTTATGACCATGTAAAACAAGAGTATGTTCCTTCTAAAGAGTTAAAGAAAGAACATACTTATATAGTAATTGCAGGCCTTCACAACAATCTTCAATTAAATATTCTTAAAAAGAATAATAAAATTAATGTGCTGTTCAAAGGTCCTGTTGCTGTGAATAAAAGACCAGGGCATGGCCGTGATCCCCGTAATACCATTATGGTGTTTGAACTCAAGGAATAATGTTTAGTCATTATGAGCCCTGTCCAGAATGTAGAGCACGTGGTAAAGACTCCCGTGGTGACAACCTTGGTATGTATCGTGATGGCGGTGGCCATTGTTGGAGCTGCGGTTATCACGTTCATCCACCACTGAGTAATCGATGGGAGAAGAAGGTCGATCATGACAAAGAGTCGAAAGTAAAGAGGATACTTCCAGATGACTTTACGTGGGACGTTCCAGCAAGATGTTGGGAATGGTTACTACAATACGGTCTCCCCTACGACTACTGGAAACCAATTGTTGGCTGGTCAGAGAAGTATCAACGGTTGGTTTTCAGGGTTGGGATTCCCTTGCAATTCTCATGTGGACGACGAATGGGGGAATTGTCCGGCGATGCCGGAACACTTTCGACTTCTGTATCACCAAGAAAGTGGCATGTCTGGGGAGATAGTCATGGAACCGTGGAAGTGGTTGGAAATGGGGGTGACTCTTGCATATTGGTGGAGGATCTCCTTAGCGCGCATAAGGCAGGACAAGTAACTCAGACAATATGTTTATTCGGTACTAGAATATACCCAATGCATATTAAGTATCTCCGAGATAATAATAAGCCGATTATATTATGGCTGGATAAAGATCAAGGAGATACTATGCCTCAGAAATCTAATAACTTATCTATTTTAACCGGATTACCAGTTAATTATATTATTAGCGACAGGGATCCAAAGGAGTATAATAATGCGGAAATTAATCAGTATCTCAGCAGTATTAATTAGTATCGGAGCCATCCTTGGGGGTGGCTACTGGCTCGGAAACACTGCATACGAAGATGGAATCTCAGCTGGAATCAATGCTGTGGTGAACGAATGTGCCAAACATGACGAAGAACCGATGGTCGTTTATAACGGCAAATCCGGGGCTGTAATGGTCTGCCAGGGGGGACACCTTACCGAACCCGATTTAGGCCCGAAAAAGGCCCTTCCTGAGCCTCCTAGCGGTACTGCCGGGGAGCCAGAACATCGCAGATCCTTTGAGGATCAACCTCCTCCACAGAATATTTAACTTTTTTTCAGGCAGGGTATTGACAAATGTGGTTACTTGGTGTTATAATTTTATGTATTGTTTTATGGATATCATCTGATGATGATGATGATTGGAGACCTCCTCACGCGTATGCGTAATACATTATAATTATATATATAAGAATATATATATATATATATATATATAATAAAGGAATAATATTATAGATAATAAAGATAATAGTAATTCTTTATATATTCCAGAGATTAGTTTATTATCCTTACTCTTAAGTAAGGATAATTATTATAATTATATTAGTCTCATTAATATTAATACTATTAAAGAGAATAATAGAGAATTATTTCATATTTATAAAGCTTTAGAAGAATTACATAATAAATCTCAGGGAGATATTACTCTTCCGGATTTACTTGCCTATTTTTGGGTATTATATCCTACAGCAGATCACAGTATCTACGATGACTTGTTCGTTAGAATACGAAAAGTATCTCTGTCTGCTGAAGCAGGATTAACTATCCTGAAGGATATTGAGCAGCGGCAAGCCGCATTAAAGCTCTCGGAAATTTCCTACAGAGTATCAACTGGTTCTGCTAAATTTGAAGAAGCAGAAAAGTATTTGGATATCCTGCATGGAAAGAGTACCTCCCTTGAGGAAGGGTTACAACCTCTCAACACTGATTTAGAGTTACTACTACAGGATGTTTACCAAAGACCAGGACTTCGTTGGAGACTTAATTGTCTTAACAAGAGCCTTGGATCGCTTAGAGCCGGCGACTTCGGATTTATTTTCGCGCGTCCAGAGACTGGAAAAACAACTTTCCTTGCATCGGAGGTTTCTAATTTCCTGTCTCAAACGGATGGAAACATCGACTGGTTCAATAACGAAGAACAAGGTCAGAAGGTTGCCCTGCGTGTTTATCAAGCCTTCTTTGGCTGCCGGCTCGAACAACTAATCGCCAATGTACGAAAGTACAAGGAGGAATTTGAAAGAGTCACTCAAGGACGTTTTAGATTCTACGATTCGGCAACAATCAATCATCGAGAGATTGAGCGAATTGTACAGAGAGACAAGCCTAGACTCGTCATATATGACCAGATTGACAAGATCAAAGGATTTGCGGCAGATCGTGAGGATCTTAGATTGGGCTCTATCTACCAATGGGCCAGAGAACTTGCGAAAAATGAGCACAGCGTTATCGGAGTGTGCCAAGCTGATGGATCCGCAGAAGGACAAAAATATCTGAACATGGATAATGTAGCTAATGCCAAGACTTCCAAGCAAGCTGAAGGCGACTGGATCTTGGGTATCGGTAAGATTCATGATATGGGTTCTGAGTATGTTCGTTACCTTAATATTTGTAAGAACAAACTCTTTGGTGACCAAGATAGCGATCCTAAGCTGAAGCATGGTCGCTTTGAAATTTTAATCGAGCCAGAGATTGCTCGCTATAAGGATATCATTAAATATGCATAATACTCGTGTTCGTCCATTCAAGTTTAAAGAACTTTATAATGATTTGAGGAATACTGGATGGGATCGTTGGAGTTGTTTTGTATTTGCAGTAGCAGTTATTGTTAGTCCCTCTGCTAAAACTGTTGAAACATATTAATCATGAAAAGATGGGAACAGGCTCTGAATGAGCTAGCAGAAGCTGCTAAAGGACAGCCTATGCATATTGATTGGGTAAACACTCAACTTAATATTGTTAAGAATTTTGTTCGGACTACAGAAATGTATTTGCGTAATCTGGAACAAGATTTTGATGAGATGGAAGTCAGAGCCGTTAAAGGTAGTTATGGAGGTTCAGACTGATCCTAGGGTATGATTGTGAAACCTCTATTATAGAGAAGGGCCATGTCCATCATCCTGATAACTTTCTTGTCAGCTATTCTTTTAGTAATGGTAGGCGAACAGGCTTTCATTATTACAAAGATCCTGACTTTCTGGATGTTGTTAGAAGTTCTCTTTCTCGCTGTACTGAGTTGGTTGGCTTCAATCTTAAGTTCGATATCCAATGGTTAATGCGAAATGGTATTGATATTCCAGACCATATCAAGATCTATGATGTTCAATTAGCAGAGCACATTATTACTGGACAAACTAGTGGAATGTCCAGCTTCAATGAAGTCCTAGAGCATTATGGTGTGCCAGTCAAGTTGGATGTTGTTAAGGGATATTGGGAACAAGGTATCTCCACTGAGAATATTCCAATCAAGATTCTAGAGGAATATAACAATGACGATGCAGAAAAACCCCTCGTGGTCAGAGAGATTCAACTCGGTTTGCTTTCTGAGAAACAATTACAACTTCTTTATCAACAGGGAATGGATCTCCTCGTTCTGGCTAGAACAGAACTCAACGGAGTTAAATTTGATCTCGAAAAAGCCAAGGTCGATCATGAGCGGTATAAAGAACTTCTTCTTCAAACCGAAAAACTTCTCAACCAATATCTTCCTGATGATTTCCCTGATTTCGTTAGCTTTAATTGGGATTCTGGAGATCAGTTATCGTGTCTACTGTATGGTGGTAGTTTAAATTATGATTACTATACGTCTGAGGAAGCTATTTACAAGTCCGGTGACAAGAAAGGTTTACCTTATGTCCGCAATCACTGGCATACTGTTACTGTTGAATTCCCTAGACGATTTGATCCTCTCCCAAAGAGCGAGGTAAAGAAAACCAAGGATGATCCAAATGCAACTACAAGATATTATCAAGTTGATGACCCAACTCTTCGCCAACTTCGAGCAAGGACTAAAGAAGGAAAACAACTCCTCTCTGCTCTGGCTGATAAAGCGAAGTATTCCAAAATCGTCGAGACTTTCGATTCAATTATCTATAAGCATCTTGAACGATACAAATGGGGAAGTTACCTACACGGCCAATACAACCAAAACGTGGCAAGGACAGGGAGATTAAGTTCTTCAAAACCAAATATGCAGAATAGTGCTGAGGAAATTGATTGTTTACTAGTGAGTAGATATGACTAAAACATGGGATGAGTGGAGAAAGTTAGGGTATTTTATTCTTAAGGGTAGTAAAGCTACTTGGGAAAATAATGTCCCTAAATTTAATGAATCACAAGTAACCACTAATATGGGATTCTCAAGAACTACTTATGGTGCTTTTCCTAGTGGAGATTTAATGCATCAAATTAAACTACAGACCCATCAATTTGGGTGGGGATTCGAGGATCTTGAACAAACCTGTGAGTGGATTGTAGATAATCCTGATGAAGAGGAAGACCATTGGATGGATGTAAGGGAGTATTAAATTCTTGTCAATGGTGATGTAAATGAATAGTGGATTTGGTGGGGCGGATAATAATAGTTTCTTAGATGAAAGAACACATGGGCTCATGGTACGAGAACAACAAAGAAGAACAGAAGAGACGGAACAGAGAAAGGTACCTGAACGATCCAGAAAAGGAAAGAAAGTATCGAAGAGATTCCTATCACAAGAACAAAAATCGTCCTAAAAAGATTATTTATCTTTTGTGGAAGGCCGCTAAACATAGAGCGACTGTAAAAGAAGTTCCATTCTCTCTTACATTAGAAGATATTGTAATTCCAGAATACTGTCCTATTCTTGGAGTGAAAATAGAAGAGCCTGGTCTTGGTAAGAGATTTACTGCTTCTATTGATAGAAAAATTCCTTCTCTTGGATATACGAAAGATAATATCCAAATCATCAGTACCTTAGCAAACCGAATGAAATGGGATGCTTCAGAAGAAGAACTAGAACTTTTCTGTAAAGGTATGTTGAAGTTTCTAGGAAAGGAGGTGGCTCTTGTTGGTTAATGGTGACGTCAAGGGCCTTTAGCTAGAGGTAGTCTGTGCAGCAGAGCTATCTAAAGATCAGATATTATGTAAAGAAATCATAGATAAGGAAGATATTCATGGAAACAATCAAAAGGCTTTCGGATTACCTAGCAGACTTATCTCCAAAATCTTTAAGTTTCGTCTTATTTATGGTGGCAGTGCCTATTCTTATGCTAACGACCCCGATTTTGCTAGTGTCGGATATTCTCAAAAGCAATGGCAGAAAGTAATTGACCAGTATTACGAAAAATATAAAGGGCTTGGAGAGTGGCATAATCAACTACTCCAAATTGTACGTGAGCGTGGCTACCTTGAAATCCCTTCTGGACGAGTATTTTTCTTCAGTCCAAAAGAATCATGGAGAGGATTGGAGTGGCCGCTTACAACTATTAAGAACTATCCAGTCCAAGGCTATGGAGCTGACCTTGTCATGCTCGCAAGAATTGAGTTGGCAAGACTCATTAAGGAGTCAGGACTTACAGCGTTACTTGTGATGACTGTTCACGACTCATTAGTCGTTGATACTCCAAAAGAAAATGTTAACGCTGTAGCAAAAATGATTACAGAAGCAGTTGACAAATGCCCTCAATTATGTTATACTAATTGGAATCATTCTTTTAGTCTTCCAATGACTTGTGAAATTTCAGTTGGAAGAAGTAAGGCAGAACTACAAGAATATAAGGTAATATAATAGGAACACCAAAATATAAAGATCCAGATTATCAAAGAAAATACTATCTTGCTAATTTGGAAAGAATAAAACTTAGAAAATCTAAGCAATATAAATATGTTGCTGATAATCACTATAAACGCATGTATGGAATCTCTTTAGAAGATTATAATAAAATGCTAAAGAATCAAAATGAAGTATGTGCTATATGTTCTAAAGTATGTATAACTGGTAGAGCATTAGCAGTAGATCACTGCCATAAAACTGGTAAAATTAGAGGTCTACTTTGTGCTCATTGTAATACAGCTTTAGGTAGATTTAATGATGATCCAGTTATGTTAGAAAAAGCAATAAAATATTTAAAGGAGGCTAATGCCCATTCTTAAATTCCTCTCCTATTCGGAAGAGAAAGTCCCTACCGCTAAGGGTAGCTATCAGAAGATGACGGTTGTCTATAAGACTGATCGTGATGAAACCAAGACCAAGACTGTTATGAGTTTCTCTAATCCCGCTGTCTATGACGCGATTAAGAAGCTTAATGCTGGTGATTCGGTTGAGGTTGCCTATGTAGAAGGTGATAAGTTCTACAATTGGGCTAGTGTTAAGGCTGTTACTGGAAGCTCTCCGGTTGTCGATCAGAAGATGGCTAGTAATACTCCTGCCAGAAATTCTACCTATGAGACTCCTGAAGAACGTGCCAAGAAGCAAGTCTATATTATCAAGCAGAGCTGTCTTGCCCAAGCAGTTGCATCCTATGGATCTCCTACTGGCCCGGAAGATATTCCTAAGATTTTAGCTCGTGCAGATCAAATGGTTGAGTGGGTGCTTGATGATGGTAAGGATATCTTTAAGGAATCTAATGATCTTTAATCATGGGGTACAAGCCTAATAATAGACCCAGGAATGATTGGGTTCGAGTAAGTAACTGTCCTGGTGGTAAGGGAACCAAGCCAGGTAATAAATATAATTTCAGTTCTTATCTGAAAAAGGTTGGTGACTTTGTAGTCACGCATCGAATGCCACATGCTGATATGTTAAAGGTGTTCTATGCTGCTCATATTTGGGCCTATAGGCATCACTGTAGAATCGAAACTGAAAGATATTTCTATCCGAATGACGAAGTAGAGCTTCGCATTGAGATTATTTCTAATCATCGTGGAGACTACGATAAACGCAATTCTAGACGCAGATAGCTTTGTATTCAGGGCCGCAGCAACGGCCGATAGTAAGGGCGAAGATTTGTTCCAGGCAGCGGCAAGAGTGGATTATATGATTAATACTGCTCTTAATGAAACAGAAGCCAAGGAATATATTCTTTTCCTTACTGGTAAGGATAACTTCCGATGCCAAGTCTTTCCTGAGTATAAAGCCTTTCGTAAAGATAAGCCTCGCCCCAAATGGGAACAGGCATTAAAGAATCATTTAAAGGATCAGTGGGATGCACAAATTGTCAACGGCATGGAAGCAGACGATGCATGTGGTATCGCACAATATGGATCGCCTAAAGACAAAACCATTCTTATTCATCATGATAAGGATCTTAATCAGTTAGCAGGCTGGCACTATAACTTTGTTAAGAAAGAAAAATATTATGTTGATGAGGAAATGGGTATTACTTGGTTCCTTACTCAGTTGCTTATGGGCGATCGTACCGACGGGATCCCAGGGATCGATGGGATCGGGCCGGTCAAGGCAGCGAAGCTTTTATCTGGCAAGACCAGACAAGAACAAGTTGAAGCAATCCTGAATTTATATGGGTCTGAAGAAGAGATGGAAATGAATGCCAAGTGCGTGTTTATTTGGCGCAAAGAAAACGACTATTGGAAAGATCATGTCCTTAGCTGAAATCCAAGCCTATCCTAGAATTCAAAAGATGTGTAGAACTGGTAGCAGAGAGATTTGTAATCCTGCTCCTACAGACACTGATGAAGATTGGTTAGTTCTAATTAATCCTGAAGATGAGGAACATTTTATGGGTTGGTTTGAAATTGGTAATAGAGATGATGGTGCTCATATTGATGATATGAACCAGTGGTGGGAACTAGGGGGCTCTCATGTTGTAGGACGTGAGTCTGAATTTAAATCTTTCCGAAAGGGGGAGTTTAATATTATTATGACCAGTGATCCTCTCTTCTATAAGTATTTCGAAGCAGCTACTTCTGTAGCTAAGAAACTTAATCTTCTTAATAAGGATGACAGAATCATGCTGTTTAATGCAGTGATGAATGGAACTAAATATGAAGAACCGCAGCAGCAAGCTGTGTTTATGATTGAGGAGCAGCCTTTCTGAAGCCACAAAGTGCAAAGCAAAAAGGAAGAAAAGCCCAACAGCATGTTAGAGATCAACTGCTTGGAGTTTTTAATAAACTGGAACCAGACGATGTTAAGTCTACATCGATGGGCGCTTCAGGAGAAGATATTCAACTCTCCCCTGCCGCAAGAAAGTTTATTCCCTATCAAATCGAAGTAAAGAATAAAGCTACCTCTCAGATTCATACTTACTACGCACAAGCCAAGACGCATGGTAAATGGGAACCAGTAGTTATCGTACATAAAGATAGAGATATCTACTTGGCAACTATTTCTCTAGATCATTTTCTAGAGCTTATCAAGGAAAAGAATAATAATGAAAGTGCTTGAAATCCTGGTTGAAAAGGATGATGGAGGAATTGAAGTTCGTACTGAGTTCTCCGCTAAAGAAATTCAACATCTATTGCAGTTTGCGGTGAATATGTCTGCTACTGTTGGGCTTAATGCTTATAATAAGGCAGTTGCAGAACAAGATATGCAACAGGAGCTTAACGATTGAAGATTGCAGTAATTCCCGATTGTCAAGTTCGTCCCGGCGACGATACCAGATTCCTAACTAATATTGGTAGATACTTAGAAGAGAAAGAACCTGATGTTATCGTTAACATTGGTGATTTTGCGGATATGCCTAGCTTATCTTCTTACGATGTCGGTAAAAAGTCGTTTGAAGGAAGACGATATCGTGCTGACGTGGAAGCAGCAAAGAATGCTATGGCAGCACTTCTGGCTCCAATTAAAGAACGTCGTAAACGAGATATCGAAGGCCATCGATATCGGTACAATCCAAGGCTTGTCCTCACTTTGGGAAACCATGAGGAACGCATCTTACGCGCAGTCAATAACGACGCTAAACTTGATGGAACAATTGGAATTGGAGACTTAGGATATGAAGATGATTGGGAAGTCTATCCATTCCTTCAACCAGTGGTTATCGAAGGGGTTGCTTTCTGTCACTTCTTTGTTACAGGAGTTGCTGGCCGTCCTTCCAGTTCGGCACAAGCACAACTCAATAAGCAGCACATGTCCTGTGTTGCTGGTCATCAACAAGGTTTACAGATTGCAACTGGCCATCGTGCTAACGGTGATCGCCTTACCTCTATTATTGCTGGTAGTTGTTATGAGCATGATGAAGATTATCTTGGATACCAAGGAAACAAGCATTGGAGAGGAATCCTGATGCTGCATGCCGTAAATAATGGATCATTTGATTTAATGCCAGTTTCATTAGAGTATTTAAATAACAGATATAAATGAAACAATGTGGAAACTGTAATAAAGCTCTTGGATGTTTTAATGACAATCCAGAACTTATTCAAAAAGCTATTGATTACTTAGAAAGAGTAAATGACTGAAGATCCGTTCAAGATCCAAGTGGGTGGTAACCATTACGCCCACTTTGCTATCCAACCTGGTGAATTTATTTCCAAGAATAACCTTAGATGGTATGAAGGTAATATTATTAAATACGTTACCAGAAGCCGATTCAAGGGACAAATGTTGGAAGATCTGAAGAAAGCTAGACATTATCTAGATATGGCTATTGCCGAAGAAGAAGGAAGAAATGCTAAAGACTGAAGAATGTTGGATTGAAACTGCTTCTGGAAAGCACTTCAATTATTTTGATACCAAACCAGAAGATATCGACATTAATGATATTGCTCATGCTTTAGGCATGGCTTGCCGATTTTCTGGACACGTAAGCCACTTTTATTCTGTGGCCGAGCATAGCGTTCATTGTTCTTATATCGTTCCAAAGGAAGATGCACTTGCAGCACTACTCCATGACAGCAGCGAAGCATATATCTCGGATATTGCAAAGCCCATCAAAGAATATATGGGAAACTACCTCACCATTGAGGACAATATTATGCAGTCTATTGCTAATCGATTTAATTTTGTTTATCCTTTACCTAAATCGGTAAAAGAAGCTGATGTAATTCAGCTTTCTACAGAAGCCCATCATCTTCTCCCCACTAGAGGAGATACTTGGAGTATGTGGGAATATGTAAAGAGACCTGAAATTAAGAATGGGATTGCTCCCCTATGCCTTTCTCCAGAACAGGCAAAGCAATACTTCCTTGATCGGTTTAATGAACTTATTTAATGCATGAGCTATTAGAGAAACTCCGTAATCTTGATGAGATTACTCTATTGGAGTTGTTAGGTATTACATCAGATGATCTGGTTGATAATTTCCTTGATCGTATTGATGAGAATTTTGAGTATTTGTGTAAAGAGTTGGATTTTGACAGCAAAGAAGAACAAGACCGATGATTCTGGCCTGAGTCGGAATCATGGTGAGAGTGTTAAGTATAAAATTAGAAAACAAGAGGAGATCGAAGCTGATGAATTGGTTAAAGAATATCTGGAACAAAATCAAGAGTTATTTCCAGAGCAAAGAAAAGACGATTGAGGATACGGTTAAGTCAGACGTGGATTCTATCAAGACTGTTGTTGAGAATGATGTTGAGGCAGTTGAAGACACTGCTGCTAAGGTTGTTACTGAGATTGAACAAGGGGTCTAATTGATTGTCCAACGATTTAAAACAGATTTTGCCGAACGAATTTTTCGACACAAGTACGCCCAAGGACCAAACGATTCTTGGGACGCTCTCGCTGAACGACTCGTTGCTGATGTTTGCGGACCGCGAAGACCTGGAGAAGCTTGGTTTATGTCAGATGGAGATCGGAAGGATCTTGTCGAAGACATTAAGCAAATGCGATTCATCCCTGGGGGTCGTTATTTATACTATGCGGGACGACCCTACAAAGCGTACAATAACTGCTACTTACTGCGTGCAGAAGAAGACACAAGAGAAGAATGGAGTGCAGTAACCTGGAGAGCAATGTCATGCCTGATGACAGGTGGTGGAATTGGCATTGATTACTCCAGACTACGGCCTGCTGGCAAGCCTCTATCTCGAACTGGAGGAATCGCAAGCGGCCCTATCCCGCTCATGTATGCTATTAATGAAATTGGCAGAAACGTCATGCAAGGTGGAAGCAGGCGCTCAGCGATCTATGCATCACTCAATTGGCAACATGAGGACATTACTGAATTCCTTAGAGCGAAGAATTGGTCAGCTACCATAAAGCAACTGAAGGAACAGGATTTCAATTTTCCTGCTCCTTTGGATATGACCAATATCTCTGTCAACTATGATAATACAACCGGTGATCTCAATCAGAATAAGTCTTCCTCGAAAACTGTAGGCAGGCTATGGAAACTGGAGAACCTGGTTTCTCCTTTAATTTTGGATCTAAACAGAATGAAACTCTTCGCAATGCCTGTACTGAAGTCACTTCCGAAGATGATTCTGACGTGTGCAACCTCGGTAGCATTAACCTTGGAAATATTGCTTCTTGAGGATTTCGCAGGGGTTGTCAACCGAGCAAGTAAGTTTCTTGTATGTGGGACTCTTCGTGCTGATCTTCCTTATGAGAAGGTTTATCGAGTGCGAGAGAAAAACCGAAGACTTGGCCTCAGGCTTATGGGAGTGTCTGAGTGGTTAATGCAAAGAGGCTATGATTATGAGGTAAACAATGAACTCAAGAAATGGCTTGATGTATACGCCAACGAATCCGAACGTTCAGCTAATGAGCACTGTGATCGATTCTATATCAGCCGTCCAGTCGCATATAGAGCAATTGCTCCTACCGGGACCATTGGTATCCTTGCCAGTACCACGACAGGAATTGAACCTTTGTTCGCGGTTGCTTACAAGCGTCGTTACCTCACTGATGGAACGAAGTGGAAATACCAATACGTTGTTGACGCAACAGCAGATCGACTCATTAAAGAATATGGAGTTGATCCTGAAAAAATTAGAACAGCATACTCTTTAAGTTCTGATTACGAGCGTAGAATTAAATTTCAAGCAGATACCCAGGATTATGTAGATATGAGTATTTCTTCTACTATTAATCTTCCTTCTTGGGGTTCTAAAAATAATAATGAATCTAAGGTTTCTGAATTTGCAGAAACATTAGCTAAATATGCTCCTAGACTCAGAGGATTTACAGCCTATCCAGATGGATCTCGTGGCGGCCAGCCAATTACTGAGGTTCCATACTCAGAAGCAGTTGGTAAAACTGGAGTAGAGTATTCAGAAGTTGATATTTGTGAGTGGACTGGCCATGGTGGATCTTGCGGCGTCTAACATAGCTTGGGCTGCTGGTTTAATAGAAGGAGAAGGATGTTTCACAATCCATTCAGGGCATCCTTATTTCCTGATTGATATGTGTGATAAAGATGTATTAGAGAAATTTCAAAAAATCTTTCCTAATAGTACCTTTAGAGGCCCATATATTGATGTTAAAAATCCACAATATAAACCTAGATATAGAGTAGATGCTTTTGGTCCAAAATGTGTTGAGATTATGGAAGCTATTTATCCTTATATGGGTTTACGTAGACAATTAAAAATAGAAGAATTAAGGAAATTAAATAACAACAATCGCCTGTAACCTAAAGTCTATGGCCTCAGATCACCAGTATAACCATGCTGGTGGTCTAGTCTTCAAAGGCAACCATAAGATGTTAGTGTTAGAAAAAGAAGTAGCTGATGCTCTGTTTGGAGCTAAGAAAGCTATCGTAGGTTATGCAGGATCTGCTGATTCTATCGGTGCTGTATTCCACTGGCTATCTAATCCTATTGATAAGCCACCTAGAACTAGAAATACAGAGTTAATTGTATTAACTTCTAATAAAGAGATTTATACTTCATATAATCTAAGTGGATGGGTCTTCGTTGACAAACCTTATTATAGTATTGGTAGTGGTTCTATGTTTGCTTTGGGTGCTCTGGCTAGTGGGAAGAGTCCTGAGCGAGCGGTAGAAGTTGCTAATGAACATGATCCCTCTAGTGGATTTGGTGTTACTCAGATTAAACTTTAAGTAAAAAAAAAGCCTCCTTGGATGTTGAGTCCTAGGAGGCTTTTTCATTTATACGATTACTATTCCGTTAGGAAACGTCAGGAGTCGTTAGACGACGACTTTAGTAGCTTTCTCTAAATAGGCTTGCCTAGAAGCAAGTCCATTAGTTCCACCATTAATACGTTTAGTCAAACCAATAAAATCATCTTTATCACAATATGAATTTAGGTTATTGTTATCCCAAAACCATCCAGCAGATAGAGTTGCTGGAGAATACTCCGAAAGTAGCTGAGGTTGATCTAGCAGCGGAAGGTCGAGTGCAAGTCCGCACAATGCATAATTGCTACGTCCGGTTATCTGGATCAGACCTCTGCCTTTATAGCGAACACCGTCTCCTGATTGGATATTTCCCAGATCTTTTCGTCCTTCGTAGGCCGCCCCAGAAGCAATTTCTTCTGTGTATCTTAACTCCGCACTTTCATGTCCAACTTGAGCCAGGAACATACGAATTCTTGGCAAGGTATCAATTGAGTATTGATCCAGACAATTCTGTAAGAGAGGTAGATATATGGCAATGCGAAAATCAGGACAATTGGGGTAAATATATCTAAGCTGTTCTTTAGTGAGTTGCACTCTGAAGTCTCCTAAGTTTCTCTAGGTTGTTGATAGTCTGTGCTCTAATAGCCATTCTCTCTTCAGGAGTAGCTCCATGAGCCAGGGCTGCTTCATCAACCATTTTGGTAAACCTATCAGTATCAGGTACAAGTCTCAGAGCAGCAGTAGCCAACTTACCAGCAGCTTCCGCATTCCCATCGACACCCTTTGTAAGAGCTTTATTCATGAGATTAGTGAAAGCTTCTACAGTCCTAGCCTGCTCAGTATTATTGATATACCGCAGTTGCTTAGTCTTATATTCATCTTGTGAATAAAAACCTAAACTACGTTTCGCTTCTTCGTCAGAAGTTCTCTTATAGTCTGTGGAAATATCATTGATATTACTGGCCTTACGGTAGGCCATTCTACCATTCAGATCCCTACCATCAGGAGTATTAGGATTCTTATTCTTGAACGAGTCAAGTTTAGTTTCCATTTGTCCTTTAAGAGTAGAGCCCATGTTAGCATGGACAGCCTGTAAAGCATGACGTTCAGTAGGATCTGCAACCCAATCAAGGGCAGTAGATGCTTCCTTCAATTCCTGGATAGGAACAGCAATATCACCTAACGGATTTTCAGGATTGGTAATTTGAGTATTGAACCTGGAACCAATATTGGTTCCTGTAAGATCAGACAATGCTCCCATAGAAGCAACTGTAGGAAGATCTCTCAGAAGAGTACCCTTAACTCCTAAATCATCATGGTAGTATTGAGGGAACTTGGAAGCCATAATATTCTTAAAGATATTATAGAATCCATCCATTTCATTCACTCCAGGAAGAGATAAAGCCCCACCCATCAAGAAAGAAAGTCCCACAAAGGCGGCTAACGGAGCGGCATTTCCTCTCTTAGCATGACCAGCATACTCTGCCATCTGATTATAGTAGTTAAACAGATAGGACTTGAAAACATATCCAAGCTGACCAGTAGCACCAAACTTATCAACAATGAGAGGCTTATCCAGTCTTCTCATAGAAGTAAGAGAGTCATTGGTCATTCTCTCAGCCATTTGGAATGCTTCTGCTTCAGTAAACTTACCAGAATCCATGATATGATGAGCAAAGCTCACAAACGTGGAATATCTAGTCAGTTTCTCAGGAGCAGTAATGGTAGCACCAACTGTTTTCTTCAGAGCCTGAGCAACAGCATGGCCATGAATATCACCAGTCTCATCGAGAACAGTTTTATCCAAAATACCATTCTGTTCAGCATATTGAAGCATCCGCTTACCAATATCCGAAATAGGAATATCAATATTCTTACCAGTAAGGCTACTAGCCATATGGCGTGCTAAACCAGCCCCGATATCACCCATACTCTTAATAATAGTATTAAGGGGATTGTGGTTGATACCTTGCTCTGTAAGCATCATGTGCCGAGGAATAGAAAGAGCAGCCTGAATAGGAGTAGTAATTATATAAGGAATATTGACTCCAAGCATGGTAAGATAAGTACCAGTCTTCAAGTCGCTAACACCCTTGTAAAGATTGCCTCTGGAAATACCTTGAGCAACCTTTACCTTACCATCTACTATTCCAACCTTGGGCCAATTTCTAGCCCATTCTCTTTCCAGACGATCTAGAACATTAGAGCTTATTCCAAGTTCACGCTGAACAACAGCCTTAGCATACTCCATAATATCAGGTTGGTGTTTAACCAGATCCTCATTCTTCATGATAGGTTCAATCTGATGTAAAGCTTCTTGGAAGTTATTCCAATGGTTGGCATCTCTCATATACTTCAACTGAGAGTTGAAGAAGGCACGAGCATTTTCCTTATCAGATAACCAGGGCTTATCACCTTCAAAACCAGGAACATTCATCTTATCAATAAGACGCTGGTCAAAGCCACGAGAGCTAAAACCCTTCTCTTCTTGATACTTGGAAATAGAGTCCTGGATAAGAGCAATAGTAGGATCTTTGTCATCAAAGAACTTTAGCATATTCTGGTAAGCACCAAGAATATCTCTAGGAACATTCACACCTTTGAAGTCAGGAGCATAACTGATCTGAGATTTAGTCCAATCAATATCATCACGCAGCTTTCTAAAGTAAGCCTCAGCCTTGAGAGCATGAAGTTTAGATTCAGAAGCAACGTGACCAATTAATTGACCAGACTTGGTGAAGAAACTCTGATGATAATCTCCCTGACGAATAGAAGCATGGTAAGCTTCTTCCCGAGTGGGGATCTCCTTACCCATGGATTGAGCACGAGCCACAGTCTGATTGTAGATCCTATCAAACTCATCACGCATGGCCTTATAAGCATCCTGGGCTTTCTGAGACATATGACTGACGTCTTGTCTCATATTAGTCCTTTGTTCATTTACCATGTGCTTAGAGAGTTCAATCTGTTCAGCATCAGAAAGCTTCTTGACTTTACCCTGAATAGGATTAATCCTTTCATGGTTATCCAGATGAGTTCTCTTATCTGCCCATTGTAACCAAGAACCAACTCCACGCAGTGCATTGGAATTAACTCCAGGTTTCTCAGCAGTATGAAGAGGTCCGGATTGAAAGCTCTTCCAGATAGAAGTATTCTTCTGTCCTTCAGCCACAGCCTTATCAGCAAACTTTTGGCCGGGATCTGGCTTATAGACCATATCCTCACCAGAAACTCTTGCCATATGATCTTCCGGAAGCATTCCTATGATCGACCTGACAGGTTTAGCTCCAAGTTCATAGAAAGAATGTACGGCCTTTCTAACAAGATCCGCAGCAGCATCAGCTAGGTGAGCATCAATAACACCACCCTGGGATCCTTTACCTCTCATAGCTCTGGCTAGTTCCACATTAAACTTATCAGAGATAGTTCCAATATCCTTGGGGACAAGAGAAAGTTCTCCGAAGTCTTTCATAGGTTCTCTAGCAGGACCAATATCAGTCAGATCCCTAGAATTAAAGATGTTAGCGATCTTTTCTCCACGAGGAGACGTAAAGGTAATAGCATCAAAGCCACTCTTCTTCAGATAAGCATTAGCAGCAGCCTTGCTACCAAGTTTCTCAACTAAAGTTTTGTAAACCTTGTCTCCACTTTGCTTAATTCCATTACCCCAGTCACGGGTAGTATTGAAATCAAACGGTTGGCTGAAAGGCTCATGAACCTCATAAGCTCTTCCCTTTGGACCACCATACACTCCAGCAAGATCACGATCCTGAGTAATGTACTGACCAGGACCAGCATGTTGAAGTTCAGCATTCTTTCTAGCAGCTTGTTCTTCTAAGGAATAGGATTTAGCTCTACCATGTTCCGGAGAACCAGTAAACCATTTCTTGATGCCTTGTACAGCATCATTCAGAACATCACCACCAATAGAACCTCTTTGAGAATTCTTGTAAGTTCTCGGAGAAGTTTCTAAAGAACCAGCACCAAAATGTTCATCGGGGCCAAGTTTAGGACCATTCGCTTCTTGAATAGCATTACCGAGATCATTTCTAGCAGGTTCATCCTGCCTCATGTAACGGTTAATATAGTCAGGAGCAACAGTAGACTCAGGTAGACCTTGACGAACAGGCATACCGTTTTCATCTTTAATCCAGTCATTGCCTCTAGGAACTCTAAGCATAGGCTCCCCATTAGAAAGCCTATTAGCATCACGAGGAATAACCCCATCCGGCGGAACGTTTTCATAAGTGATTCCTTCCGTAGACCTAGACAAAGCATCCATGGTTCTAGGATCACCAGCAGTGCCTTGTTCATTCACATGAATAGGTTGTTGATTAGCAGTTTGTTTTGCTCTTTCCTCTCGAACCATTTCCATAGCTCTTTCACGCCAGAAAGCAGCTTCCGCAGCCTTCCCTGCATCCTCTGCATCAAGAGCCCTACGAAGAGCAACTTGCGGAGTAATCTCAGGAATCTGAGACATAGGTTCTTTAGAGACATGATTTTCAGCACCACCAAACATATCCATCTGACCTAATTGGTTAGAAACATGATTGGCAATATCCTGAACAGAATTACTTAAAGGAAGTTCATTTTGAGCCTCTGTCGGAATACGAGCAGTAGGATCATAAGGTAACGGAGCAGCACCTTGATTGTTATTAAACAAGTCACCTTGGTTAGTAACTGCATTACGTTGGGCTGCAATATCCTCTACACTATTAGTGAACGGAAGTTCATCCTGACTTGTATAATCCTTCCAGGGGCCTTCAGGAATAGTAGGCTTGGGAGGAATAGGCTTAATAGGTTCTTCTCTTAAAGCCCTAGGAGCCTCTTCAAAATGCCCATGTCCAATCTGACCAGGATCCATAACGTTCATAACATTATTAATGTTCTGCTCGTAGGCAGCTTGTTGAGCTGTCTTATTAGGATCATTCTCTTGAGATTGAGCAATTCTACGGCTTAGATAATTAGGGCCAGTAAAATCCTCAATAAGACTATTAACAGGAGCCACCAATCCACTAATGAATTGCTGAGAGGCCGCGCCAGCGGCTTTATCGGCATCTTTGATCTTCTGCCAGATACTAGAGTTTTCATCACCCGATTGCATAACCGGACCAGGAAGAGCATCCTTCAAAAACGAAGAAGGAGTAGTAGCTAAATCATCTGCCTTCCAAGGAACACCAGCAGGCAAGCTTGCCTTTTTAGGTATGGTGGCATAATCGTCCCAGGGACCACTACTGGCCTGTGTCTGCGGTTTATAGTCGTCCCAAGGTCCACTCATTATTGTTTTCTCCAGCTAGAAGGATTGGATGGATCACCACCCAGGTAAACATATTTATCAGTACCATGCATTGTCACTGTTCCAACCTTCGGAGGAGGTTTAACTCCAGGATTAACCGCTTGTAACGGTTGAGGTTGTGTAGGAACTGGTTGTTGAGGAGCCTGCGGTGCAGGTTGATTAGAAGTATCAAGTCTAGGAACCTGCGGAGCAACAGCAGCAGCAGGAACAACAGGAGTCATACCAAGGGAAGAAATATCCGGAGACTTAGAAAGTGCTGTATAAGCAGCAGCGGCCTTAGAATCTCTATCAGAAGCTCTAGCCAAGTCAGACATTTGTCGGGCTTTTTGAGCACCGGTCATATCACCTTGATCTTCAAGTTGAGCCGCTTTCATAGCCCATGCACCAGATTGCTGTTGGAAGTTTCCACTAAAGCCCTTATACATGAGATAATCAACTGTATTCTTAGCGTACTTGCCTTCACCAGCTTCTTGCTTATCAAGAGAAAGTCTACCTTGATTCTCGATATTAGCAACACCAGCAGCATTAGCACCTTGCTGTTGAATTTCACGCATCTTGGCTCTAACTTCAGGAAGATTATCCAGAACTAACATAGCATCCCGACGCTTTTGAAAATCAGGAGATCCATCAGGAAGTTTGGCAAAAAGATCAGTAGTAGCCTGAGCTTCATGCTGTTTCAATTGATCTTCAGTCATGCCAGTAGCAAGCTTGGTAATAGCAGCATCCCGTTTTTGAGTCATCGGAATCATGGAGTCCACTTGATCGCTTCTAACTTTCATATTAGAATCGGCTTGGATACCAGGAGTCTGTGCCTGAGCAACTCCAGTTAATGCATTAGTATGAGCTACATCTGCACCAGCCTGTTGAAGCTTAAATGGCTGCATTTGATCTGCAAATGTATAGTCTTGTTGAGCCTGTTGCAGATTTTGATTTTGATTTGCAGTAGCTTGGTCCTGTCTCTGCATCCCATATAGAGTATTGTAGAGACTGTCCGGACCAAACATCTGAGTCAGATCAGGCTGATTAACTTGTAATTGCATTTAGCCTCCGTACAGTTGATCCGGGAGGGTAGCATTTACATCCGGAGCAGCATTATAAGTATCAAGTTGGTTTGTAGGAGTCATAGGAATTTGTGGGCTATATCCAGTAGGTTGTGCATTAGCACCAGAACCATAACCTTGGAGATAGCTACCAAAGCCATTCAAAGCACCAGAATTACGAGCCATACCAAACATACCAGCAAGTTGACCAAAGCGGTTCTGACGTTGTTGAGCGTACAGATTAGCTAAGGTAGGAGCATTCCTAGAATTGGCTTCTGCAAGAGCAGCTTGAAGCTGAACAGCACGAGTACCATATTGACTTCTACGACCGCCAGCAGCATCTTGCCTATCCAGAGCCTGTTGCATCTGTTGTGCATAAGCACTATTAGGCCCATACATACCAGACAGATTATCAATCTGACCTTGGATACCAGCAGCATTTCTACGAGCCATATAGAGATTGCCTAAACCAGCAGCTAAGTTTTCCCAATTGGTTCCACCAGATTGTCCAGGTGTAGAGTTACTTCCGCTGGAAGAATTTAGATAATTACCGATGCCTTGACCAGCATCCTTGGCAAGACCTCCAAGAGCCCCAACGAAAGCTCCATATCCTGTATTTTGATCGTCCATACGTGCTCTCAAGCCCCCTGTAATTGCTCCATTAATTGGATTTTTATAATTAGGATCATCGACTCCAGCTAAACCAGCATAGTCCAAATTAGAACCAACACCAGCATGAAGACCCCCTTGGAAAGCTCCCTTCCAGGGATTTTGATTATTATCTAGAGCATTAGCTGCTCCTTGTCCAGCACCAACGGCAGTATTACTGACTGCTCTAGCTGCTGAGGGTCCTCCTGCTCCAGATCCAGCAACCCAACCTGGAATTTGAGCAGCATCATAACCAGCCTGGGAGCTACCAGTTCCAGCCGCTGCATTACCAGCGAGTTCAGCTTGTACATCAAGAGCACTAGATCCAGCGGATCCTTCTGCTCCAGCACCTGAAGTAGCTCCACCATAAGCAGAACCAACTGCTCCACCAAGATAGCTACCAGCATTGTAACCAGCAATCATCTGAGCAAGAGAGCTAAGATATCCGTGGTCTTCTACGTTAACTCCACGATTAGCAGAGTTTTGCATATCTTGTTTGGTTTCCCCACCCCATTGATTCAGGAATGGAGTATTATTCTGATTAGTAGCAGCATTCCAAACTTTGGTAGAAAAAGGATCTGCCCCGGAATAAAAGACCTGGCCTGGATTAGATTTAAAATGATTACCCAGATTTCTTAATTCATCTAGATTAGCATTACCTACATCAGACACCCAATTTTCAGCGGTATTACTAGAGGTATCATTCCAGTTATTAAGCCAATCAGGCTCTACACCAAGACCATTATTACCTAATACGTCCTGAGCAGGATTGAAAGCAGAAGTAAATAGATTATCATTATTACCACCAGTAACCGCAGCACCTACTGGATCAAATAAAGAACTTAAAAAACTCATATTAATCCTTTAAGGAGGGGTAATTCCAAGGTCAGTAAGAACAATAGCACCGGCAGAACTAATTGTTACTCTCCAATAATGTCCAGTTGTCGGAGCTAATAAGACTAATCCTTTAGCATTATTATTGACAATCAGATCATCAGTAGTAAAGGCTCCTTTAGTAATTCTGGAACCACTGTTTAAACCAGCATATCCATTAGCAGCATCTTTACCAGAAATGTTCTGACCATCTGTAATACCATATCCAGCTAATGTAGTAGGTTTTCCAGTAATAGCTGAGAAAGGAAATCCTTTTGCAAAGCCATTAACTAAAGTTCTAAGTTTCTCAATCCAGTCATTCCAGAAATTACTTCCTGGAACAACTGAAGTGGGAAGAGGAGGAATTAATGAAGTAGCCATTAGAACTTAACCCTCCAGTGAACAGTCTGAGTAGTACCGGCAGTGAGAACACCACCTGTCCATTTCTTAATAGCAACTGTAAAAGTAGAAGCTGCCACAGAAGTAACAGAAATAATTTCTCCTGCTACAATACCAGTACAAGTGATTGCTTTTGGAGTAAAATTGGTGAAGTTAGCATTGAAGTTAATTGTTCCACCATCAGCAACGTTAGTAATACCTACTTGTTCGGCTGCACCAATCTGATTAGTAATAGTTGTAGCAGCGCCAGCATTATTAACGTTAGCGGCAGTCATACCCACGAAAGTTTGATTACCAAGAGAAAGAGTGGTAATCGTACCTCCAGCAAAATAAATAGCTGTATTGAAGGCAGGACTTGCCCGTTCATCAATAAACGAATTATCTGCAATTACCAACGTTTTAATCGTTCCAGTAGCATTGACATAAATACCATGGGGAGGATTAGAAAGATTGGTATCAGGAGTAAGTTCAATAAACTTATTTCTAGAGAACTCTGTAAATCCATGGGTATTGGCAGAATTTCCAATAAAGAAAATACCATCCACACCACCTCTTACAAAATTATCACTTACAATAATACCAGAGCAGGGATTAGATGCTGTGGTACTAGTATCAAATCTAAAGAATTGAGTAAGTAGAGAAGTGCTAGCTCTATTATCAGCAACATTGTTAGTTACTGTAATATTATTAATAGCACCTTGTGCTGTAGCAATCTGTCCTTGATAAGCAATATTTGCTTTGTATGTGGGG
>Ga0105240_10002257_pt1 | contig 31276 bp, 34 predicted proteins | sample KBSC54metaG_FD_80426 | JGI IMG/M metagenome (GOLD analysis project Ga0105240, IMG submission 80426) | Corn rhizosphere microbial communities from Kellogg Biological Station, Michigan, USA - KBS C5-4 metaG | ecosystem: Host-associated > Plants > Roots > Rhizosphere > Soil | place: Michigan, USA... | reverse complement strand
TGTTTACGGCCGGTCATGCTGTCGGCGACCTTGGCCGACAACAGGCTCTCGACCCCGCCCAGAAGCGTGAAAGACAAGGCGGCGGGCAGCGCTTTGAGCAGCAAAGCCATATCGGTCTGCGGCAGATGCGGCACGGGAACACCATGCGGCAGACCGCCGAAGCGGCTTCCGATGGTTTCCGCGGGCAAATGCATGACGGCCACCGCTATCGAAGCAATGGCGACCGCGATCAGCATCGCGGGCCAGGTTGGCCGCCACCAGCGCAGTACGAAGATCAGCGCCACCGACGCCAGACCAACGGTGAAAGCCGATATATTGAGAGTGGGAAGCGCATGAAACAGCGCGGCGAATTTGGGAATGAGCGGCCCGGGCTCGGCGCCCGCAAGATGCAGACCGCCGAAATCTTTTAGCTGACTGGCGAGAATGGTGACGGCAATGCCGGAGGTGAAGCCGACCGTTACGGCGTGCGGGATATGGCGGATCAACGATCCCAGCCGAAGCACGCCCAGCAATGTCAGCATCAGACCAGACAGGAAGACGGTGAGCAAAAGCCCTTCCAGCCCCAGCCGGGCACCTGTCGCTGCCACCAGGACAATGAAGGCACCCGCAGGGCCACCGATCTGGAAACGGCTTCCGCCCAGCGCCGAAACCAGGAGGCCGCCGATGATGGAGGTATAGAGTCCCCGCTCCGGCGAAACGCCCGACGCCACCGAGATCGCCATGGAAAGCGGCAGCGCCACAATCGCCACGGTCAGTCCCGCCAGCAGGTCCCGTTGAAACAGGGACCCGCTGTAGCCCTCTTGCACGATCGTGACGAGCTTGGGCCGGTAGAGATGGGCGGTGGCAGTACCGTCAGGCATAGGAAAACATACCGGGTTTCGTCTTGCCGGAATCTAAAGAGCTGCCGCCCCGCGCGAAAGCTGACCGATCGCCGCCCGTTTGAGCATCCGCGCAAAACCGCCTAGCCTCCTTCCGTTCGGGTGGAGAGCGGCATGAAATACGGACTTGCGGGCCTTTTTCTGTCTCTGGCGGCCGGCCTGGCGACGCCCGCTCGGGCGGATTGCGCGGTGAAGGCACCGCCCGGGCTGGTCAGCGGCGGCTCGCTCACCGTTGGCTCCAACATGTCCACCCCGCCCCAGATGTATATCGACAAAGGTGAGCCGGCCGGTTTCGAGATCGATCTGGCCAAGGCTCTCGCCGCGAAAATGTGTCTCAAACCGGTGCTGGTGAACATCGCCTTTGGCGGCCTGTTTCCCGGTCTTGCCGCGCACAAATTCGACTACATCACGTCGGGGCTGGGCATCACGCCCCAGCGCGAGCAGGTGTTCGACTGGGTGCCCTATCTGGTGGGCGGCATCCAGCTGGTGGCGCGCAAGGACAGCAATCTCTCCTTCAAGAATGAGAATGACCTTTGCGGCCATAGCGTCGCCACCATTTCCGGCACCACCCAGGCCAAGGCGCTGGAGCGCGCCAACCAGACCGTGTGTAAGCCAGGTAAGCTGATCGACCTCAAATATTTTCCCAGCTTCAACGATACCGTGATGCAGCTGCGCAAGAAATCCGCCGATGTCGCTTTCGTGGATTGGGCTTTCGCCTCTTATGTCACCAATCTGATGCCCGAACTGAAGACGGCAAGTCCCATCATCGCCGGACGCCCGGAAGTGCCGCGCAACAAGCTGGGCATGGCGTTCCGCAAGGGCGACAAGCCGATGGTGGACGCGGTGAATGCGGCGCTGACGACGCTGGAAAAAAGCGGCGAATACGACAAGCTGCTGGACAAATGGCATATGCATCAGGGCGACATCCGCAAGCCGGCTTGACGGATTGGCGGTAGGGGGCATCCGCACATGATCTTCGACAGCAAAGCGTTTCTGGACGCGCTGTTCTCCGACATCTTCTTCATGCCCGCGATTACAACTCTGGGCGTGACCTTCATCGCCATGGCAGGCGCGATGATCCTTGGATTCGGCGGCGCCTTGGCGGCACTGTCGCGTTTCGCAGGCTTGCGCTGGCTGGTGCAGGGCTATCTCGGCTTCTTCCGCGGCGTGCCGGTGCTGGTGCAGATCGTGTTCTGGTACAATGCCGTTCCCGTCCTCACCAACAATGCCATCAATTTGCCCGCGCTGGTGGCCGGCACGTTGGCGCTGGCCTTGAACGAAGGCGCCTATATGACCGAGATCATCCGCTCCGGCCTCTTGTCGGTCGATCCCGGCCAGCGGGAGGCGGCGCGCGCGCTGGGCATGACCAAGGCGAAGGCGCTGCGCCGCATCGTGCTGCCACAGGCGTTGGCGGTGATCATCCCGCCCACCGGCAACCAATTCATCGCCATGCTGAAGACCACCTCACTGCTCTTCGCCATCGCGGTGCCGGAAATCTTCTCCACTGGCACCAACATCTACAGCCAGAATTTCCGCTATTTCGAAGTGCTGCTGGTGGTGAGCATCTGGTATCTTGTCCTGACCGCGCTGCTGACTGCTATTCAAAAATTGATCGAGAGCCGCTTCGATCCACGCAAATCGCGCAAGATCGAGGCTTTGCCCGCTATGGAGCATGGCTGATGGCGCTGGTCGAAATCGCGAATGTCCATAAGCGCTTCGGCCAGCAGGAAGTTCTGCGTGGCGTGTCGCTTTGCGTCAATGCAGGCGAAGTCGTGTGCCTGTTGGGCGCCAGCGGCAGCGGCAAGACCACCCTGCTCCGCTGCATCAATCATTTGGAGACTATCGACCAGGGCGAGATCAAGGTGGCGGACCAATTGATCGGCTATACGCGCGGCTCCGATGGCCGCCTACGGGAAGAGAGGGATCGCGAGACCTCCGCCAAGCGCGCCCGGATCGGCATGGTTTTCCAGCGCTTCAACCTCTTCGCGCATCTGACGGCGGAGGAGAACATCATCGAAGCGCCGGTGCAGGTGCTACGCCAATCCACGGAGGCCGCCCGGAAAAAAGCACACGAGCTTCTCGCCAGCGTGGGGCTTGCGAACAAAGTCCATCATTATCCGCATGAACTCTCCGGCGGCCAGCAGCAGCGGGTGGCCATCGCCCGCGCGCTGGCGATGGAGCCGCGCCTGATGCTGTTCGACGAGCCCACTTCCGCGCTCGACCCCGAACTGGTGGGCGAAGTGCTGGAGACGATGCGGCGGCTGGCACAATCGGGCATGACCATGATCGTGGTGACGCATGAGATGGCCTTCGCGCGCGAGGTAGCCGACCGCGCCATCATGATGGCGGACGGCCAAGTGGTGGAGGATGCGCCACCGGCACAATTCTTCTCCGCGCCCGTCCACGCCCGCACCCGCACCTTCCTGGCGCGCCTTCTGGAGAAACAGGCATGAACGGCCCTTCTGTTCTTCCTCACGATCCCTCCTGGTGGTTTGCCGATGCCATGCGGCTGGAAGGCGAAGCCGCGCCTGCGCTTGCGGGTGAAATCACCGTGGATGTCGCCATCGTGGGTGGCGGCTATACCGGCCTTTGGACCGCGCTGGCATTGAAGGCGCGAAAGCCATCGCTTTCCATCGCCTTGATCGAAGCCAACCTCTGCGGCTCCGGCGCCAGCGGCAAGAATGGCGGCAAAGTGCATGGCTATTGGGCCTCGCTGTCGGGCATGTCAAAAAATATGGGCGACGATGCCGCGCTGGCTGTGGCGCGTGCGGGCGCTATGGCGCAGGACGGCTTGCGCGCTTTCGCCACCCAAGCCGGCCGCGATGTCTGGTGGCGGGAGGCAGGCGATGTGCGCGTTTCCACTTCGCCGGCGCAGGACGCCAAGATCGCCACCTACGTCGATGCCGCCAAACGGTTGGGCGTGCCCGACGCGGCGCGCGAACTCACTCCTGCCGAAGTCACCGCCGTCTGCAAATCGCCGGTCTTCCGCGGCGGCGTGATGCTGTCGGAAGGCGCCAATGTCCATCCCGCACGGCTGGCGCGAGCGTTGCGAAAAGCGGTGATCGAAGCGGGCGTGCAGCTCTACGAGAACAGTGCCATGACCGGCTTGGACAAAGGTGCGCCCAACCGCGTGCGAACGGCCGGCGGCCAGATCATCGCCCGCGAAGTGGTGCTGGCCACCAATTGCGAATTGGCGGCGCTGCCCCAAATCTGGCCGCATGTCACCGTCTTTTCCAGCTTCGCGGTGATGAGCGAGCCCGCACCCGGGAAACTGGCGGCGATGGGATGGCTGAAAGACGAAGGCTTCTCCGACATGCGGATGTTCGTCCATTATTTCCGCAAAACCGCGGATGGGCGGGTCCTGATGGGATCGGGCTCCGGCCCCATCAGCTATGGCGGCAACACCACCGAACCTTATCTGCGCCAGGACGCGGCCAGCGCGGCGCGCGCCGAACGCGGGCTGCGCCGCCTGTTACCAGGATTGAAGGACGTGCCCATCGCCAAGGCTTGGGGCGGGCCGATCGACGTTTCCGCCGACCGGCTGCCCTTCTTCAAGACCTTGCCCGGTACCCGCGTGCACTACGCCAGCGGCTATTCCGGCCATGGCGTCAACCCGACTTATATCGGCGGCCAATGCCTGGCGTCGCTGGTGCTGGGCGAGAAGAATATGTGGACGTCGCTGCCGCTTTGCACCCGCGAGGTGCCGCGCCTACCGCCGGAACCGCTCCGCGTCATCGGCGGCCGCATGATCCGCCGCGCCATCATCGCTTGTGAGGAAGCGGAGGAGCAGAACCGTCCCGCGCCGCCACTGGCTGCCATGACCGCTACCCTGCCCCGCCTGTTCGGATTGCGGATCGGAACGCGCTGACGCAGTCAGGCCGCCGGCTTCCCCGGCGGCCTGAAATCTGTGCTGCGAATTAGCCCTTGCGGATCAGACCCAGCTGGGTGAGCGCCGTGACGCCGTCATCCAGACCGATCTCCGAAACGATCTTGCCATTCTGGATCTTGAGTACGGTCGTGCCGGTGAAGTGCATTTTGCGCCCGGTATTGGCAGGCAGCGATCCCATCAGAAAATCGCCGAACGCGGGACCGGTGTGCGTGCCGCCGCCCTCCCATTGTCCGACGACATAATCGCCTTCCGCGATCAGATCGGCAGTGCCCCAGAAATTCAGATCCGGGAACGCCGCGCGGAAATCGCGCATGAAAGCTTTGATGTCGGCATGGCCGCGGCGCGGCTCATGCAGCGAATATTGCAGCAGCATGTCAGGCGCCGCGATGGCATCGACCACCGAGAGATCGCAGCTCTTACCCCAGAATTGCGTGAACCAGCGGCCAACCACCGCCTTGTTGTCGTCCTGTTTGCTCATGTGAATGTTCCATTTGCTCGACGGTCAAACGCGGATCGATGACCTGCGCACATGGATAGGCCGGTGTTGGACGCACCGAACTCCGGTTCTTGCTTTGGCATCGGGACGAAGGCTAATAGCCGCGGTCGAGATCGACCTTGTGCAGCAGAGGCTCGCCGCTTTCGGCGCGGCGGACGCCTTCCTTCAGGAAGGCCATCGCCGCCTTGAGATCGGTCAGCGCCGCGACATGCGGCGTGATGGTGATCTTGGGATGATGCCAAAGCGGGCTGTCCGCCGTCAACGGCTCGGGCTGAAACACATCCAGCACCGCGCCGCCCAGATGGCCGCTGTCGAGCGCCGCGATCAGATCTTCCGTCACCAGATGGCCGCCCCGCGCCACATTGATCACCCACGCCCCTTTCGGAAGCTGCGCGAACAATTTGGCGTTGAGAATGCCTTGGGTGTCCGCGGTGAGTGGCAGTACGCAGACGCAATAGTCGCACTGCGCCAAAAATTGCGGCAATTCCTTTTCACCCGCAAAGCTTTTGACGCCCGGCACCTCTTTGCGGGTGCGGCTCCAGCCGGACAGCTGAAAATCGAAGGGCAGCAGGCTCTCTGCAATCGCGGTGCCGATATCGCCCAGCCCCAGCATGCCGATGCGCGTGTCGCGTGAGGCACGCTCCAGCATGCGCTGCCGCCATTGCCCTTCCTTCTGTGCCTGGTCGAAGAAGCGTTGGCCGCGATGGATCATCAAGATCTGCATCACCACATACTGTGCCATCTCATGGATAAGCGTGGGATCGACGAAACGCACCAGCGGCAGGTGGCGGGGCAATTCGGGATCGCGCAGAAAACCGTCCACGCCCGCGCCCATGGAAAAGATCACCCGCAGATTGGGAAGGCTCTTGATCAGCCCTGGTGTGGGCCGGAAGCTGCAGAAATAGCGGATATCGGCGGGGTCATATTCCTCGCGATTGGCGATGACGGCCTCGAAGCCGCAAGCCGCCCAGTCCTTTTTGGTGAGGGCGTTCCAGCCCGGCAGGCCTACGCCCTGAAAAAGCAGTTTCGGCAGCATGTTTTTCTCGTTCTTGTTTCTGCCGGCTCGGCCAGCGCACCCCACGCGACGTTAGGAGAGGACACCGCGCTTGCCAACCGGATTTTGCGGACTGTGCGGACCGTTCTTGCTGTGACATGCTGAATCGACAGCACGGGGGCGAACATGCGGGGACATGGAATGACCAGGCGCGCGATGCTGGCGGGTGCGGCCGCCAGCTTAGGCGCGCATGCGGCGCTGGCGACGCCGCCGCTGTCGGTCACCAATTTCGGGCTGAAATCGCGCGACGTGCTCCGCCGCAACGCCTGGTTCGAGATCGACGCCTTGGCCTTCGAACACAATATCGCGGAGACCCACGCCATCCTGGGCCCGAATGGCGCCGAGCTTTGCGCCATCATGAAAGCCGATGCTTACGGCAACGGCATGGACCTGCTGATGCCGTCGGTGCTCAAGACCGGCATCCGCGCCGTTGGCTTTTCCAGCAATGAGGAAGCCCGCATCGCCCGGGCGATGAAATTCAAAGGACGGCTGATCCGGGTCCGCACCGCCACCCCGGACGAGACCGAAGATGCCTTCCAGTTTGCGGTGGAAGAGTTGGTCGGCAATCCCGCCACCGCCCGGCGCATCGCGGATCTGTGGCGGCGCAAAAACAAGACCCGGCCGCTTCCCATCCACCTCTGCCTCAACGCCGACGGCATGAGTCGCAATGGCGTGGAGCTGAAGACCGATTACGGCAAAGCCGATGCCCGCGCCATTCTCGCGGTCGAACCGCTCCGCATCGCGGGTCTGATGACGCATTACCCCACCGAAGAGCGTGAAGACATTCTGCGCCAGCTGGCGCGATTCCAGGACGATATCGCCTGGCTGAAAGCCAATGGTCTGCCTGACCATCCCGTGACGCGTCACACCGCCAACACTTTCGCGACCTTGCACCATCCCGAAACACGGCTGGACATGGTACGGGTGGGCGGCGCGCTCTATGGCGATACCAGCGCCGATTTCCTGGCCCGCTTCAAGCCCACCATCACCCTGAAATCGCGGGTGGCGGCGGTCAATCATTTCCCTGCCGACGAAACCGTGAATTACGACCGCACCTTCAAGCTTAGCCACGAATCCTTTCTGGCCAACATTCCCATCGGTTATGCTGACGGCTATCGCCGCGGCTTGAGCCACGCCAACCAGCCGGATTTCCCCGACGAAGGAAAGAACAACACCCAGGTTCTAATTGGCGGGCGCCGTTATCCGGTGGTGGGCCGCGTCACTATGAACACACTGATGGCGGACGTGACCGGCGATCAGGACCGTATTCGCCTGGACGATGAAGTGGTGCTGTTCGGCCGCCAAGGCGAGGAGGTCATCACCCAAAAGGAATTGGAGACCAACTCCTCGGCTTATAGCCCCGATCTTCTGGCGGTGATGGGCAATTCCCTGCCCAAGATGCTGAAGACGGCCTGACCATGGCCGACGCGCCGCGCCGCCGCTTGAAATCGGTGGATGCGGTGCGCGGTCTGATCATCATCCTGATGGCGCTGGATCATACCCGCGATTTCTTCGGCGATCTGGCGGCCGACCCCACCAATCTTGCCACCACCACCGCGCCGTTGTTCTTCACCCGCTGGATCACCCATTTTTGCGCCCCCGCCTTCTTTCTCCTCACCGGCACGGGCGCATTCCTTTCGCTGAACCGCATGACCAAAGCGGAACTATCGCGCTTTCTGCTCACGCGCGGGGTCTGGCTGATCATTCTGGAGCTGACGGTGCTGCGCTTCGCCATGCAGTTCAATTTCGATTACCAGGTGACGATCGTGACCGTGCTGTGGGCCCTGGGCTGGGCCATGATCGTATTGGCGGGCCTGGTCTGGCTTCCGCTTTGGCTCATCGCCGCCATCGGCGGAGCGATGGTGGCCGGGCACAATCTGCTGGACGGAATTTCCGCCGCCCCTTTCGGCGCGCTGGCGCCGCTTTGGACGATTCTGCACGCGCCCGGCTTTCTGATTCTCACCGAACGCTTCAGCCTCTTCATCTCTTATCCACTCATCCCCTGGGCGGGGGGGACGGCGCTGGGCTTCGTTCTGGGTAGCGTCTTCCGTCTGGACCCCGCACACCGCGCGCAACGTCTATTGTGGTGGGGGTGGGGCGCGATCGTCGCCTTCTTTCTGCTGCGCTTCGCCAATGTCTATGGCGATCCCGTTCCCTGGTCGCGCCAATCCTCGCTCTTGTGGACGGCGATGTCCTTCCTCAATGTCAGCAAATATCCGCCATCGCTTCTTTTCCTGCTGGTGACATTGGGCCCTCTGTTGTTGCTCTTGCGCGCTTTCGATCGCCACCTGCCCGCGCTGGCCCGTCCGGCTCTCATTATCGGCAAGGTGCCGCTGTTCTTTTTTCTTGGGCATTTTTTCCTGCTGCATCTTCTCGCGGTCGCCGCCAGCTTTGTCCGCTACGGCGAAATCGGGGAGATGTTCCGCTCGTCCGACATGGTGCACTTTCCTTTCAGCGCACCACTCGGCTGGGATGCAGGTTTGCCCGCGATCTATGCCATCTGGATCGGTGTATTATTAATCATGTTTCCACTTTGTCGCTGGTATGCGGACGTCAAACAGCGGAATGATTCATGGTGGCTCAGCTATCTGTGACATGCGTGTGAACGCGCAAACATCGCATCAAAACCCATTCTTGGCCGCATTGTCGCCAAACTCCACCGCAAAACTTCATCGGCTGGTCGCACGTAAGCTTGGTTAACAAGTTGCGCGGGGTGATGTGATGATGGGAGACCGACCGTAATGCGTCAGAACGAAATGAGCCCGGCCGAACAGCTCGAAGCCCTGTGCAATGCCCGCGACTATTATTCAGGACTGGCGGAGATTTTGCGTAACCGCGCCACCACATCGATGGGACAGACCGATAAATGGGAAAAGCAGGAGCGTAAGGCCCGCCGCTTCGCTGCCGCCTATGACCGGAGCGTCAAGATCCAACGGCAGATGATCGAACTGGGATATCACTGACCCAGCTCCGGTTCCGCATCGCCTGACGCGCCATTCGCAGCATTAGCAGCATCAGCGCCACCACCGCGGGCGCGCGATCGGCGTGCGCCGGTAGGCCCAGCTGGGCGCCCAGCTGATCGAGCAGAGCCAGTTTCACGAAGCGGAGCGCGAATTGAGCGGCCGGCACGGGAACCTCGAAGCGTTGCCGGACCATTCCGGCTTCGTTTCAAGGACGCGCGACGGGAGGCAATTCCGACATCAGCGGCAATGGTGGCGGCGATTATGTGTGCGCCAACACCCACGCGCCCGTTTTGCGCAGCAGATCGGCGGGCACATCCCGCTCCACGCTTTTCACCAGTTGGGCCACGCTTACATCCTTCAGCGATTGCCGCCAGGCGCGATCCGCCGCCCACATCACCTGCGCCACGCCGCAGGGCTTGCGCTCGGATAGCTTGCTCGATTCCATGCAGGAGCGGCGGCAAGGATTGTTCTTGCGGATCTCGGTGCAGACGAAGGTGGAGTCCTTGCCTTCCACCGCTTCCACCACATCCAGAAAGCTGATCGCGCCCGGCGCCTTGGCCAGCCGATAGCCACCGCGCGGGCCGAGCGTTCCCTCCACCAGCCCCGCCTGGGACAGATTTTGCAGCGCCTTGCCCAGATATTCGCGGGGCACGCCATGCAGTTCTGCCAGCGCCTTGGTGGGCAGATAATGATCTTCGGGCAAACCGGCCAGGATGGCCGCGCAATGCAGCGCCCATTCCACCTGGTTCTTCAGCTGCATCAGCTGAGACCCGCCTTGGCGAGACCATATTCGGCATCCTTGGAGCCGGGCACGGCTTGGAAGGCGATGGAAAGCCGGTTCCAGCCATTGATCGCCATGACGCAGAAAGTGAGATCGGTGATTTCCTGCTCGCTCAGCTGCGCGCGGACCGCGTCATAGATTTCCTGCGGCACGCCATGTTCGCCCAGTTTGGTGACGGCTTCCGTCCAGGCCAGCGCGGCCCGTTCGCGGGCATCGAACAAAGGCGACTCGCGCCAGATGGCGATGTGATAAAGCCGAAGTTCCCGCTCGCCGTGAATCTTGGCTTCCTTGCTGTGCATATCGACGCAGAAAGCGCAGCCATTGATCTGGGAGGCGCGGATATTCACCAGATCCTGAGTCTTGGTATCGATGGTGCTGTGGCGCAGCGCCATGCTGAGTTCCAGAAATTTCTTGTAGAGGGCGGGGGAAACCACAGCGGGATCAAGGCGAGGGGTCATGGGTATCTCAAATCTAATTACGGATAAAATATATCCGTAATTAGATTTGCCGTCAAGCCCTCATCCCCGATCGATGGGCAGGAGCCGGCGCAGCCGTGCATCCCGGAGCCATAAGCCGCCCCAGGCCAGAAGCGCCAGATAGAAACCGAACAGGACGTGGCTTAAGAGCGGATCGCCCAGTCGCCAGTGAAGGGCCATGGTGCCACCGAAAAGGCCGGTGAACAGCAGCGCACCCAACACCGATGTGCGCGGCACGACATAAAGCAGAAGGATGATGGTCTCCATCACTGCCAAACCCCGGCCGGCATGGGCGGGAAGCCCCAATTGCCGCCCCGTCGCCTCCACGATGGGCAGGTCCAGAAATTTGACGGTCACATCGAACAGCATGAACAGGATCACTAGGCCGCTGAAAACGCGACCGGTCCAAATCATCGCGCGGGAATTCTCCATGATGCTCTCCTTGGTTTTCCCAAGGACGGCGCCGAGGCGAGCGGCCCGACAGAGGCGTGAAATTTATTCCACATCACTGAGATGGCGGTCGAGATGGCGGCGGATATGGGCCGCTTCCGCCGGGGTGTTGGCCAGCGCGATGGCGCGATTGAAATCCTGACGTGCCTCGCTCTTGCGGCCCAGCTGCAGAAGAAACGCGCCCCGCGCGCCGAAGAAATGGAAATAACCGGAGAGGCGCGCTTCCAACGGCGCGATCATGGCCAGCGCCGCTTCCGGGCCATGAACCTTGGCCGTCGCCACGGCGCGGTTGAGCGTGACCACAGGCGATGGCTGCATCCGTTCCAGCGCGGCATAAAGCGCGTCGATCCCCGCCCAGTCCGTCTCGGCGGCGGTCCGCGCACGGGCATGGGTGGCCGCGATGGCGGCCTGCACCTGATAAGCACCGGGCCGGTTGTGGCGCATGGCCTTGTCCATCAACGCCAACCCTTCGCCAATCAATTCGGTATTCCAAAGTCTGCGGTCCTGATCTTCCAGCAGGACGACTTCACCCGCATCGTCGAAGCGAGCCTCACCACGAGCATGCTGCAGCAGCATCAAGGCGGTCAGCCCCATCACTTCCGGCTCCGTCTGGAACAGGCGCTGCAACAAGCGCGACAGTCTTATCGCTTCGTCGCAGAGTGCGGCGCGGGCTTCCGTATCGCCGGCCGAATAGCCTTCGTTGAAGATCAGATAGACCATGGCCATCACCACGGCGAGGCGCTCGCTGCGCTCCACCGGGCCCGGCGCCTCGAACGGCACATCGGCGCGCGCCACCCGCCCCTTGGCACGGGTGATGCGCTGCTCCATCGCCGCTTCGCCCACCAGGAAAGCGCGCGCGATCTGCTTGACGGAGAGGCCGGAGACGATGCGCAGCGCCAGCGCGATCTGCTGCGTCGTGGGCAAATCGGGATGGCAGCAGATGAACAGCAGCCGGAGCACATCGTCGCGATAATGCGAGCCATCCAGCCGTTCGGCCAAAGGCGTTTCGACATCGTCGAGATCGGAAATAGCATCGTCTTCCGGCAATGCCACAGTGCGCGCGTCCTTGCGCACGCCGTCCAGCGCCGCGTTGCGTCCCACCAGGATCAGCCAGGCGGCGGGATCGCGCGGCGGCCCGTTCTTGGGCCAATTCTTCAGCGCGCGCAGTGCCGCTTCCTGGAATGCTTCCTCGGCGCGATCGAGGTCGCGGAAATAGCGCAGCAGCGCACCCACGGCCTGGGGACGGGCGGCGGCCAGCGCGGCGTTGATCCAGGCCAGATCGTTCATGTCTTGACCGCGACCCCTGAACGCTCATCGGGATTGAAGACAGCGATGGGGCGGACCTCGAACGCGCCGCCGGGATTGACCGCCGCGATCTGGCGCGCGGCATCCAGCGCCGCCTCCAGATTCTCCACATCCAGGATATAGAAGCCCAACAACTGCTCCTTGGTCTCGGCGAAAGGTCCGTCGATCACCAGCGGCGGTTCCTGGTTCTTGTGCAAGGTGGTGGCGGCGGTGGTGGGCATCAGGCGCAGCGACGCGCCCAGCTTGCCCTCTCGGGTCAGCTTGGCTCTGACCCCGCCGATCTTGTCCATTACGGCGGCGTCTTCTTCCTTGCTCCAGGACCAGACCAGATTCCCGTCGTGGTAACAGAGGATGGCGTAGAGCATGGCGTCTCCTATTTGACTAAGGACGGCGTGGGGCGGCCTGATCCGACAGGCGATGCTAGAGATTTTTCGGGGATTTTTTGAGGGCGGCTGTCGGCAGGCCCTTGCGAGCCTCGTCCTTGGGCCAGAACCAACCCAGGAGAACGCCATGACCACGCAAAACCGCCCCGAAATCCATGAATTGACGTTGACCCGCCTGATCGATGCCCCGCGCGACAAGCTGTTCCGCTGCTGGACTGACCCGGAACTGATCAAGCAATGGTTCGCGCCCAAGCCCTATACCGTACCGGTGGCCAAAACCGAGCTGAAGGTCGGGGGCGCCAATTTGATCGTGATGAAAAGCCCGGAAGGCCAGGAAATCTCCTGCCCCGGCACCTATCTGGAGATCGTGCCCAACGAGAAGCTGGTCTTCACCGACGCCTTTACCGGCGATTGGACGCCCGGCGGCAAGCCCTTCATGACCGCGATCCTCACCTTCGAGGAAGAAGCCGGAAAGACGCGCTACACCGCCCGCGTCCGTCATTGGAGCAAGGACGACCTTCAGGCCCATGAACAGATGGGCTTTCACCAGGGCTGGGGCATCTGTGCCGACCAGCTGGCCGAATTGGCCCAACGTATCTGAAAGCGTGCCCCGCCGGGGGGAACCGGCGGGGCGTTTCTCAGACCTTATCCAGCGCCTGCGCCAGATCGCTGATCAGATCCTCGACATTCTCGATACCGACCGAGATGCGGATCAGCGCATCGGTCAGGCCGATTTCCTCGCGCAATTCCTTGGCCACGCCGGAATGGGTCATGGCGGCGGGATGGGAGATCAAGGTCTCGGTGCCGCCCAGGCTCACCGCCAATTTCATGATTTGAAGATTGTCGAGCAGCCGGAACGCTTCTTTTTCTCCGCCTTTCACATCGAAGGCGAAGGTCGAACCCGGCGCGGTGCATTGGCGATCGAACACGGGCTTGCGCGGATCATCGCTCTTCAGATTGCCCAGATAATGCACCTTGGCCACTTTGGGATGGGTGCGCAGATAGTCGGCCACCATGCGGGCATTGTCGTCGGCGCGGCGCATGCGGATGTCCAAAGTCTCCAGTGAGCGCATCAGCATCCAGCAGGAATTGGGATCGAGCTGCGTGCCCAGCGCGCCCCGCCAGCGCTTGATCTGGGTGATGAGGTCTTTCGATCCGCTGATCGAGCCGCCCACCAGATCGCTGTGACCACCCACATATTTGGTCAGCGACAACAGCGTGATGTCGGCGCCCAGTTTCAGCGGCTTCTGAAAGATCGGCCCCAAGAGCGTGTTGTCCACCACCACGGGCGGGCGATGGCCTTGCGTTTTGGCCAGTTCGTCCGCGATCGCGGCGCAGGCAGCAAGATCGACCAATCCGTTGGTGGGATTGGCGGGCGTCTCCACCATGATCATGGCCACGCGGCCTGCCTTCGCCGCGTTCTCGGCCGCGGTACGCATCTGCGCCACATCCACGCCATTGGTGAAGCCGAAAGGCGTCACCCCGAAGGCGCCCATCTGGTTCTTCAGCAATGTCTCGGTGCCGCCATAGAGCGGGCGGCTGTGCAGCACCGTGTCCCCGGGCTTGAGCAGCGCCAGGCAAGTGGTGGCGATAGCCGCCATGCCGGACGCGAAGACGGCGGAACGCTCCGCCTCGTCCCAGATCGCCAGCCGGTCTTCCAGGATTTCCATGTTGGGATGGTTGAAGCGGGAATAGACCAGGCCCGCACCCTCACCCGGCTTCAACTGGCGGCGGCCCGATGTGAGATCGAAGAAATCTTTGCCCTGCTGGGCGTTCTCGAAGACATAGGTCGAGGTCTGGAAGATCGGCGGCTTGAGCGCGCCCTGCGACCAGGCCGGAGCATAGCCATAGCCCATCATCAAAGTCTCGGGATGGAGCGTGCGGTTGGCGATACGGTCCTTGTGATAGTTGAGATTGTCGCTCATGGCCTGGCTCTTGGACGGCGTTGCGCCGTCAAGGCTAGGCCCGTTCGGCCGGGATTAAATGGCGTATTAAAGTGGATCGCAGCCGGTTTTTGGCAGTATAATGCGCCTGAAGCACCATTCAGAGCATTTCATGCTAGACCGCCAGGACCGCCAGATCCTTGCCCTGCTGCAGGAGAATGGGCGGATCACCAATCTCGAGCTTTCCGAAAAAATCGGCCTGTCGCCCACGCCATGCCTGCGCCGGGTCAAACGCCTGGAGGAGGACGGCGTGATCCGCGGCTACGCCGCCATTGTGGACCAGAAAGCCTATGGCCTGCCGCTAAGCGTCTTCGTCTCGGTGCGCCTCAGCCAGCAGAATGAAGAGCAGATCAAGGAATTCGAAAAAGCGGTAGCGGGATGGAACGAAGTCACCGAATGCCATCTGATGACCGGCTCGCGCGACTATCTGCTCCACATCTATGCCGACGGCATCGAGGGCTATGAGCGGTTCCTGAAACAGAAAATGACCCGTCTGAAATGCATCCAGTCGGTCGAGACCAATTTCGCCATGAGCACCATCAAGAAACGCATAGGCCTTCCCCCAATTTGAACGGGTTGGCTGGCAAGAAAATCTGGTTAGAGTTCCGTCATGAGCCCGATCGTCTCCTTCTTCTCCATCCTGACCGCCTTGACCTTGGGTGCGATCAGCCCCGGTCCTTCCTTCCTGTTCGTGATGCGCACCTCGGTGGCGGTGTCGCGCCGCGATGGTCTTGCCGCCGCCGCCGGCATGGGGCTGGGTGCGGCCACCATCACCACATTGGCGCTGGTGGGCGTGCGCGCCATCATCGCCCAAGTGGCCTGGCTCTATCTCGCCTTTAAGCTTCTGGGCGGTGCCTATCTGGTCTATCTGGCCTGGCGCATCTGGCAGAGCACGGGCAAACCCACCGCGCTTTCCAACGAAGCGCCTGCGCCCCAGCAAGCAACCAAGATCGTGCGCGGCCCGATGCGCAGCTTTCTTCTGGCGCTTGCCACCCAATTCTCCAATCCCAAGACCGTCATCGTGATCAGCGGCATCTTCGCGGCGCTTCTGCCCGCGCATGTCCCCACTTGGATGTATGTGATCCTGCCGCCGGTGGATTTCCTGATTGAGGCGAGCTGGTATTCCTTTGTCGCGCTGGCGATGTCGTCGTCAGGGCCTCGCAACATCTATCTGCGCGCCCAGACCTGGATCGACCGTGCGGCCGGCTGCGTGCTGGGCGCACTCGGGCTCAGGCTGATCTTCGAAGGCGCCCGCGAAGCCAGTTAGAGTCCACGCTCAAAGATGCGCGGGCGATGTCAGGTCCAAATTGGGCTTGGCGGCGAGCGGCGTGAAAGGCAGGCCCGCATTCGCACTGGTGAGGCCGAATGCCTTCACATTCTGCGCATCGGGCTTGACCAGATAAGAGCCTTTGCCCGATTCCCCTTCGCCCGCGCCGCTGCGATTGGCGAAACCCAGGATCGGCCAGCCCGGATGGCGCGCGATCGACGGCGGCGCGATCATGGTGAGGTCGCGGATCTTGATGCTGGACGGAGTGTGGAAGGGCACATGATTGCCTTGATCCTGGTTCTCGCCGGCATAATGGATGATCCAGCTGGCATCGGTGTTGGGTGATTTTTCGCAGATCAGGCCGTCGATATCGAGCACGCCTGCATCGGGCACATCCAGACAGGCGCTTTCCGAACCGCCATTTCCGATCAGGCGCGTGTTGCGGATAATGGTGGTGGCCGCCCGGCTCTTGAGCAGGTGGCCGATGATGCAGCGGGTGGACAGCGTGTCCTCCACCGTCAGCGTATCGCCCGAGCTGAAATAGACATTGTGGACGCTGCCGGTGCCGTTGCCATTCTCATGGAAATGGCAGCGGCGGATCGTGACCGACTGCCCGACCGAGCCACCCATGATGCCATTGTCGCAATTGCTGATGTCGCAATCCTCGAACAATACATGGCTGTTCATGGGGATGCCGGGCGTCGCCTCGCCCAGCCGCACGGCGGCGTAATTGCCGTTGCCGTCCTGGCGGCGGAAGCCCTTGAAAATGAGGCGCCGGAAAGTGGCGTCGCAGCTGCCGGTGGTGAAGAGCCCGGCCTGGTAATAAAGCACGCCATCGCCATAACCATCCGTCTCTAGAACCGGCGCGGGCTTGCCGAGCTCGCCCTCGACGGTCACCGGTCCCAGAAAATTCCATTCATAAGGCGGCCAGCCGAGGGTCTGGCCTTTCCAGCGGCGCGAATGCGAGCCGCTGTCATTGACGTAATAGCCAGGCGGGCCGGGACTGACGATCACGCGAAATCCCATGCGCGCGACATTTTTTGGGCCCGCATAACCATTGTTCCAGCGCCGGTCGCTGTTCATGAAGACGCCGGCCGCCGTCAACGTGTCGAAACGCTTGCCTGGCCCCACTTCCAGCACTTCATAGGAGGGATCGATGGGCTTCACGGGGGGAAGTTTTTCATCCGCCGCGAGGGCCTTCTTTGTCAGCAATTTGGTGCTAGCCAATCCGGCAGCCGCAAGCGCCAACCCCGACAAGATTTCGCGACGGTCGAGCCCAGCCGACTTTTTCGCACGCTTCGCTTTCAGCTTGCGCATCTGAAACACCCTTTCACCATGCACCGCGCGGCTGGTTATTTGTCCAGCGTCGTCAGCGGCACTTCACCCGTATCCAGCACGAAGATGGCCAACAATTTGGCCGGCTCCGTCTTGCTGGCATTTTCACTGATCGTATGATGGGCGCCCGGGCTTTCCGTGAAATATTCGCCCTGATGGTAAATGCGTGGCGGCGCATCATCCACCTGGCTGCGAATCGCGCCCGACAACACATAGCCGGTGATGAAAGCCGATTTGGCGTGACGGTGCGCCGGCGTGCCGCCGCCCGGCGGATAATCCACCACCAGCGCTTCGATGCTCTTGCCCGGAATATTGGGAATGGGAAGATTGAAGGCCGGTTTGGTATTGCTGTTGGATTTTTGCGCCAGCGCCGCGCCCGGCAGCGAAACCAGAAGCGCACACAGCAATGCTGTTATCCGAGGCATGACTCTGTCCACCCTGAACCCAGGTGGATTATCCCATGTCTTCCTCTGGGCGCACATGCCCGCCGCCCGCGAAAGAAAAAGAATTTACACCGCTTTGTCTTTGCAAGTGGCAGTGCCCCGGTGATGCTCGAAGGCGGCGATGATGGGGCATGGACCCTTCGAACTCGCGCCGCAATCCTGCGCCAGCTTTTTCAGGGCATTCCGCGCCGTCTCAAGTTCCGCGATCTTTTCATCCAAGGCCGCAATCCGGGCCTTGGCCAGGCTGCGGGCACGAGCCCGGTCATGGGTGGCGTCCAGCGCCAGCAATTCACCCACCTGCTCCAGGGTGAAACCTGCCGCCTGGGCCGAGCGGATGAAGTTGAGCCGCTTCAGCGCGCCTTCGTCATAGCGGCGCGCACCGCCGCCCTGCCGAGGCGTGGGGAGAAGACCGCGGCGCTGGTAATAGCGGATGGTTTCCACCCCCACGCCACCCTGCCGCGCCAATCCGCCGATGGTGAGATCGCCGCTGGTATTTGCCATGCTTGACTCCGTACCATGGTACGGACCCTATATGGAGAGCGTCCTGCCGAAAGGCAAATGGAGACGCCGCCCCCATGACTCAGAATATGGCAAAAACAGCCACCCTCTACCGCATGGTAATGGACAAGCATCTATGTCCCTCCGGCCTCAAGGCCAAGGCGTTGCTGGAGCGCGAGGGATTCGCGATCGAGGACCACTGGCTCAAGACCCGCGCGGAGACCGACGCCTATAAGGCCGAAGCCGGGGTCAAAACCACGCCCCAGATTCTGATCGATGGCAAACGCATCGGCGGTTATGACGATCTGAGGCGCTTCCTGGGCAAACCGATGCGCGACCCCAAAGCGCTGACCTATCGCCCGGTGATTGCGGTCTTTGCCGTGACGGCGCTGATGGCGCTGACGGCGAGCTATGCCGCTTTCGCCACGCCCTTCACGGTGCGCGCCGGCGAATGGTTCATCGCTTTCAGCATGTGCGTGCTGGCGATCTTGAAGCTGCGCGACGTCGAAAGCTTCTCCAGCATGTTCCTGGGCTACGATCTTCTGGCCCGGCGTTGGGTGCCTTATGCTTATATCTATCCCTTCGCCGAGGCCTTGGCCGGCATCCTGATGATCACCCATGCGCTCAAATTCGTCTCGGTACCGGTGGCGCTTTTTATCGGCACCATCGGCGCGATCTCGGTGGTCAAGGCAGTCTATATCGACAAGCGCGAACTCAAATGCGCCTGTGTCGGCGGCGACACCAATGTGCCGCTCGGCTTGGTCTCCCTCACCGAGAATGTGATGATGGTGGCGATGGCGCTTTGGATGCTTCTGGCGCCCAACTAACGGGCCGCCGTCGTGACCTGCTGCAGATGGGCGATCAGGTTTTTGATGTCGCCTTGATTGTGCGCCAGGAAAGCGGCGAACTGATCCCGTTCCGAAAGCGCGATCCAGATGCCGGCGACACTGAAATCGGTCAACTCCGGCTTGCCGGAGTCGGTCCGCACCCGGAAATTGACCTGCAGCGGCTGCTGCCCGCCATTGGGATCCACCATCACCGTGTTGACGATGAAGTCGTCCGGCGCGCGCTGGCTTGAGCCGGTGACCTTCAAAGTCTGGCCGGCATAGAGGCCGAGATAGGAGCGGTAGACCGAGATCGAATAATTCTGGAAGGCGGTGGCGAATTCATCCTGCTGGGCCGGCGGCACGCTGGCCGCATATTGGCCGAGCGTGAAAACCGCGATCCGCTTCATGTCGGTCAGGCTGAGCAGCAAATGCTCGAACTGATCGCTTTTCTGAGTGGCGGAAAGAGAAGGATCGTTGAGGATGGAAAGGCTCTTCTGGATATTGTCGGAAATAAAGCTCTCCGCTGGAACAGCGGCTTGCGCCGTCCATGCCGGCGCCATCAGCGCCAGCGTCATCACCAGCACCGTACGCCGCGCAAAAGTTTGAACCCGGAATGCCATGTCGCCCTGCCTTACCTTGGAACGGAACCCCTTGCATCTCTCTTCTGCCTGCCGCCCACGTCTGAATTGAGGCACAAGATGGACTTCATTGTGCATTGGCGGCCGCCGGTTCCCCCGTTAAGCTCGGCATCTTAAGGGCCAATGTCTGGGAGGGGTGTAAATGCGAAGCAGCAAAATTTACGCAATCGCAGTGCTGACGGTTGCATTCTCCGCGCCGTTGGCGGCGCAGGAGATGGTGGGAAAATACAAGTTGGTGTCCGCGCTGCCGCGTCCGGGCGCGACGCAAATTCTGGACAATGAGCGCGGCCGGGTGTGGGACGTGATCTATCCGCCCGGCATGTCCACCGGCATGCACCGCCACCCCAGCGATTTTCTGGGCATCGAGCTGGTCGAGACCCTGCTCAAAGTCACCACGCCTGATGGCAAAGAGCACATCAATCCGGTTCATCGCGGTAGCATCTATATGCTGCCCAAAGGCCTCACGCATATTGAAGAAAACGTGATCGGCCATCCCCAGCGCAACTCCATCCTGATCGAACTCAAGGATGCGGCGCCTAGCAATTACAAGAACAGCGGCAACGCGCCGGATGGTTTCGCGGCCGACGGCGCCAAGAAGATGGCGGACAATAATCGCGTCATCCTGTGGGACGTGACTTTCGCCAAAGGTGCGGCGACAAAGCCCTTCTTCCAGAACCGCGACATGTTCCTGGTGCCAGAAGAAACGGGCACGCTCACCATCGGTGGCGACGAAGCCAAGACATTGCCGGTGGCGAACGGACAGATCGTGTTCCTGCCGGGTGGCCATACCCGCACCATTCAAGCCAGCGACAACGCGATCCGTGTCGGGGTGGCGGAGCTGAAGTAGCGCCCGTTTTCGCCTCAGTTGTTGACGGGAATGTGATGCTGTGCCAGTTGGGCCCGCGCCTTGACGGTGAGGTCGTTCAATTCGCTCCTGGAAAAATAGGACGAAAAGACGATTCCGATCACCAGCCCGACCAGAAGCCCCAGGATGAATTTGGCCATGCCCACTCCACGCTTCATCCGACAGTCGCATTTTGGGGGAAAGCCGCTCTCCCGTCCAATTAAGGAACCGTAGGTTTGCGCCCGTTCGCCCGACCCACCAAATGGGCGAATTGCCATTCATAATCGCGTTCATGGTTAAGGCGAAAAAGCCTTGGCGCGCGGGCACCTAGAAGCTTTTATGACGCCGCTTTTGCGGTTCTCTGGCACGGTGCTTGCCTTGCTACTGCTGGCTTCTTACGATTGTTCCACCGGGCTTGGCATTTTCCGTGATGAAAAAACTCATTTTGATCGAGTTCAACGAACTCTGTCCGGCGCTGCTCCAGCGCTGGATGGCGGAAGGCAAGCTGCCCAATTTCAGGACATTCCACGCCGGCTCAGACGTGTTCACCACCCGCGCCGACGAGCCCGAAGGCCCCAATCTTGAACCTTGGATTCAATGGTATTCCCTGCACACGGGAATTCCCTTTTCCCAGCACAATGTCTTTCACTTGACAGATGGGCCGAGAGCCACACATCCCGATATTTGGAGTATCCTGTCGGCCAACGGCTTTTCGGTGTGGAATTGCTCCAGCATGAATGCCCGGCGCATCACCGCCAAAGGCGCGCGCTATCTTCCCGATCCCTGGTGCGACAGCGAATTACCCTTCCCGCCCGACATGCAAGCCTATTCCAAAATCGTGTCGCAGCAGGTCAAGGAATATTCCAATCGCGACCACAGCACATCGGTCAGCGACCTCAGCAATTTCCTGCGCTTCATGGCCACGCATGGTCTTTCGGTTTCCACGGTCAGCGCGATCGTGAAGCAGCTGGCCGGTGAAAAGCTTGGCGCCCGTGACGGCTGGAAACGCGCCGTCCTGCTGGACATGCTGCAGTTCGACGTCTTCAGCCATTATTTCCGGAAAGAGAAGCCCACTTTCTCCACCTTCTTCGTCAACAGCACCGCCCATTTGCAACATTCCTATTGGCGGCATATGGCGCCGGAAGCTTTCTCGGTGCGCCCAGCCGATGGCGAAATCGCCGCTTACAGGGACGCGATCCTGTTCGGGTATCAGAAGATGGATGCGCTGCTGGGCCGCTTCATGGCGTTAGCCGGGAGCGACACAACGCTGATCTTTGCCACCGCACTCAGCCAGCAGCCCTATCTGAAATATGAGGCGATCGGCGGCCACCATTTCTACCGGCCGCGCGAAGTGACCAAATTGCTGGACCGGCTTCACATCAAGCCGGAGCGGGTCGAGCCGGTGATGACGCATCAATTCGTCGCCCGGTTCCGCACCGAAGCGGAAAAAACGGAAGCCCAGCGCCGCTTGGCCGCCGTGACCTCAAACGGACAGCCTGTGTTCGGCTTCGACGATGCCGGCGCCACCAGCCTCTATTTCGGATGCCAACTGCGCACCCAGCTTGCCAAGGACGCTGCGCTCGATCTGGGCGGCAACGAGCCTCCCGTCAGCTTTTTCGAGTGGCTTTATCAGATCGAAGGCATGAAAAGCGGCCGCCACCATCCCGATGGCTGCTTGTGGATCCGCCAAGGCGCGCATCGCGTGGTGGAGGAGAAGGTCTCCATCCTCGATGTGCTGCCGACCGTGTTGTCCTTCTTCGGTGTCTCCGCCAAGGGCTACCCCGGTCGCACCCTGATCGGCGAACCCGCGCCAATACCGGCCGCTGCCGAATAACGCTCATACGACAGTGCGTCTTGGCCGAGGCTGTTCGGGCGATTTGGCCATCGCCCTCAATCCCCCACATGGCGAAGCCATTGGTGGGGGAAGATGTCTTCCGAGGGTTTATCCCGAGGAAGACAGATGGGGGTCATTTCTCAACAGGCAATCCCCGTTTGGACCAGTCCTGGAACGAGCCGTCATAGAGCACCGCATCCATTCCAAGCGTGCGGGCGGCAAATATCACGGCCGTGGCCTGAATGCCGATATGGCAATAGGCGATGACATGATCGCCAGGGCTGACGCCTGCTTGCGTGAACAGCGCCTTCAACTCTTCCGGCGATTTCAGCTTGCCTTGTGCGTCATAGACGCTGGTGAAGGGCAAGGAATGCGCTCCCGCGACATGTCCCAGGGCCGCGCCTTCCATGCCCGCTTTTTCGCCATTGTAGAATTCGCTGGCTCTTGCATCGATAATCACGGTGCGCGGCGCCCTCATGTGCGATTGGACATAATCGGCGGTGACAATGCGCGACTGCATCTTGAGCGGCGATAGGACCACCGTGGTGGTGGGCGGCGCATCGGCCGTGGTGGCAAACCCAGCCGCTTGCCAGCCTTTCAGGCCGCCATCCAGCAGCGATGCATGCTCGCCGAAGCCGGCGGAATCCAAGGTCAGGATGATGCGCGTCGCCCGCGCGATGCCTTCATTCTCGCTATAAACGATCACATGCGAACGATCGGAGATGCCCAGCGCCTGCATCTGGGCGTGCAAATCGTCCGGCGAGGGCAGTTCGGTCAAAAGACCTTCCGGGCTTTTGACGGTGAGACCGTTGGGATCCACCAGATGCGCGCCGGGGATGTGCGCGGCCTGATAGCCGGCCACCGTGCCGACATGCAGGATCACCACATCCTTGTCGGCTTTATGTTCGGACAACCAGGCTTGTGTCACCAGAAGTTGATCGCGGGGCGTGGCTGCCTGGGCCCCGATCGAGATCATCAGCGCGGCGGCGAACAGAAACGACTTCCACATAGGCGGGCTCCCCGATTTTTTGTTGTCTTAGCACGGCGCTCCAGCGATGGCAGCCGCTATTCGACGAGCTGCACCGCGCCGCCCAGCCAGCACCCCATGACCGCACCCGCATCATCCCGCGCAAAGCGTACGCTTATCGCGGACGGCCGCCCCATCGCTCGGCCTTGCAGCACGCGCACCCGGTCGCCCGCCGTCACCTGTCCCGCCGCCAGAAGGCCAAAGGCCAGCGCGGCGGCAGCGATGCCGGTGGCAGGATCTTCCGGATAGCCGGAGGATTTGGGAAACTGCCGCGCCTCGAATGTGTGCACGCCCGCTTCCGATGCCGCGAAGGGATAAAGCCCGGTCGAGCCCAGGCTTTCGCACAAGGCTTCCATGCGGGCGAAATCCGGCGCAAGCGCGTTCAGGACGGCCGTGTTTTTCAGCGGCACCAGCGTCTTCACCCGGCTGGTGGCGGCATTGACCACGGGCATGGCCGCCAGCGCCTCTTCGCCGATGCCCAATACCGACAGGATTTCCGCGACACTTGATGCAGACACGGCTTCCAGCCGGCCTTTGGGCTGGCTGATCTCGACCTCGCCGTCCTCGATTTTTCCCTCGACCATACCGCTCAAGGTCGCGATGGCGATGCGGTTCTTGGTCAAGCGCCCCAAATGATGCAGCAGCCATATCGCACCGACCGTGGCATGGCCGCACATTTCCATCTCATGATGGGGCACGAAAAAGCGCAAGCGAAGGTCCGCGCCATCCGGCGGCGGCGACACGAAAGCAGCCTCATGCCCATAAGACGCGGCCACCGCGCGCATTTCTTCGCTGCTCATGGTTTCGGCGTTTAGAACCACAGGCGCGGGATTGCCGCCGCCCCGTCCGTCCGCAAAGACCGTGACATAATGAATTTCGGGCGCCGTCACTTGTCCGGTGCTGTGCCAGGTGCGGTAGAGGTCTCGACCGCCAAGCCGCGCTTGGACCAATCCTGGAAGGAGCCGTCATAAAGCTGCGGCTCGATGCCGACCGTGCGGGCGGCGAAGACCACGGCGCTGGACTGGCCGCCGACCTGGCAATAGGCGATCACATGGTCGCCCGGCTTGACGCCAGCTTGACTGAACAGCGCCTTCAACTCCGCCGCCGGTTTCAGCTTGCCATCCGAATCATAAACACTGGTGTAGGGCAGGCTTTTGGCGCCGGGGATGTGACCATCGCCCGTCACTTTGGCAACCAGACCGCCATAGAAAACCGCCGCACGGGCGTCGATCAGATCATATCCCGGTGTCTTCATGTGCGACTGCACGAATTTCGCATCCACCACCTTGGGCTGAATATCGAGCGGCTTAAGGTGCCCTTGCGCTAGCTGCGGCACGTCGGTGCTTGCGGCATGGCCGGTCTTTTTCCATTCCGCCAATCCGCCATCCAGCAGCGAAGTATGATCGCCCAGGCCCGCCACATCGAGCGTGAAGAGCACACGGGTGGCGCGCTGGAATTCGTCGCCTTCATTATAGACGATGATGCGGGAATTGTCGGAGATGCCCAGCGCCTCAAGCTGCTGGTGCAGCACCTCCGCCGGCGGCACTTCGACCGAGAGCCCTTCCGGCGTGTTGACCTGTAGGATTTTGCCGTCCACCAGGCGGGCGCCCGGAATATGCCCCGCCTTATATCCGGCTTCACTGCCCACATGCAGGATGACCAGATCCTTGTCGGTCAGATGTCCGGCGAGCCAGCTTGTATTCACCACCAGTGCGTCACGCGTGGGCGCTGCCAGCGCATTGGTCGCGCCCGTAAAAATGAAGGCGGCGGCGACAAAATTCTTCCACATGGGCGCTCTCCGGATGCTGGCCCTCGATTCCCTAGCACCGGGCGGCGGCAAGCGACAAGGCGGAGCGGAAACCGCGGCAAAAGACGACATCAGCCGGCGCTATTGAGCCGACTTTCCCAGGCGAGCGCGCTTTCCACGATTTCATCTAAGGAGTCGTACTTCGGGGTCCAGGCCAGCTTCGCCTTCAGCTTGGCGGGGTTGGAGACAATCATGGGCGGATCGCCCGCCCGGCGCGGCAGTTCCTCGGCTGGCACCGGCTTTTTTGCCGCCCGCTCCACCGCCTGGATCACTTGGCGTACGGAAAAACCGTGGCCATAGCCGCAATTGAACACACCGCTCTCGCCACCGTCCCGCAGATGGCCCAGCGCCAAGGCATGCGCCCCGATCAGATCGGAAACATGGATGTAATCACGGACGCCGGTGCCGTCGGGGGTAGGAAAGTCGGTGCCGAAAATGCCCAGATGCGGCACGCGGCCCAGCACCGCCTGACATGCCCGCTTGATCAGATGGGTGGCGCGCGGCGTCGATTGCCCGCTACGGCCCAAAGGATCGGCGCCCGCGACATTGAAATAGCGCAGCGCGACATAGCGGAAATCATGCGCAGCGGCGGTATCGGCCAGCATCCATTCCGTCATCAATTTAGAGCGGCCATAGGGATTGGCGGGGTCCTTGGGCGCGTCCTCGGTCACGGGTTCCTCGGCGACGCCATAGACGGCGGCGGTGGAGGAGAAGATGAATTTCTTCACCCCGCCTTTGACGCAGGCTTCGATCAGATCGCGCGAGGCGGCCGTGTTGTTGGCATAATAAGCCAAGGGGTCCGCCACGGAATCCGGCACCACCACGGAACCGGCGAAATGAATCACGGCCTCGATCGCATGCCGCTCGATCAAATCTCGGACCAGCGGCGTATCGCGAATATCGCCTTCGGCGAAATGGGCGCCTGCCGCCACCAGACCGCGCACGCCGGTAACCAGATTGTCCAGCACGACCACCTCATCGCCCTGGTCGAGCAATTCCAGCACCATATGGCTGCCGATATAGCCGGCGCCGCCGGTCACAAGCACAGACATCAAACCCCTCGATCCGTTCTATCTCTTTGGCGGTTCCGGATGACGTTGCCAGGCGGCAGTTTCATGGCAAGCGCGCAATTTTTCCGGAAATCTTCACCGCAACTGCAAATCTGCGGTCCCGCCCGTCGCTCTAGCGAGCGCGGGAATTTCGGGCTCGATAGGCCGGCGCCAAATGGGAACATCCTTGCCCGACGCTTCTTCGGCGAGAGGCTTCTTGACATAGAGAAGCAAGGCGCCGCCCAAAGCGAGCAGGATGAGGAAGCCGTCATAATAGGCCATCGACAGCGCCGCCCCGCCTACCAGATAACCGATCATGCTGACTTGCATGGTGCGCGCCAGAAGCGCGGCCCACTGCATCTCCGGCCGATCGCGCACGGCAATGAGCGTCGCCGCCGTGTTGTACCAGCCTGCCAGCAGGATCAGGATATAGAGGAAGAGCCCGAAAAAGCCGTGATCGCCCATCACTTCGAAATAGATGCTGTGCGCCGCGCGCCCGATCTTCAGGCTGCCCGGCGAAGAGTACATTTCCGCCACCCAATTCTGCTGGATGGAGTTGAAGCCGCCGCCGGTCAGCCGCGACTTGGCGACATTGAGGCTGGTAGCCCAGGCCGCTTGACGCTCCTGGAAGGACTGATCCTGGCCGGCGTGCTGGATGGTGGACATGCGATCGAACCAGCTCGAAGGCACCAGACTGGGTAGCGAAACCAGCACAAGCGCGCCTAACACGAGTGGAATGATTCCCGCGCGCGAGCGGACCGCATAGGCGAGCCCGGTAACGCCAAGCGCGAAGAACGCGCCGCGCGAATAGGTTCCGATCACGCCGACCAGCGTGAGGCCCATCATCGCCAGCAGTCCGAGCCGGACCCAGTAACGCTTCGCCGTGATTCTAAGATAGTTCGTCAGCGGCAGAATCATCACCAGCACCAGACCGAGATTGTTGTTATCCGCGATCATGGAATTGTCGGGACCGAACACGTGATTGCGGCCGCCGGTCAGAAGCGTGAAACCACCACCCTTGACGCCGTAATAACCGATCGAGAACACCACCATCCAAACGATGGCCTGGATGCGGCCCTTGGTGTTGGCGATGGTGAGGATGGCAAAAACCAGCACGAGGGTCTTCAGCGTGCGGTTCCACAGATCGTATGAATAGCTGGGATTGAGCGCGAAATAAGTGGTGATGCTGGCCCACATCATGAAGATGATCAGCGTGATCGTGAGCGGATTGAGCGGCACGGCTTTGCGCTGCTTGGAGGCGAGCCAGGAAAACGCCGTGATCACCGCGATATAGAGATTCAAGCTGGCGCCATGCAGGAAGCCGTAAACTTCCTGTTGCGGGTTCATCAGCGCCACCCAGATCCAGGCGAGCACGCCGATCATCGGGGCGCGCAAAATCAGGGGAATCACGCCCAGAATCGCTGCCAAAAGGATCAGATCGCGCACGCCGCCCCCAGAATGAGATTTTGGCGCAAGCCTTGCAGAATCCATGCCCAGGCGAAAGCCCGCGGCGACGATAGCTTAACCAACGGGCGCGCTCCATCTTGTGCATTGCCACAGGGCGTGACAGCTTTGAACTTGGAGGGTTCCAATGTCCGGTTTTCTGTTCCTGGCGGGCGTGTGCGGTTTCGTGCTCATCGTCCTGTGGGCTTACAAAAATGACGGCCTGAAGACCGACGAACTCGGATCCGGCCTTCTGGCCATGCGGGTCCCGGGAGGAGAAAAACAGAAAACCGTTCCCAAATGGAAAAAGTCCACCCTGCCGGAGCGTTCTGCGGCCAGGATAGTTCCCAAAAAGGCCACGCGCGCGGCGCGCTGGCAGCAAAGTCTCCATTACGGCAAAGACCGTTAGCCGTCTCCCGTCCCAAATTGGGACAGCGGTTTAAAGGACGAAGAGCGGCAGCTTTACGAAAAGCGCCACCAAGACGACCGCTACGGCGCCCAGTCCCAGCAGCAAGCTCGCTTTGTCGTCCAGCGCGAACAGCACGGGATCGTCTGGCACATTTCCGCGCCGGGCCTGCATCCAGACCCGTGTGACCCAATAGATCAGGATCGGCCATAGGTTCCATAACGCCACCGGGGACCGGAACAGGGCTCGTGCTTCCGGCTCGAACGCGTAGATCACCAGAAGAAAGGCTGAGAGGTAGCCGCTGGCGAGACCAAAGCCCGCCAGGAAATCCAAATCGCCCCGCCGGTAAGCGCGCGCTCTTGTGGCACGCTTGTTGCCGGGAAGGCGCGCGCCCTTCAGTTCGCCATAGCGGGTCAGATTGGCAAGGCTGAAGAAGAAGAAGCCGGCGAACAGCATCTGCCAAAGAGACGGCGCGGACCATACCAGCAATGCGCCGGTCAGGACGCGGTGCATGTAGAGCGCCGTCAACGCGAATGTGTCGATGAACAAGGTCTTTTTGAGCCAGAGCGAATAGCTCAGCGACAGGGCCAAATAAACCGCCATCCACCCCGCCAGGCGTGGAGAGAGAAAAAGGGCAAGCGCGAAGCCGCTGGCCAGCAGGCTTAGCGCCAGCACAAAACCGTGCGGGATCGGCAGCCTGCCCAGCGCCAGAACGCGCTTTCGCTTGGTGGCGTGACGGCGATCGGCCACGAGGTCGATCATATCGTTCAGCACATATCCCGCCGATGCGATCATGCAATAGACGCAAAAGAACAGATAGGCTTTGACCAGGAAATGCGGATCGTTGCGGTAGGTCGCGTTCAGAAGCGGCAGGAAAATCAACAGATTCTTGATCCAGCGACCTGGCCGCAAGGCATCGACATAGCGGCCGGTGCCGCGATCATCGGGGCAGACGATATCGGCGGTCTGGCTGTTCCAGATGCGATTCTTGAGCAGCTTGGGCGACGGCGCCACGATCACCGAGCGCCGGGCCGTTCGCCAGACGGGAATATCGGACGGCCCAAACCCCGCATAATCGAAATCGCCGGTGCCGAACTGCGCGCAAAGTTTCTTGGCGATGCCTTCGCCCGGATCGGCGACATCGTGATCGATTTCCACGATGGCTGAAATCAAGCCCAGATGCCGGGCGATGGCTTCCGCCACTTCCGGCCTGGCGCGGGCGACCAGGATCACGCGACGGCCCTTGGCGACTTCGCGTTGCAGGAAGGCCAGGAACGGCTTGCGGTAAGGAAGGCTGGCGGGATTGAGAGCGGCGCGTTCCGCAACACGCTCGCGAAAAGCGCCGGTGCCCAGAAACATCCAGGCCAGAAGCGGAAACAGCATCCACGGGCGGTGGCGCACCAGGGCGATCGCCAGTTCCGCGGTGGTACCGGTTCGCAGCACCGCCCCTTCCAGCTTCACGCACAGCGGAATGCGGGGATCGTCGCGCACATGTTCCACGCGCCGGCTCAGCGCCCGGGTGCTCAATTCGTTCAAGGACAGCGTGTGGATCGTCGCCACGTCCGGTTCCGCCAGCAAAAGGCGCGGGTTCGCCACCATAACATCCATCCGGAACGTATTCTGCCGTTCCGAACCTTCCCACTAACGTTAACATAGTGCCGGTTAAGCCCGCCTGAGGGGCTCCGGAAAACCATTTAAGGGCAAGCGGGCCATCTCACAATTGCCTTTTTGCTGAATGGGTTAAGAGGTTTTAAGGGTGGGATCTCTATGCTGTATTGGGCGCGGCCAATCGCGGGCAATAAGGGTCTCCCTCCGTGTCGAACTCTCAGAGCTGAAACCATGAGAGTCCTGTTCGTCCATTATGGCGGGCCCAAGCTTGCCGGAAGCGAAATTGCCTTGCTGGAGTTGCTTGCCGGTCTTCGGCGCAGAGGCATCGCTCCCTTTTTGTGGTGCAACGCTTTCATCACGGAACAGGCCGCACGAGACATCGGCATCCCAGTGTGGCGGGACGAATTCGCCCATTATCTCGATTACTCTTCTCCGCCTTTTTCGCTCTCCGGCTACCGCGGGCTTGTGAAAAAAGGCGTGGCGCGAATCGCCGAGACCAAGGCCGACATCGTGGTGTGCAACAGCGCCGCGCCCGCCCAATGGATGTCCCTCGCCTGCCGGCGCAAAGCCGTTCCTTGGCTGATCTACATGCACAGCCGCTACCTGAAGCGCAGCCGTTATGTGCTGGGCATGCATCTGGCCGACGAGATCGTGGCCGTTACTTCCGCCATCGCCAAGCCGCTTCTGATCGACGGCATAGAGCCGGACCGGATCAGCGTGATCCATAATGGCTTTGACGAGATCAAAGTCCTGCAAGGCCGGGCGGAAAATTTGCGCACCGAACTTGCCATCCCGCCACACAAGGTGGTCGGTGCCATGGCCGGTTCACTGCTCCGCTTGAAGGGGCATGACATTCTGTTCGAAGCCATGCGGCTCATGCCGGAGCCGCCGCCCATCCTGGTGATCGGAGATGGTCCCGAACGCAAGATACTGGAAACTTTGGCCGCCGGCTTGCCGGTGCATTTCCTTGGCCATCGCGCCGAGTTGGGCGCGATCTTGCGCGACGCCGCGGATTTTCTGGTAGCCCCGTCGCGCCAAGAAGCGTTCGGCCGCGTCATTATCGAAGCGGCCTTTGCCGGCATTCCCGCCATCGGGGCGGATATCGAAGGCATTCCGGAAGCGATTTCGGACGGCGTCACGGGTCTGCTTGTGCCCCCCGAATCGCCGAAGGCGCTCGCCGATGCCATATCCCGCCTGATCGCGGACCCGGACCTGCGCGCGCGTTGGGGTCAGGCGGCGCGGCAACGCGCAAAAGCGCAATTTTCTATCGAAAAAGTGGCCGCCGACATGGCGGAAACCCTGGAGCGCGTCGCCGGGCGCCGCGCGAAAATTTCACGATTGCGGCCTTATACGAATCTGCTTTTCGGCCGGTCGGCGCCTTAGCCATGGCGGCCAAATTGCCGGTTCATGAATGGACTGTTAGTTTTTTTGCCGTTGCATTGCGGCGCCTTCGTTCTCACGACGCCTGCCTGGAGCCTTGATCTTGCGCATTCTGTTCGTCACCAACAACATTCATGTGCCCCAGGGCGGCGGCGGCGCGGAACGCAACACCCACGAGCTTTGTGTTGCGCTGAAGGCCAGCGGCGCGCAGCCGGCAGTCCTATCCAGTCTCAAGCCGGACAATTCCTGGAT
>Ga0105240_10002255_pt1 | contig 31289 bp, 25 predicted proteins | sample KBSC54metaG_FD_80426 | JGI IMG/M metagenome (GOLD analysis project Ga0105240, IMG submission 80426) | Corn rhizosphere microbial communities from Kellogg Biological Station, Michigan, USA - KBS C5-4 metaG | ecosystem: Host-associated > Plants > Roots > Rhizosphere > Soil | place: Michigan, USA... | reverse complement strand
CCCGCGACGTCAGCTACCTCGCTCGACGAATAGGTCCTTTCGGGGACCTGTGCTTCGGGACGGCTTTTGCGCGATTTAAACATGAAGGCGTCGGTCCGTTCTTATGAATTTCCTTGGATCTTACCGATTGTACTCGACTGGATGGGCAAGTCAATAGGGCTATCTGCATCCAAGTCTGGGAACTACCCTCCGCCCACGAACCATACAATCTCGAGACGGTCTCCCGCTTCAACGCGTGTAGTCGCCCAATCGGCCTTGCGGGCGATCGCCAAGTTGCGTTCCACAGCCACACGTGAAGGATCGATCTCCAGAAAAACGATCACAGCATCCAGTGAAAGACCCTGCGGGATGCGGCGCGGCTCGCCGTTCACAACAACTTCAATCGTCTTTGTTTCAGCACTTTCCATGCAACGCGTTTGACACTCCGTTTCGCCGATCATTATATTCAATAGTTACGGTTCTGATCACTGGCTTGCGCGGGGGGACCCCGAGGGCGTACCGCGCGGCACTTGAAGATGCCATCAAATTATCCCGAAATTTACTTCCCGGTCCTGATTCAGATCGTCATTGCGGCAGGCTTGGCCTCTGTTCTGATCCTGGCGTCGACGCTATTGGGCAAGCGCGCGCGTTCGCCGCTCAAGGACACGCCCTACGAATCGGGCATGGCGCCGACGGGTTCGGCGCGCGAACGGTTCAGCGTAAAGTTCTACCTGGTGGGGATGATTTTTATCCTTTTCGACATCGAAGCAGTATTCCTATATCCCTGGGCCGTGGTGTACCGCGACCTGAAGATGTTCGGGTTCTTTGAAATGCTGATATTCGTGGCGCTGGTGCTGGTGGGTTTTTTCTACGTGTGGAAGAAGGGCGCGCTGGATTGGGCGATCCTCAAGAAAGAGGGTTCGAAATGAACCACGCGGGTGTTCTGGAAACGAGAGAAGCCTTTGGCGAGACGACACTCATCGTGGATCCAGCGCAGATCGTGGATCTGTGCCGCCACCTCAAGGATTCCGAGAAGTACATCCGCCTAAGCGGCATTACGGCCGTGGATCTGCATCCGGCTGAGCCGCGCTTTGAGGTGATCTACCATCTGCACTCGATCGAACGGAATCGGCGGCTGCGGCTGAAGTGCCTGCTGAGCGGCGTTAATCCCGAGATCGATTCGGCGACGGCTGTGTGGCGCGGTGCGAACTGGTATGAGCGCGAAGTATTCGACATGTTCGGCATCGGATTCCGCAATCATCCGAACCTGGTGCGGATCCTGATGCCGATCGACTGGGAAGGTTATCCGCTGCGGAAAGATTATCCGGTGCACGGGTACAAGTACAGCTACCCGAGTGAGTAATCCATGAAACATTCGTTCGAAGATCACACATCGACGATCCCGGCAGTCCAGGAAATTCCCGCGACGCCCTCCGCCCCGCGCCGCATGACGCTGAACATGGGTCCGCAGCACCCTTCGACGCACGGCGTGCTGCGCATCGTGCTGGAACTCGAAGGCGAGACCATCATTACCGCCGCGCCCGACATCGGCTTCCTGCACACCGGCATCGAGAAGGAATTCGAACAGAAAAACTGGCAGCAGGCGGTGACCCTCACAGACCGCGTCGATTATCTTGCCAATCTTTCGAACAACCTGGTTTACGCGCTGGCGGTAGAAAAACTTCTGCAGATCGAAATTCCAGCGCGCGCGCAGTGGACCCGGGTCATGATGACCGAGTTCTCGCGCCTGAACAGCCACTTGGTCTGGCTGGGAACCCACGCGCTCGATATCGGCGCGATGACCATGTTCTTCTACTGCTTTCGGGAGCGCGAAGATATTCTGCGCATCTTCGAAATGTTCTCCGGGCAGCGCATGATGACCAGCTACATCCGTATCGGCGGGCTGGCTCTGGAACCGCCGCGCGGTTGGCAACAAGTAGTGGGCAAGTTCATCCGTGCATTCCCCAGCAAGGTAGACGAGTACGAAGAACTGCTGAACGCCAATCCTATTTGGATGCAGCGGACTCAAGGGGTTGGTTTTATTTCTCTCGAAGACATGCTGGATCTGGGCATCACCGGCCCGATGCTGCGGGGCGCGGGCCTCAACTGGGACATCCGCAAATCCGAGCCGTATTCGAGTTACGAAAAGTTCGATTTCAAAGTGCCGGTCGAAACCAGTAATGACGTGTGGTCCCGGTACCGCGTTCGCATTCAGGAAATGCGGGAGAGCGCCAAGATCATCACGCAGGCGCTGGAAGGAATGCCCGAGGGCGCCTGGCAGGCCGACGCTCCGCACGTGGTCCTGCCCGACCGGGAAAAAATGAAGACTCAGATGGAGTCGCTCATCTACCATTTCAAGATTGTGACCGAAGGCTTCCGTGTGCCGGCAGGCGAGGTGTACCAATGTATCGAAGCTCCTCGCGGGGAGATCGGCTACTATGTTGTGAGCGACGGCACTTCCAAGCCTTATCGCGTCCACATGCGCACCCCTAGTTTCGGCAACCTGCAAGGTCTGCCTAAGATGCTTGAAAATACTTTGATCGCCGATTCGATTGCAGCTTTGGGAAGCATGGATTTTGTGTTGGGTGATACGGATCGATGATGACTTTCTCGCCGCAGCTAGAAAAGAAATTCGCGAAGATGCTCACTTCTTATCCGGAAGGAAAAAAGCGCTCGGCCGTAGTGCCGATGCTGATTTACGCGCAGGACGAGGTGGGCTCGATCACTTCGGAGCTGATCGATGAAGTAGCCCGGCGCTGCGAAGTCACTCCGCTCCAGGTGGATGAAGTGGTGGGCTACTATTCCATGCTGCACCGCAAGCCCATGGGAAAGTATCATGTGCAGGTCTGCACCAACATCAGTTGCCTGCTGGTGGGCGGCATGGAGCTGTACGAGCATGCCTGCAAGAAGCTGGGTATCGGCCATAAACAAGTGGCCGCGGACGGGCAGTTTTCGCTTGAGGAAGTCGAATGCATGGGCGCCTGTTCCTGGGCTCCGGCGGTCGAGATCAATTACGATTTCCACCACCATGTGACGCCTGAAAAGCTCGATCAGTTGATCGATGGACTTAGGAAGGCACAATAACGGATGGCGAAGAAGCTTTACAACGATCCCAGCCCGCTGGAAACGCGAATCCTGAGCGCGCGTTTCGGACTGGAGAATTCGGAATCGCTGACGACTTATCTTGCGCACGACGGATTCAAAGCGTTCCGCAAAGCGCGCGAGATGAAGCCAGAGCAGATCATCGAAGAGGTGAAAACCTCGGCTCTGCGCGGCCGCGGCGGCGCGGGATTTCCAACCGGCCTCAAGTGGAGCTTTGTTCCGCGCAGCTCGCCCAAACCCAAGTACATCGTAATTAATGCCGACGAGAGCGAGCCGGGAACCTGCAAAGACCGGCTGTTGATGGAGTACGATCCGCACCAGATGATTGAGGGCATCCTGATCGCCGGCCTGGCGCTCGATGCGCACAAAGGCTATCTCTACATTCGCGGCGAATATCGTTACCTGATAGATCACATGGATCGCGCGATCGCGGAAGCTTACGCGCAGGGTTACCTCGGAAAGAACATTTTAGGAACGGGCTTCGATTTCGACCTCTATACGCATTCGGGCGCCGGTGCCTACGAATGCGGCGAAGAAACCGCGCTGCTCGATTCGCTCGAAGGCAAGCGTGGGATTCCCCGGATGAAGCCTCCGTTTCCGGCCGTCGCCGGCGCCTGGGCCAGCCCAACGCTGCTTAATAACGTCGAAACCTTCAGCGCGATCCCGGCCATCATTCGGGATGGCGGCGCGGCATTCGCGGCGCTTGGTACGCCCAAGAACGGCGGCACTCGATTGCTCTGTGTTTCGGGGCACGTAAACAAGCCCGGCGTGTATGAAGTCCCGCTGGGCTATCCGATGTTGAATTTCATCGAAGAGATTGCCGGCGGCATTCCTGGCGGCAAGAAGCTGAAAGCTGTGATCCCGGGCGGATCGTCCTGCCCGATCCTCAAGGCCGACGAGTGCGATATTCCGATGGACTATGATTCGCTGGCCAAGATCGGCAGCATGCTCGGCTCAGGCGGCATGGTGGTGATGGATGAAACCACCGACATGGTGAAAGTCGCGCTACGGATTATGCGATTCTATGCGCACGAAAGCTGCGGCTGGTGCATTCCGTGCCGCGAAGGCACTACCTGGCTGCGCAAGATCCTGCAGCGGTTCGACGATGGCGGCGGGCGGCATGAAGACGTGGCGCTGCTGGGCGAACTTTCAAAGAACATGCTAGGCCGGACCTTCTGCGCGCTGGGCGATGCGGCAGCGATGCCGACCATCTCGATCGTCGATAAATTCGCGGACGATTTCGAAAAGCGGCTCGCTCGGGATCGGCAAATGGTGGCGGTTTAGTATGGCGGAACTCGTAAATCTTACCATCAACGGTCAGGCCGTCCAGGCCGAAAAGGGAACGCTGCTGATCGAGGTGGCGCGCCAGAACGGCATCGAGATCCCGGCATTCTGCTACTACCCCGGACTGACGCTACAGGCTGCCTGCCGCATGTGCCTGGTGGAGGTCGAAAAGACTCCGAAACTACAAGTGGGCTGCACCCTGCCGGTGGCCGACGGCATGGTAGTGCACACCGAATCGGATACGGTTCGGCAGTCACGCAAGGGGATGATTGAGTTCTTGCTGACCAACCATCCCTTGGATTGCCCGGTGTGCGATAAGGGCGGCGAGTGTGAACTGCAGGACATGACCTTCCGCTACGGCGCCGGCGAAAGCCGCTTTACGGAGCGGAAAGTGCACGTGGACGAGCAGCAATGGTCGCCAGTTGTCTACTTCGACGCCCCGCGCTGCATCCTGTGTTACCGCTGCGTGCGGGTCTGCAATGAGGGGATCGGCGTAGGCGCCCTGGGTGTTTCCAACCGCGGCGTGATTTCCGAGATCGTGCCGAATCGTCACGATTACCTCGAATGCGACGAGTGCGGCGCTTGTATCGACATCTGCCCTGTGGGTGCGTTGACCAGCGGCAGCTATCGCTATCAGACGCGGCCGTGGGAAATGACTCACGTCGGGACCATCTGCACGCATTGCGGCGACGGTTGCCGCACCACGCTGGGCGTGCGTGACGACAAGATCATGCGCGGGAACAATCGCGACTCCAGCGGCATCAACGGCGACTTTCTATGCATCAAGGGCCGTTACGCGTTCGATTTCGTGGAGCATCCGGAGCGTCTGCAATCGCCCATGCTGCGGAACGCGGCCGGCGAATTCGAGCCGATCTCCTGGTCCAGAGCATTCGCGACCATCGCGGAAACATTTACGGCGGTCAAGGCGCGCGGAGGGAAATTCGGCGTCGTTGGCTCAAACCATACGACCAACGAAGAGAATTACTTCCTGCAGAAGTTTGCGCGGCAGGGCCTGGGGACTAAGAACATCGACCACCATCGCACGGGTGATCTGGCGACATTCTTTGATGCGCTCTCCGGGAAAAATGCTGCGCTGGCCACAGCAGGCGATCTCTACACCGCGAAAGCAGTCCTGGTGGTTGGCGCCGATCTCGCGCAGCAGCATCCCCTCCTGTCCTACCAGGCGCGGGCGAATTTCCGGCATCACAATGCGCACATTTATGCCGTTACCACTGGGCCGGTTCGTGAGGACAACCAAGCCATCGCAAGCGTTCGCGTCGCAGCGGGCGGGGAACTCGCCGGCGTCGAGTCCTTGCGCGACAAGCTGAAGGCGGAAGGCGATCTGGTCATCGTCTTTGGCGATTCGATTCAAGGCGACGGCCTACGCAAGCTGATCGCGTTCGGCGATTCACTGGGAATCCCGGTAAAGTACGTTTGCCTGGTGGACTATTCGAATTCGCGGGGCGCGTTTGACATGGGCCTGATTCCACGCGACGGCGGCATGAGTATCCAGCAGATGCTGGCCGCTAAGGATCTGGACGTGCTCTGGGTTGTCGGCGCAAATCCCCTCAAGAACGCTGCGCTGGATTCAACGAATGCATTCGTTATTGTGCAAGATCTGTTCATGACAGAGACTGCCAACCACGCCCATCTGGTGTTGCCGGCAGCGTCGGTCTACGAGAAAAACGGCACCGTGACCAATGTCTGCGGCGAAGTGCAGAAGCTCAAACAGGCCGTCAAGGTAATGGGCACCAAGACGGATCTGGAAATCATGGGATCTATTGCCAAAGAAATGAATCTGAACCTCGGGATCTGGTTACCCGATAAAGTCTTCGCGGAAATTCGCAAGACCGTGCACGGATATGATGTGTCCCTACCGGTGGTCGACACAGGCGGTGCTGCGCCGACGATGCCGCTGAACGGCCGCGTTCCGGCGCTTCCGGGCGCGATTCAATCTGCGGGCGACACCTTATTTACGTCGGGCTCGATGTCACGCTATTCCAAGATCCTCAATGCCGTCATCGAATCGCCCGGTGGGCTGTACGGAGGCAAGGAGCCGGAAGTCAGCGCCCAGTCACCCACGGCCAGCGGCCAGATGCCAGGGGGCACGGTCCAGTCGTGAATTTCTACCTTCTTAGCCTGATCAAAACCGCGATTGTGGTGGGCATTTTCATGCACGTTCTGGCCTACCTCCAATGGATCGAGCGCAAGGTGATCGCCCACGTGCAGCTCCGCGTGGGACCTCGGCGCGTTGGACCACACGGACTGCTTCAACCTCTGGCGGACGTCATCAAGCTGGTCACCAAAGAAGACATCCTGCCATCGCACGTGAATAAGGTTTTCTATTTTCTGGCGCCATTCATCGCCGTGACGTTTGCACTCATTTCGATCTCAGTTATTCCATTCGGGCCTATCATCACGGTCGGCGGCGTCCGCACGGCGATGCAGCTCACCGATCTCAATATTGGCGTCTTGTTCATTTTTGGAATTTCCGGGCTGGGCGTGTACGGTGTGGCCTTGGCGGGTTGGGCATCGAATAACAAATACGCGCTGATGGGCGGACTGCGCAGCTCGGCGCAAATGATCAGTTACGAACTGCCGATGGCCCTCGCTCTTGCGGCTCCCTTGTTGATTCTCAACACGCTCAGCTTGCGCGAGATCGCCAATGGCCAGGCGGGCTTCTATCTGGGATTCATTCCGCGATGGAGCATCTTTCAGATGCCGTTCCCGCAGATCTTTAGTTTCATCCTGTTCCTGATCGCGGGATTCGCCGAAACCAACCGCGTTCCGTTCGATCTGCCGGAAGCCGAAAACGAGCTGGTCGCCGGGTTTCACGTCGAATACGCCAGCATGAAGTTCGCCTCATTCTTCATGGCTGAATACGCCAACATGGTAACGGTTTCCTGCGTGGCGACGCTGTTGTTTCTGGGCGGCTGGCATCCGATCTTTCCCGAAAAATACGGATCGGGTCTTATTCCTGTGGCGATTTTCGCGGGCAGCGCCTTGCTGTGCTTCTTTCACGCCGCCAATCCGGCGCGCCCTTTCGACAGGATCACTCTGCCCGTGTTTGGCCTGCTATTTCTGGGAGCCGCAGGACTGTTCCTGCTGCCTCCGGTGCAGTTCATTCTCTTGCCGCTATTTTGGTTTTCGGCGAAAGTCCTGATCATCCTGTTCGTGTTCATCTGGGTCCGCGCGACGTTGCCGCGGTTCCGCTACGATCAGCTGATGCGCTTCGCCTGGACCTTCATGTTCCCGGTGGCGCTGATCAATCTCTTCATCACGGCCCTCCTGGTGGCCCTCTTCCCCTAATATGGACGCTCTCCTGTTCATGATTTTCGCCGCGATCGCCGTGATCTGCGGCATCAACCTGGTGGTGCAAACGCACCCGATCTCCAGCGCCTTGTCACTGGTAGGCGTCATGGGCGCGCTGGCCGCCCTCTATCTGCTGCTGGGCGGAGAATTTATTGCCGCCGCACAACTGGTGGTATACGCGGGCGCCATCATGGTGCTGTTTGTGTTCGTCATCATGCTGCTGAATGCGGGCACGGAAAAGAAGATGGTGGTCAGACCGCTAGGTAAATACCTGGGCGCACCGTTCCTGCTGATTTTCTTCGGGATGATCGCGTATATGATCCAGCGAATCCTTCCGGCGTCGTCTCCGGTGGTATTCGGGGCATTCCAGGGCGGTACGGCCGAGGGAATCGGACGAAGCCTGTTCACTGTTTACCTGCTGCCGTTCGAAGTCACCAGCGTCCTGATTTTGATCGCGATTCTCGGTGCGATTGTACTGGCGCGCAAGGAGGTGGATTGATGCCGCTCGGACCGCTGCCAGCCGCTGTTCCCCCTTCCTGGTACCTGACCCTGAGTGCGATTCTGTTCGCGCTGGGCGTGCTGGGTTTCCTGCTGCGTCGCAACATTATCACCGTGTTCATGTCCATCGAACTGATGCTGAACGCGGTGAATCTCAGCTTTGTGACCTTTTCCTACGTGCTGAAGCGCAATGACGGCCACATTTTCAGCTTCTTCGTGATGGTGGTGGCGGCAGCCGAGGCGGCCGTTGGCCTGGCGATCATTCTTACCGTCTTCAAGAACCGGCAAACGCTGGAGATCGACGAGGTCAGTTCTCTTAAGAACTAAAGGTGCAACTCTGGCTCATTCCTATTCTTCCGCTGCTCGGCTTCCTGCTGAACGGGATTTTCGGCAAACGGCTCTCGAAGCCGGTAATCAACGCGATCGCGGTCGGTTCGGTAGTGCTGTCGTTCCTGTGGGTTGTGAAAACGCTTAACTCGCTGGGCGCATTCAGCGGCGGCTTGGAGCAAACCTACAAGGAGCATTACTACACCTGGATTCAATCGGGCGCGCTCAACATCAGCGTCGACTTCGCGATTGACCGGCTGACCGCCGTAATGCTGATGGTGGTCACCGGGGTCGGCGCGCTGATCCATATTTACTCGGCCGGATACATGGCCCACGAAGGCGGCTACTACCGCTTCTTCGCCTACCTGAATCTGTTCATGTTCTTCATGCTGATTCTGGTTCTGGGAGCGAATTTCCTTATTCTGTTCGTCGGATGGGAAGGCGTGGGGCTGTGCAGCTATCTGCTGATCGGCTTCTACTTTCTTGAAAAGTTTGCCACCGACGCCGGCAACAAAGCTTTCATTGTGAACCGCATTGGGGATTTCGGATTCGTGCTGGCGATATTCCTGATCGGGTTTCATTTCAACACGCTCGATTTCACAACGGTGATGACGCAGGTGAAAAGCATGCCGGTCGAAGCTACGGCGGGCATCTTCACGGCGATTTCGCTGCTTCTGCTGGTGGGCGCAACCGGTAAGTCCGCGCAGATTCCGCTCTACGTCTGGCTTCCGGACGCCATGGCCGGCCCGACGCCGGTCAGCGCACTGATCCATGCCGCGACCATGGTCACCGCGGGTGTCTACATGATCGCGCGGACATCGCAGATTTACCTACATTCGCCTTGGGCGCTGGATATCGTCGCAATCGTAGGGCTGACGACAGCATTTGTCGCGGCGACCATCGGTCTAGCACAGAATGACATCAAGAAAGTGTTCGCATACTCCACTGTTTCGCAGCTTGGCTACATGTTCGTTGGACTAGGGGTCGGAGCGTTTTCAGCGGGAATCTTCCATCTGATGACGCATGCGTTCTTCAAAGCCCTGTTGTTCCTCGGCGCGGGCAGCGTGATCCACGCCTGTTCCGGCGAACAGGACATGCGGCACATGGGCGGCCTCCGCAAATACACGCCCATCACGATGGTGACGCTGCTATGCGGCAGCCTGGCGATTGCCGGTTTCCCGTATCTGTCGGGCGCCGCGAGTAAAGACTTAATTCTCGAGGCGGCCTACGAGCACGCACCCTGGATGTACTGGGTGGGCGTGTTCACGGCCGGCATGACGGCCTTCTACGTTTTTCGCGCGTTTTTTCTGACATTTTTCGGCGAGTATAAAGGCAAGCACGCGCAGCCGACGCATCACGATCCCGACACGGCGCATCAGGATACGCACGGTCACGGCGAGCCGCATGAGTCGCCTGCGGTAATGTGGATCCCGCTAGCGATCCTGGCGGTCTTCAGTCTCGGCGGCGGGTTCATCAACATCCCGCACTTCCTGGAGCCTCTGTTCCCACTGCAAGAAGGCGAACCGGCGCGCTGGCTGGAATATGTCGCGATGGCGGCAGGACTCGGCGGCATCGCACTCGCGTATTTGTTCTATGTCGTCTCGCCGGCGTTGCCAGAATCGATTGCGAACACCTTTAAGGGCGTCCATACCCTGATCTACAACAAATACTTCGTCGATGAGTTCTACGATTCCACCGTGGTCGAACCGATTGTCGGCGGATCGCGACAGCTTCTATGGCGAGTCGGCGACGTTCGGTTGATCGACGGCATCGCGAACGGAATCGGATCCACTGCGCGCGGCCTTGGCAGCATTCTGCGGCGAGCCCAGTCAGGCTATATCCGCGGCTACGCAGCGTGGGTCATCGCAGGTACTGTCCTCGCAATCGCTTATATCGGATTCATGGGAGCCTCGCGATGACACTCTTGGACGTCGTGTTGTTCCTACCGCTCGTCGGGTTCCTGCTGCTATTGATTCTGCCCAAGGAATCCAGCCGCATGGCCGCGATGGTGATCTCCTCGGCGGTGTTCATCGTGTCGTTAGGATTGCTGATTCCCTACTGGTTTCAGTACCCATCGGGCCACACCTTCAGCACCGATATTCAGTGGATCAGCTATCCGCCGATCCGCTACCACGTTGCTCTCGATGGATTGAGCCTGTGGCTGGTGCTGCTCTCTACCTTACTGACGCCCATCGCTGCGCTGGTTTCCTGGAACTATATCGATAAGCGTGTGAAGGAATACTACGCCTTCCTGCTGCTGCTCGAATTTGGCGTGATCGGCGTCTTCGTGTCGATGGATCTGTTTCTGTTCTACGTGTTCTGGGAAGTGTCGCTGGTCCCCATGTATTTCCTGATCGGCATCTGGGGACACGAGCGGCGCATCTACGCGGCCGTCAAGTTCTTCCTGTTCACCATGGCCGGATCGGTGCTGATGCTGGGGGCGATTATCTTCCTATACAATCGCACCGGTACCTTCGATTACGGCCAGATCCAAGGCATGATCCAGACCGGAAGCCTGGTGTTCGATGCACGCACGGAGCTGATCTTGTTCCTAGCGTTCTTCCTTGCGTTTGCGATCAAGGTTCCCATATTCCCGCTGCACACCTGGCTGCCCGACGCACACGTGGAAGCGCCTACCGCCGGTTCGTTGATGCTGGCTTCCGTGATGCTGAAGATGGGCACCTACGGACTGCTGCGATTCTGCGTGACGCTGTTCCCGGATGCGGCGCATCGCTGCGCTCCCTGGATCGCCGGTCTGGCGATTATCGGTATCATCTATGGCGCGCTGGTCGCGCTGGTGCAGCCGAACATGAAGAAGCTGGTGGCGTACTCCTCGGTCAGCCACTTGGGATTTGTGGTGCTTGGAATTTTCACGTTCACGCAGCAGGGCCTGGACGGCGCCGTGTACCAGATGCTGAATCATGGCATCTCGACTGGAGCGCTTTTCATCCTGGTCGGCTATCTATATGAACGGCGTCATTCCCTGGAAATCTCGGCCTACGGAGGTGTGGCAACTCCCGCGCCGAACCTGTCCATCATTTTCTTGATCACGACGCTGGCATCCGTTGGGCTGCCGACCTTGAACAACTTCGTCGGCGAGTACCTAGTCTTGCAAGGTACCGCCAGCGCGAACTTCGGATGGGCCGTATTCGCGGCGCTGGGCGTTATTTTATCAGCGTGCTACATGCTGTGGTTGTACCAACGGACGTTCTTCGGAAAGGCGTCCGAATCGCTTTCACATCATATGCCCGATTTATCGACGCGCGAGTGGGCGGCGATCCTGCCCTTAGTGATCCTTATGGTCTGGATGGGCACCTTCGCGCAAAGCTTTCTGCCATCGATTAGCGTCCAAAACACTGCCATTCTGGAACAAACTAAGAGACTGCGAGTAGAGCGGGTGGCGATACCGGATCGGCAAACCGCGGAGGTATCCCGTGCCAATCGCTAACTTTCTGCCGACCAATGCCGACTACGCACGCTTCCTGCCAGAGCTCATTCTGACGCTGGCCGGAGTGTTGATCATGTTCATGGAGGCGCTGCGACCTGAGGGTAAGCGAACCGGAGCTGGATTGGTTGCCATCCTTGCGCTGGTGATCGCGCTGCCCGCCGCCATGATGGCATCCCCCGGACCTGCGTTCCAGGGGATGCTGGTGATCGACGGCATGGGGACCTTCTTCCGGACGTTGGTGGTCGTGGTTGGTCTGCTGGTGGTGTTCAGCTCTACGGATTATCTGCGCCGCGAAAACCATGACAGCGGCGAATACTACGCGCTGGTATTGTTCAGCATCGTAGGCCAGTGCGTGATGGTGACGGCCAATGAGCTGGTGATGATCTTCATCGGCCTTGAAATTTCTTCCATCGCGTCGTACATTCTGGCCGGATATTTGCGCGACGACGCCCGCAACAATGAAGCGGCATTGAAATACTTTCTGTTGGGATCTTTCGCGACGGCGTTCCTTCTATACGGCGTGGCGTGGATGTACGGCGCGACGGGATCTACCAATTTGACCCAGATTCGAGCGTCGTTGATCTCAGGCACGCCGCCGCCTGAGGTGCTAATCGGCGTGGCTGCCGCGCTCATCTTCGTGGGCCTGGCCTTCAAGATATCGGCTGCTCCTTTCCAGGGCTGGGCTCCCGACGTCTACCAGGGTGCGCCCGCCCCGGTCTCCGCATTTCTAACCGTGGGTCCGAAAGCAGCGGCTTTCGCCGTCTTAATCCGCATCTTCTTGGGCAGCCTTGAGCCGATCGCTTCCAGCTGGGCGCCGGCGATATGGGTCTGCGCCTTGGCCACCATGCTGGTCGGAAACTTCGCCGCGATCATGCAATCGAATATCAAGCGTCTGCTGGCATACAGCTCTATCGCCCATGCCGGTTATGTGTTGGTTGCAGTGGCAGCCAATTCGGGAACAGGTTCGGCCGCCGCCATGTTCTACCTTGCGGCGTACGCGTTCACCAACATCGGAGCGTTCGCGGTGGTGACCTACTTTTCCCGAAAGGGCGAGCGCTACGTCAGTATCGACGATTTCGCCGGGCTCGCTCAGCGCCAGCCGGGAATGGCTGCGATGCTGACCATTTTCCTGCTGAGCCTGATCGGCGTGCCGCTCACCGGCGGATTCTTCGGGAAGTTCTACATCTTCAAAGCCGCACTCGACGCCAAGCTGATCTGGCTTACCGTGATCGGACTGCTCAACAGCGCGGTCGCCGCGTATTACTACCTGCGCATCCTGGTCGTCATGTACTTTCGCGAGCCCGGCGAGAGCGTCGAAACACTTCCTCCGGCGGGAGCGCTGCTTCAGATTGCGGTGTATGGCTCGGCCGCGGGAACTCTGCTACTCGGAATCTTTCCATCGCTGGTCCTGGACTTCGCCAATCGAGCCGCGATTCGATAGTCTGGGTTAAAACTACGACGAGCGCAACGGCCTGACCAGCAACGTCAGCACGAAGCCCACCGCGAGTAATCCCGCCAGCGCTTGTAGAGGCCCGTCATAAATGTGAACGTGGCTCGCGCCCGGAGCGAGTGCGGCTTTGGCGCGATTCGATAGCTCGGTGACGATCACCGGTCCGGCGATGGCGGCCGCACTCCAGGCAGTCAGTACCGCACCGTGAATCGCGCCGACGTTGTCGGGCCCAAAGATGTCGGCCAGGAACGCCGGAATCGTTGCGAATCCTCCACCGTACATGCTGACGACAACAAACAAACTGACTTGAAAGTAAAGCCAATCGCCGCGGCCTGCAATGCCGGGGATCAGGAGAAACAGGACCACTTGCACGGCAAAGAAAATCGTATAGGTATTCCGGCGTCCAATATAATCTGAACTGGACGCCCAGAAGAAACGGCCAATCAGGTTGAAGATACTGAGAAGTAGCACGAATGTCGCCGCTTCCACCGGCGTTTGTTGGAACAGGTCCTGTACAATGGGCGACGCCTGCGCCAGGATTCCGATGCCTGCCGTGACATTGATAAACAATACAGCCCATAGAAGATAGAACTGCGGCGTTCGGAGCGCGGCATCACGGGTAACGCTCGTTTGTTTGGAGACCTTCTCGGGAGGATCCCATCCGAGGGGTTTCCAGCCCTCGGGTGGACGCCGCAGAATGCGCGCGCCGATCAGCATCACGAAGAAATAGATCGCGGCCAGCGTCATCATAGCCGTGGGAACACCGAGGGAATTCATCAAGCGGACATTTAGCGGACTGGCTAGGGCAGCTCCTCCGCCGAATCCCATGATGGCCATGCCAGTCGCCATACCGCGACGATCCGGGAACCATTTGACCAGCGTACTCACCGGCGCGATGTAGCCCAGCCCGCATCCCATTCCGCCGATGACGCCCATGCCCAGGAACACCAGGATCGATTGGCGTAACGCGAGTCCGATCCCACCGATCAGCAGCCCGCAACCGAACAGAAACGCTGCCGCCGTCGCAGCCGCGCGGGGTCCACGGCGCTCTACCCAAGGACCTCCGAACGCGGCGCTCAGTCCTAATAAAACCAGAGCGGTCGAATAGGTGGTATAGGGCGGGCTAAACCACGCCGGGGCGTTGGGCAGCAAGGCTTGGAAGGGACGGTTGAAGGTGCTCCATGCGTAGACCGAACCGATGCAGATATGCACCGCGACGGCTCCGACTGGGATCAGCCAACGGTTGACGGGATCTGCCGCATGCCACGGTGCGGCATCGACTCGGGAAGCCATCACCAGATTCTATCGTGTGCCGGCTTACTGAGTCTGCTTGAGGAGCCGGCTCGAGCTTTCTATCTCGGCCGCCGCCGCGCGCAACGTTTCGGCTAATTTGCGGACCTGCTGATTGGCTTCATCCCACTGCTGGGCTTCCACGGCCTCGCGTACACCAGGCAGGGTCTTGGCCGCATATCCTGTGAGCATACCAGGCGCGTAAATCTGATTGCGATACCAATCCCGCCGCGGGAGTCCGTCGGTGCTCAGCAGCGTGCGCTCAGTCCTGCGAATGGACTCGTCCACCTTGGCGAGTTTTTCCGAAGCAGGCACACCGCGTTTGCTCCAGGCCGACAATTCCTCGTCGTATGTCTTGGCCGCTGCCGAGAGCCGCATCAGCTGAACCGAGATAGGGCGCAGGTCAACCTTTGCGCTTGCGCGTGGCAGTTGTTTGCGAATTTCCTCGATCCATCGGGTCACACTGGACGAGAGCGAGCCGAAATCGAATGGCAGTACCTGCGCATCGGCTAGCCGCAGAAGCGCGATACTCATCACCTGCGTGAGCGTTTTGCTGTAGGTGCGGTCTCCATCGGAAAACTGCTGATACCAGGCCAGAGTGTCGTAGACAGAATGATAAACGCCGTCGCCCGAGGCGAACCCCAGGTTGAGGCTGGCGATGCCCGCGTGATCCAGAAAAGCCACGTAATCGGATCCGGATCCTAGCGACTCCACATGAAAATCCCGCTCGCGGGGTTCGGGAGTGCCCCCTGCGATGGCGACAACGGGTGTCCGGCGGTCGCGCACGGAGTCCAGAAGGCTCTTTGAGGTCGCTGGATCGGTCACATCGCGCAGCACTTCAGCGATAAACGGTTCGAGAGACGCGGATCCACCGGCGATAAACGGGCCGCGCCCGCTCGAATCGGAGTTGATGTAAACCGCCGCCTTACGATCCAACTCGTCCGTGTGCTTCTCGACCCATTCGGTGGAGCCAAGAAGACCGTACTCTTCGCCGTCCCAAAAAGCGAGCATGATCGTGCGCCTGGGCTGCCAGCCTTGCTTCCGCAGAACCGATAACGTTCGAGCCGTTTCGAGCAGAACCGACGCGCCACTGACCGGATCGCTCGCGCCATTGACCCATGCGTCGTGATGATTTCCGTAGATAACCCACTGGTCTTTGTCGGCATGATCTTTCGCGAGGCTACCTGGGATAGTCGCAATCACGTCGTACAGTGGCCGCGTGGACCAGTCAAAATCGACCTGCAGATGCACCGTCGCAGGACCTGGACCGGAGTGATAGGTCACCGGAAGTGCCCCGCGCCAGGACTCCGGAACCAAGGGACCGGTCAGTTGCTGGAGTAGTGGGAGCGCATCCGCCCAGGAGATCGGCAGCACCGGAATCTTGAGCAGCGTCTTGGCTTCCTCGCGCGTCAGGCGCTTGGAGCCGGCCTCGGACGCCCACCCGGGTGACAGCGGATCGCCGGGATAGAGCGCCATATCCATCACGCTGCCGCGTTGGACGCCATCCGCCGGGCGCATGGGACCCTGCGGATACACGTCACTCTGAAAGAAACCGTCTTCGCGAGGATCGGAATAGATCAGGCAACCCACCGCTCCGTTCTCCTGGGCCAGCTTGGCTTTCAAGCCACGCCAACTGCGCCCATAACGCACGATTGCGATCTTGCCTTTGATGTCGACGCCCAGTTTCTTGAGGTACTCGAAGTCTTCCGGCTGCCCGTAGTTCACATAAACCAGCGGCGCTGTCACATCACCGGATGCGCCATACGCATTAAAGGGCGGGAGCTGATTTTCCTGAGCTGTGCTGGGGTCATCGGGAATTGGCGGCTCGGCGAGCTTGGCTCGAAAGTGGACCGGTGCGGTCATTTCCAAAGTGCGCGTGGTGGGGTAAGGAATCAGGGCCTGGAAGGTTTCGACGCGCGTTTCTAATCCCCAGTCTGTGAGTTGCGCGGCCAGGTAATCGGCGACGGCCTTCGATCCGGGCGAACCCGCGTGATGGGGCTTGGCTGCCATCCGGTCCATGTAGATGTGGAACCGTTCCGCCTGTGGGATGGCTTTGGCTTGTTCCTCGCGATCGTGCTCGATTTTCCATTGATCGGGAGAAAAGCCCCGCAGGGGCGCTACTGCAGGAGGCTGGGCATACACCGCTATCGCCAAAAAGTACGGAAGGGAGCGGAGCTTCATGCTTTCGAGCGCGTTCTTAGGAATGCCAAAAACTCCTGGGTATCACGCGTATATCCGCTGGTCGCGAGCACGTTCTCATTGGCATCGAGCAGTATGAACCAGGGCGTGGACGTGGTAGCGAACTTGGTGTCCTCCAGCTTGGCGTTCTCTTCCGATGCCGCATCCGCCCCGTCGGTGTAGAGTTCCACCAGCACCAAGTCCTTAGCGATATCGGCAATTTCTGGCCGCGGGAACAGATTAGCCTTCATCCAGTGGCAATTGGAGCAGGCGTAGCCGGTAAAAGTCACCAGCACCAGCTTGTTTTCCTGACGACCCCGGTCGAGAGCGGCGCGATAGTCATTCTTCATCCATTGGAGACCGCCCGCCGTCGTATTGTTTCCGCTGATTCCGCCGGTTGCCGCGGGGACGTAGGCTTCGAGCTCACCCAGCGGAGCGCCGAACATGCCCGGCAGCAGGCTGACGGCGAAAATCAGAAACAGCGCCGCGAACGAGAGCCGTCCAATCCCGAGCTTATCTTCGCCTTCGATCCCTTCCAGGCGCAGCAATCCCAGCAGATACAAACCTGCCATGGCGAACAGCACGAACCATGCCGCCAGGAACCGTTCCCGGGTTAGCAAGTTCGATTGCAAGACTTGATCGATATTGCTCAGGTACTTGAGCATTACCGCCAGCAGGACGAATCCCATAACGATCTTCACGCGCGCCATCCAGCCACCGCTCTTGGGGAGCTTCTTCAAGTACGAGGGGAATGCCGCGAGAAAGAAAAACGGCGAGGCGAGTCCCGTCGCAAACGCAGCCATTCCAACCACCGGTTGTGCGCCTTGCGCTTGCACGGACGACGCCAGCAGTGGTCCCACGAAAGGTCCTACGCAGGCGAATGATGTCAGGGAAAACGTTAACCCCATGAGCAGGGTGCCCAAGTAGCCACCGCGGCGCGACGCGCTATCGAGCTTGGTAAGCATGCTGGAGGGCAGGGTAATTTCGAACGCTCCAAGCAAGCTAAGCGCGAAGATACCGAACACTCCCGCGATAAACGCGTTCACCCACGGATTTCCCCCGAGCTGTGAGATACCGACGGGTCCAGCCAGGGCCGTGACTCCTAATCCCAGCGCGCAGAACAGCACTACGATGCCCAGCGAGAACACCAGCGCCTGCACGAAGCCCCCGCGCTGGTTCAGGAAGAAAGAGACCGTGATCGGGATCATCGGGAAAACGCACGGGGTGAAGATCGCCGCAAGTCCGAATCCGAATGCGGTCAGCGCGAACGCTACGATTCCCTGCTGTGGGGAGGCAGCAGGCACCTTTTCTGGTACCCGTTCGACCGGTGGCGCGCCGGGTTTCACTTCAATGTATCCGGGCGGAACTGCAAAAGGATCGATAGCCGGTGCAGCGGAAGCCGCCGTAAGCTTGAAAGTAGCCGTCTTGGTCTTCGGATTCAGGCACTGCTTGTCATCGCAGGCGCGATAACGAACCTGCGCGGTCAGTTCCACGGGACCGGCGGCATCACTTTTGAGCGTCGCCGGAATCCAGAACTCGGCCTGGTTCGAATAGGTCTCGACGATTTCCTTGAGGTTCGGATCCATGGCTCGAACCGGCGGCGGTTGGTAGACGGTGTAAGAATCGACGGCGGGATTGTCCACCAAACTTAGCTTGGTCGGATAGAGATCCTTGGGAATCGTCAGGGAATAGAGATGCCAGCCAGGCTCGATCTTGGCCGTCACGCGCAACGGAACCGTGGCGCCCGCTTTCGCCACTTCCGCGGCCGAAGTCATGGACCACTGAACCGGATCCAGGCGTTGTGGCGCGGCATTTTGCCCGAAGGCAACCGATGCCACGCACACAGCTAGACCGGCGGTTCGAAGGGCGTTCATTGCGCTGCTACTTTAGACGAAGCAGTACGATCTAATTCTTCCTCTATTTTCTCATTTACGCGGCCCTGAGCGAATTCGGCTGCCACCCGGATGGCGTTTTTGACGGCATTGGCGTTGGAACGTCCGTGGCAAATAGTGCAAACACCTTTCACTCCCAATAGAGGCGCCCCGCCGTATTCCGCGTAGTCCAGCCGCTTCTTGAACTCGCGATACGCCTCTCGGGAGAGCAGCGAGCCGATCTTGCGGGTCATGGTCGCGCTGAGCGATTCGCGCAGCATGCTGACGAACATGTCCACCAACCCCTCACTGACTTTGAGGGCGACGTTGCCGATAAATCCGTCGCAAACCACCACGTCCGCGATCCCATTGAAAATATCGCGCCCCTCGACATTTCCGATGAAGTTGATGGGCAGAGCCTTGAGCAGCGGCAGCGCCGCACGGGTGAGATCGTTGCCCTTGTGTTCCTCTTCGCCGATCGAAAGCAGCCCGACCCTCGGCCGCGAGTTATGAAAGATGGTCCGCGAATAGATCTCGCCCATCACCGCGAACTGAGCCAGCATCTCCGGCTTGCAATCGACGTTAGCGCCGACGTCCAGAAGTACTACGGGCGATCCAGTAAGTGAGGGAAAGGCTCCCGCCAGCGCCGGCCGTGTTACGCCGCGAATAACGCCCTGGACGATCTTGGAGGTCGCCATGACGGCGCCGGTGTTCCCGGCCGATACTACGCCGTCGGCGACGCCGTCCCGAACCAGACGGCACGCAACACGAATGGAAGAGTCTTTCTTGAGCCGGACAGCCTTGGCCGCGGAGTCCTCCATGGTGATGAACTCGCTGGCGTGATGGATCTCGATCGGCAACCCGCCGGCCCGCGGATGCTGAGCCAGCTCGGCACGAATGATGTCCTCCAGGCCGACAAGAATCACGCCGATCTGCAGCTCTTCGGCGGCCCGAATCGCCCCTTCCACTTCGTGCTTGGGAGCGAAATCGCCCCCCATGGCGTCGACTGCGATCGTCTGCATGGACGAGCTCGCCGTCTACTCTTCAGCGACTTCGATGACTTCGCGGCCTTTGTATTTTCCGCAGTGCGGGCAAACGCGATGCGGCAGCTTGGGCTCGTGGCAGTTGGGGCATTGAGCCATTACGGTGCGGCGCAGGGAATCGTGCGTCCGCCGGGCGGAGGTCCGCCGCTTGGAATGTCGTCGTTTAGGATTCGGCATTTTTTCTTATCTCCTTGAGCGCTGCCCAGCGGTCGTCACCTGCCGCAGTCTGGCAGCGGCACTCATTTTGGTTGCGATTCTGCCCGCATACCGGACAGATCCCTTTGCAATTCTCGGTACATAATTTCTGCATGGGGAGCGCTAATAGCACAAACTCCCGCAGTACATCGTTCAACTCCAGGCCGTCGCCTTCGTAAAAGCCCATCTCGGCCTCGCCGGGATCCAGAGCCTTCTCTTCACCGTAACCATCCGCCACCGGGCGATAGTACAGTTCAAAACTCGAATCCACCGGAAACTCCGACGGTTCCAGGCAACGGTCACATTCCGCATGCAGCCGAACTTTCACATGCCCCGTCACTCGGATTTCGCCGAGCGAACCCATCACTAGTTCCGCTTTGCCGGATGCCTGAAGCGGCTCGGCCTGCTTCAATTTCGGGTCGAGAAACTCGATGCTGCCGGGTGGAAGCTCCACATCGAAACGGACGGGTTTCACCTCCAGGTCTCGAACATGGAAAAACACAGTGCTACTCCTACCCCGGATCGGGCAAAACCTTAGTATACCAGGAACTTCTGCTAGGAAAACAGTTCCAGGAGCCCAAGGGTAAACCCCGGCAGGAGCGTCGAAGTGATTGAATCCGCGCCAGTAAGCGCGGGTTCTGGCAGCATGGGACCTGTCCAAATTTCGACCGTTCCGTCTTCAGGATTGATCAGCCACACTTGCTTGATGCCCGCGGTGAAATACTGGGTGAGCTTACGGTGGATCCGAGCCGGGGTCTCGCTCGGGGAAAGCACCTCGGCGGCGATGTCCGGAATTATGTGGATTACCTTAGCCTTCTGTAGTTCCGCTCTGTGGTCTCCGAGGATTACGGCCACATCGGGCGCGAGCCGAGTCGTAGGCGATAGAGCATAAAGATTCTCGGAAACAAGCGCCTGCCCGATGCGATTCTTGCGGAAGTAAAGCACAAGCTCCACAAGCAGATTCTGCAAGGCTTGGTTATGCTGATACGCCGGCCTAGTCATCTCGATCAACTCCCCCTCGTCGAGTTCGTAGCGCTTGTCTTCCTCGAAGGGGTAGTTGTCGAATTCCTCCGCTGACAGGAGGGTTCTGGCGCGCATACTGCCGATTGTATCTTGAATGGTCTCTGGTAAAGTGGAGGACAATGGTCGTTGAAATCGAAGGAGTTGCGCTGCATCTGGCGCATCCGGACGAGCTTACCGTCAACTGGGTTGGGCAGGACGAGGTCATGCGCCAGCTGTTGGCCGCCTGGCTGGTGATCGATTCCCAGGATCTTCCCATGAATCCGCGCTTGCTGGGCAAGCCCGGGGTCGGGAAAACCACGCTCGCTTACGCTGCCGCAAAGCGTTTGGCACGCGAAGTCTACATCATGCAGGCGACCGTCGATACCCGGCCGGAAGATTTGTTGGTCACTCCGGTCATCGAAGGCGAAGCCAAGCTCCGTTACGTAGCTTCTCCTCTGGTGACTGCGATGCTGCGAGGTGGCATCGTCATTCTGGACGAAGGCAATCGCATGAGCGAAAAGAGCTGGGCGAGCCTGGCTCCGCTGCTCGACACTCGCCGCTATGTAGAATCGATCGTCGCGGGAATCAAGATCAAAGCGCATCCGCTGTTCCGGCTGGTGGCGACCATGAACGACGACGCCAGCACCTTCGATCTTCCAGAGTATATCCACTCGCGGCTGCAGCCCCAAATCCTGATCGATTTTCCCGAACGCGATGAGGAGCTGGCCATCCTGCACGAAAATCTGCCCTTCGGCGACACCCAGATCCTGACCTACGTCACCGATTTCCTACAGCGGGCGCACGCCGCCGACGAACGTTACACGGCTCGCGACGGGATCAATATTGCCCGTTTCGCCATGAAGCTGGCCCATGAGTCAAATGGGACCACCCACGCAAACTTGGACCTGATGCGTACGGCCATCGTGCAGACTCTTGGAGAAGAGGCGCTGCGCTATGTCACTCGAAACTGATATCAAGCTCGGAAGCCTGGAGCGCGGGCGACTGCGCTATTTTCCCGTGGTTCCGGGGCGGGTCGAATTCGCCGCCGCGTTGCGCCGCCTCTTACTCGCTGAAAAACCGCAGATCGTCGCGGTGGAACTGCCCGGATTTTTGGAGCCAGCGTACACGCGTGCTCTACAGAGGCTGCCGGAAATGTCGGTGATCCTGTGCAGCACTTCGTCCAGCGAATCCGACGACGATCGTCCCGTCTACGTTCCTATCGAGCCTGCCGATCCGTTCACCGAAGCTTTGCGCACGGCCGAAGAGATCGGGGCAGAGGTTGTTTTCCTCGAGCCTGACACCCAGGAACGCCCGCATCTGCACGACACTTGTCCCGACACGTACGCCATCCAGCGCATCGGTCTCGACCGTTACATCGAAAGTTATCGTGTATGGCCGCAGCCTCGCACCGAAGAAGTGAGTGCGCATGCGGCTGCCATGGCCTGGAAGCTGCAAGGAATTAATCCTGATGTAAATACGCTGGTGGTGGTCTCATTGAACTTGCTCGACCCGCTTCTCGATGCGATGGAGACCCCGCAGGAAGCGCCCTCGCGCCGGCTGTTACGGCCCGAGACGCAGTTGCTTAATCCGCATCCGGACAGCTTGGCCGAGATCACCATCGAGTATCCGTATTTGCAGGAGCGTTACGAATTTTTCCGGTTGGATCTGGAGGGCGAAGCTCGACTTGACAAGCCGCGCGTGCAACTCGATCTTCTGCGCGAGGCGGCTGTTAAGTACACCGAATCTACTGGCGATAGACTGACCCATTGGCAAAGGCGCACGATCGCACGCTACACCCGCAACCTCGCGCACATCAGCGGCGATCTGGTGTCCAATGCATACGATCTGGCGGTTGCCGCCCGCTCGGTGGTCGACGATAACTACGGCTGGGAAGTGTGGCAGATGGCCAATCGCTATCTGGCCCAGCAGGAATCTTCTCCCCTCGAGACGGTTCGGCTGACGGCGGGCGAGATCTGGCTCAACACCAAGCGCCTGCGCATCCGGCGGCGTTTGCCGCGACCTAAACAGCGGATGAAGCCCATCGGCCTAAAGCCGCGTAAGAAAGAAACTATTCCCGGCGAGTGGGCCAAACAGACCACCGGCGAGGCGATTTGCTCATATCCACCCGAGGATCTGGTCATCGAAGACTACGGCCGGTTTCTCAAGAAGAAGGCCAAGTCGCTTCTGTCCGAGGAGCGCGTCCGCGTCGAGCCCTTCACTACTTCGATTCTGGACGGTATCGACATCCGCGAGACCATCCGCAATTGGCACCAGCGCAAGATCTACGTTCGTCAGGCGGATCGTCTGGCGGGGGAAGTCGGTTCCGTCGTCGTGGTCTTCGATGAGGACCGCGATGACCGCTATCAGTACTTGACCACATGGCTGGGCGAGCACCAGAACGAATCCGATATGGCGTTTTATTCCACCTATCCGTTCGATAATATCGTGGGACCCGGAATCGGCCGCGCGGAATATGGAGGCCTGCTGATGACGCTGCCGCCGCGGCGTCTATTCGATGTCTGGTCGGATACGGATTACGACTTCGCCGAATCGAAGCCCGAGCGGTTGTTGCTGGCCGCCCTGGACTATTCGACCGAGCGATTTGTCGTATACGTGGCGCCCCGGCCGCCGCGCTCGGTGTTTCGATCCATTGCGTCGCACCTGAATCGCAAGATTCTCTACGTGCCGATCGGCCAGTTGTCGCCCACCAAGCTTAAGAAATTACGCGTGGTCCACGTGCTCGATAGTTATGAGCGCCGCGAAGAAGCCAAAGATTACCTCTGGTAATTTAAACTGCTGCGAGCGCGGCCGTCGGCGAAGGTTCCGCCCCGTGCGGCGCATCGTGAGTAACGGGATCGAAGCGGACGCTGACCAGCGACGACAATCCCGGCTCCTGCATCGTGACTCCATAGAGCGCCTGGGCCGCTTCCATCGTGCGTTTCGCGTGGGTGATCACGATGAACTGCGTCTCGGCCGACATCTCCTTGATCAGGCGCGTCAGGCGCTGGATATTCGGCTCGTCGAGCGGCGCGTCCACCTCGTCCAGGATACAGAATGGGCTGGGCGTGTAGCGGAAGATCGCCATCAGCAGAGCCATCGCGGTCAGCGATTTCTCGCCTCCCGAAAGCAGAGCGATGTTTTGCAGCTTCTTTCCCGGAGGCGACGCCATGATGTCGATACCGCTATCGGCGAGATTGGTCTCGTCGGTCAACCGCATTTCGCCCTGGCCCCCGCCGAACAGAGTGCGGAACATCCCGCGGAAGTTCTCGTTGATCAGGTCGAAGGCCTCCTTGAAGCGGCGGCGCGACTCGACATCCAGCTCCTGAACGGCCTTTTCGGTGTCGCGGATCGAATCGAGCAGGTCCTGGCGCTGCGTGTTCAAGAAGTCGTAACGCTGCTGCGCTTCTTGGAATTCCTCAAGTGCTTGCGGATTCACAGGCCCCAGCGCTTCAATGCGCGCGCGAATTTCCTGCGAGCGCGTCTCGATTTCCGCGACCCCCACTTCATCCAGCGAGATTTCTTCCGTAGCAGCGACCTCCGCGGCTGAGGCATTCAGATCCCGGTGGCTGGTCTCGTCGAGATAACGCAGATCCCCTTGCTTACGGACCAGTTCCACTTCGATGGCGCTTCGTCGCTCTTGCGAGGCTTGCGCGTCGGCTCGCAACGCCTTGAGCGATTCGTCCAGCGCGGCAAGGGATGCGCGTCCCGCCGTCTCCGCCGCTGCCAGATTCTCGACCCACGCCACGGATGAAGCTGTATCCTGGGCCAACTGCCCGGCTCGCTGATCCAGCTCGATGTTATCGGCCAGCAATCGCGCGCGTTCCACGCCCATGCGCTCCAGTTCGCGCTCCAGCTCTGCGCGCCTGGCGATCATCTGTTGGATCTGCGCCTCAATGCGTCCGGCGGCAGTCTTCTCAGCTCGCAGGCGCTCGTCGAGACCGGCTAATTCGGCTCTGACGTGCGCGTGTTCCTCGCCAACCGAATGGGCGCGAGCCTGCAAACCCTCATATTCGCCCCGCGCGAGTTCCAGAGATTTCTCTTGATCGAAGCGTTCCTGCTCGCGCTGCGCGACGGCCGCTTGGCTCTGCTCGCGCTGCTGGCGAGAACGCTCGTCTTCTCTCGTGAGGCGTTCCAGCTCCAAGCGAGCAACCGAAAGGCGCTGGCCGGAGCGGGCGAATTCCTCGGCCAATTGGCGTTGCTCGTGATCCAGAGCAAGTGCGCCTTTTTCCTGCTGCTGCTGTTGAGCACGCACGTGCTCCAGTTCTTCGGCCAGTTGCGCGGAATTCCTTTCGAGTTCCTCAAGGGTTCCCGTCAGCGTATCAGCCTCGCGCTCGCGCGCTTCTACTTGGGATGCCAGTTCGCGAAGTTCGCGCTTGAGCGCCAGCGGGCCGCCGCTCGATTTGCGACCGCCGCTCACCGCGTGTCCGTGATAGCTAACGCCATCCGCAACCAGGAAGTAATAGTCCGGATGTTCCGCAGCCAAACGTTGGGCGGCTGCGTGATCCTTAACCAGAAAACATTTCCCGAGGCGGGGCAGATAGTATGCCTGGCTAAGCCGGAGCGCATCGCCCAAACGCCCGGCGATTTCTGAACCGATCAGCGTTACCGGCGGATGCGGCGGCGTCGCCCCGTCATTGACCAAGAACGTCACGCGTCCGTCGGATTCGGCGCGCATCAGCTCTACGCCACGTTCGGCTTCCGCCCAATCCGAGACGACTACGTACTCCAGTTCCTCATGCAGGAACGTTTCGCAGGCTTTCTCCCACGCCGGGTCGATCACTTCCACGAAATCCGCCAACACGCCCGTGGGCTTGAATCCCGAGACTTGCCCGTGCTCGATGGCGGTGAACAGCCGCTTAACCGACTCGGTGGTGTAGGCCCGATGCGAAAGAATCTCTTCCAGCGAATCACGGCGAGCTTTTTGGCGCGATAACGCCGTTCGCAATTCTTCCAGGCTTTGCCGCGAGGCCGCGACCGCTGCCTGCCGCGTCTTCAAGTCTTCTTCGACGCGATGCCGGCGATCGGCCAGAGATTCGAGCTCCAGTTGCTGAGCTGAAAGCTTAGTGGATAGCTCCGCCTTCACCTGATCCAGACGAGCTAGCTCGCCTGACGCGATCTCTTCCTCCTTGCGGGCGCGCGCGGAATCGCGCTCGATGGCCGCCAGGTATTCGTCGATCTGAACCACCTGATTGCGCAGCGTCGAGACCTCGCCCAGCAGTTGCAGGACGCGCGTACGGGCAGATTCTAGCCCACGCTCGCGATTCCGCAGATCGTTCTGGAGAGCGTCGCGTTCGGTGGTTTTCTCCTGAAGCCGCTCGCGGAGCGACACACTCTCCGCATCTAAACGAGCGATGTTTTGCGCGTGTACATCGAGCTCCCCCTGTTGCTGTTCCCGACGAGTCTCCAGGTCCTGGGTTTCCGTTTCGTTGCCGGTTAGGCGCTCGCCAATCGCGCCAATCTGCTTAGCTTGCAGCTCCAGGCGGCCGCGCGTCCGCTCGCTTTCCAGATTCAGCTCGGCGACCTTAGCTCGCGCGGCAGTCAGCTCGGCCTCGGTTCGATAGCAGGTTTCCTGGAGGCGGGTGTGCTCGCCTTCCTTCTCTTGTAATTGCCCGGAGATCTCGACAAATAGCCCTTGAGCTTGGCTCAGATCGAGCGCCATGCGTGCGGCGTCGCCTTCGAGCATACGGAATCGCCCGGCTACGGCCTGGCGAAGGAAAGTGACCATCTCCGTGCGCAGTTCCTCATAGCGCCGCGCCTTTGATGCCTGCCGTTTGAGCGAGTTCACCTGCCGTCCGACTTCTTCCAGAATGTCGAACACGCGCGATAGATTCTGCTTGGCGCTTTCGAGTTTGGCCTCGGCCAGCCGCTTGCGCGTCTTGTACTTGCCGATACCCGCCGCCTCTTCGATGATGGCCCGGCGGTCGGCCGGCTTGTTGGAAAGAATCTGGCCGATTCGTCCTTGCTCGATGATGGCGTAGCTTTCCGGACCTAGGCCGGTGCCGCTGAACAGATCCTGGATATCGCGCAGCCGGGCAGTTTTCCCGTTGATCAGGTACTCACTTTCACCCGACCGGTACAGCCGACGGGTGATGGTGATCTCTTCCGCATGGGGGTGGGCGTGGCCGTTGCTGCTTCCATTCCCGTTGCCATTCCCGTTCGCATGAGCTTCGTGTCCCCCCGCGACCAGATGTTGGCCGAGCGGATCCACCATGGTTAATGTGACTTGCGCCATCCCGAGGGGCTTGCGTTCTCGGGTGCCCGCGAAGATCACATCTTCCATGCGCGTGCCGCGAAGGCTCTTGGCGCTTTGTTCGCCTAGGACCCAACTAATCGCGTCGGAGATATTGGATTTTCCACAGCCGTTCGGCCCCACAACGGCCGTGATACCGGATCCGTGGAACTTCATGTCCGTACGATCATAGAAAGACTTGAAACCGTGGATGTCGACGCGCTTAAGCTTGAGCAATGCGGGCCCCTTCCTTAAAGACCTTCACACGTTCACACAGGGGGGAGGGTTGAAACCATCCTAAACCCATCGTAAGGGAAAGTAAAGCGGGTGAACCACCGAATCTTGGGGTCTTCGTGGTATTACCCCTAGATATTGGGGTGCAAGCCCCGTAATAAGCAGCGCTGTCTTCTGTCTTAAGGGTTAGAAAGCTCTTACCGGGCAGGGAGACGATGCTAGTGGATACGCTCATAAAAACAAAACACGAGGATCCCGTTCCTATTATCCCCAATGCGCTGGATGCAATGTACCGCGAGCACCATACTATGGTGCTCCGGACGGCTTACCGCATTACCGGTAATGTCGCCGACGCCGAAGATGTCCTCCAGACCGTTTTCCTAAGGATGGCGCGAAGGGATGACTCGGCGGAGGCTGTCGAGCGCCCGGAAAACTATCTTCGCCGCGCAGCGGTTCACGCGGCTCTCGATCTTGTGCGCGCCCGGCGCTCAGGCGCGGAATTAGATCTGGATCGGCTTCCTTCCACCGGCGGTTCCCGCCCGGATCAAGATGACCTGCGCGAGCTTTTCCGCCGTGCCCTGTCCGAACTCCCGGCGCGCTCCGCCGAAATCTTCACGCTGCGATTTTTCGAGGGATTGACCAATCCTGAAATCGCCAGAGCGTTAGGAATATCTTCCATAACCGTCGCAGTTACGCTGCATCGGACACGCCGGATACTTCAGAAGAACTTGAGGATGCCGCAATGACCAACCAGGATTTCGATCGTTTGGTGAATTCCGTGCGCGACGACGTTCCGAATGCCGAGGTCGCGCGAGCCGCTGCCGAGCGGGTACGCCAGCACCTGGGTGTGGCGGAAGGTCCTGACGAGTTCTGTGCGCAGTTTCGCGCCGATTTCGATGTGTATCGCGCAGGCCGGCTGCTTGAAGGGCGAAGGATGTTGGTCGAAGATCATCTGCATTCCTGCGTCGCGTGCCGCCGCGAATACTCGGGCGCGCAGAACGTGCTCGTGATTCCAAATAGATCCCGGCCGGTTGCCAGGCGGCTAGGATGGGTTGCCGCGGCGGCAGTGTTGATTGGCGTGACCGCTATCGCCAGTTATGCGCTAGCGCCCAGAATCGACCGCGCGATGGCGCCTTCGGGAGCGCGTGGAACGGTGGCAAGCATGGCTGGAACGCTGGTGCTGGTTTCCCAAGCCGCGACCATGCCCCTGGCCGTGGGAGCCGAAATCGCCGAGGGTCAGGAAGTTCGCACGGGCAAAGGATCGCGCGCGGTGATTCGCCTGCGCGACGGCTCGCTCCTCGAGATGGCCGAGCGCAGCGATCTGGCGCTTACCGAGCGCTGGTCCGGAAAGACCATTCGTCTCGCGCGCGGCAGCATCTTAGTCGAAGCCGCCAAACAGCACCGCGGCCATCTCGAAGTTGCCACGCCCGATTCCCTCGTGTCAGTTAAGGGCACTATTTTCGGCGTGACCTGGGGCTTGAAGGGATCGCGCGTTTCCGTGGTCCAGGGCGAAGTCAAAGTGGACCACGCCGGACTCTCGAAGCTCCTATATCGCGGCCAACAGTCGGCCACCGATCAAAGTATGGCGCTGACCACCGTCGCGACCGATATCTCCTGGAGTCAGAACGCCGCGCAGTACCTGGCGATGCTGGGTGACCTTGCCGCGATCCAGAAACAGATCGATCAGATCCCGCCTCCCAGCTTGCGCTACACGTCGAACTTGTTGAATCGGGTGCCGGCCGCGTCCGTGGTGGTAGCTTCCATTCCCAATCTGAGCCAGACGCTCGCCCAAGCCACCCAGATTTTTGACGATCGCGCGGCGCAGAGCGCGTCTTTTGCCGCATGGTGGAACGGCACACGAGCGCAGGGCATCCGCCAGGCGATGGACCACGTGCGTGCCGTCAGCAACTACCTGGGAGACGAAATCCTTCTGGCAGCGCCGCTGAACGGCCCTCCGATCGTGATAGCCGAGGTTCGGCAAGCTGGGCTCGAGGCATACCTGACTCAGATCGGAATGACCGGTCCGCGGGCGTTCGACGGCAACCTCGTGGTCCTGGGTGCCACTGCGGTTCCTGCGGTCGGCCAATTTTCCGCCACTCCCTTGGGCGCGCAACTGCTCGCAAGCTATCAAAACGGCGCGGGACTTCTTTTAGCCGCAAACATGGAACAAATCGTGACGCAGAACGTACCTACTGCTGTCGTGTCAAATCCAACCGCCCCGAATCCTGCCACCATCGTCGGGGTCGACAATCTGCGTTTCGTAGTCGCCGAAAGCAAAACCAGCGCGGCGTCTCCTCTGAATACGGCTTCCTTCACCTTCTCGAGCGCGCGTCATGGACTGGCGAGCTGGCTGGCCACTCCCGGACCCATGGGATCGCTCGATTTCATATCGCCCCAGGCGAGTTTCGCCACGGCTTTTGTGACCCGCGATCCGCACCAACTTCTCTCCGAATTACTCACCGCCGTGGGGCCGCAAGCCGCTGCTGCGTTGGCTGCGATTCAACTAAACGCAGGCTTCAGCCCGCTCGACGACGTGGCCGGATCACTGGGTGGCGAGGCGACCATCGCGGTTGACGGTCCGCTGCTGCCGATTCCGAGCTGGAAGGTCGCCATCGAGGTCGATAACCCGTCGCGCCTCGAATTTGCCATCGAACAGGCCGTCGCCGCAGGGCAGCGCAATTCGCCGCAGAGCGGAATCGCGCTGAGTAATGAAACCGTAAACGGCCGGACGTTTTACACGCTCACCATCGCCAAAGTGCCGATCCAATATGTCTTCGTGGACGGCTACTTGCTAATCGCACCCAACCGTGGCCTGTTGACGTCCGCCATCGACGGCCGCACATCCGGGCAGACGCTGCCTGCATCCGCTACTTTCCGGGCCCAATTGCCGCTCGATACACAGACCAATTTCTCCGCCCTCGCGTATTACAACCTGGGGAGCGCCGTCGGTCCTATCGTGGATCAACTGAACGCCAGCGGCTTATTGACACCCGATCAGCAGAAGCAGATCTCGACGCTTACCGCCAATCGCGCGCCGACGCTCGTCTACGCCTACGGCTCGACCGACCAAATTCTGGTGGGTAGCCGCAACAGTATCGCGGGCATGGGCCTGGATGCTCTCTCGAGCCTGGGGTTGGGTTCCGCCATCAGCCCGCTGGTGCGGACCCTGTCGCTGGCTCCACAATAGTAAAGCATGGACCCCGTTATCGAACTGGCCGGCTTGAGCGTCCGTTTCGGTAATCGGGATATCCTTCATAACCTGTGCGTCGCGCTTTCCGGCCGGACCATCGGTCTCCTGGGACCGAACGGGGCAGGGAAATCGACCTTAATCCAGACGCTGTTGGGATTCGTTCCCCTCAGCGCCGGGTCGGCCAACATCTTCGGCCACGATATCCGCCAACAGACCAGCGAACTTCGCGCGCTGATCGGCTACATGCCGGAGAACGACTCTTTCATCGCCAACCTGACGGCGGTCTCTTTCGTTCGCATGATGGGCGAGCTGGCTGGACTTCCGCACGAGGCGGCGCTCGAACGCGCTCACGAAGTCCTGTTTTACGTTGGCTTGGGCGAAGCGCGCTACCGACTTCTGGGTACCTATTCGCTAGGTATGAAGCAGCTCGCGAAGCTGGCGCAGGCGATTGTCCACGGTCCGCGGCTCTTGATCCTGGATGAGCCCACAAACGGCCTCGATCCTCCAGCGCGTATACGAATGATCCGTCTGATCAAGGAAATGAAGCAGACCGGCAGCATGCACATTGTGTTGTGCTCGCACCTGCTGCGCGACGTCGAAGAAACGTGTGAAGAAGTGCTGATCCTGAAGCAAGGCCGCATCGTGCATTATTCGAAT